>Ga0115028_10000059_pt1 | contig 13654 bp, 18 predicted proteins | sample Plant_0915_D1_FD_83894 | JGI IMG/M metagenome (GOLD analysis project Ga0115028, IMG submission 83894) | Wetland microbial communities from Old Woman Creek Reserve in Ohio, USA - Plant_0915_D1 | ecosystem: Environmental > Aquatic > Freshwater > Wetlands > Sediment ... | reverse complement strand
GGAAGCCGTTCGTTGGCGACAGCGGCGACATACTGAACGCGTTCCTGGACGCAGCCGGCCTGCCCCGAGAGTTCGTGTTCGTGAACAACTGCGTGGCTTGCATGCCGTTCAACGCCGAGGGCAAACGCAAGGTCATCAGACCACCGAATCCAGCCGAGCTCGCGGCGTGCAAGCCGAGATTGATGGCGGCGCTGCAGGCCATCGATCCAGTTCTGATACTGGCGATTGGCGGCACAGCGTTTCGCGTCCTCACGGACTGCAAGGACCCCATCAGCAAGGCAAGAGGTGACGTCTTCTACGCTAGGATACCGGGCAAGGAGATGGAGGTGCTGGTTCCACTGATACCGATCTACCATCCAGCGTATTTGATGCGCTCCGAGAACATCAAGAATCGCCGCCGCGAAGGTTCGACGTGGGAACAGACCGCGAAGGACATCGCCGCAGCGGTGACGATCTTCAAGGCCTTGGTGAAAGCGTACTACAATGTGGACATAGGAGGGTGAAGTGAAAGCGACTCCAGAGCAGTTGACGGAGAAGCGCGTCAAGAAAGCGCACGGCAAGTACGTCGAGGCCAAGGCGCGACTCGATGCGTTCACCGACAAGCACGCAGAGATCATCGACAAGATGCAGGATCTCGTCGATGCCGTGAATGCGGCGCGCTCCAAGCTGGAAAGGACGTGTCGCGAGACTGGGATGGGAATCGGAACCATCACGGTGACGAACATCAAGAAGCCGGTGTTCAACACCGACTATCTCGAGGCGCTGTTCGAGGACCGCGAGGACATCCTGCAGGAGCTGATCACGACGGAGAAGAAGGTGGACCGCAAGTTGTTCGAGCAGCTCGTGGTCGAAGGAACCATAACCAGCGAACAGGCCAAGAAGGCGGTGCTGGAGTACGACAGATCAAGACGGCTCAATGGTGTGCCGGATGAGGTAGTGATGCCATGAACGAACGACGAACAAGGACGGAGATGACCCGCAAAGGAAAGCCGCCGAAGGTCCTACGAGACAAGACGGAGCGCGTCGATCTTCAAGACCTTCTCGGAGACGAGAACGCACACATGGTGCGCGGCCGCTCTTTCCGTCTCGGCTTGCCATTCGGTGAGGCCGCAATCACTACGACGTGCGAAGTCGAACTGACCTGCAATCAGAGCAGGAGGAGCATGCTGGCAGCGGCCAAAGCAGCGGAGGCGTTGATCGACGAGGTACTCGAGGACGACATCCGAAGCATGCCGAAGCTGCTCGAGAAGCACAGGAGAAGCGATGAAGACTGAAGCGAAGTGCCGCATCAATTCAGTGAGCTGCGTCGAGCTCACTCTGAAGTTCGGATCGTTATCCGAGCTGACGGCGAAGACGATCTCGGTGCTGCAGGACAGCGATGGCGGCATGCACGGACGCACAGAATTCGTCGGGCCGTGGCCTCCAGAGGTCACCGCACAATTCGCAGAACTGCGGAAGAGCATCGAGACGCACCTCTTGGCGTTCCACTTCGAGACAAAGGGCGGGCCGACAACCATAGAAGAGGCCCGCGCACCCACCGGGATTTTCGGAGAGCGCCGACGTCCTGAGCCTCGAGACGACGACGTAGACGATCTATAAACCGCCCTATAAGTAGTAGGAGCTCGTATACTACCCACTACCTGTGGGGGTTGACTGCTCCAGCAGTTCTGGTATTTTGGAAAGACAACTCTGCGGAGTGCACAGATGACCGCGAAGCAGGAACCCAATGCTACGCTACGGAAACGTGTCACCGACTTAGAACTCGGGCAAGGGAAGTTGAAGCGGGAGCTTGCTGCAATGCGCAAGGAGGCCGGCGACAAGTCCAACGACGAGCTAGCAGAGTGGATCGGAAAGACGATACGAATTCGAACACTCAGCGGCGAGATCGTGAATGGAACCCTGGCACGGGTCAACAAGTTCAGTCTATCGATGTCGAGCATGGCCGGTAAGTGGCTCGTTCAAAAGAGTAGCATCGAAACCGTATCTCTCATCGAGGGATAACGATGCAAAACGTCGAGCTGCGCCTACTAGCCAAGGTCATTCGTACCAACGACTTCCGCGCTCTGATCAAAGCCAAGATCACCCCCGACATGTTCGAGACTTACGAGGCCAAGGCGCTGTACGAGACGTTGTGGCAGCACTACACGTACCCAGCTACAGCAGGAGAACTTCCGTCTCCGGAATTCATCAACAGCCGACACCCGAAGATCATCCTCGACTTCAAGGCGAAGAAGAATACGAAGGTACGGACGTTATGTGAGGAGCTGCGACGCGAAGCCATGATTCGAAAGCTCCGAGACCTTCACGAAGAAGTCGGAGAAATCATAGACCGCGATCCGATGGAGGCGCTGAATCGTCTCCGCACCGGAGCACACCTCATTCAGACCATGACCGCGACGTCGAGAGACGTACTGCTGAGTGAGGCGTTCGACGAGATCAAGAGGGAGTACGAAACGATTCGTAGCCAAGGCGGCGTCGTAGGCATACCGTACCCCTGGAAAGAGCTGACTCGTGCCACGGGCGGCATGCTCCCCGAAGAGCTCATCATTCTGTATGGACGCCTCAAGTCGATGAAGACCTTCGTCGGCTGCTGGGTAGCCGCCGATGCGTACTTCCGCCAGAATCGCCGCGTTCTGTTCTACAGCGCCGAGTTGAGCCCTAAGGTGGTGGCGAAACGAATCGCTGCTGCGATATGCCGCATCGACTACGGCGCGATGAAACGCGGCGAGCTGACGAAGAGAGAGCGTCGCGATCTCTTCGACATGCTCGAGACGTTGGCGAAAGACGAAGAGGCCATGGGACGAGGACAGCATCGTCCCGCACTGCTCATAACGTCGGACAAAGACGGCGGCGGTATGGGCGGTGTCAGCCACATCCACGCCAAGGCCGAAGAGTTCGAGCCCGACCTGATCATAGTTGACTCCTACTATCGGCTACGTGATGACAGAACGGGCAAGCACGACTACGACTGGAGAGCGCAGTCCAACATCGTGCAAGACCTCAAGCACCTCGCACAGCAGCGGCAGATTCCTGTAATCGGCATCAGTCAGGCGAATCGCGCCAGCAAAGAGCGCGAGATGAATAGCGGCATGGAAGACAGCAGCTACGCCGACGCCACAGGACAGGAAGCTGATCTCGGTATCCGAATCGTTCTTGGAGAAAAGAACAGCAACGGGACGCAGTACATCACCGGCATCATCGCCGCCGCTCGCGAGTTCGAGGCCTACGGGTTCGTGTTGGAAGTGCAGCCCTTCCACAAGTTCTCATGGAAGGGGTGGATTCAGAAACCGACGTCGTCTGAGATCGTCACTGTCAATGGGCAGGACTTCAGACTCGACGACGATCAAGAGGAGGAAGAGGAGGAAGAAGAGGAAGACGACATCGAGCGCCGACCCGTGCGCAAGAAGATGACCAAAGAGGAAGTGAAGCAGCACAGGAAGCGACGCAGCGAAACAGCACAGCGCCTCAGCAAGAAGACGGTTCAGGACAGCGTGAAGTCGATTCGGGAGCTGATGAGCAGGTAGTGTCGTGACCACACCGATCTGGGACATAGTAAGCCCGTATCTCAGCGGCGCACGCCGTAGCGGTCAGGGCAACATGCTGAGCATCTGCCCGTTCCACGACGACACGTCTCGTAGCTTCTCGTTTCATGTCGAGACGGGACAGTTCCACTGCTTCGGCTGTGGCGTCGCTGGATCGCTCTCGTTCTTTCTGCGGCTCGTCGGAAAGTCCCGCAACGACGTCGAACGCATCGTGGCGCCGGTACGCGACGCCATGTCGCAGTTCATCAGGAAACGAATCGAGAAGGAGAAGTGGAGTCGAATCGGCAGGGACCCCTTCATTGGGGAGCACGTCCTGCCAGAGAGTCTTCTCGGTGCGTATGATCGATGTCCTGTGTACATGACGAAGCGCGGCTTTCACAAGAGCCTGATTCGAGCCAAGGATGTAGGCTTCGATGTCGTGAACGAGCGCGTGACGTTTCCGATTCGCGACCTCTACGGCAACTTGGTAGGTATCGCGGGGCGCAGCACGAACGGTGAGGAGCCTCGCTACAAGGTCTACAAGAAAGGATTTCAGACACAACACGGCTACGTTACGGACTTCGGCAAGAGCTTCGACCAAGACTTCCCGAGCTACGACATTCGTAAAGGGGAGTTCCTGTGGAACGGTAACGAAGCGATCCCGCTGGCGTTCAACAGCGACGACCCCGTGGTCCTCGTTGAAGGCTACAAAGCCTGTCTGTGGGTGCTGCAGTGCGGCTTTCCGCAGTGCACCGCGCTCATGGGCGCCGTGATGACAAAGACACAACGCATCATCCTCGATCTAGTAGATAACCCGATTGTTCTGTTCTTGGACAACAACCAAGCCGGTGTTGAAGGCATGTTCAAGATCGGAAGACTACTGCGGCGGACCCACAACGTTACAGTGGCCGCATACCCAAACGCAGAAGAGAGTTCACAACCCGACGATCACAGCAGGAGCGATATTGAATCCGCTATCCATAACGCTGTGAGGTGGGACTTATGGGAAAGAAAAGCGCAATCCAGTCATTCCTGGCTGCAAAAGACATCACGACTGACCTCGACAAAACGTCGTCTTCGCGACGTGGCGGAGGAGGATCGTATAGCGACCGGTGGAACCCGCCCCCCATGGGCGAAAGCGGGGCCAACAGGATCGCCCTATTCAAGGGGGAGTACAAGATCCCCCTTCAGGTCGGAAAAACCGTGGAGGAGATGACGAGAGCCTACTTCCTCTACTACGACCACTACAGCGCCACGAAGCGACGCAGCGCGTCCTGCACCGCAGGACTGCGCTTCGATGAGAACAACGCCGCAGCTCCTATCGACGTCGGTAAGGAGCCATGCCCGGCGTGCCACTTCATCGACAACGACGTGGCCGGGAACATTTCGAGACGGCGCATGCACGTCTTCAACGCGTTCCTGCTCGGCTACTTCCACCAAGTCGACTCCGACAGAAAGTCGGACAGCGGTGTGGCGTATAAGGACTGGGTGGAGTGCGCCGGCAAGCGGTGCAAGCACTGCGGCGCGAACGTGGAGCGCATCTTCGGACGTCGAGTGTTCTGGCCGCTGTCGCCGCGGTTCGTGAAGTCCATCAACGCCTACTCCAAGTCGGAGTTCTCGACGCGGTGCCGTTGCGGCGGCAACCTCGAGAAGATCGGGCTGGACTGCCCGGAGTGCCGCGAGATCCTGTACGACTTCGTCGAGGACCGCATCGACGACAAGGAGATCGCTCAACTGAGTGCGACCCAGACCCGGTGTCCGGGATGCAAGGAGGTCGTCGTACCGAAGCTCACGCTGGAGTGCGACGAGTGCAAGAAGCCTACGCCTCTGACGCTGTGGGACGTCGAGATGAAGGTCGTCAAGGTCGGCACCGGCACAGACACGGCCATCAACATCGTGAAGTGGGAGCCGATCTCCGACAAGGTGCGCGAGCTCGTCTCGAAGCAGAAGCCGTTCGACTTCGGGCGCCTCTTCAAGAAGATGGCCCCGAACGAGATGGCGAAGCTCTTCGGCATTCCGAATCCCTACGAGGACGAGGACACGAAGAGCGACCGCAAGCACGTCGACTGGGACGAAGACGAGGATGACGACGGCATCAAGCGCAAGGCCGTGAAGAAGCGGCGCCACGACGACGACGATGACGACGATGACGATGACGACGAATAGCGAAACGAGGTAGCGATGAGTTGGGTGAAGCGAGCCGGAGTACTACGAGCCGGCATCGAAGAGACGCATGCTCTGGGACGGCAACTTCGTGACGCCTCCCTGGGCGTGTACGACTTGAATCATGAACCCACACGCCGCGCCATACTGCAACGCCTCATGACGTACTACAGCAACGTTGCGGCGCTTGGCGGCGGAACCTGTGATGGTTACCTGAAGACGATGACGGGCGCTCGACTCGACGAGCCTCGAGACTTCGGCTCGCTTCTCTCCAACTTGTTGAGCTACTACAGCGACTTTCGATTTCGTCGTACGGAGGTGCAGCTATGGGATGGACAACGGCGCGCCCCGATCCGATCTGGGTCAAAACGCCGAACCAAGTCGGGAAGCTACGAGAACAATTCGCGGCGAACCGCGTCGCGGCCATCGATACGGAAACGACGGGGGTCGACATAGCACGAGACACCGTGATGTTCTGGTCCATCTCTTTCGGGGACGACCGCTACTTTCTGGAGCGCGCCTTGTTGCCGCAGTTCGAGAAGGTCTTTGCTGACCCGGACAGAACGTGGATCGGGAGCCATACGAAGTTCGACGCCCACATGTTGGCGAACAGCGGCATGTACTTGGCCGGCACTCTGTTCTGCACGCTAGTCATGGACCGGCTCCTAAACGCCGACGCCGATCACGGTCTGAAGGATACGTACGAGCGCTACTTCCACGAGCATCAAGCGACGTTCGCAGAGACTTTCTATCCGCGGGGCAAGGAGAACAAACCTTACAAGCCCAAGGGCAAGACGCTTCAAGAGATCATGATGACGGCGTGGAACGACAACAAGGAGGGGGTCGTAGACTACGCCAGCATGGATGCCTGGGCGTCGCATCGCGTCTATCGTCACCTCCGCAGAGAGCTCAACAAGGTCACGACGTGGCGCGGCGAGACTTTGTGGGAGCTCTACCGCAGGTTCGAGGCTCCGTTCACGAGAGTCCTGTACGCGATGGAGCACGTCGGCATTCAGCTCGACACCGCCTACCTCAAGTCGCTGAGGCCTCGTATCCAAGACGAGATGGGTGAGCTGGAAAGCAGGCTCAACAAGATCGCCGGCGTGCGCATCAACATCAACTCCATACCGCAGCTCAACGAGTTCTTCGTCAAGAAGCTGCACCTACCGGCGCTGAAGAAGACCAAGGGCGGGGCCGTAAGCATTGACGCCCTCACCTTGGAGGCGTGGGCAGCAGGCGGCAGCAAAGCCGCCGCAGTTGTCTTGAAGTACCGCAAGCTCTCCAAGATACTGAGCACCAACGTCGAGGGCCTCCTCAGCGCCGCCGATCAGTACGGTAGGGAGCACGGCAACTTCAACCAGCACGTCACCGAAACGGCGCGGCTCAGCTCCACGGAGCCCAACCTCCAGAACATTCCGCGCCCCGGCTCTGAAGACAAGGACCCGTTCCAGCTCCGCAGGGCATTCATCGCGAGGCCCGGTTACGAGTTCATGTCTGCAGACTACGACCAGATCGAAATGTATGTCGTGGCGCACTTCGCCAACGCCGTAGGCATGATAAAGAACATCAAGGCGGGCCGCGACATCCACAGTAGCAACGTAGAGATCGTCTGGGGAGAGCCCTACGATGACGTCGTTGCGGCGAAGAAGAAGGACAAGAAGGGGCTGACGGAGTACGACAAGAGGCTGCTGGCGCACCGTCAGTTCGCAAAGGTGATCGGCTTCGGTTTGAACTACGGCAAAGGGTCGAAGAAGCTGGCAGCAGAGCTCGGCTTCGACAAGCAGATCAAGGAAGCGCATCCCGACTGGTCAGAGTTCGAAGTCGTAGACGCGGCTAAGCGTAAAGCGCAGAAGGTCATCGACAGGTACTTCGCCGGCATCCCCGAAGTGAAGGCGTTCATCGAAGAGACGAAGCGCGTCGTCGCCAAGCAGAAATTCGTCGAGACGCTGATCGGTCGCCGTCGACCGCTTCCTGAAGTGATGGACCTCGAAGAGCAGTGGAGGCACGACGAAGCAGAACGCCGTGCCGCTATGACATCGAATCGCAACATCGAAGAGATCATCTGCTGGTGCCCGGAGTGCAAGGAGTCACGTGGTGGCGAACGGAAAGCGGTGTCGACCATCATTCAGGGCAGCGCCGCGGACATCATCCAGGACGTCATGATCACGATGTACGACGACAAGAATCTTCACAGCATCGATATGGTGCTGCAGGTTCATGACGAAGTCGCGTTCGAGGTTCCGAAAGGCACCGGCAAAGAAGCGGCGGCGCGCGTCAAGTACCTGATGGAGCATCCCAGCTTCGACGACCTTCGAGTACCACTGAGCTGCAGCCCCGGTGTCGCAGACAACTGGATTGCTGCTAAGTAGGCGAGCCATGACTTTCAACGACATCGTACGAGAGATCTACCAGTCGCAGGAACTTCTGTTCCACGCCAAGTTCACCAAGAAGCAAGTCGAGATGCTGGTGACCTCCTTCCTGAAACAGATCGTTGACGCGACATGCGTCGGAGACGAAGTGAAGATCAAGAACTTCGCTACGATTCATGTCACGGACGGAGCCGGAACTCGAGCTCGGGGTGAAGGCAAGAAGGGCAAGAAGAGCAAGGTCATCACCAGGACACCAGTTCGAATGCCGAAGATCTCCCTCAGGACATCGCAGGCATGGCGCCACGCGTTGTATAGCGCGTATGGAGTGAACAATGGAGAAGTACGGGTACAAAAAGAAGCAGGACGACGCCGAAAAGACAGCAAGTGATCACAGGACGTGCCCGGTATGCGGCGCGCCAGTAGAGGGCAACACGCCGACGTGTCCCATTCATGGTTCGGAGCCATTTGAGGAGCGCGATGCCGAAAAAGAAAAAGAAAGAGTTTAGCGTCGTTGACACCGACGAGATGAGCCGAGGGGAACGGATCGAGGCCACCATCGACCGGATCAACGCACAGCTCAACGCAGGACGGCACAAGTCGGAGTGGCGACCGTTCGTACGTCGTGCCGACGCCACGCTGAATCCGTTTCGTCTCCGGCGCCCGACCGGCATCCTGTCTCTCGACCTCGCCATCGCAGGAGGTTGGCCGGCTGGCGGCATCTCTCAAATCGCTGGACCGGAGAGCGCCGGAAAGAACGCGCTCGCCAACCTCACCTTGGCGCAGTGCCAGAAGATTCATGGCGAAGACAGCGCGATAGCGTGGTGCTGCACCGAGTACGACCTCGACAAGCTGTTCGCGCAGATGTTCGGCGTCATCGTACCGATGAGCAACGGTGAGATAGAGATCGAGAACGAAGCCCGAAAGCGCAGCGGAGAGCCGCGACTGACGAAGGACCAAGTCAAGCAGCTGCAACGGAGTCTCGGCACCTTCATCGTCATCAACACGGGCTCCTCTGCAGAACGACTCGAGGCTGCGCAGGAGCTCGTCAGGTCGAACGACTTTCAGATCGTGGTCATCGACAGCATCGCGGCGCTGCTCACGGACCAAGTCGAAGAGACGCCGCTCGGGCAGTTCGCGCAGCAGAGCAGCGAAGCAACGCTGGTCACCAACTTCCAGAAGAAGCTCTGGGGCGCCTACGGTGAGCCACGGCACGGCGACGTAAACTGGACGACGATTCTGATCACCAACCAGGTCCGCGACAACCGCAACGCGGCCGCGTTCGGCAGGAAGTGGACCGTTGGTGGCGCACGAGCTCTGAAGCACGGCAAGCTCGTTGACGTCTGGATGTACAAGGGCGAACCCATCGACGGAAAGGTTGCCTATCAGACCACAGACGGCGACGGGGAAGAGGTCACGAAGACCAGAGAGAAGCGTATCGGGCACTGGAGAAAGTGGGAGGTGGCCAAGGGAAAGGCCGGGTGTCATGACGGTGTGTCTGGTTCCGTCGCGTACCACTACGACACCGGGTTCCAGATCGACGATGACCTCATCGCCACAGCGCGCGATCTCGGAGTGATTGTGCGTACTGGCAAGAAGACGTACGTCCTCCTTGACGAGAGCAACGATGTCGTGGACACAATAACGGGCAAGGACGCACTGCTGGAACGCACCCACGACGAGCTCTGGTCACGCACCGTTTACGAGCTGGCGCTGAAACGGAAGGGGGTAACGTGCATATACAAGCGATGATGTCCGCGAAGATGCTGCCGAGACCTCGGGTCTGCCAGGCGTGCGACAACGTGGAGCCAGACGTCGTACAACTGACGGTGAAGCTCGACGCCGAGTGCAACCCCTCACGCGAGATCGAAGCGTTCGTGTGCACGACATGTCTCGAGACCGGCGCCTTCTTCAACCTGAAGCGCGACGTCAAGACGCCGGAGCAGCAGCTCGCCGGGAAGATGCGGAGACGAACCGCGACGAAACCCGAGAAGAAGACAGCGTTGGAGCTCGACGGGAAGCGAACGCTGGCCTCGGGTGCGACTCGTGGCGACGGCGACGTCGTAGCGGGCCGCGTCATGGTCGAGAACAAGTCGACCACCGCAGCCTCCTTCACGCTGCGTGACCTCGTAATCGACAAAGCCAGAGCGCAGGCCAGGAAGCAACGTCGATCCTGGGTGATGCGCGTCAAGATGAAGCGTAACGACGTTGCGGTACTGGACTGGAATCGCGCCCTTGCGTTCTTGGAGGCCGAAAGTGAAGCTAGATCTGATCCAGAGTGAGCGCCGCGCGCTAACAGCTGTCGACGTCGACGAAGAGCTTACGACATGGGCGGGCACCGCAAACAGCAAGGGCCTCCAGTGGAAGTCCGTAATACACTGGAATCACTCTCGTGTTCGTGGTGCCATGCACGCGAGCTCGTTTCAGTCCGACTGCGACATGAAGCTGTATCTGGATCGTATCGGCGACAAGCCGCAGTCGAAGTCGCCGCCAGACATGGTGAAGCGGTTCGACCTCGGCACCGCAGCCCACTCCGTGATGGCCTACTACCAAGGGACACGTGCCGAGTATTACGGATACGGCTACTACGACGAAGTCAGCATCAACGACAGCGATCTTGCTGTAGAACTCCATCTGTGTGGCAGCGTAGATGGCGTCTCTGTCGGCTGGCCGCTGCGACGTCGCATCATCTGGGAGTACAAGACGATAAGTCTGCGCGGCGCCATGAAGCTGAAAAGCCCGCCGCTGTACTACGTCAAGCAGGTACACGTCTACATGGCGTGTCTCGGCATCCCAATGACGATCATGACATTCATAGTGAAGGACGACACCAGATTCATCTCGTTTCGAGTCCCGTTCTCTGCGTCGCTGTGGGAGCAACTCCTACAGCGCATAAAGCGAGTCAACGCAGCAGCGGATCGCGGCGTCGCGCCGATACGACGCAGCGGGCAGAACTGCGCGTTCTGTGGCCATCGAAAGACGTGCGATCCTCAGCTGAATCCACACGCCCTAACCGACATCGTACCGGAGTTTGCATGACACTCTCACTAGACGAATACGTGGACGTGACACCAGTCGACGTCTACGCCGAGAACGAGAAGGAGGTCGTCCAGCGGCTCGCTAAGCTCGGCATCAAACGCAGAAAGAGACCGCAACGACCTCAACTACCTGAAGACCTCAGTGCCTGTACCGAGAACGAGATCAAGCAGCTGCTGGGCTGGTTCTCGGCATGGCTCGACTTCGTGAGCAGGGTGTTGGCGCGTGCCAGAGTGAGAGCCAGCACCGCCTCGCATCAGAAGAAAGCTGTTGCGGCACAGCTCCGCGCCAAGATGCGAGGCTCTGAAACCAAGAAGACCGCCGAGATCGCAGCGCATCCGATTTGGTTGAAGTACGACCAGATGGAGGCGCAAGCTGAGGCCGAGGTGGTGCTGGCCGAAGCGGAGTTTTCGGCCCAGCAGCAGCACTACTTCGCGATATCGCGTACCATCACGTTGACGACGAGCGAGCTCGATAGGGTGCGACGCGACGACAACGCAGGGCGAAGACCGTACAAGAAGGTACGGGGGATCGACGATGAAGCTCCGCAAGTGTGACTGGTACGACTTCGACGACAAAGGGCGTCTGACGTTGCGGATCACGTTGGACATGCCGCCGTCAGACAACAAGTTGTACTGGAACAACCCTTGGGGTGGCCGCACGCGGACACGTGTCGCCACGGCGTACCACAACGCGGCGCGCGCCGTCATTGGTCGACTCATGGCCACGACGCGGTGCGGTGACTTCGCTCAGAACGTTCCGTATCGAATCGCGCTCTATCTATTCTTTGAGGAGGTGGAGAACTCAGGTTGGAAGAAAGGACGTGCAGCGACGCGGTATAAGAAGTGCGACGCCGGTAACCGGCAGAAGCTAGTTATCGATGCGGTGACGGACGCCGTTGGTGTCGATGACCGGCACATCTTCAAGGAGGAAATCAACAAGAGATGCGATCCAGAGGACCCCCGAATCGTGGTAGTGCTGCGGGAGCGCTTGCCGAGGAAGTGAAGTATCTCATGACTCTTAGCAAGTCAGAGCTCGTGCAGCTCGCACACCAGATTTCTCCGAGTCGTGTACATCGAGGCATGACACGAAAGCAGCTCGCGGAATGTGTCATGAGCCTGCGCACCGTAGACGGGAACCCGTTCGACGACAAGCGCAGGATTATCCTTGACTACCTCAAGAAGAACTGGGATAAAGTAAGGTCTCAGATCGACCCGAGGTGTCCGGTGAACTGCTTCGAGCACAGCGACGCACATGTCCTGATGTGTTGGATGCGCAGTGCGGAGGAGCTTGAACGACATGCAGTTCGACGAAAAGGCAAGGCGTAAGCAACTCGATGGATGCCCCATGTTCCGCCTCAAGACTCTGCTGCTGGCTCAGGCTGAGGAAGACCCGGAGATCAAGAAGCGGGAAGGATTCATTCGAGGTGCAGGACCCATGGACAAGCAGAAGCTCGTAGACATGCTTGTCGAGAAGGAGAGGCAGATGGCTAAGGGAAGCAAGGGCAAGGGCAAGGGACGCAAGCGGATCGAAGAGGACGAGGAGGAGACCAGCACCAAGGCCAAGAAGAAGGGCCGCAAGGCTGCGGACGACGAGGACGAAGATCCCGACGAGGACGAAGACGAGAAGGACGACGAGGACGAGGACGACGAGGAAGAGAAGCCGAAGCCCAAGCCGGCGAAGCGCGGCCGCAAGAGGGCCGTGGAAGAGGACGACGAAGACGACGAGGACGAGAAGGACGAAGACGACGAGGACGAGGACGAGCCGGCGCGCAAGCCGCAGCGTGGTGGCGGCGGCGTCGATGCGAAGCTCATCGAGCAGAGCGTCGAGCTCCTCGTCGAGCTCAACGACAAGGTCGACAAGCTGATCAAGCTCGTGACGACCAGCGGTGCCTTCATCATCAAGGCCGCGGGCGGCAAGGCGAAGGCGCTCAAGGCGAAGTTCAGCGAGATCCTCGACGCCGGCGCCGACGACCCGGAGGATGAGAGGTAGTCCCACCACCGGGACGGCACATCATCATGTCGAACGAGGAGTTCGAGGCCATGGGGCTGAAGCAGCTCAAGAAGTTCATCCGGAAGCTGGGCTGCAACATCGATGATGCGCGATCCCTACCTGAAGCGCGCAGCCGCGCGCTGCGGTTCGTCACCGAATTCATATCACGATGAGATCGGGGGCTTCGGCCCCCTTTCTTAGCTATCTAGGATGAAGTCTGGCGCGGCCGCTGGCCACGTTGGGAATCCACCGTCGAGCGATCTCTCCAACACTGTGCGTCGGGATGAAGACCTTCGACTTGAGCTCGGTAGGAATGTCTTCCTCACTGACGTAGTTGTAGTCGGGGTGCGCAGCCTCGAGCTCTGCGATCCTTGTACGAGGGCCAACGACGTAGCCCGTTCTCGCATTCAGGGCTCGCTCTTCGGCAGGGTGCCGAGGTCCGACGACGTGCTCCGTATTGATGAAGTTCATAAACGGCGACGGTGTTGCGGTCCTGGACTGCAAGAACAGGCCGACATCGCCGTACTTCGGATCATTGACGAGCCCCTTCGTCAAGAAGATGTAGGGGCTCAGCTT
>Ga0115028_10000057_pt1 | contig 13978 bp, 12 predicted proteins | sample Plant_0915_D1_FD_83894 | JGI IMG/M metagenome (GOLD analysis project Ga0115028, IMG submission 83894) | Wetland microbial communities from Old Woman Creek Reserve in Ohio, USA - Plant_0915_D1 | ecosystem: Environmental > Aquatic > Freshwater > Wetlands > Sediment ... | reverse complement strand
TCGCCGTAAATCTTCACGGACGACGGCTCGCTGGTCACCAGCAAGGTGTGCTCAGGCGCGCAGGCCAGCTCTTCGCGCGTGGTCTTCTTGGACTCGCTCGCGCGTGCCGGCAGATCGTCGTAAACCAGCAGCCAATCATATTCGCGTGCATCGCGGTCGAAGACGAATTCGCAGGCCCCCCAAGCCGGCGCGCCGTGGGGAAACTGGTGCAGCCAGCCGGAAACCGGGAGGCTGCTGAGCACCTTGACGCGGAGATGACAGCTATCCATTTCGCCCATCAGAAACTGCGCACGCTACCGGGTCCTCCGCCCTGTCCGGGTTTGTACTGATCGCCACCATACAGGCACGCTTGTCCGGGCGATGCCACCGAGCACGCCCTCGCGCATGGTTTTCCTGGCCAGCGGCTTGATGCGGTCGACGAGGGCATCGCCGGCATCGATATCGACACCGGCATCCCGGCAGGAAAGGGGAGTAATCTGGGTCATGGCGGGAAGCTGTTGCGGTCGACGGTGGAAAGATGCCGAATCTTACCGCAAGCCGGACGCCGCCGCCCGGCAAAACCGGCGGGATCGGCGGCGCCGATCCCGTTCCGCGGCAATTCAGCAAGGAATCAGCTCGCTCTGCCGGGTCGCCCGGATGACCGCGACTTCCAGATCGGCTCCCGCACCAGGTCCGCGCACACGATCACAACCGGACGCCCGGGCGCTCAATGCCCAAATCGTTCACCGCACCCTTCGCCATCCACATGGCTTTGCCGAAAACAGTGGGCGCAACCTGATTTCACCTGCTGCGCACTTCGGCGCCTGGCCAGCCTCATTCTGGCGAAGTATCGGGGTGGGCTCCGGATTCAGCCTCCCGGTTCCCGATCCAGCGCTTGGGCGGGTTTGTCGACAAACCAGTGCGTGCCCAGCATGGCGGGGATATCTTCGCCGGGGACGGGTTCGCTGAAGAAATAGCCCTGCATGGTTTCACAGCCAAGGCTTTTCAGAAGCGACGCCTGATCGAGGGTTTCCACCCCCTCCCCGGTAACGGTGAATCCAAGATTCTTCGCCAGCGAAACGATGGCCTTGACGATGGCAAGGCTGTCGGCTTCATCGGGCAAGCCCTGCACGAAACTCTGATCAACCTTGATGTTGGTGAAGGGTAGTTGCTTGAGATAGCTCATCGAGGAATAGCCGGTGCCAAAGTCATCCAGCCCAAGCCGGATCCCGAGGTCACGCAAGGCCCAGAGTGTCGCTAGGTTGGCATCATTGTTCTGCATCAGGCCGCTCTCGGTGATTTCCAGTTCCAGCAATTGCGGCGCCAGCCCGGTTTCGTCCAGTATCGCGCGTATGGTTGTCAGCAGACCGGGGGCCTTGAACTGCAAGGGCGACAGATTCACCGCCGTGCGCAGCGCAAGACCGTCCCGCTGCCAGCGCGCTGCCTGGCGGCAGGCGGTGCGCAATACCCATTCACCGATGGATGCGATCAGGCCGTTCTCTTCCGCCACGGGGATGAATCTCGCCGGCGACATCAGGCCGTACTCGGGATGACGCCAGCGAATCAGAGCCTCGACCGAATGGATGCCTCCCGTCGCGACCTCGAATTGGGGCTGGTAGACAAGGAAGAACTCATCGTTCTCCAGTGCCCGGCGCAAGCTGCTGATCATGTCCATGCGTCGCACCGCCTGCTCGGTCATCGACCTGATGTAGTACTGGCAGTTGTCGCCACCTTCAGACTTGGCGTGGTACATGGCGGTATCCGCATGCTTGAGCAAGGTCTCCGCATCGTCGCCATCGTCCGGATAAATCGCTATGCCTATACTCGCGCTCAATACAACCTCGCGATCGCCCAGGGAGAACGGCTTGACCAGGTCTTCGCGGATGCGACTGGCGATCATCATGGCATCCTCGTCATGTTTCATGTTCGGCAGAAGTATGGTGAACTCATCGCCCCCCAGGCGCGCCAACTGGGCCTCGGATTCATGGGAGTTCTGGCGGGCCAACACGTCGGACGGGCGCAATCCCCTGCGCAGCCGATCCGCCAGCCCTTGCAGGACCAGATCACCGGCAGGGTGGCCCATGGTGTCGTTGATGTTCTTGAAGCCGTCCATGTCCAGGAAGACGACAGCCAGTCTGCTGCCTTCATGTCTGGCGCGCTGAACCTCGCGTCCCAGCCGCTCCATGAAAGACCTGCGGTTGGACAGTCCGGTCAGACTGTCGAAATAGGCCAGACTGTGGATCCGGAATTCGGCCTCCTTGCGCTGCGTGATGTCGCGCGAAAGCACGATGAATCTCGGCTTCCCGTCAGTACCGCCGGCCTTGCGGGCAACTGACAACTCGAACCAGGAATTGCCCTTCTCAAGCTGCAACTGGAACTGCTTGCCGGTCGAGAATCCTTCCACTTCCGCCTCCCGCAACGCCGACATGCACACCGCCGCGCCTTCGCCAGGCAGCATCTCGGCAACCGTACGACCCAGCAGCGCTTCGGGCGGCGCTGCCAGCAACTCCGGGCGCGGCGAGTGGCAATCCAGGTAGCGGCCGTCTATATCCAGTTCAAACATCAAGTCCGGAATGGCGTGCAGAATCGCAGCATTGCGCGCGTTGGCGGCACGCAGGTCGAGGAGGGCCTGGTAGGCGCGGTAGAGATATTTCACCCTATGGCCGATCAGAGACCAGTTGATCGGCTTGGCCATGAAGTCGGTGGCGCCTGCCTCATAGGCACGCTCGATTGAATCGATGTCGTCCATGCCGGTCACCATGACGATCGGCAATTCATCGCCCACTTCCCTCCGCAATTCGGCGCATACCTGGTAGCCGTTGCGGCCCGGCATCTCTACATCGAGCATGGCCATGTCGCAGGGATGAGCGCGGAACTGGCGCAGGGCATCGTCGCCATCGACGGCCACCGCAACCTCGAATCCGGATTTCTCAAGGGCCGCCCGCATGAGCAGGCGCGAGGTAGGCTCGTCGTCCGCGACCAGAATGCGTATCGGTGCCGTCATCGCTTCTCCTCCCTCACCAGTTCGCGCATCTCCGCCGTCGCCTCCGCGTAGGCCCGCCGCGTCTGATCGAGCAACGGCATGGCTGCCGTCAATTGGCCGTCCCGCCCCAGAGCCTCAAGCTTGAGAAACAGCCTGGACAGCTTCTCGGCGCCTACATTGGCGGAACTGGATTTCAGGGAGTGAGCGGCACGGCGCAGGGCATCGGCGTCGCCCGCAATGAGGCCCTGCTCGACCTGCCGCAGCAACGCCAGCGAATTGTCCAAGTAGACCGTCATTATCTCCTTGATCAGGCCCAAACCGCCACCCGGATCGAGTTCGCGGAACTGCTCGAGAAACTGCATGTTCAGCGCCGAATCGCGTTCTTCCCGTATCGAGGCGCCCGTCGCCGATCCGGCTGTTGGGACGATGGTATCGGCAACCAGCCAGCGCGCCAAGGTCGTTTCCAGCTGGGCACGGCTGTAGGGTTTGCTCAGGTAATCGTCCATGCCGGCGGCGAGACACTTGCAGCGCTCCCCTTCCATGGCGTTCGCCGTCAGCGCGATGATGGGAAGGCGTCCCGAGGCCTCGGTCTGGCGTTGCCGGATCGCCGCCGTGGTCTGGTAGCCGTCCATGACCGGCATCTGGCAGTCCATCAGGATCAGGTCGTAACGGCGCGCCTCGGTCAGCGCCAGCACCTCGGCGCCGTTATTGGCGATGTCCACACGCAGGCCGAGCCGCGTCAGGAAGGTCTTGGCCACTTCCTGATTGACGGGATTGTCCTCGGCCAGCAGCACGGAGCCCGCCAGCGTGACCTGGCCGGACACGGCCGGGGCCTGACGGGCCGGGACCGCAGTGGCCGGAGTTTCTTTCGCCGGAATTGCCGACCGGATGTCGTTGAGCACGCGGCCGATGATCTTCAGTAGTTCGGACTGGCGAACCGGCTTGGCGACGCAGTGCTCGATTCCCGCCTGCTCGCGCTCGCCGGCCGGGCACGCCGCAAAAGCGGAGGTCAGCATGATCAGCCGGGTATCGGCCAGGCACGGTTGCGACTTGATCGCCTTCGCCAACTCCAGACCATCCATGTTCGGCATGTGCATGTCCAGGATTGCCAGGTCGAAAGGCGCGCCGGATTCGCTGGCCCGCGTCATCAGTGTCAGGGCCTGAGCGCCATTGTCAGCGCATCTGACCTGCATCCGGCAGCCTTCAAGTTGGTACTGCAGGATTTCCAGGTTGCTCAGATTGTCGTCCACCACCAGGGTCCGCACCCCCGCCAGCTTGCTGGCGATCGGCAAGACGGTCTCGCTGACGCTGCCTCTCGGCAACATGAGTTCGATCCGGAAATTCGCGCCCTTGTCCGGCGAACTTTCGACGCGGATGTGCCCCCCCATCAGTTCCACCAGGCGCCTGGAGATGGCCAGGCCGAGGCCGGTGCCGCCGAACTGGCGGGTCGTCGTGCCATCCGCCTGCGAAAAATGCTCGAAGATCTTTTCCTGGTTCTCGGGTGCGATGCCGATCCCGGTATCTTCCACTGACAGGCTGACCCAGGCCATGCCGGCGCTCCCGTCGACAACCCGGGCACGGACGATCACTTCGCCCTGAGGCGTGAATTTGACCGCGTTGTTGACCAGGTTGGCCAGCACCTGCCGCAACCGGAACGGGTCGCCGCGCAACACGATGCGACCATTGGCCGGCGAAACCCGCGCCGCCAGTTCGAGACCCTTTTCGGCGGCGGGCTGTGCAAACATGCCGAGCACCTGTTCGAGCAACTCGCCCAGATCAAAGTCCGTGGACTCCAGTTCGAGATAGCCAGCCTCGATCTTGGAGAAGTCAAGGATGTCATTGATGATTCCCAGCAGGTGGCGGCCGGAACTCTCGACCGAGACGGCGAAACGCCGTTGTTCGATATCGAGACTGGTGCCAAGCAGCAGTTCGGTCATCCCCAGGACGCCATTCATCGGCGTCCGGATTTCATGGCTCATGGTCGCCAGGAATTCGCTCTTGGCCCGATTGGCAGCCTCGGCGCGCCCGCGCGCGGCGTTGGTCTCGGCAAAATGCTCGGCGAGACGGGCATCCCGCTCCTGAATCTGGTTCACCATCGTGTTGAAACCCTTGGCCAGCGTATCGAGTTCGATTATCTCGCTGGGATTGGCGCGAACGCTGAAGTCGGTCGACTCCGAAACCCGCTCCATCAGGTCGGTCAGTTCGGCAAGCGGCCGCAGCGTCGACTTGCTCAGACGATTCGAAAGCAGACGGGCTGAAAACAGCGCAAACAATGCCCCGAGCACGGTGACCAGCAACTGCAGGAATACCTGCAGATAAAGGGGTCGCAGGTTCACCACCAGGTGCAGCGCACCCAGGGTCTGCCCATCGTATACGACGGGCTGGGTCAGGGCGAGGTGTTCGATCCCGTAGGCCACGTCGGCCTGCAGCGTGGCGAGCGACGCCGGGACGGCGTGGTCTGCAACTTCGTACTTGGCGAAGATGCGCGTGTCTTTGTCGTAAAACGCGGCGCCAAGGACTTCCTGACTCCGGCTCAGCGACTTGAGCAATTCGCCGGCTGCGACGATATCCCTGAACTCCAGGGCGGCGCTGGCGTTCTCGGCCAGCACCTTGGCCTTGCCCTGATTGGCGCCGACCAGCAGCCACAATCCCGTCGCGAAGCTGCTGACGATGACGACAATGGCAACGATGGCCAGGGCCGTGGTCAGCGCCAGGCGATTGATGCGCGCCAGGCGGGCGCCCAAGGTCAGGTGGGCTGGGGCAGGAGCGAACCGTTTCATTTGATCACCTCGGTAGCCAGGCGCAACATGTTCGAATTGAGGTTCAGGCCATTGCCGCGCGCAGCGCGCAGATTGGCCTCGAAGGTGATCTTGCTGCCCTCGGTCGCCATGTTCAGGGCAACGCCCCGGGAGGCTGCGCCCGGCGAGTCGGCAACGGTCAGCGCCGGCCGGCCGTTGACCACGTCAAGCACCCGCGGCAGGTTGCTGATGACGGCACGACTGATGAACACGATCTGGCAGTCGCCCAAGGCATCGACGCTGCTGACCCGTTTTACGGCCAGACTGCGCCTGGCGATCTTCTTGCCTTTGAGGCTGCTCAGGTCTTCACCGAAGGGGTCGGGCCCATAGACGCAGAGGTTCAGGGTATCGCCGACCACGTCAGGCCAGTCGGTGAACATCGCGAAGTTACCGAGCAGCGACGCTTTGACGCGGTACTCTTCCAAGTCCAGTGCATACGCCCAATGTGCGCAGCAAATCAGGGAAAGCAGCCACAGCAGGAGTCCAGACCGGACTGTCTTCCTGCTCTTCATGCGCCGGGCTCCGTGGAGGCCGCCCTTGGAAGGAAAATGAAACGCTGGGCAGGCATCAGAAACGGTAATCCAGCTTGATCCTTGCGTTTATCCCGTCCTGGTCGAGACGGGTTTGCCAGTTGGTGTCTGCGGCCGGGTGCTGGTAGTGCTGATTGAACAGGTTGTGGATCGCCAGGGATACGTCCAGCCCCTTTGCCAATCGGGTGGCAATCAGGTTCACGTTGGCAAGCCAGTAGCCATCGACGCTGGAGCCATCCACCGCCTGCCGCTTGGAGTCGTATTGCAGCTCGCAACCAAGCTGCAGACCCCACCACGGCAACGGCGTGTAGAAACCGAACTTGCCCAGCCAGACTGGCGAATTGTCCGGAGTCCCGCCGCCGACGTAGCCGGCATCCTGATAGGCCACACTGCCGCGCAAGCGGGCGCCCAACGCCCACATCTTGGCCGCCGACAGCTCGATGCCGTTGACCTTGAGGTCGGCGCCGGACTGGTATTGCGACAGGCCGCTGACGGGATCGATGCCGAGCGTCACGACATCCCGCAGGTTCCACCGGTATAGCTGGCCGCGCACGGTCAGATCGTCGGCCAGCCGGTGATCGACGACCAGTTCGCCGGTGGTGATCGTTTCGCCCGATAGCTGCTTGTTGGCAACTTGCGAAATACCATCGTCGAAATCCCGCTCGTAGGAATTGGGAGCCCGATGCGCCTGGCCGTAGAGAGCCTTGACTGTGGTCACTGGCGATGACCGCCAGATCAGCCCGAGACGCGGACTGAGCTTGGTGCCCGTGATATCGTTGTAATCCAGCCGGAAGCCCACGGTGGTCGACCAGGCGTTGGCGATCCGCCATTCGTCCTGAGCATAGAGACCGACCCGATAGCCCGTGGTCTTGACATGCGTCTCCTTGCCGGGGATGCTCAGGTCATCGTTGGCCTGCTCGTTCCGGGTATTGTCCTGTGCCTCCAGCCCCAGCATGAGCTTGTGATCGGTCAGCCCCGAGTAGAGCAGGCGCAGTTCGCCACCATACCAGCCGGAGTTGGCCGTCGCGCGATTGGGAATTCCCGAGTAGATGGCATTCATCCTGTAGCGGTATTGCCCCAGGAACAGCCGGCCCAGGACATTTACGTCGCCGCCGGCAAAATCGTCCTGATACTTCAATTGCGTGAGCAGGTAGCCATCCTGACCGTATTGTCCCGGCGTGAGCGGATCGGTAAAGAACGACGCGTAAGGGTCGTCCTTCTTGCGGTCGGCGGCGATGAAATCGAAGGCCCAGGGGCCGCGGCCGACATGGGAGAAGAATTGCATGTTGCGGTCGCTGTCCTGGCCGGTCGCCACCCCGGAGACGTCGCTGCCGCCGGGCCCCGCGCCCGGGAAGGTGATGTGGAGATTCTCGCCGCGTGCGTACATGCCAGTGCCAGAAAACAGGACATCGACGCCATTGTCCAGCACCTTTCCCCAACTGACACGGCCTTCCCGCATCGACTGGGGGCTTTGCCAGGCGGCGGCAAGCTCACCACCGTCTACCGTGGCGCCAGTGCGGGTAATCACGTTGACCACGCCCAACATGGCGTTCTGGCCATAGATTGCGCCGCCCGGGCCGGCCAGAACCTCAATGCGCTCGACCAGGTCCATGTCCAGTGGGAACTCGCGGCCCAACATGGCTTGATCGTAAACCGTATCGTTGAGTCGATTGCCATTGATGGCCAGCATTATCCTGGTGTTGTAATCCCCGGGCAAACCGAAGCCGCGGGCGCCGACATACGTATATTGCCGATCGTAGGTGAGGTAGAAGCCGGGCAGGCTGGCCAGGGCCGCCGCCAGCGTGCGCCAGCCGTAGGCCCTGATCTGCTCACGGGTAATGACCGTGACCGCGGCGGCCACTTCGCTTTCCTTCTGCTCGTACTTGGAAGCGCTGGTCACCGTGGTTTCGAGCAACTGTTCGAGGGTTAGCTCTTCCCCGTCGGTCGCGGCCAGGGCGGGCAGCGCCAGCAACATGCTGAGGCCCAACGCCGATGGAATTCTGGCAACGTCGGTCCCCGCAAACGACCTCCAGGGAGCGTGCATGAACACCGGCAGGCCACCGATTGTTCTCTCCAACGACTTTGCAGTACCCGCGAGCGCCATCGCTATACCAGGCAAGAGCCGTTGGCGGCTTGAATCGGTCTTGCAACGGCTGAGGCTGCAGCTTTGTTTCAGGCGCTTCCTCGGCGCGAAACCAAGCTTGGCCATTGGCGCACAAAGCGGCCAGTTCAATCCGTCTTCACTCGCCATGACCATCGACCATCATCCCATTTTAGTGATCGTTACCTTGGGCGGAACCTGCCACCGGACTCTCTCCACTGCGCGCAATTTAGCGTGAGGCCTGCGGGACTGGCTGCGGCATATTTCACGCCTGGCCTGATATGGTCGTTTTCCAACCCGTTCGGATCGTTTGGTCGCACCTCGCCGGGCCTGCAGCGCATCGACAATTCCGGCGTCGCCCGGCACCTCGTCGACGACGCCGTATTCAGCCAGTTCGAGGAGTTCTTCCGCCGCCGAGCGCGCCCAGATCGAATCGGCGGGCAGCGCGTGCGGCTATACTCGCAGCCTGTCCGCAACCCTGCCCACCGCCATGTCCGACCGCCTTCCCGCCTGGCAGCCCCAGGCCGACTATTCCGACATCCTTCACGACGCCGCCGAAGGCATCTCCCGGATCACCATCAACCGTCCGGAACGGCGCAATGCCTTCCGCCCGGAGACGGTAAAGCAGTTGATCGACGCCTTCCACCGCGCTCAGCACGACAACGCCATCGGTGCCATCATCCTGACCGGCGCCGGCAACGAGGCCTTCTGCTCGGGCGGCGACCAGACGGTCCGTGGCGACGAGGGCTACATCGACGAGGGCGGCACGCCGCACCTCAATGTCCTCGACCTGCAGATGCAGATCCGCCGCTGCCCGAAGCCGGTGGTGGCGATGGTCGCCGGCTACGCCATCGGCGGCGGCCACGTGCTGCATCTGGTCTGCGACCTGACCATCGCCGCCGACAACGCGCGCTTCGGCCAGACCGGGCCGCGCGTCGGCAGCTTCGATGCCGGCCTCGGCGCCGGTCTGATGGCGCGCACCATCGGCCTGAAGCGGGCCAAGGAAATCTGGCTGCTTTGCCGCCAGTACGATGCCGCCACCGCCCTTGACTGGGGACTGGTCAATGCCGTCGTGCCGGTTGACCGTCTTGAAGCGGCGACGGTCGACTGGTGCCGCCAGATGCTGGAACTGTCACCGATGGCGCTGCGCATGATCAAGGCCGGCTTCAACGCCGACACCGACGGCCTGGCCGGCATCCAGGAATTGGCCGGCAACGCCACCGGCCTTTTTTACATGAGCGAGGAAGGCCAGGAAGGCCGCAACGCCTGGCTCGAACGCCGCCCGCCGAATTTCGCCAAGTACCGCAAGCGCCCGTGAATATCGTCGCGGCGGACTGGCTGCCCTATTGCCTGCCGCTCAGGCGCCCCTGGCAGACCAGCCAGGGCCGCCTGTCGGAACGGCGCGGCAGCCTGCTCCGCCTTCGCACGGCCGATGGGCTGACCGGCTGGGGCGACTGCGCCCCACTGCCGGAGTTCGGCATCGACGAGGCGGCGGCGCGCAATCTGGCCGAGGAGTGCGCGCTGCTCGATCTTGCCGCCCAACGCGCCGGATTGCCGCTCGGCTACTGGTTGGCCGGGAAACAGCCTGCACAGTCTGTCGCGGTCAACGCCGTTTTGGGGGCAATTTCCACGGTGACGCCGCAGGCCATGCAGATTTCGCTGACGGCCGGCTATCGCGTTCTCAAGATCAAGGTCGGTGCCCGCCCGCTGGGGGACGAGATCGATGATCTGCAACAGATCTGCTCCGCCCTGCCCGCCGGTGTTGGTCTGCGCCTCGACGCCAATGGCGCGTGGGATGAGGCTGACTCCCGGCGCTTTCTCGCAACCTGCCGGCCGTTGCCGATCGAGGGCATCGAAGAACCGGTGCGCGGCCCGGATGCCGCCACCCTGCGCCGACTGCAGGCAACGGTTCCCTTCCCGCTGGCCATCGACGAATCGCTCCACCTGGTCGACCTCGACTTCTGGCTTTCGCCGCCCGTCCACCGCCTCGTCATCAAGCCGGCGCGCGTCGGCGGCCTGCTGGCCAGCATCGAACTCGGCCTGCGCGCCCGGGAGGCTGGCGTCGAGTGCATCGTAACCTCCAGTCTGGAAAGCGCCTGCGGCTTGACCGCCTGCGCCCATCTTGCCGTAGCCATCGCCCCGGATTCCTGTCACGGACTCGCCACCGCCGACTGGCTGGCGAGCGACACCGGCGATGCGCCGGCCATCGTCGGCGGCCGGATGTTGCTGCCGCAGACCCCGGGTCTCGGGTTCCCGAATATCCGGGGCCGCTGATGCTTTTCCTGCCGTGCATGGGGACAACCGGCACGCAGGGGCTGGATGACCTAAACCTCCGGTGACCGGGATGGCGGTTACAAGTCCTTACCACTGGTTACAGCTTCCGGCTCCCGCCTTGTCTAGCATTCGAAGGTGCCCTTGAGGAATGATGCAATGAATCGAGCCAGGTTTGTCGCAACCACTCTCGCCGCTGCGGCGATATCGTTGAGCGGGTGCGTCGTCGCACCTGCCGGCCAGCCGGTGTACGTCGAGCCGGCCATGATGGCGCCGCCACCCCCGCGAGTCGAGTATTTCGGCCCTCCACCAATGGCCGGGTATGTCTGGATTTCGGGTGCCTGGCACTGGCGCGGCGGGCGCTATGAATGGGGCCCGGGCTATTGGGCGCCGCCGCGTCACGGGCACAGATGGGTTCCCTACCGTTGGGAACGGGACGGGAAGCACTGGCGGCAGCACGGCGGATACTGGGATCGGCACTGATCCGATGCGCGCCTGCCTGCTCACTTCCCTGCTCGTTCTCCAGTGCACCGGCTGTGCGGTGGTTGCCGTGGCTGACGCGGCGGTAACGGTCGTTGCGACGACCGTGAAAGTGGGTGCGACGGTCGTCGAGACCACGGTCGACGTCGCTGCGGCAGGCGTCAACGCCGCGGTCGGAAGTTCCGACGAAAGGAAGCAGTGAATCAGAAACGGACTTCAGTCGACACGTTCGCCGGGTTGCCAGGCAGATCGCCGGCCAAGGGGTCTGTCGCGAGCATCGCCGGCACCTGACGGACAAAGGCGCTCAACCGACATGAGCGCTTCGGGCAATCCGGGTACATACTGTCGCCGTCGCCAAAGGAGGCAATCATGCGCAAATTCGTTGTCCCATTCATCGCGGCGCTGGCTCTGCTGGCGCTCCCCGCCCATGCCGACCGCGGGTACTACGGCCGTGGCGGCAACGGGTATCACGGCGGGGGTGGTGTCTCGCCGTGGGCCGGCCTGGCAGTTTTCGGCGCCCTTGCCGGCCTGGCGATCATCGCCGAGAGCAGCAGGCCTGTCTATGTCGATCCATACAATGCCGGGCCGGCCTATGCGCCGCAGGGGGTCTATATCGAAGGTCAGCCCGAAGCTGGTGTGCCTCCGGCCAATCCCGCCGGCGCCTGGTACTACTGCGGATCGAGCGCAATGTACTACCCGTACACCAAGGCGTGTCCCGAGGGCTGGCAAGCAGTTCCGGCGCACCCGTATTGAGCGCGACGGCGCTGCCAACAAGACAACAGCGGCGACCCGTGCGGTCAAGCAGCCCTGAACATACTGTCGTCAGCACTGATCCATGAAGACCCTGCTCATCGTCTATCACTCGATGACCGGCGGCACCTTGCAGATGGCGCAGGCGGTCATGGAGGGAACGGTGGCTGAGCCTGCGCTCAACGCACGCTTGCTCCATGCCCCCGATGCCAGCCCGGACGATGTTCTGGCTGCCGACGGCTACATCTTCGCGACGCCGGAGAACCTCGGTTCCATGTCCGGCCTGCTCAAGGATTTCTTCGACCGGACCTACTATGCCGCCCTCGACCGGGTGAATGGACGGCCTTATGCGACTCTGATCTGTGCCGGCAGCGACGGCAGCGGCGCCGCCCGGCAGATCGCCCGCATCGCGACAGGCTGGCGCCTGAAACCCGTCGCCGAACCCCTGATCGTCTGCACCCACGCGCAAACCCCCGAGGCCATCCTGCAACCCAAGATCATCGCCGCCCCGGAACTCGCCCTGTGCGCCGAACTCGGTGCCGCGCTGGCGACCGGCCTCGCGCTCGGCGTGTTCTAGGGGCGCTCATCCAAGCGGAAGAGTGTCCTTCAGCCCGTTCACCAGACCAGCGTGAAGCGGTACTCCTCCCGGCTTGGGCCGCGATCCGTTACGCGTACGACAGCGGTGAAGTTGTTTGCGCTGTCCGGCTGCTGGATCAACTCGATGGTGCCGCGCCCTTCCATCTTCGTGATCTGCACGCCTCCGTTGCGCTTGGGCAGAACTCCGTCGAAACGGTAGCGCGCGCACTGCAGGCTGCGGCCTGCTTTGACGACGACCCTGACCGGGCGATGGCGGATGTGGAGATCGACGGTGCCGTCGACATCGCCGCGCCAGTAAAGACTGCCTTGCTGCTGTCCGGGCGCCGGAGTTGCCGCCCCGACCTCCTCGGCACCGGCTGGCAACGTGACGGTGGCGGCGGACAGACAGATCATGGCGGCTGAGACAAATCGGGCAAACGACTTCATGGGGTACTCCGTGCTGAAAGGAATATCGAGAATACGTCACGGTAAACGGCATGTCCATCGCGCAGCCATCGCTTGACCGCTGCCGGCCCTTCTGCCCGCCGGAGTGACGAACACAACCGGTCAGTCTCCCCGGTCATTCCCGATCCGCCCGCTCCCAGATCGTCGCTTCCGCCAGGGTGTGCTGAAACTTGCGGCGTGTTTCGCGAATCACGAAGGGCACGTCCCGCGGGTCGCCGAGCAGGCGAAAATGCCTGCCGAGGATCGCCTGCAGCCCGTCGAGCGTGGTGAAACTCTCGCCGTCCTGCTTGAAACCGCCAATCCATTCCGCGCGCGCCGTGTGTTCCTCGAGCCAGGTATAGGGCGAGGTGATCACCAGCAGTCCGCCGGGCCTGATCCGGGCATGGATGCCTTCGAGCAATTTGCGCGGGCTGTGCAGGCGGTCGATCAGGTTGGCCGCCAGGACAAGGTCGTAGTCGGCATGAATCGGTTTCAGGTTGCAGGCGTCGCCCTGGACGAAATCGACCTTGTCGCGCACCGCTTCGAGGCCCAATTCTGACAGGCGCCGTTCACGGTACGAAACGAGTTCTCCCTCATCGACCAGCGTGTACCGCAAGCTGCCTTGCGTTGCCAGCTGCACGCCGACCCCGATGAAGCGCGCCGAAAAATCGAGCCCCGTCACCCTGTCGAAATGCCGGGCCAGTTCGAAGCTTGCCCGGCCGGTGGCGCACCCGAGGTCAAGGGCCTTGTGCGCCGGCCTGCCGGCCATGGCCGCAATCGCCAGTTCAGCGACGGCGCGCGGAAAATTGGCGACACCGAAGTATTCGTCGCCGTAATGGAACTCGGCGTATTCGGAAACCAGGCGGTCGGTTTCGTACTGCGAAACCGGCCGCGCGGCCAATGGCTCACCCACCACGTAGCGGAAGCCGGCATGCTGGAAAAAATGCCGGCGGAAAGCATAGCGCGCCGCGTGCCGGGCCTCGTTGCCGCAGGATATCCAGGAACCGCCCTTGATCAGGTTGTGGCGCTCGTCGAAGGTTGGCGTCGTGAAATCGTCGTAGATCGG
>Ga0115028_10000054_pt1 | contig 14145 bp, 12 predicted proteins | sample Plant_0915_D1_FD_83894 | JGI IMG/M metagenome (GOLD analysis project Ga0115028, IMG submission 83894) | Wetland microbial communities from Old Woman Creek Reserve in Ohio, USA - Plant_0915_D1 | ecosystem: Environmental > Aquatic > Freshwater > Wetlands > Sediment ... | reverse complement strand
TTCAAGAGGATTAATTCTAAGTAAATAAAATGACCTATAATCCCTCTTGTATAACGATCCTAATCCAAGCGCAGCTATCATTAAAATAAACACAAGTAGCATCAGGCACCAGAAAAAAGGCCTTTGATTCACATTTCCCATTTCCCGTTATTCCAATTTGTTAATTCTGCCTTGATATTCATTCTAATTCCCTCTCGAATTATTCTTGCAGGATTTCCTGCAACAATCACATTTGACGGAACGCTTTTGGTAACCACCGCGCCGGCACCTACAATCACTTCATCACCGATATGCACACCCGGAGAATTGTTGCATTAACTGCAATAAAACATCTTTTACCAATAAAAGTATCTAACAGTAGTGGATGACCATTGACTCTTTTGCAATGATCATGGCTTAGAATGGTTACGCCAGACGCTATGAGACAGTGCTCGTCTATATGAACTCCTGCCGGATAAAGCCGGTCAAGGTGAAGCTTCCTTTCAAGAATTACGGTTGGATGGATATCAAAGCCTCGAAAGCGAGCCACTCTGACACGAAATGACTGGATTATCCCGGCAACAAATGTCCGGATCCTGAATTTCAGATAGATCCTATTCCTGTTCATTATTTAACGTCGTTAACTACCTCGCTGTAAACGTTAAGTAAATCGTGATAATGCGTTTTTTCCGAAAATTTTTCACAGGCAAACCTGTAGGCTGTTTCTGACATCTCCATGTATGCACTGTCATTCATATTAACCGCTTCATATATCTTTTTCTCAAGCTCTTCTGAATCACCCATTCTGAAAAGATATCCTGTTTTGCCCTCTATTATTAACTCAGGGATACCTCCGATATTGCTGCCGATGACAGGTTTGCCGGAAGAGTAAGCTTCGACAATAGTAAGAGGATTGTTTTCATACCATTCGGAAGGCACAAGGACAAATGAAGCGTTTCTGATATAATCAAACAATTCCTCTCCCTTCCTGAAACCTAAAAATTCAATATTTGAGAGATTACTGCTCTTAACCTCATCCTTAATCAAGGCTGACATTGCGCCCTCACCAATTATCTTGAGCTTCACATCCTTCGTAAGCCTTTTCCAGGTATTTATAAGTGTCATGACGCCCTTTTCGGGAGCAAGTCGGCCATAAAATAAGAAGTAATTACCTTTGTGGGTATTCGGGTTACTTTGACTCAGTAAGGGATAAAAGTTGTACAAATGCAGGAAACGATCCCCAAAAAGCGGATGCACACTGTGCTTTAAGTAGTTGAATTTGCTTACGCAGATGATTTTTCTGAAGTAGTTTTTTGGATTGAATATGTTATTGTTTATTACAAACTCAAGGTAATTCACAATACTGTAATACAGGTTTTTTCTGTTGCAACGGTGATAGACGCAATTTAGTCGTGTAGCTGTCAGGCATCTTTCGCAGATGTTACCATTCCCATCTATCATAATATTCCTTGGACAGAGCAGGCTGTAGTCGTGCAGTGTAATTACAGTCGGAATTCTCCTTTTACGGAGAACAGGTAAAATTGCAGCGGTCAAGCCTCCCTTATATAAATGGATATGAGCAAGGTCCGGCTTAAAATGATTAATCACCTGTTTTAGATTGCGGCTTGATTGCCAGGAATACAATTTGCGGGGCATAAAAACAAGCTGTTCTACGAAATTGAGCTGCAGGGCATCAATATCCTTAATAAAGAACTTCGAATAAGGCGAAGGATAGTTATATTGTGATTTCGTGGAAAAATATGCGACATTATGGCCACGTGATTCAAGGAGATCTCCGGTATTCAGGTATACCACATCAGCCCCTCCCCTTCTGTAGTGGCAATTATTTATCAGCAGGATCTTCATGGGTTTCATGGCAGACGGATGCTCGTCGGCAATAAGCGAAAACTCAGATCTCTCATGCTTCCCGGAAAGAGGCAATGCAGTAGGGGTTGGTGTGACCTCTGTAATGCCAGCGTAAAGATTTAGCAATCTTCGAGCCACCGTCTCAATATTCAATCCTTTTTGGGCCAGTGAATTCCGCGAATCTACTAATTCATTTCGGAGCGACCTGTCTGAAAGCTGTGCCAGTTCTTCCGAACTAAAGGATTTTGAAACAAATGAACCCTCAACCTCCTGCAACAGATCACTGACATTACCCACGGGAGTTGATACAACAGGTATATTGCAGGCCATGCACTCCTTCACTGAATTCGGGGAACCCTCAAAGTCGGAAGTCAGTAAATGGAGATCTGAGGCATTAATATATGCCGGTATCAGGTTCCTGGCAGTGTTTGTCAGCACAAGGGGCTCAAGATCAAAATGATGATATTTTTCTCTGAGAATTGACAGAGTCTTCGAATATCTGTCAATCCTTTTACAGGGCCTGCGGTTATATGAATCCATGAAAAGTACATACCGCTTTGACTTATTGAGACCCAGTTTCTCCTTGCACTGGTTTTTATCCATCGGCACAAAGAAACTGGTATTTACCCCGTTGGGCAGGTAAACTATTTTTGACTTGTCGGCATCCTTAGGCTTGTTCTTGAGTATAATCTTATCAAAAAAAAGATATAAGATCCTGAAAAGCAGTAATCCTCCCTCATTCCGGGGATCACTCTGGTACGATAATAACCTTTTTGTTTTGTGCCATCTGCCAGAAAGCATGAAGATTACTCCACTGAAACTGTGATGACAATGAATAATATCGTACCTATTCTGTTTCAACAGCCTTTGCAGCTTCCAAAGAGACCTTAGGTAAGCCCCTTTACCCTCTTCACGACTGTTTATAAAGAAGACCTCATTCTCTGTGCCCAGGTGGTTCAGTGATTCAATCTGCTCCTTGATAAAAATCCCGAAAATCGGAAAATTAAGTGTTGGGAAGTTATTTGTAATATGAAGAATCCTCATAATAAATAGAACGTTTTCAAGTCAATTTCATTATAATTCAAAAGCAGTAACACCAATAAAAGTACTGAACCTACTCCAACAAGCTGTTGAAGATATCTTTTATCTCAACCATTCTCACATCAGTAAGCGCATGGTGAGCAAGAACATAAGTTAGTGAATTATGGCTGAAGTCCTCACTCCTGTTAAGGCCTGGCATTGTTTTAATCAGCAGGTCAAGATTACCGTCAGCAACATAACCAAGTCCCTCTCTTTTAATTACATCGCCCGGATCAACATATAGAGATAAGACCGGAACACCACACCCCCAAGCTTCAATGAATATATTGGGGAATCCTTCCATCGGAGAAGTCGAGATCAGGGCTCTTGACCGGGATATTTCATTTATCGTATCTGAATGACTCAACTTGCCCATAAGTTGGACGTTGCTGAAATTACCCAACTGCCTGTAAAGATTGTTTCCTGTTTTATCACGCACCTTACCAATTACCTTATATTTATGATTTGGGGTTCTCTTTACTATCTCAAAAAAATCTTCAAACCCTTTTCTTTTATCGAGCGAACCTACATAAATAAAGGGCCCGTCGGTATCAGCTTCATTTAAACTTCTGAGGACGCTTGCATCAATCAGATTATAAAACACCGTTGAAGTGATACCCCTCTTTGCAAGGATCTTTTTCTGTCCTTCGTGCTGTACGAGAACAAGATCAGCATTTCTCAGTAAGTAAGGATACACCATCTCTCCCATAACACCGTTGAAAACTCCCCATAGGTCCTTCACGTTTGAGGAGTAGAAATGCTTCCAACGCTTCCGTATACTAAGGATATCCAAATCAGATGCGAGAGACAAAATAAATTTTGCTTTTAACTTCCTTGCAACCATGTACACTATAATATGTCTATACTCGCGAATTCTGCAATAATATACATCAGCCTTTAGCCCTGCGAAAGTTGAATATAGTGCAGGAAGTCTGTGAGTAAGAGTCCTGAACATCTTCATGCCGCTATTGTAACCTATTACCGGGTAAACCTTTATCCCTTCATCTGTTACGAACCCTTCCTTTATGTCCAGATCTACTACAACAACTTCATGTCCCAGTCTGGTTAATGACTTTGCCAATAAAGCAATCTGCAATTCTCCTCCTCCATAGGTTTTACCAAGAAGGGCATCCGCAATTTTTCCCCAGAAACAGATCCTCATGATTCCCACTCTTTTGCAGCGTCCGTAAGTGTTATAGACTCTATTCCTAATGATTCAAGAGCATTAAAAAAACTCGTCAGCAATGAGTATAAATCCTCAATAGATTGCTCATCAGGTCTGTATTTTGAACATCCGGGCATCAACTCGCTTGAATGAAACATCATGGTAAGATATGGCAAGTTCATTCTCCTTGCCTCCCTTACAAGATTCGCTAAGAGTTCTGAGGTCATGTCAGGGGTTGGTCTTAGCCATACCGGTTGGCTGGCGTAAAATAGCTTGCGCAATACTTTCAGAAAAACATTATTATTTACGTTCCTGAAATAATACCTGGCAAAATTGTGGCTTCTATTAAGTGGCGTTATCGTCGGTAAAATGGTAATAGGAATCTCTATCAGTGATCCTGAATTATACTCAAATTTCTCCGGTAATATTGATGAATCTATAAAATCAGGTCCACCTTTACCTGACGGTAAGCCATGATGACCAGTCCAACTGACAAAAGGGGTGACTGATGAATCCACAAGATATTTATTCTCAATCAGCACTCCTGCAACAGTCTCATTGAAACCGTACCTTCCTGACCGAAATGAGGTCGGGACTCTCCCAAATGCTCTTGTAATCTGCTCCGTAAGATTCTTAATCTTTCCTGATACCAGTTCATAACTCAGTTCAGAAGCGAAAATATGATTTTCATCGTTTTGCCTGTATCCGGCATCATGAAGAAATGGAGGAGTGGTCCATGAATGAAGATGAGCCCCAACTTCTGCCTTGTTTTCTCTTACATAATCTGAGAATAGTTGTTGTGCGAATGAATCCTCACATACTTCAGAAGTGACCAAATAGGTGGGCCTGATACCATACTTCTCGCACAAGATTTGAAAACGATCAACATACTTTATGTTTTCTACCGTCAGATTTCGTCCGTGGTCCCATTGATTATCGCCCTCTGTATCGATGGTTATAATGAATTTCATGCCTGTGATTTTATCATGCTCACCCTTTTTATAACTCATAATTCAATTTGTTCCTTGCTGCATGATGTTATTGAGATATGTGCTTAACATCTTCCCTGGCCCGAGGGCCGATTGTAAGATTGACCGACCTGGCAGCCGACAGATCAAACCATATTATTGTATCGTCGTGAACCTTCCTGGAGCAGAATTTGGTTCCTGTCAGGGTAATAAATTCAGGTTCGCTTCGTATAGCCAATGCCAGACCTCTAATGTCCTGGTTATTGTTATTTACAATATCGATGGACCCATCCGGCCTGTAATCAAACACGACATTCTCGACCTGAATCCGATAGTCCAATAAATCCCTGACAGTTGTCAGAAGCAGGCTCCCTTCATCGCGCTTTTGACCCATATATTTCAGCACACTGTCAAAATATGGATTAATGATCAGCTCCCCTTCATTTAGGGTAAGAAATCCATCGCGCTCATTATTCCTCACGAAATATCCGTGATTAAAGAATACTCCGCGTTTTTCAATCAATTGTTCAAGTTGGCGCTTCTCCCTTATCAAATTTGCAGAATCAAGTTGGCGTGTCACACCATAATAATCATATTCAGTTGTCCAGGAATAAAACTGTCTTGAATATGTTGGATTTTGCCAGTACAGAGGAGTTGGAAATGAATGTCCCATAAATGGTCTCTGTGAATTCAATTCAAGCTTTGGAAGATTGCCGTGTATTATCCTAATCAATTCCTCAAATGAGTTTTCACCTTCGTAAATTCTTAAGAAGTTATACCTCGCCCATAATTCTGAAAAAAATGTTTTAAGTTTAAAACCTTGCAATGACTTTGTAAGTGAAGGCCCGGGACTTGAAAACCTCAAAGCTTCAACCGCAGGACTCCAAAAATACTTCACATTATATTCTTCCCATAAATCACCAGCATAAGATTTCGTGGAAGGATCCAGTCCATCAGCTGAATATGCTTCTCTGTTAGTGTTGCCCGGATACATGCCGTGATCAATCCATGTACGGGAATCATAGCGCTCTTCCATAAGCATCATCGCCTCTTCCATGGTGCTTCGTGTTGAGTTCCCAGCCTCTGGCGTATGGAGGCATAAATCATTACCTAAGGCATGAAGCTGATCCAGGAATATAAGGTATTCACTCTCGTTCTCACAACTATCCGATTGACGATCCAGACCATCATCAAATTCATCAAAGAAAACACTTTTCGTAACAGGAATTTGATACCCGCAAAATCCCCCTCTTGCATCTTCTGGGCCAATTGTGTTTTCTGATCCGAAGTATGCTGCCCGATGAGTACGTAGGTTTCCATTATCTGCGTGCTCTGTGAAGATGTATCCTGCCAGATAGCCTCCGGGTACAGGCATAAACCGGGGTAAAACCTCCGGGACTGATCCAAAATACAAAGAGAAAGTATTGATCCTTTCATCTCCGGGTTTGTATTGAGAGGCAGATATGTCAATCCATTTGCCTCCGCCATCTTCCTGATAGGGTATTCTGATAAAGGGATGGTCACGGAAATAGTCTAAATTCACAAACAACATATTTTCTCTGCTTTGCAATTGAAGAGAAGAAATACCTGGAGTATGGTATATTAGTGCAGAGGCTTCACCCTTACCAAATCGCACCCCCTGCTTGTCTACCCAGTACTCCCTTGCAAAAGGTCTTATATCAATTTCTGAATTTTTAAGAAATACCTCAGATATTCTTGAATTGAATACCGCAACCATTGACTCCCTGAAGACGGTTTTATTGTTCAGATAGGAAGTCTTTACTTCAACATTCATTTTTGGCCGGCTTCTGCAAACCGTCAATGAGATGTTTACGGGAACATCATTATCTGCCAAGCCCCTTATGGTTATTACACTGTCATTAATGATCCCGACCGAAGTATTCTGCAAGAAATTGCCATTCAGGTCATTATCATAATCATAAAAGAATGTGAGACTGGTAAGGATTGTCTCACCCTTCATGTTTGCAACCTGCACACTTCCAGAACTTGCTACTTTAAGTTTGTACCACGCATTGCTTAATTCCATTGTTTGAAAATCCCCTGAAGACTTTAACAGTAATCCCTCGCTTCCCTCTGGCAAATAAGAAGATTTCCTTGTCTCAGAGATATAACCGGCAATAATAAAATATAAGATGAATAACCCCACAGCAAAGATTATAATTACAGCCCTGATGTAAGGCTTTGTTGAGAACAATCGTTGATCATTTTTATATTTTCCTCTCCGCATATTATTGGCTTAATCTGAAAATAATCTCAATTAAATCAAATTGATTGTATAAACTTCTGTACTGACACGGGGTTTAATCATACATAATTTTATGTCAGTATATTATTGATATATCCCAAGGTTGCATTATCGTTCCTGTAGATCCTGGCTGGATTACCCACTACCAATGAGTTATCAGGTACATTAAAACTTACGAATGCATTGGGTGCAATTAAAACATTCTTACCAATCTTTATTCTACCAGTAATAACTGCACCTGTCCCAATCCAAACATTATCATCAATGGTTGGATGCCCCTTTGTAGGACCTCTCAGAGTTTGTCCCAACGTCACTGTATGGGCTATGTTACAATTTTTCCCGATTTTGACGGGAGCACCAATAATAACTGGTCCCTGGTGTTCGCTAAGGAAAAATCCTTCTCCTATTTGAGCCCTTGGATTAATTTGAAAGCCATATTTATAAGAATACCTACGCAAGAGAAGCCTGTAGATAATACCCGGAAATGAATACTTCCTGTACTGTTGGACTTTTCTGAACAAAAAAGTATATCTGAAACCAGAAATAAACCAACCCCCAATAAAACCTTTTATGCCAGAACGGCATCCGTGTCTGTACAAGTCAGCTTTTATTAATCTATTCATAGCTATTTTCGGGCATTCTAAATATCCCTATTCATTATAAACTTTTCATATGTATTCTCATAACTGTTGACCATTTTTGAGAGCGAGAAATTCTCAAGCGCATATCGATTGCCATTCCCTACAATCCTTGCACAATTTCCATTTCGTACCAGGTCTATTGCAGCCTCCAGCTTTGTTACAAGCATTGAAGTGGAGCCATCGTAAACCAGTCCATTGATACCATCCTGAACGAAATGATCAGAATTTGCTCCCTGAGAGACTATGCACAAGCATCTTGCAAGCATCGCTTCAAATAACACATTAGGACAGCCCTCATAAAAAGAAGCTAAAACAAAGATATTAAACCGTTTATAATAAGACTCTATCTTTGATTGGGAATCCAGGATAGTTACGTACTTCTCAAGTCCATTTGTTATCACATAGGTTTCGTTGACTTTATAGCCATCCTTAGCTTTGTCTCCGATAAGGTAAAAATGCAATGAATATTTTTCCGCAATTAGCTTTATTGCCTCCAGAATTTGGATTTGATTTTTTTGCGCAGTCTGCCTGCCTACTGTACCAATAATAATTTTTTCTTCGACTTGTGGTGGGGCATCAAGATTGAACCTCTTTATTTCAAAGCCGTTATAAATATTTAATATTTTGTAATGGTATTTCTCTCCAACTAGTGCTCTGAACTGATCTCTGGCCTTTATACTATTTGTAATCGCGTAGGACCTGCGAATTAAAAACTTTTCAAAGAATAAGTAAAATTTGGATCCATCCTGGAGATCATTGCGTATCGAATAGATAATCCTTTGGCTATATCTTTGCGGAGCTAAAAGCCTTACCCAGAAACCGTTGTGGAACAATAATGTGTGCAAGATGTCGAAATCATTATTAGCAAGGATTCTACGCAGGTAAAGAACATTACGAATGGTTCTGAATAATTTGCACACATTTGGAGACTGATGAACTGATAAATGGATCGGTAACTCACGAATCTCCTTGTAAAAGATCTCCGTATTAGCGTAAAGAATTAGAGTAATGTCATACCTGGTGTAGTCAATAGCCGTTATCAGGTTGATAGTTTGGCGCTCAGCTCCACCCTGTGGAAGATGGGAGAGAATATAGCATATTCTTATTTTTGATGGCACTTCCACCCTTTTTTCTACTTTGTTATCGTTGTATTTAATTGCAATAAAGCACTAGATATAAAGTGCTAATAGTGGCATACGAGGGATTAAATAGTCTTTTAGTCATCAATTTTCAGAAAATCAATTAATTGATAATATTGAGGCCAATTGTGTCCTTCGTGCCATGACAGATTCTCATCCCAAAAACCAGGACAATCCCTAACTATCCTGTGATCAAAACAGTAACTGATTTCACAAATCCTCGGCTGCCCTGCTTCATCGTAGATAAAATCATATGCCATTGTCTCAAAATTCAATTTCCTGGATATCTCGAACGCCGAGCTTATGCAACGCATATCTATTTCTGCAGGATTCTTATCAAGCAAACCGCTGCCGGAGGCTCTGAAATCATTAGTTCTCACATATCTCCGGAACGCAAAGGCCCTGTTACCAATCACGGTTACCCTGGTATCAAACTTGTTGCCAGGTAAGAATTTCTGAAACAAAATTGCATCCTTCTGCAACTGCCATTCTGAGTATGGATTACTCTTTTTGAGAAATCCGAAATTAACAAGGATGGACCGGAACTTTTTATGCACATAAGCCGATAAACCAATGTTGGAGAATGAAAACAGATTTGATTTACCTGGTAATTGACCAAACTTCAGACCTTCATTAAAAACCCGGTCGATGATCTTTTTCCCCTCTTTAATTGAATTGATTTTGACCACATTTTTCGAACCTGCACCTTTATACATTTTAACCACCATCGGGAAATTGCTGTTTTTTAAAAAGTTGTATGCATGATCGTGATCCCAGAATACATTAGTCTCCACAACCGGGCAACCGCTGCTTTTCAATAAATAGTATTCTTTAATTTTATTCTCATATGGCCAGTATGTTTCATAATCAGGAGAGCATTTCAGATTGTAGATATCTTTTGCAATATGAAAAATAGAATCATATAACATCATATCAGTATCGCCCTGTGAATGCCTGAACAGGAAATGAGTACATTTTGCCAGGTCATCAAACATGACATTGGAATTTGGATCAATTAATACATATGGAATAGCATTCTTATCCAGTATCTCCCTGAATTTCTCACTGTAACCAGTGGGAAAAATCCTGTTATCCGAATTTAAAAGAAACCCAACTTTCATAACATCCTCTTTAATTTCTGGGGAATATGTGGATTATATATAAAATCCCGTATCCTCCTGTACAACGTTCTTCTTCTTAAATGCTTGCTGATCTGATAGCTGTAGGTTTCATCAGTGAGAGAAACTTTCATACTAAGATACCTGTCATATGGGGTGAACGGCAGTTTTAATACACGGTTAAAGAAAGGCATATACTTCATGACCTTGAAATCCAGGGTGCTCATATCTATTGCTACACCCCATGAAATTCTGTTCCATGGCATTTTGTTCTTGTTGTAAGTAGATTGGGCTTCGCCACTACCGGAAAAATATGAGGGCACATTCCTGAGGCCTGGCATGATAAAGTTGCCTAAATTATAGGCGATAATACCATTGCGATACCGTTCAACAGGTTGGGGTGCATGTGCATGGCTTCCAATTACAATGTCCACTCCATTGTCAACCAGCTGTCTTGCTGTTATTATATCCTGAGGCTCCGGATAAGAGGATTCTTCTCTTCCCCAATGAATATAAACTACAATTCTTGCTACTGAAGGTCTTAATTGGGCAATTTCCTGAACTAAGGTGTCTGTATCGAGTTCACTTAGCCTAAACGCCTCATCAACAGCCAGCAGGGGTGATGTTGATGAACAAACAGCCGAAAAAAAGGCTATGCTCATATCGCCCATTTTTATTATGAGAGGATCATATTTAGAATCATTACTTCTGTTCAGACCGAAGTAGTATGTTTTAAGTATCTCGAGTTCATTTATAGTTGAAGTTAAGCCTTCTAATCCGTAATCAAGAATATGGTTATTACCTATATTAACGCAGAAAAGGCTACTGCCAAAAATATCACCCAGGTAGTTTTCAGAAACTTTAAGATTAATCTTACCCCCTTCCGGTATGCCCCCTTTAATAATCGGGCACTCAAGATTAATTACCGTTTTTAAATCATTGCGAAATCTCAACGGTTTATATGGAACCACGTCACCCAAAAATAGAAAAACCTTATTCTTATCCATTCCTGCTTCAAGTTTTAATCAATTCAGGAGAGCTTTTATGCTCCACATATAGTTCATTCGGCTAACGTTTTGACCGTAGTGTCCCGATAAATTCCAACATCCTTACGGCTTGAAAATTATAATTGAAGATGGTTTCGGTTAATCTTTTGCCTTCACTGCCAACTTTCAATGCATATTCATAATTATTCAGGATATACCTTAATTTATCTGCAAATGCTTCAGCGCTGTCCGGTTCTGCCAAAAATGCATTTTCATTATCCTTGAGATATATGGGAATATCTCCTACCTGTGTAACAAGAACTGGCTTACCTGTTGATAAGTATTCCGTAAGTTTGGAAGGGAATCCTGCATCTGCAATAATGCTTGTTGGGCGCGCCAAGGCCAGCACTTGTGCACCTGCCAGATAGGCGGGAACATCTGTTCTTGACAACTGCCCGATGAAATGAACCCTGCTATTCATATTTAAATGTTCAGTTTGTTTCCTGATAGCAGCCTCTTCAAATTCTGAGTCTCCCTTGCCAATGAGAACTAAATCTACATCTGGTCTCTCAGTCATTATTCGGTCGAAACTGTCAATTAAAATGTTTACACCATCCTTCTTAATTGTAAGACTACCACAATAGGCAATATATTTATAGGGGAGCGGAGAGACACCTGCATTGTTAAATCTTTCAGTATCAACAGTACTGGGCACTAGCAGCAACTTTCCTTCTTTAACATTTCTGCTCCTGTAAAAATCTATCAGGTATTGCGAAATACAGAAAATACCGTCACATAACAAAGTTCCAATAAATGACTTGGTCTCTCCCCATATCTTTTTAGAAAATGGCCTTTGGAATTCACGCAGGGGGTGCTCACTATGTTCGTGGATAACGATTGTTCCAAATAACCGACTCAAAGAATAAACATATAGCTGGACCAATAATCTATTGGTCCATAGATTAATGGCTAATATTTTATGATCTCTGTTAATGGATCTGATTATTCGAAAGGTCCTGAAATACTTATTAAACTTTGCCAATCTCCTTTTTACAAAAGAATTATTGCGTTTGGTCTGATTAAATGGATGATGATAATGAATGTCATTTACTGAGCCCTCTACGGTCTCAACATAGTCGTTCCTGAAACAAACAACAAATGCTTCTATTCCATTCTCATGAAATCCCTTTGCAAATGTATAAACGCGGTTAGTCGCCGCGTTCCCTTCAGGAAAAGTAAAGGTATCTCCAAATATTAGCAGTGCATTTTTTCTACCCATCAGTATACTCTTCATTACTTCATATAACGCATAAGTGGCATAGAATAATATTAACTTATTATTTATTTGGAGACAAACAGCTCCAAAATCATGACACCTGCCTGAAGATGAATATGGACAAAGTTGTTAGTACTTGGCATATCCAAATCACAAGGATAAAGAAAATAAGATTAGTCGCGAAAATGCCACTTCTAAATGGTTCATTAATGGGAGTAGAATAGGCTCAACTCTTATTAAATCCTGTCCTGGGAACTGGGTCTATTGTTTTAGGAATAGTAGAATCTCTGACTGGAATCCCGTTGGGGGTAAATAACCTAAACATCCAGAAGCTCATCATCAGCGGTAATAATATCAAGGTGTAACTTATTGATATAAAAATAACTATTGCAAAAAACAAAAATGATCCCTTGAAATTGAATTCTTCGGAGAAGAAGCAGGATGTTCTATACAATGACACTATAAAAAAGATCAACCCTACCAATCCATGTTGGGCCAAAAGATTCCCGAGACCTGTTATTGTAGATACATTCGCCCCAATCTGACTGGTCCAGCTTTCTTCGGCAACGCCTCCTAAGCCCAGAACAGGATTAGCAAGAAAATCCCTGAAGGCAATCATGAAGGAGGCAAACCGTTGAGGAGCAATTGGAATTTCTCTTCCTATGCTACCCTCTACCATTAGTTCAATCATCTCTGCTTCCCTTATTAAGCCAACTATCTTTTCGCTCATGAAAGGAAGAGAAAAAGCCAAAACTATTAATACAATAACGATAGGCGATAAAAGAATGATTAATTTCTGCTTTTTATTGTAATAATAGAATAGAATAATAACCATGAAGATTATATATCCAGTGGTAGATTGTGATGAAACAAGAGCAGCTGTCAAAATCCAGAACCGTGTTTTTCTAGTTGTGTCACGCTTGAAAAAGAACAAATTTATAAAAATCGCAAGATCCAGAAACACCGCGAATCCTCCTGGTTCCCACGCAAAACCAGAATTTCTGGGCGGCAGGAAATCATATTGAATTGACATGGTGGTTGGCTGAACGGAATATAAGACAGCATTGTAACCATCGCCACTGACATAGGACCATGAATCAATCGATGGGAGCATACCAAAATAATTAAAAAGTGTATCTCCCCCCAGAATAATCTGTATGCCCCAGAAAATTAAACCAATTATCGCTAAAGAGTAAAGAACTGATTCATAGATTTTGAAAAAATTAATATTTAATGCCTTAACAGCTACATAAACAGTAAAAAATAAAAGTAGAAAGTTAATAAAGTAGGAAGGGCGAAACTCATGGAACTTTAAAGAAATTGCAAAAAAGTAGATAAAGAATCCCAGAACAAGCAGCCATATTTGCTTGTTAAAAACTATTCTCCATTTTAAAGCAAGTATGCCACTTAATATTACCGGAATCATAACCCATACCGGATTATCAAGAATTGAAATGGAAGTAAAAAATTTTAAGGCATGCCCTGAATATATGACAAGGACAAAAACAAAAAAGTAATCAATAAATGATATCCTTGGATTTTGCAAAGCGGGTGTTCTCATCTTAAATAATAGAACTACTTTTCATCATATTAATTGCATGCGCGAAATTGCAAGTCATACCTCTATACAATCTTAATATTAGTTAGATTATTTTAATTCC
>Ga0115028_10000053_pt1 | contig 14324 bp, 16 predicted proteins | sample Plant_0915_D1_FD_83894 | JGI IMG/M metagenome (GOLD analysis project Ga0115028, IMG submission 83894) | Wetland microbial communities from Old Woman Creek Reserve in Ohio, USA - Plant_0915_D1 | ecosystem: Environmental > Aquatic > Freshwater > Wetlands > Sediment ... | reverse complement strand
CTCTACGCGGGAGTGCCGCAACCGCCGGAGTTGAAGCCCATGCAGCAGCAGTCTCAGGCGGCACACTTGGCAGCCGAACTGCTGACCCGCTACCACTACAAATCGATGCCGCTCGACGACGCCGTGTCGGAGAGGATATTCGACCGTTATCTGAAATCGCTTGATCCCGAGAAGCTGTTTTTTGTTCAGACCGATATCGAGCGGTGGGCAGGCGTCCGCACCACGCTCGACGACGCCATCGTCAAGGAAGACCTCACCGTTCCGTTCGCCCTGTTCAATCTCTATTCGCGGCGCGTGTCCGAGCGTTTTGCCTACGCCCGCGCATTGCTCAAGGAGGGGTTTGATTTCGGCCAGAAGGAAAGCTATCGATACGCGCGGGACAAAGAGGCCTGGCCCAAGACCGAGGCGGAAATGAGCGAGTTGTGGCGCAAGCGGGTCAAGAACGACTGGCTGCGGCTCAAACTCGCAGGGAAGGACGACGCGCAGATCGTCGAGACGCTCGACAAGCGCTATGCCAACGCCCTGAAGCGGATTGGCCGGCTCAAGAGCGAGGACGCCTTTCAGACGTTCATGAACGCCTACACCATGACCATCGAACCCCACACCAATTATATGGGGCCGCGGGCGGCGGGAGACTTCGACATTTCGATGAAGCTCTCCCTGGTCGGAATCGGAGCAGTGCTGGCGGAGAAGGACGACCACACCACGATTCGGGAACTGGTAGCGGGCGGCCCTGCGATCCTTTCGGGCCAACTGAAGGTCGGGGACCGCATTCTCGGCGTTGCCCAGGGCGAAGGCGGCGTGATGACGGACATCGTGGGCTGGCGGCTGGACGACGCGGTCGCCCTGATCCGTGGCACGGCCGACTCGGTCGTCCAGCTCGACATTCTTCCCGCGGACGCGGGCCCCGACGGCAAACACAAACTCGTTTCGCTCGTTCGGAAAAAGATCAGTCTGGAAGAGCAGGCCGCCAAGAAATCGATCCTCTCCGTGGTGGACGGGGAGACCACTCGTCGCATCGGCGTGATCGCCCTTCCGGCGTTCTATCAGGACTTCGACGCCCGACAGCGCGGCGTGCCGGACTTCAAGAGCGCGACGCGCGACGTGGCGCGCCTGTTGGACGATCTGAAGAAGGAGAAGGTCGATAGCGTACTGATCGACTTGCGCAATAACGGCGGCGGTTCTTTGATGGAGGCGATCGAACTCACCGGCCTGTTCATCGACCAGGGGCCCGTGGTGCAGCAGCGCGACGCCCGGGGCAGCGTCATCGTGGAGCGCGACTCCAAGGCCGGTGTGGCTTGGGATGGCCCCCTCGGCGTCCTGATCAACCGGGGCTCGGCATCCGCGTCAGAGATCTTTGCCGCGGCGATTCAAGACTACGGCCGCGGATTGCTGATCGGCGAACCCACCTTTGGCAAAGGTACGGTGCAAACCTTGATCAGTCTCGATCAGGTCGCCAAGAGCAGCGAGCAGAAATTGGGCGAACTGAAATTCACCACTGCCCAGTTCTTCCGCATCAACGGTGGCACCACGCAACTGCGCGGAGTGAATCCGGACATTGTCTTTCCCGCGGTTTCCGATGCGGAGAGCTTTGGCGAATCGAGCTTCGACAACGCACTGCCCTGGGGCCAGGTCGCGGCCGCTGCCTATGTGCCGGTCGGTGACTTGGATTATCTGCGGCCCATCCTGCTGACACGCCACCAGGCCCGGGTGCAGAACGACCGGGAGTTTCAGTACCTGCAGGAAGACATCGCCGAACTCAATGTTCAACGCAAGAAGAACCTGGTTTCGCTGAACGAAGCCGAACGACGCAAAGAACGGGATGCCCAGGAGGCCCGGACGAGAGCCCGGGAAGCGCAGAGGAATGCCGGGAAAAGCGCCCCCGAAGGCGCTATCGCCGGGAAATCGGCACTGGGAAAGCTGAGTGTGCTCCAGGACGATGGTCTGCAGGCGGACGAGCGCAATATCGCCAATGAACTGGCGGCGGAAACGGCGCGCAAAGCGGACAAGGACGTTTTACTGGACGAAGCGGTCCATATCCTCAGTGACGAAGTGGGCCTGATGAAGTCCAGCGCGAGGCTCGCGACCCGTGTCCAGCCACGTTCCCCGATGTGAGTTCGGTCGGAAAGTGTGGAGTCCAAAAGGTTGGGCGGCCGGATGTTCTGCATAGCATTTCCGGCTGAATGCAGCGGGCGGCAGGCAGTCGAGCCGGGCCCGTTTGCGCAATCGATTGTAGAAGATCGATGTACTCGGTGATCTCCTGTTTTGCCTGTCGGCGGGCCTGGAATCGCCGGCGATGGATCAGTTCGGTCAATCTCAAAGCGTCCAGTTTTCGACCTGCAAGCCCTCGACGCGGGAAGACTCCCGTTCGTTGTTGGTGACGAGAATCCAGCCTTCGGCGCGGGCATGCGCGGCGATCCATAGGTCGTTGTTGCCGATGGGCTGGCCGGCGCGTTCCAGTGCGGCGCGGATCTGTCCATAGTGCTGCCCGACGGATTCAGTCAGAGGAGCAACCTGGATACCGGCTTCAAGCCGATTCAGGGCAATCAGGGCTTTCTCCCGGGCCTGGCTCTTCTCGGCCCCATGGCGCAACTCGCCCAAGGTGACCACGGACATGGCGAGTTCGTCCGCGGTATGGCGGGCAAAGCGCGCGCGCACGGCGGGCGGATTATGCCTGGCGATGTAGATGCAGATGTTGGTGTCCAGCAGGTAGCGCACCGCCATCAGAAGCTCTCCCGCTGCTGGGGCGCTGCGTCTGGGCGGCCTTCGGCCATGAAGTCTTCCGGCAGGCTAGCCAGGACATCGAAGATGTCGGTGGCGCTCGCGGGCCGCTCGCGCAGGACGATCTCGTCGCCGCGACGGAAGATCTCCACCTGATCCACTTCGAAGCGGAACTCCTTGGGCAGGCGCACCGCTTGGCTGTTGCCGGACTTGAAGATGCGCGCGTAGGCCATGGTGCCCTCCAACTGGCTCAAGGATATACGTGGAGTATATACCTGCCAAGCCATGTTTGCCCGCTGGCGGATCACGCTATCCCTAAGTCCAGTGTGGCCCCCCCGCGAGCAACGAATCCGGACTCCTTGGCCGGCGTTCAAGTTCACCGCGCACGATGGCAAAGGGCTGGCTGAAGTTGACACCGCGGCTGCTTGCCGGACCCACGGGTCTCAACGATGAACGTCAACGCCCTCCCGCCCGCCGTGCTGGCAGGTTTGTTCTGGATACCGGCGCGGCAATGGCTCAGCGGCCCACTCTGGCCGCCAGATGTGCCGGATAGCGCTCGCCCTGCACGGTCACCTTAGCCAAGGCCCTTTCGATCTCGGCGAGGTCGTCCGCCGTCAGTTCGAGCGCCGCCGCGCCGAGGTTCTCCTCCAGGCGATGCAGCTTGGTGGTACCCGGGATCGGGACGATCCAGGGCTTTCGCGCCAGCACCCAGGCGAGCGCGATCTGCGCCCGGGTGGCGCCGCGCTTGGCGGCGATCCGCCCGATCAGGTCCACCAGGGCCTGGTTGGCCTTGCGCGCTTCCGGCGAGAAGCGCGGCACGACGTTGCGAAAATCGGTGCTGTCGAACGTCGTGGTTTCGTCGATCGCACCCGTCAGGAAGCCCTTGCCGAGCGGGCTGAACGGAACGAAGCCGATGCCGAGTTCTTCGCAGGCGGGCAGCACCTCCTGCTCCGGCTGGCGCCACCACATGGAATACTCGCTCTGCACCGCGGCCACCGGCTGCACGGCGTGTGCCCGCCGGATCGTCTGCACCCCCGCTTCGGACAGACCGAAATGCTTGACCTTGCCTTCCCGGATCAATTCCTTGACCGCGCCGGCGACCTCCTCGATCGGGACGTTCGGGTCGACGCGGTGTTGATAGAACAGGTCGATGCGGTCGGTCCTCAGGCGCCGCAGCGCAGCCTCGGCAACGGCACGCATGTTTTCCGGCCGGCTGTCCATGCCGCGTTGCACATCGCCACCGGCGAAGCCGAACTTGGTGGCGATGACCACCCGATCGCGGCAGGGCGCCAGGGCCTCGCCGAGCAGTTCTTCGTTGGTGAACGGCCCATAGGCCTCGGCGGTATCGAAGAAGGTGACGCCGAGTTCGACCGCCCTGCGGATGAGCCCGATCGCCGCCTGCCGTTCCGCGGCCGGGCCGTAGCCATAGCTCAGGCCCATGCAGCCCAGGCCGATGGCCGAGACTTCCAGACCGCTGTTGCCAAGTAGGCGTGTCTTCATGTTTCAGTCCTCCTGTCGAGATTTGGATTGCTCACGCCGAGGCTGGTCCCCACGTGCAGCCCCGGCGTGAGGGCGAGCTTCACGATCAGCCCGGACAGGCTGTTCAGCGAAACGTCGTGGCCCTCGAACGGCTCGCCCTTCTGGGTGAGCCGATAGTCGATCTCCGGGTCACGGGTGAACCAGCCGGGCCGCAGGATGGTGTAGTCGAGGTCCGAGGCCTCGACCACGGCCGCGGCGTCCCGGCAGGGGTCGAGCACGCCGCTATAGCGTTCGCCCGGTACCTCGCCGCAGATGCCCATGGAGCTGATGAAGATGAGGCGCTTCAGGCCGCTGGCGTGCATCGCGTCGACGATGGCCGCGGCCTTGCCGCCGAGCCGCTCGGCGATCGCGATGTGCGTCATCGCCGAAGTCGGCGTCCCAAGCGTTGGCGCGGCACGGTCGAGGCCATGGCCAGCATGAGCCCGGCGGCCATGAATTCGCGGCGGTTGGGCCGGACGGACGCGTCCGGATGGATTCTGCCGCTTGCGCGTTTTTGCATTCGAGACGCCTCAGCCCACCTTGAGGGAAGCCGTGTCGATGACGAAGCGGTACCTGACGTCGGCCTTCAGCAGCCTCTCCCAGGCCTCGTTGACCTTCTGGATGGGGATGACCTCGACGTCGGCGGTGATGCCGTGCTCGCCGCAGAAGTCGAGCATCTCCTGCGTTTGGGGGATGCCGCCGATGTTCGAGCCGGACACGCTCCTGTTGCCGAAGATCAACGCGAACGAAGAGAGCGCCAGCGGCTTGGGCGGCGCGCCGACGAGCGTCAGATTCCCCTCGAGGCGCAGCAGGTGCAGGTACTGATTGATGTCGTGATCGGCCGCGACCGTGTCGAGGATGAAGTCGAACGAACCGGCGTGCTTCTTCATCTCGTCGGCGTTGCGGGAGACGACGACCTCGTGGGCGCCGAGGCGCAGCGCGTCCTCGATCTTGCGCGGGGAGGTGGTGAAGACGACCACGTGGGCGCCGAAGGCGCGGGCGAGCTTCGTCCCCATGTGGCCCAACCCGCCCAGACCGACGATGCCGACCTTCTTGCCCGGGCCCACGCCGTTGCGGCGCAACGGCGAGTAGGTCGTGATACCGGCGCACAGCAGCGGCGCCGCGCCGGCCGGGTCGAGGTTCGGCGGTACGCGCAGCACGAAGCGCTCGTCGACCACGATGCTCTCCGAGTAGCCGCCGAAGGTCATGGGCGCGGTGCCGTGCCGGTCGACCGAGCCGAAGGTGAGCGTCAGGCTCGGGCAGAAGTTCTCCAGCCCCGCCTGGCAGTTCGGGCAGGTGTGGTCGGAATCGACCAGGCAGCCGACCGCCACCAGGTCGCCGGCCTTGTACCTGGTCACACCCGGCCCGACCTTCGCCACGCGCCCCACGATCTCGTGGCCCGGCACGCAGGGGTACATCGCCGGCAGGACGTCGGACCACTCGTTGCGGGTGTAGTGCAGGTCCGAGTGGCAGATGCCGCAGAACAGGATCTCGATCTGCACGTCGCGTTCGGTCGCCTCCCGCCGGGGGATCGTGGCGGCGGCCAGCGCGGACGTGGCGCTGGCGGCGGAGTAAGCCTTGGCCTTGTACATGGTTCCATCCTCCTTTCGGTACTCGGTGCAGGGACAGGGGACGAACATCGTCCGTCCAGGTGCAATGATCCGCTTCGGGCTATCACGGATAAAGACGTAGAATCGGGATGGCGTATTGAAAAATTCTCAGCAATGGATCGGGAAGACTGGGGCAGCCTGGCGGCGTTCGCGGTGGTCGCCGAGGAGCGCAGCTTCACCCGCGCAGCGGCGAGGCTCGGGGTGTCGCCCTCTGCACTCAGCCATACCATGCGCCGTCTCGAGGAGCGGCTGCGCATCCAGTTGCTCGCGCGCAGCACCCGCAGCGTTTCCACGACGGAGGCCGGCGAGCGGCTGCTTGCGCGCCTGCGGCCCGCGATCGATGAGATCTCAAGCGCGGTGGAGGATCTGGGGCGGCTGGTCGACCGGCCCTCGGGACACGTGCGGATCACCGCCTCCCGGCAGGCGGCGCGCATGGTGGTCGCTCCCGTCCTTCCCTTGTTCGTCGAACGCTATCCCGAGATCGTGGTGGAAGTGATCGTCGAACACGGTTTCACGGACATCGTGGCGCGGCGCTTCGATGCCGGGATCCGGCTCGGCGAGTCGCTGGAAAAGGATTTCGTCGCGGTTCCCGTCACCGGCCCGCTGCGCATGGCGGTGGTCGGCGCTCCGCGCTACTTCGCGACGCATTCCGAGCCGGCCACGCCCCACGATCTGCGCCGGCACCGCTGCATCAACATCCGCTTTCCGACCGCGGGAACGCTCTACAAATGGGAGTTCGAGCAGGACGGCCAAAAGGTCGAAGTGGGGGTGGACGGGCCGCTCGTGTTCGATGACGGGGACATGATGGTGGGAGCCGCCCTGGAAGGCCTGGGACTTGCGTTGGTGATCGAGGACGACGTTGCCTCTCAGCTGCGCGATGGAACCCTCACGCGGGTGCTGGAGGACTGGTGTCAGCCCTTTCCCGGGTTCTACCTGTATTACCCGGGGCGACGCCAGGTATCGCCCGCGCTCGCTGCATTCATCGACGCCGTGCGGGTGCCGAGCAAGGCCCGAAAGGGGCGCTGACCGGCTCCCGACCGACAACCGCTCCTGCGCCGACAGCGGACCGCAGATCGCGTATTCCTGGCATCGCACCCACGACGGATCCTGGCCGGCACATGCCTGATGACGACGGCGTCCGGAACCGACGGGCGGTCGGCGACCCCAAGCCGACTGTCGTACTTTCGGAGGCCCAACGGCGGGTAACAGAACGGAGCTGTGGTCCGTTCGGCGCGGCGGTCGATGGGGCAACTGGACTACAAGTCGCTGCCTTGCTGGTTCATGAGTCTTGCAGTCCGGACGGAATCTCCGGACCACGCTTCGTGTCCAATCGCCACCGATTCGTTCTGGCAGACCGGATCGCGCAGGCTTGCGAAAGGAGACGAGGCAATGGATACGCGGGTCAAACCAGGTCGCATCGATGATGACGCACCTGTGGATCTACGACGGCGAACTGGAATGGAGCGGCAGGATCCTCACGCTCAGCTCCGAAGGGCCGGACATGTCGCCTGGAGCGGTCCCCGGGCGACTGGGCAGGTACAAAGACGTGATCGAGATCAAAGCCGCCGACCACCGGATCTTGACTTCCCACCGGCTGGGCGAAGACGGCAACTGGCAGCAGTTCATGACAGCCCACTACCGGCGCACGAAGTCGGGATTGTGGGTACCTATGCCTTGGTGCATTTCGGCGTCCGGGAGGGCAATATGGCAGTGCAGCTCAATCACCTCATCGTCATGGCGCGCAATCAGACGGAGTCGGCGAAATTCTTCAGCGAGATTCTCGGGCTCCCCGCAGCAACGCGTTTCGGCCCGTTCCTCGTGGTGCAGACGGCAAACGACGTGAGCCTCGACTTCGACGAAGCCGAGGGTGATGTCACGCCGCTGCACTACGCCTTCCTGATTACCGAAGGCGAGTTTGACGAGATCTTCGCCCGCATCCGCGCACACGGCATCGACTACTGGGCCGACCCGGGCCGGACGCGGCTGGGCGAGATCAACCACCATGACGGTGGCCGAGGTGTCTATTTCCGGGATCCGAGCGGGCATCTCCTGGAGATCATCACCCGGCCCTATGGCAGCGGCCCATAGAGAGACCGCGTCAGCCGAATACCTGCACCTTGTCCTACGCGAGAAACTCGCCTCGGCCGCCAATCATCGCTACCCGGAAGCCGCCAATCGGCGATGCCAGCTCTTGTGGCATCCGGGCTGGTGCTTCCGACCTCCTGCGAACTTCTGCCTTCCGAAATGCGGGCAAGGCTTTTCGAAGCGGGACGATCTATCCCGCCTCGACCCGCGCGCAGTACGTCTCGATGGTCCGCTTCCACGCGGGTCGAGCCAGGCACCGATCCCGATACGACGCGATTCCAGGATACGGTGCGATCAATCCCTCCTCCTTGATGCCCGACGAGAGGACGTGTGCCATCAGGATGTCGGCGACGGTGAAATCCTTTGTCGCGACGAAGTCGCGGTCGGCGAACCAGCGCTCCAGGTTCGTCAGCACCCGATTCACCCAGCCAACCAGGAAATCGCGGTGCTTGCCGCAGCTGCCATCCGCAGTCCAGTCGAGCACCATCAGGCTGAGCAGCGGCGTCTCGACCGAGTTCATCGCGGCGAAGCACCAGCGCACCACCTGCGCCTCACCGGCGCGATCACCGGGGATCAGGCGGCCGGACTTCTTCGCCAGGTAGATCAGGATGGCGGCGGATTCGGACAGCACCAACCCGTCGTCGTCGATCGATGGAATCTGTTCGAAGGGACTGAGCCGGCGATAGGCTTCGCTGTTCAAGTCGTGTGCGGGGTGGTCCATGCCGGCCACCTCGAACGGCAGTTGCATCTCTTCGAGCGCCCAAAGCACGCGCAGGTCGCGGGTGTGGCCGCGCGCGACAGCGTTTACCTTCGAAAAGCCGTAGAGCTTGAGCATGATGACGTTCCTTCGTTGAAGCTGCCCTGCTGCGAGAGTACCGACATTCGAACGCGGGCGCACCACGCCCCTGACGATGCGCATCCAGTCGTCGCCCGCGGTCGCCGAGTAGCCTTCGTTGAAGATCAGGTAGATCACCTCGAGCACCGCCGCGAGCCTCTCGTGCAGCGCGTCGCCTGCGGCACTTCGAACGGGACGCGTGCTGCGGTCAGCGTGCGCTTGGCGCGCACGATGCGCTGTGCGATCGTTGCTTCAGGCACGAGGTGCGCACGCGCAATCGCTTCGGTCGTCAGGCCGCCCAGCAGCCGCAGGGTCAACGCGACCTGCGCTTCCTTGCTCAGCACCGGGTGGCACACGGCGAAGACAAGGCGCAGCAGGTCGTCGCCGAACGTGTCGCGGCCGTCGAGCGCGTCACTGAAGTCGGGCACGACGTGGTCGCCGCGCGCGTCGGCGTCGGCGCCCAGTTCCTGGTGCTTGCGTGCATGCAGCGCCGCTTGCCGAAGGCGGTCGAGCGCGCGGTTCTTCGCGGTTGCAGTCAGCCACGCCGCAGGGTTGTCGGGAATGCCGTCTTTCGGCCAGTGATCGAGCGCGGAAACGAGCGCGTCTTGCGCCAGTTCTCCGGCCAGACCCACGTCGCGCACCATGCGCGCGACCGCGCCGATGTCTTTCGCGGCCTCGATTCGCCAGACCGCGGCCATCGTCAGGTGGACGTCACGTGCCATGCGCCGTTCGCAGCTCCGGGTTGCCTCGCCACCGGCGCTACTTGCGCTGCGCCTCGATCTCGCGCAGGCGGTCTTCCTGCTCGCGCAGCTCGGGCGTGAAGGCTTCGCCGAAATCCTCGGCTTCGAAGACCGGGCGGATCTCGATCTCGCTGTCGCCCGGGTGCGGGTTCGGGCACCGCCTCGCCCACTCGATCGCCTCTTCCATCGACCGCACCTGCCACACCCAGAAGCCAGCGATCAACTCCTTCGTCTCGGCGAAAGGGCCGTCGACCACGGTGCGCGACGCGCCCGCGTAGCGCACACGAACGCCCCTGCGGCTGGGATGCAATCCTTCGCCGGCAAGCATGACGCCGGCCTTCACCAGCTCTTCGTTGAACTTGCGCATCGCGACAAGCAGATCGGTGTCGGGCATCACTCGGGCTTCCGAATCCTTCGAGGCTTTGACGATGACCATCACGCGCATGTCGATTCTCCTTGGGCTGGTTGTTGGCGCGGGAGCGCGCCAGGTAGCTCCTTCTGCGCCAGCGCCTTCAAGCTCGTCAGCCCCTTCTCGAACTCGCCCCCGACCGCTTTGTCCATGTCGAAGAACAGCGTCATCACCTCGCTGACGAACGGCATCGGCCCGCGCATCGCCCACGTCACGTTCGTGCCGTCGCTCTGCGGCGCGAACGTGAAGTCGACGACGTTGTGCGCTTCCATCGGCTTCGTGAAGTCGAGCTTGTAGGTCACCTTCGAGTCTTCCTGCGCGATGGTTCAGTCCGGGATGTTCGGCTCGACCAGCCGCGCCAGATTGCGCAGCGACTCCTGCCAGCCGAGGTAACACGCCTCGAGCGGAATCACCTCGGGAATGCCCTCCTGCGCGATCGTCAGCTCCGTGCCGCACGACACCGCCTTCAGGTCCACCGTCACCCGGATCTCGCCCGGCAGGTTCGGATCGTCGAAGCGGTCGGTGCAGCGCAGGCGTTGATTGGGCATCAGCTCGACGTACTCTCCGCCGAACGAGTGGCTGTTGCCGGTCGTGAAGTTCGTGAACGACATGCGGTGGCGCCCGCCAATGCGCGCGTCGAGTTCGTAGACCTTGCCGGTGAAGCCGTTGGGCGGCAGCCAGCGTGCGAGCGCGTCGGCGTCGAGGAAGGCGCGGTAGATCTTTTCGGGCTTGGTGGGCAGCACGCGATGAAGGCGTACGGTGCGATCGGTGGTGGTCATCTCTGTAATCTCCTTGGTTTCAGTTCGACGGGACGGCCTTCGGGTCCATCCAGAATGCTTCCCAGACGTGCCCGTCGGGATCGGCGAGGCAGCGGTTGTACATGAAGCCCAGCTCCTGCACCGGGTTCACGTCGGCCTTTCCACCGTTGGCCGCCGCGGCCTTGTTCATCGCATCGACCGCGCCGCGGTTGTCGAGCGCCAGAGCGAGCATCACCTCGCTCGACCCCGACGGCGGGATCGGACGCTGCGTGAACGTGCGCCACTTCGCGTGCGTCAGCAGCATCGTGTAGATCGCCTCGCTCCACACCATGCACGCAGCGGTGTCGTCGCTGAACTGTATGTTCTGCTCGAACCCCAGCGCCTTGTAGAACGCGATTGCGGCGCTGAGGTCGGTGACGGGCAGGTTGACGAAGATCATCTTGGGCATCTCGGCTCCTTCGTATCGAGGTTGGTCACGAAACCACGACGCGCAAGCGGCGGCGATATCGACATCGAACGCAGACCGCTAGAGGCGCGCGAGGGCGGCGGCCGCGACAGCCGCTCAACCGTAGGCCGCCGCGCCTGCTGCAGGGCCAGGGCAACGCCGCTTTGCCCGCCGCCGGCCCATGCTCGATGGTACGCCAGCGCCAGTGTCTGCAATTGGTGTGCTCCAGTCGCACGCAGCGCCGAACTGGCGGACTCGATATCGGCCAAGGCGCCAGCGCGTCTCCGACCCTCTCCGCCGGCAGTGCACACGTGACCGGTCACTGGCTCATCTGGGCAACCGGAACGGCGGCTTTCGCGACCTCAGTCGTTCGGAATCGCTAAGACCGGTCTCTCGATGCTTCGTTCGTGTCAGGTCATCGAGCGGTTATCGCGGAGCACGTCGTGCGGGGATTTCTATGACGGGCGGCGGGGAACCAGGAGATTGCCGATGGAGATCTGTACCGCCTCGCCGTCCTGATTGAGCGTCGTCGTCCGCACCTTGATCAGCCCCTGCTCTGGACGCGATTTCGAGGAACGCACTTCGAGCACTTCACTCTCCACGCGCAACTCATCCCCGGGCCGTACCGGTCGTGGCCAGCGGAACTCATCGAAGCCGGTACCCACAATTCCGCCGGCGGGCTTCAGTTCGCTCTCGACCAGCAGCCGCATGGTGATCGCGGCGGTGTGCCAACCGCTTGCTGCCAGTCCGCGGAATAGGGAATCGCGCGCGGCCTTCTCGTCGAGGTGGAAGGGCTGCGGGTCGAATTCGGCGGCAAAGCTCTTGATCCGCTCCACGTCGATTCGCAGTCGGCCGGAGCCGAAGCGCTGCCCCACGGCAAAGTCCTCAAGATATCGTCCAGTCATTGTCCCCATCTCCGGTTGCGTAACCCGCACGCTTCGCCCCGCGAGCCGCAGCAGGTGCGAGAAACCCGCGCCCGGCGCAGCAAACCGGTTCGCGAGCGGCGGCGACCGAATCGCTGACGCTCATGAGGCATTTCCTTTGATTCGCTTCTACAGAGACTGTCTTCCTCACACTCGCCCCAGGCCGGCGATGGCGGAATGCAGCGGCGTCAAGGGTCGTGTGGCTCAACGATCGTCACGCCGTATGCAGATCGTCGACCCATCGCACGACTTCGGGCTCTTCGACCACTACGATGTCGAGATTGACCACAACGGGATCCTGGCCGCTGCGCACCAGCACGCAAGATAAGGGCTCGTCGTCGCTGGCATTGATTTCCTGGTGTGGAACGTAGGGCGGCACGTAGATGAAATCGCCCGGTCCTGCCTCGGCGACGAATTCGAGCCGCTCGCCCCAGCGCATTCGCGCGCGTCCGCTGACGACATAGATCACGCTCTCGACGGGGCCGTGATGGTGGGCACCTGTCTTCGCCTTGGGATGGATCACGACGGTGCCGGCCCAGAGTTTTTCCGCGCCGGCGCGGGCGTGGGTGATCGCAGCAGCGCGATTCATCCCCGGCGTTTGCGCGGTGTTGCTGTCCAGTTCGTCGCGGTGCACCACACGCACACCGTGAATCCGCCATTTCGAGTCGGATGCGCTTTCCATTTTGATCTCCGCACGGTTGGCAGAAGCGCCCATGCCTGGTGACTTTCCAGGAGCACTACAGCCATTGTAGTTCATGGTCCTTGCCCCTCGCAGGTGCGACTCAGTCTTCGTCCAGCTTCTCGAAGCGGTCTGCCAGAAAGTCGATCAAGGCGCGCACCGAGGGCAGCAGGCCGCGGCGCGAAGCGAACACGGCGTGGACGATCTGCCGCCGCGGTGCCCACTGCGGCAGCAGGCGCACCAGCTCGCCGCGGCTGAGCGCATCGCGTACCAGCATGCCTGGCAACTGCACGACGCCCACCCCGGCGAGGGCGGCGTCCCGCAGCGCAAGCATGCCGCTGCTGACGAGGCGCGGATGGTGATGGATCGTCGCCTGCGCGCCGTCGGGTCCCAAGAGATTCCAGACATGGTCCTGCTGGGCGCTGCCATGATCCAGACTGGGCAGCCCGGTCAGATCGGCGGGCAACTGCGGCGTCCCCAGCCGCTCCAGCAGGGAAGGACTGGCGACCAGATACTGGCCCCGCTCGGCCAGGACGCGCATCGCCAGGTCGCTGTCCTGCAGCGGCGGCGGGCGCACGCGGATCGCCACATCCACCGCTTCGCTGACCACGTCCACCCGGCGATTGGTGGCTTCCAGATGCACCTCGACCCGAGGGTTCTGCGCCATGAACTGCGCCAGCATGGCGCCGACCCGTGCATCGAGCAACGCGACCGGGCAGGTTATCCGCACGATGCCGCAGGGCTCTGCACGCGTCAGATCGATCGCTTCCTGCGCGGCCTCGGCCTCGACCACCATCGCCTTGCAATGGGCGTAGTAGCTCTGTCCGATCTCGGTCACCGAAAAGCGTCGCGTCGAGCGCTGGACCAGGCGCACGCCCAGGCGCTGCTCGAGCAGCGCGATGCGCCGGCTCAGTTTCGACTTGGGCACACCCAGCGCGCGACCGGCCGGCGCGAAGCCGCCGTGGTCAACCACCCGGACGTAGTAGTAGAGATCGTTGAGATCCTGCATCGATCGTTCACCAGATAGGACGCTGAGTATAGATCCTGCCCACTACCGGATGCGTCGTTTCACCCGTATCGTTCCAGTCATCGATTCGGGCCCTTCGGGTCCGACAAACAGGAGACGGGCATGAAGAAGATTCTCGGCCTCTACAGCGCCCCGCGACAGCACTGGGTGGGCGATGGATTCCCGGTGCGCTCGCTGTTCTCGTACCACAGCCACGGCGCGCACCTGAGTCCCTTCCTGCTGCTCGATTACGCCGGCCCGGCGCAGTTCGCGCCGAGCGAGCGCCGCCGCGGCGTCGGCCCGCACCCGCACCGCGGCTTCGAGACAGTGACCATCGTCTACCAGGGCGAGGTGGAGCATCGCGACTCGACCGGCAGTGGCGGGCGCATCGGCCCGGGCGACGTGCAGTGGATGACGGCGGCCCGCGGCATCCTGCACGAGGAGTACCACTCGAAGGCGTTCAGCGGCAGCGGCGGCACGCTGGAGATGGTGCAGTTGTGGGTCAATCTGCCGGCCCGCGACAAGATGTCCGCGCCGGCCTATCAGACGCTGCTCGAGCACGACATTCCGGCCGTGGCGCTGCCGGACGACGCCG
>Ga0115028_10000052_pt1 | contig 14328 bp, 25 predicted proteins | sample Plant_0915_D1_FD_83894 | JGI IMG/M metagenome (GOLD analysis project Ga0115028, IMG submission 83894) | Wetland microbial communities from Old Woman Creek Reserve in Ohio, USA - Plant_0915_D1 | ecosystem: Environmental > Aquatic > Freshwater > Wetlands > Sediment ... | reverse complement strand
CCCGCGGTCACGGATCGTATGGGAGCGGTGTGCCCTCTGCGGTCGTCGGTGACATCGTGAGCACCATGCCGTTCGATGTAAAGGACATCTCTCGTGCCATTTTCGCTAATGGAGAGCGAGACGCAGCAGAATGGGTCGCTATGGGGCAGCTCAAGGACGAGAGGTGGTTCTACGTCACAGCGGGGTGCGACTACACCGGATGGGACTGACAGAGTGGAGGATCGTCGCAGGTTGCGACGACACTTCGTAGCCTCATCGTCAATGGACTGGGGCAGCAAGGCATGCAGAGGTTCAACATCGCTAGCCTCATCGATTACCCCACCGACAACGAGGACAAGCTCTGGAGTAAGATCTGCTCGGTGTGCAGCGCCGATTTCAAGCTGCGTGCTAGGCGCTCAACTCCCAAGTTCTAATCGATCTCAAAAAACTACGGCAAAACTACTGTTTTGAGTTGACGGCGCACGCAGGCCTAAAATATACTGCGTAGATAGAGAACAAAATGCTCGTCACGAAGGAGATGAGGGTATGAACGGACCCCTGGGACTGGCTCTGTACATTCGATCTTTCGGGAAGCGCAAGCCAGCGGACGTCGCCGCGAAGTTCGCGCGCTATGGGCTCAAGTGGGTCGCCATCGGTGGTCCATGGCACGACGCCAGCGGGCAGCGATGGATCAACACGCCGGAGCGTGTCGTGGCAGCCATCGCTGCTTTCAAATCGCTTGGCATCGCAGCGCATGTATGGGGCTATCCCTGGCATGACGTCGGAGCGTTCGTCGAGCAGATGACGGCCTGCTCGTCTTCGGACGTGGCTGGTTGGCTGCTCGACCCCGAGCTGGGGCAGAAGGGGCGCCCTATCGAAGCGAGAGACTTGTTCAAGCGCTCACGTGCGTCCTTGAGGCGCGTCAACCCCAAGGCTCAGCTCGGTATGACCTCTTACGGACTGCCCCGCGGTCATCGTTCGTTCCCGTTCGAAGAGTTCGCTGAGCCGGGCGTGACGAATCCGCTCTTGGAGTGCGACTACGGCTCACCGCAGCTCTACGACATCCCCAAGAACCGCATTCATGAAGGGATCAAGGACTACAGCGAGCTGGGATTCGATGCTATCGTGCCGTCGTTCGGCTGCTATCGATTTATCCCGGCTGATCCCTCGAAACCGCTCACCGGGAAGAATCGAAAAGCGATCCCGAAGACCGGCCCGGAGCTTCATGAGCACCTCTCGTGCTTCGTCGACACGAACGTCAAGGTCTATGGCATGGTCGGCTGGGCGGAGAACTTCGTCGGCGCTGATCAGTGGGCGGTGCTGGCCAGGTGGGCTGACTGGCTTGGCCGCGGAGCCTGTGCGCTTCCGCCCCTTCGATAGCCCTGGTGTAGCCGTGGAAGGATTCAGTGCTGGTCTGGCGACGCCGCTCAAGGAAACGACGCTCGCCGTTCTGTTCCGCATCACCGACGTCGGTGACGAGTGGATACCGAAGAAATGCATCCACGAGGACTCTGAGGTGTGGAAGGAGGGTCAGGAGGAGGGAGAACTTGTCGTCACGCTGTGGTTCGCAGAAAAGAAAGGTTGGGCCTAGCACCGCAGATACCGTGTATCTGGCGGTCTTTCTGCTGCTAGTCTACCTATTCGTGATCGCTAAAATCGTGATACATGTGTGTGGAGGAGTGCAATGACTGAGGACATCAAGCGGGAGCCGGTGGTGTTGGAGGAGCCCGTGATTCGAGAGCCCATCGTCACCGAGTTGCCGGTGTTCGAGACCGAACCCCCACCGCCGCCATCCACTGTGACGACGGACTACGTCGTTGTCGACGCGCCTGTTCCTGCGGGGGTTCTGACGACAACGACATCCGAGATCGTGTTGCCGGCAACCACCGAGACAGATGCCGCTCCGGTGGACCCCTACCGTGGCGCGCCAATGACGGTGAAGATCGTCACCGCCATTGACAAGCTCACGGAGGTGGGCGACGACTTCCCAACGACGGAGCAGATCGTCGACTTCATTCTGGACCGTGACATGACGCCGAAGAATCGCAAGGACCCAGAAGCGGTGAAGGTCGCTCGAAAGGCCGTCATGCGGAGGTTCGGCGACCTCGTGAAGTCGAAGCGCATCATCGGCACGAAGGAAGACGGTGTGCTGCAGTGGTACATCGCCAGCGACAGGGAGGGTGCAGAGCACCCCGCCGCTCCGCTCCCCGACGTCAACGTTGACGATACGCCGACGAAGCTCGATCCCCTCGGCGACCTCAAGGCGGGGCCTGTCGAAGTGAAGCCGAAGCGATACAGGAAGCCCGTCAAGGGCAAGTCCAAGAAGGCAAAGGCCCGCGCCAAGGCAAAGCTGCGGCCCACGTTCCCGTTCTCGCCGAAGCAGTGCCGTGAGGTGCTCGAGGACATCATGCCGGCGTTCCTGGCGTGGCCCAACAAGAGGCGCGCCTTCAAGCATGAGGACTTGCTCTGCGACGTCCTGAGCTTCATCGAGAAGGTCGGCAAGTCAGAGACATGAAGGAGTTCGAGCTCTGCAACCTGTTCTCGGACAAGGTCCGCGCCGCTGGCTGGCTGGTGTTCCCGGAGACCAGTGGTTGGGACCTAGTTCTACTCGGTCCAGACGGCTGTCAGATCGGTGTGGAGGCCAAGAGACGGCCCAATGTAGACGTCTTGGTGCAGGCTCTTGGAGGGCGTCACGCCGTAGGTGTGGAACGTCGTGGCCCCGACTTCCACGCTGTTCTGGTGCCCAGAGCTCGAAACAACTTTCTGATAGTGGCGAGTCAGCTAAAGATCGTGGTGTTCGAGGGGCGAGACGCTCCACTGCAGATCGCGCGGCAGCTCGATGCGCTACATTCCTTGTCGAAGTACTCCCTGGCCGAATGCTGGCTTCATCCCGAGACCTTGTGGCTGCCAAAGGCCCCGATTGATACTCCAGCGGGAGTGCCTGCTCCTCGTAGTGTGTCGAGATGGAAGATAGCTGCGGTGGAGCTCTCGCTTCTACTTCGAAAGCGTGGGTTCGTGACGCAACTCGACTTCGCGGATCGCGGTATCCACTTGACGAGCTACTGGCGGATACGTCTCCGTAATGAGGGGACCGTAGAGGTCGAACGCGATGGTAAGGTGCTGCGCCGCGCCGGCTATCGACGAGATCCGAACTCGAATCTGGACATGCCAGACGAGCACTGGCCAGAGATCACTAAGGCGTTGAGGAGCAAGAGATGGAGAAGTGCGTAGCCAAGGGATGTAGACGGGATGCGTCAATGATCGTGACGTGGCTGCAAACCGATGTGTTCGTGTTGCTGTGTCCGGAACACTTCAACGCGTTCCTGTCGTCTGAGGGCTTTGACGCAGCACCCGTCACTGACGATGTCGATATGCGCTCGCAGAAGCAAAGAGAGTTCGATGAGCTCGTCGACGAGTTCGAGAAGCTGGCCCGAGGAGATGGTGCAGCCTCGGACAAGGCGATCAGAGAGGAGGCAGGTAGAATCGCCGGCCGCTTGACGTCTCTTCACATCGCTTCGGAGGGCAGCATCGACGCCAGTCGTTTTCTGGGCCTGCACGGCTTTCTGTTCAAATAGCCGTCGTGATAGGATGGTAGATACTACACAGGAGAGGTAGTATGCATAGAGTTTTCGTGGTGATCATGACTGTGCTGATCAGCAGCCTTGCGTTCGCTGAGGTAGCTGGGGTCAGTCATGACGAATTGTGGGGTGGTGCCGTAGTTCTGCAGCCTCGTGCGAGTCAAAACGAACACGTGATGGCTCTGGTCAACGAGATCGCAGAGACGACGCCACAGCACCGCATTGACCCGCGGCTGGCCGTGACCATCGCATTCCGGGAGTCGAGTCTGAACCCGGCGGTAGGTTTCGGTCAACGAGATGGACAGCGCGGTGAGCGTGGTTGGTTCCAGATCATGCCCAATGGTGCGGCGCAAAGGTTGTGCGGTCGCTGTGATCTCTACGACACGGCGTGCAACGCGCGTACGTTTGCGTGCTATGCTGCTCAGCTGCGTGAGCGCTGCATCGGTGAGGGACATGACGGGGACATAGCAATGTGGCTCGCTGCGTATGGAGGACGCGGGCGTTGCCCTCAGAACGGCATGGAGTATCCTGAAGTGCGCATAGCACGTCGGCATTTGTGCACGGCGTATGGCGAAGCGGTTTGCAATGAGGTGTGGCCGCTTCAAGAAGAGGAGAGGTAGAGATCATGGGCAAGGCGAAGAAGAACGTGAAGAAGACCGCGGAGCGCAAGCCGGTGAAGCTGCCGACGAAGGTCGTCCGCATCAAGAATGCTGAGACGTACCGCAACATGTCGGAGTTCATCGAGCTGGCTGTGCAGCAGCTCGGTGATGCTGGTGTCGAGCTGTCGAAGCGCGACGTGAAGACCGCTATCGAGGTCTTCAACAACATCATCACGGAGCAGCTCAGCGCCGACGACGAGCACAAGGCCAAGACGCCCTTCGGCGTCACGCTGCTCGCCGTTCCGGTCCCCAAGAAGCCGGCGCGCGACGGCAGGAACCCGGCCACAGGTGAGACCATCAGGCTCCCGCCGCGCCCCGCCACCGTCAAGCTCAAGGCTCGCATCCAGAAGGCCCTGAAGACCCGCATCCTCGAGTAGTTCGATCCGCCCTTCCTCGCCCCCTTGGTGCACCTCGGCGCCAAGGGGGCTTCTTTCCCTCAGGAGATGTAAATTATGACGATCTACGTCATCTATCACGGTTACGACCTGGATGGTAGGTGCGCAGCAGCTATTGTGCGCAAGTTTGCTGCCGGTACCGTGAAGTTGCAGGCCGTGTACCACGCCTACCAGTTGGAGCCCTACGTCATTGCTGCGGCACAGGCAGCAGATCTTGTCTACGTTCTGGACTGGTCACCGCAGGACATCTCGCTGCTGCACACCCTCAACACTAACGTCCTGTGGATCGATCACCATGCGGTAGCCATGAAAAACTACGAAGAGTGGAGTCGGGCGACGGGGCATTGTGTGGCGGGTCTTCGTGGTGATGATGGAGCTTGTCTGCTGACATGGCATCTGCTTTGCGGTGAGACGCCGCCTCAGGGCGTCATTGATATCGCTGCCGCTGACGTTGCTCGCGCTACGTCCGAAATGATGGACTTCGTGAAGGGCATCAGCTGCTGTCCGACCTACGCATTGGATCACGGCAATGAGACGACGTGGGAGCGCTGTCTATCGGACGACAAGGCTTGGTACGAGGAGCGTTGTCGGGAGGGTAGAGCTGTTCGTGACTACGAGAAGTACAACCCGAAGCAGCGCCGTTCGCCGCAAACCAGAATTCGTGCCCTCCTCGAAGGCGTGCTAGTTGAGGTCACGGCGCCAAATTCAGGGTTCATGCCCACAAATGATCTGCCGCTGGTTGTGGTTGATGCTACAATGATGCTGATGCCCGACAAGAGATACGTGCTGGGCTACAAGCTCTCGGTATTCGGTGCCGGAAGTGACCTGATCATTCGTAGAATGCTGCAGACCTACCCAACCTCTGTGGGTGGTGGGCACGCCATGAAGTCGACCATAGTCATGGACAGGCTGCCGCAGTTCGATTTCGATGTCCCGCGGCTGGCACCAAGTGCTGCAATGCTGGAGATCTGAGATGAAGTGCGAAGTCGGCGTGGATGGAGTAGGTCTGGGTTCGATAGCGGGACCCATAGCGATATGTTGTGTCGCTCTGCCACCGCACTGCGATCTCGACGTCGTAGTGCGTGACTCCAAGAAAATGACGCACAACCAGCATGCCGTCAGCAGCGTAGCGATTCGAGCTGCGGCGCTGCACTACGCCATAGCGATCTCGAACCACGACACCATCGAGAGATACGGAATGCGTCGTTGTGAGACGGAGTGCATCCGTGACTCGATTCAAGCCGTCAGGCGTGTGTTGGCAGAGGACTACGGCATTGAGCGCGCCAAGGTGATCATAGATGGTATCGTGAGCCCATCGTTACCTGACGTCGAGTGTCATGTGAAGGCTGATGCCGACTACGCTGTCGTGAGCGCCGCCAGCATCATTGCCAAGGCGCATCGAGATGATCTAATGCGCAAGATGGCGCTGAAGTACCCCCGATACGGCTTCGACGAGAACTACGGTTACGCAACGTACGATCATCTTCGAGCCTTGAAACGCTACGGCCCCTGTGCTATACATCGTCGTTCGACAGCACCCGTGAAAAACGCGCTTGCCGGGACTGCGATGTATTGGGGCCACAAGCTGGTCTGAGGAGGAATGAAATGAAAAAGCGCGAAAGACAACTGTACAATGCGTTCTACACCACGATGGGGAGGTTTGGCGCCGTAGAAGCTGAGGGAGAGCGCATAGCTCTCGCCAAGAGATGCGGAGCCGAACCGTGGACGGCCGAGAACAATGTGATGCTCAAGCTCGAGATCGGAAAGCGGTCGTCGTGCCGCATCGTTGGTGTGCATGACAACGAGACTGTGGAGATGCTGCCAGCTGTGCGCCCCTCGGAATTTCTGCGTGTCATGGCGTTCTGTCACACAATGTTCTCGGCCCGAGATCTGGCGAAGATACTGAAGCGGGCCGTGGATGTTATGCGCGCTCAAGAGGAGCTGCCCAAAGCCGCCAGCATCGCCATCGATGATCTGCGCTCCATCCATAAAGGCACGATGAAGATCGCCATGATGCCGTGCTTCGTTCGAGGAGTGCCGGCCACTGCGGTGGCAGAGCTCAAGGAGGGCAACGCTCTGCGTCCGATGTTCATCGTGTTCGCACCTAGTCTCGAGATGACAGATCTCGACGGCAACGGTGCTCAAGTCGACCCCCAGAATTTGAACTAGAGAGGAGATCGGAATGGAATTCGGCAAGAAGTACGGCATCAAAACGACGTTGGCATTCTATCAGATCTTGCGGGCAAAGGACAGCGACGCCGGCGATGTTCTCGTCACCATGAACCAAGTCCCGCTTGGTGTCATCCACACCGCCGATGACGACGCCGCCAAGGAGCTGCCCCGCCTGCTCGCCAAAGAGATCGGTCACGTCTTCGACGAGAACACGCTCGAGCTCGTCCGTCGTAAGCTCTTCGATTCCGAAGAGTAGCTCGAACATCTACGGTAACAGCAACACGGTAGTGGCAACTGCCACTACCGTTTAGCTATAAGATCATGGAGCGATTCGTTGTGAGTCGTAAGGAGGTCTCATGGACTTTTTCAGCACTCGTGGTGGTGTTCAGTTCACATCCGTGATCGAAGCAATGTGTAGAACTGTTATCGAGGTACTGCCGCGCATCGCTAACGCGTTGGAACGGTCGTGCACCAATTCGATCATTTTAGATGGTGCCGTGAACTCCGTGGGCGAAGTCGTCATGCTGGCGTCGGGCAAGCAACAGCTGAACGTTGTCGGGCACTGGCAGGAAACGCAGCCCGGTCACTACCACTTCTCGCCGATTCAGGCCCTGAGCATCAATGGCTGCCCGATTCACATCGGTGCCGTGGAGGTGGTACGAGATCGTAGCGTGCAACGCAACAGACACGAGGCCAGTGAGCTGGAGTGGGGCGCCGTCAATCTGCTCTGCAACGGTAGCGACTCACAAACCACCACGATCCCGCCGGGGCGAGAAGTGGTACTATATGCTGTACCGCATCGGAGGTAGAGAAATGCTCGATACAGGCGTAGAGAACGAGATTATCTCGATACTCGACGAGATCGACGAGAGGTTCGCGGCGTCGAAGTACTACGGTCCTGATCCTGACGAGATTCGACGGTTACGGTTCAAGCTCGCCCTTGCCGAGAGGCGGCACATCACGAGTGTAGTGACCGACCATGTCATCGAGCGATTCTGTTCTGTGCATCCCGCCTACGGCGTGCGGTGGTCCAGAACACAACGATGGTCGATTGCTGCCGATGAGATGGAGTGGCTAGAAGGACCGGTGTGTCCTACGGTCATCGGAGCTGAGGGCCGAAGTGCTACCGTTCTGCGAGCTGCGCAGGAGATCATTGCGGCGATTCGTGCGTTACCGAACGGGAACGAGTAGGAGACCATAATGTACGTACCGAAAGTTGGCGAGCGAGTGAAGCTGAAGGAGATGTGCGACTACAACGAACTGATGCGACATGATCCCACCATGGTGTTGTGGGCGCATCTCGAAGTTCTTGAGGTCGAGCCGACTCACGTCACTGTGATCCATGACAACGCCGGGAAGCATGTCGGGGCGCAGCACCGCGTCAAGTTGGAGCTCATCAAACCGCCATGGGGTTGGGAGCCGGTCTACACCATAGAGTGCAGTGATGATGACACCGTGAAGCGCGTCATCGAGACTTGGTTCGGTCGCGGCATCTCGGTGTGGGTCGATCACAACATGTCGACGAGGCACTGCGGAGCCAAAGCCTTCATGCCGCTTGTGGACGGTAAAGTTCCGCCGTGCTCACCGGGATGGCAGTACACCGGGAACCCCCTTGAGATCGTAGAACCAGACGAGTGCAGGAAACGGTTCAAGGTGGTGCGCACCGAGACGCACTGCGTCTCGATTCCGACCACGAAGCAGAAGGCCGCGCGTCGTGGCGCCGTACAGCAGCTCAGGAAGCAGCACCCCGGTGCAGTGATACGTCTCGTCGGTGACGATGCTGAGTGGGAGACTGAGACTGTAGTACACGATCCTCAGAATTCGTTATAAGAATACTGAGGAGGATCAAAATATGTTCACAGTGTTCATCGTTGTGGGAGCTTTGGGCGCGTATCTGGTCTGCTACACGCTCACCGGTCGTGGAGCCGAAGAACGAAAATGGATCGGGGACAAGGGGTGCGTCCTCAACGCGCCATGGGTAAAGACGACAGAGGATGCGCGGGAAGCGGCAAGAGACGCGCTCTGCGTTCCGTACGATTTCGCGTTCTGCTCTCTTGCACAGCCCTGCAGCAGCTACTCCGACGACTTCTCGACATTGATGCGGAACTCGATTGGCTTTTCTTGTCGTTACGAGGCGCGTCGTGTGCTGGTCGACTACTACGGCTGGGCAATCCCCAGTCCCGAGGCCCTCGAGACTATCGCCCAGTTCAGTCCGCTCATCGAGATCGGAGCGGGGCGGGGCTACTGGACGTGGTTGCTCCGCGTCTGTGGGGCAGACGTTCTGGCCTTCGACAACTGGGCGCGACCCTATAGCGACAGGGTGTGGACCGAGGTTCTACAGGGGACGCCACGTCAGATCCCGAAGCACCCCAACCGCACCCTGCTCATGATCTGGCCGGAGCTCGGGTACAGCACTCGCCGCTATTCCGAGGACGGTGAGTGCACGTACGTCAACAGAGATGTCAGCAACGTGATGTGGAAAAGCATCACGAAGTACAGAGGGGACACCATCCTGCTCGTTGCCGAGGGTTGGGGAGGGTGTTGTGGCACAGAGGCCGCCTGGGAGTTGTTGGAGCAGCGCGGCTTCAAGTACGTTCGCGGCGTATCCATCCCGCAATGGGATGGCATCCACGACGATCTCCAGATATGGCGCCGGGGCATCGCCGCCCTGCGCGCCGCGTGATCGTATCCGTCCGGTTCCGGAGGGCTTCTCCCTCCATTAGCTAAGGAGATGCAATGCTACCGAAGATGAAGTCCGGTGACATCGTTACGATGACGGCTCGAGCACCTTACGACGGCTGCTGGTGGGAGCGCAACTACTGGCTGAGTGCCGGTGATCGCGCCTACCCTCTCTACATTAGCGGTGATATTGATCAGTTGTTCTTGGAGGGCAGACTACCGACCGAGAACGTTTACTTGGAGGCGATGCGCGTCGGTGTCGCGAAGCGGAAATTCAGGAAGTACCTCGGTGAGACGGATCGTTACGACGACGTAGAGGTTGTTGCGAGTCGAGACGCGGACATCGCCTACAATCTCTACAACAGCATCATCGAGCTGCTACAATTCCATGGCTGCCCTGACGCCCATCTGCCGGCAATACGCTGTGAGAGATGTGGTGCCGATTTCAGAGGGGAGGCCAAGTTCATGGGCTACCACGGTAACGGTGGCATCGGAGTGGAACTGACCGATCCAATGTGTCCGCAATGCTGGGAGTCGTCGAAGTGGTGCGAGTCCTGTTGGGAGCACGTCATACCAATAGATGGTGCGTGCCCGAACAGAGTCATGTCACCGATGAGTGATCACCCCCTTTCAGACCCAGCGGACTGCGCCGAAGAGCTCGGCATCCGACGTATCGTGCTGCCGAATCAAGGCGAGGGGCCACCGCCTGTGGTCGTCATCTGGCAGAAGAATCCGTGACAGATCCAGGTATAAGGAGATGAGGAGGAAGCCATGTATCGACTGAAATCGTTACTGAGGGCTGCGCTGATTTACACAGCGCTCATCGGTCTCGAGGCCGCGCACTACGTCTGGGGACGAAATAGAGATCGGAGGCGGCGTCATGACCGTCGAGCTCGATAGGAAGGTCATGGAGAACGAGGAGGAATCGCTTCGGCTCCAAGACAGCATCGATGAGGTCGCTGAGCAGCTTCGGGACCGCGACCGACGCAAGCTCTATGAAAGCGCTTCGGAGTACGAGGCCTGGAAGAACTCCGCGTCGAAGGCGCGCTCCAAGATGATAAGGAGGCGGCGCAGGATCGAGTTCGAGCTGAAGAAGATGAGATGCGCTGCTGTAGCGGAACGAGCTCGTGTCCTACTCGAAGCCAGGGGCGGTGCGAGCTGTGATGATCCCATTGACGTGCTGTACGTCATCTGGGAGGAGCTCCAAGTCGTTCTGAGGACTGGCGCCCGGACACCGTTTACAACCACCATCTTGGACAGTGCCGCAAGGATCGTTGAAAAGAAATATCCGATACGATGAGGAGGAAGGCATGAGCACGAGAGCGACGAGAACATTACATGAAACGTTGCGGTTCATCAACAACGGCCACGTTGCGACGCGGCATACGATTACCGGCGGGCATCTCTACACGTTGTCGGGACACGGCCTCATCGAGAAACTGGAGGAAGTCACGGTCCCTCAGGGATGGAGATGCACGGCTCTGGGTCAATACATTGCGGTCCGCGCCACGGAGCTCATTCTCGGGAAGCAGCCCCGAGCTCTCGTCGAGGGGGCGTGGCTGGAGCTGAAGGACATCAAGGCGTGCGGTGAGGGTGTTGATCAATCGAATCTCGTCGTCGAGAGTCGCGTGGTCTACGACATCGACTTGCCGCAGCTCGCTGCCCTTGATGCGTGCCGTTCCAGCAACGTGCCCGCAGAGGATGTACTGTGGACCGTTGTCGAGCACTACCTCAGTGATGAGCTCAGTGAATGCTTCGAGTCTGAGTCAGAACTGTCGAGATTCATAACGACGTGGTGGCGGCATCGCGACAGAATTGAAGTCGTCATGAAACGAGTCGAGACCGTTCTGAAGCGAGCCGGATTCGACCGAATCAGTCCCAAAACGGGATCGTAACGGATCGAGACGGGCGGAGTCGACGTGAGGACGTCCTAGGTTGTTGTGCATATCAACGGGATCGGCGGATGATCAGCTAAACGCTGATAACGTAATGATACCGTAACGTTACGAGGACGTCATGAAATTGTGTGGATGTGGAACACCGATTTGGGATACGACGCGTCCCAAGACGTTTTGTGACGACTGCAATCGGCGCCGGAAACAGGATCGAGACAGGAAGTGCGGAAGCGAAGATGAGGGCGTCGCGAGACCGGCTACGTTTCTGGCCTGTTTGGATCTCGACCTGATTTGTGACTGTGATGCGGTCTACAAACGGCGGCAGTTCTTTGAGCGCAACTCGTTGACGTGTAGCTGCGGCCGTGTCTTGAGCTGGCGCTGTCCTTTCGTGTCGTGTCGCCACCATCTCTACGGTGACGTGAAAGCAGAACAGTACCGCGCACCTCGTGATCCCGAATTCGAGTTGGGGCCGCTCGCGTTTCCGGAAACGTGCTGCCTCGACATCTTGAACCGTGACCATACCTTGGAAGAAATCGGGCAGCTCTTCGACCTGACTCGTGAGCGCGTCCGACAAGTCGAGGTCGCGGCACGTCGTAAGTTAGTGACGCGTCTCAAGGCGTTGGATATCACTCCGGAGCCCGTACGTGGTCAGCTACCGAACTACGATCTCTTTGCACCTCGTCCCGCGGCCCTGAGTCTGCGGCACGTCACGACGCCATACCCAGAACCGGTTTCGAACCAGTATGCTGATCACGTACGGGCTTGGAGAGTGGCCACAATCGTGCCGGCTCATTACAAACCGAAGCCGCATCGTCCCCAGAAGAGGTTCGTGGTCGACCCCTGGTTACGAAGGAGGAAGTGATGTGCGAATGTGGTGCCGCAGAAGGCGATCTCCATATGTGGGGCTGCGACGGCGAGCGATGCCCGTTCTGCGGCGGGCAGCTCATTTCGTGTAGTTGTTGCTACATCTATCTCGGCTACAGCTACGAGGCATGGCGCGACAACTGCGGACTGCCTCTCGGCATCTACACGTACGGTCTCAGCGCCGCCGATGCCCGGAAGTGGAGAGCGATACTCGATCACAAAGGTAGGGTACCGCACATCGAGTTCCCGAACATCTGCGTGAAGTGCGGCTGCATCAATCCGGCGTTGATCATGTACCCGACGTGGCAGTGGGACTACTACGTTCCCGTCGAAAAGCGAAAGGAAGTCATCTGCAACTCCTGTTTTGAGGCGATTCGAAAAGCAGTGGATGCCTACAACCCGCCGCAACTCGTCTCGTGTACGTTCTGCGACGGCACATCGCTGTCGTTTCGCGACTGCTGGGTGTGCGCCGGAACTCACGAAATGAACAAAGGATACAGAGGAAGCCATGGATCAAAACGTGTACGCAGAGGGTAGTGGTTCGATTACGTCGGATCGTGACGGCAATCCCGAAATCAAGCCGGGAGCCACGGTTCTCATCGGCAGGCATCGCCGCATCACGATGGTGATGGCGTATCAAGACGAAACGAACTGGGATGAAGGCATGGATGTGTTCGTGGGGCGCCGCTGCAAGGTGGCTTCGACGCACCCCGCCGATGATCAGGAGGCGTGCCGCACCTTCACAGTGGTCGGCGACGGCGATGGTATGAGTCCACGAGCTTGTGGTACGTCCTACGAGTTCAGGTGCCGCGACGCCATCTTGCTGCTCACAGCCGAGGGCGCGAAGACACGGTACGAGATCGCACTCGAAGAGGCGCGCTGCAACAGAAAACAGTTCGAGGTGACTTACATCCAACGGAGATGGCTCCTGAGTTGGGCTCGCAACACAGGACTCGTAGATGATCTTGGCGACCTTTGCGCCGATGTCTTGGACCGCATGACGACGTTGTTCTTCTACGACGGGCATCCCGAAAAGACTCGTGCCGATGCCTTGGAACGGATGAGTCTGATTCGTAGCCGTCCCGAAGAGAGGCGCTGCAGCAGTTGTGAGCGCGTCGTTCCAGAGACGCTGAGCCTATTCGAGCACAACTCGCACCTGGTCTGCGGCGACTGCATGTCAGAAGTCGATAGGCGGCTATCACCGCCGAAGCACGACGACTTCCGCATCATAGCGATAACCGAGACCCAGATCGTGACGCAGGAGAACGGCGTCTATTCGATACATCAACCCATCGTCAAGAAACCAGTAGGTACCGTAGCCGTCGGCGATCTATTGAAGTGGATACGCCGACCAGGAGTGTGACGTGGAGCAGCACATCTACCGTAGATTCCGGTTGAGCCCCGGAGAGCTCGTCAGAGCAGTTATGCATTGGATCAATGCCGAGCACAACTATAGCGTCACGGGATTGGACTGCCCCGAGGTGACCGTTGAGCACGAAGACGGGAAATCTGGTGTGCTGGGCAGCGACGATGTCGTCGTGTTCGTCTTCGAGGGTGATCTCGATGACTGAGTGGATGTCGAAGCGCCAAGCCATTCTTGAACGTCTCAGCGACTTGCAGTGGCACAGTTGGCGGGAGCTCAACGCAGTTGGCGGCGTTCGTTACGGCGCCCGCGTCCTCGAGCTGAAGCGTCAGGGTCACATCATCGACACCAAGGCGTCGCCGACTGGGGGTCGTTACTACAAGCTGGCGCCGTACGTAAACCCACCATCTCAGAAACAGGTTCGTGTCTATCTGCGGCCCGAAGACGTCGAGGCGTTGATCACCGGCATCGTCAGTGACGACGTCGTTGAGGCCTGTAAGATGGCCCTGGTTCGGTTCCGCTCCAACCCCTGACCTTCCCCAAATATTGGGGGAAGGCCCCCGCCACGGAGCACTTCGCTCCGTTTCCTTAGCACCACATAGGCCTACAATTTATCGCCGGAATCGGTATAAGATCGATGTCAGGTGACGAAGAATCATAGCGGAGGACGAAATGGAACACAGAGATGATCCCATCTACAAAGAGCTCGCAGACGACGGCGCCTGTGACGAAGGGCTGGGCTGG
>Ga0115028_10000051_pt1 | contig 14461 bp, 12 predicted proteins | sample Plant_0915_D1_FD_83894 | JGI IMG/M metagenome (GOLD analysis project Ga0115028, IMG submission 83894) | Wetland microbial communities from Old Woman Creek Reserve in Ohio, USA - Plant_0915_D1 | ecosystem: Environmental > Aquatic > Freshwater > Wetlands > Sediment ... | reverse complement strand
ATGGGCTGTTAGTCAAATTGAATTTTGGTGGTTAGAGAAAATGTATAACCCATCATCTAAATATGTAACTAATAATATAAAAAATCATTTTGAAAGTCTATGTTTCAATAAATAAATAGTACACCAAAGGCATGATTTAAAAATGCTTTGTCAACGTAGTTTTATATCCACAGGGATATAAAAAATAAAATCTAAACATTCAATTTTTTATGTGTGAATGTTCACCAATGATGATAAATTTATTTTTTTGAAAAATAACTTTTGTGAGAATTACATTTGGTAATTTATTAGTTTTGACATCAATCTTGCATTCACAGTTCTTGAAAGTGTAGAAGTTATTGACTCTATCGACGTTCACGATTACGGCATCTGCGTCGAATAAATCATCGATTTCAATAAATAACACATTATTGTCATAATGTATTATCTTCGAACTGTCGAACTTGTCGCCAACTGATGGAGTTATGAGTTCTGCTGTATAAACTATTTTGAATACGTTGTTTGAATCGGCTTTCGAAATCTCACCTTGTACTATGTTTAGATTAGACACACTTTTCACAAAACCATGAATATTATTAACTGTTATTGGTGTTTTTTTTAGTTTTAATCTTGCCATGATATTACTTTTCAAATTTTTATTCAATAAGCACGATTCTAGCGCTATTTTTTCTTGAATTGTTACAGTGTGAATCATTTTGATCTTGTATCATCAGTTCTTTAAAAAAATCATTTTTTACTTCTCAAGCTTTGAAAAATTTCGAGACGATGATGTTTGCCTAAATGCTTTTACCTCTTCTTTGTCTTTCCGTATCCACGATAGCCTCTCTACTATCATTGCTTCCCATTCTCTCGGTCTTTCTTTTTTCATTTTTTCATCAAACGGAAAAGAGCCGTCTGGCAACTGCTTAACATAACTAGACCATTTCGGTCCATTGTCTTTAACTCGATGTGCATTACTAGCACCTTGCGAATTGCCTTGCGAATTGCCTTGCGAATTGTACTTTGATTGATCGCCTTGCGATGAATTGTACTTTGATCCAGTTTCACCTTTTTTCATTTAATATTATCATCCTTCTCTTTAAATTATCTTCGTTTTCAGGTAAAAATTAGTCTTATTATATATATTTTTTCAGTATCGATTAACTGGACTAGTTCATAGTACACCTATTCCCAGATTGTACGCATCTTTAGGACTCTGACTCCAATCGCTCGTGCAAGCTACAGGGGGCATAAACGAACCAGCCGGATTGTTGTACACCACTAGATCGTTAGAAGATATGTCTGAGCCGTAATTGGTCCGGTAAGAGCTCCATGGCGAAGCCAGATAGGAGCTTGAAGGCATGAACTTTTTCATTTCTACGAAAGGTACTGATTGAACATTAACGTTTGAACCTGCCACCCAACTGTCGCCTTCACTAGCAACAAAAGAATCGTAAGGCATGCCGGTTCGCCATCCTAGGTTTGTCATTGGCAAGATAGTAGGTTCGGAGGTTAAGGGATTCGCGTAATCGCTGATATCGCCATAAGGTCTATAAACATAATATGTGGGAATATTCATGAACTGGCTAGATTGGCCAAATCTGGCGCGGTTAGCCGCGCCATTACACTTACAGCTCAACATTTTAAGTCATAAAGATAATATTTTTCTTTCATGACCGTTCAGGTCATGAAATTACGCACACGCGTTCAATTGCTTTCTAACTCACTGCTGACCATCTCGGATACCATTTCTTCAAACGTCGTAGTTGGATGCCAATCTAAGACGCGCTGTGCCTTACTGGAATCTCCGTGTAAGACTTCGACTTCTGTTGGCCTAAAGTACACAGCATTCACCTTTACGCGTATAACTCCGTTTTGATCAATGCCGACTTCATCTATGCCTTCGCCTGTCCATGAAATGCGTATATTAACATTTTTAAAAGCTTCTTCGACGAATTGGCGAACAGACCATGTGTAGCCAGTGCTTATCACGAAATCGTCGGGTTCTGGTTGTTGGAGCATTTGCCACATGCAGATGACGTAATCGCGAGCATGTCCCCAGTCACGTAAGGCGTTCAAGTTACCGAGTTCAATATAGTCAAGTTTTTTACGTACGATGTCTGCTACTCCTTTGCATATCTTTTTGGTAACGAACATATCTCCTCGACGGGGGCTTTCATGATTGAATAGAATCCCATTGACGGCGAATATACGATAAGCCTCTCGGTAATTGCGCATCATCCAATATGAACATAGTTTTGATATAGCATATGGAGATCTAGGTTGGAATCGAGTATCTTCATTTTGAGGAGGAGGCGAGTCACCATATAGTTCGCTGGTTGATGCTTGATAAATTTTAATAGAAGGATCTATAGCGCGAACTGCTTCTAATAATTCTGTTACAGAAGTAGCATTTGAATCACATGTATATCTTGGCATATCAAATGATGCTTTGACAAATGATTGAGCAGCCAAATTATAAATTTCAGTTGGTTTTATTTGTTTGATGAGACCTGCTATCGATTGTGTCATATCTCCATAGTGCAGATGAAAGTCAGGTATGTCTATAAGATGTCGAATGCGCTGTTTGTTATCTACTGAAGAATGTCTAAGTAAACCATGCACTATGTATCCTTTTGATAATAAGAATTCTGATAAATAACTTCCGTCTTGACCACCAACACCGGTGATTAAAGCTATTTTTTGGAGTTGAATTTCAATACACATTTTTTCTAAAAAAGATAGTCTTAAAAGAAAAACATCAAAAATGTACTGGTGTATTTTTTTTAAATAAATCAAAATGAATAAAGTGCAAGATAGTATAATTTTAAAATTATTAGATCAACCTTTTAGATACAACCAAACAAATGTATTAACTCAAACCAATCGTTCCATATTTCCATTCAACGATTGGTTTCGAGGAGAGTACTTGTCTGAAATACCAATCGTTGCTGAAAGAGAGGCGGGATTTAGACCTATTGTGTCTCTACCACCGTCTACACAAGGACTTGTTACCCCATATCCTCAACATTGTTTTAGAGTTGGTGTTAAAACCAAATACCCCTGTTACCCAGAGTGTATACATGCACATAAAAGAAGCGACGTCACTTTACAAAGATTCGGAAAAGTATTTTTGTACTCTTAATGCTCACAACTAAAAATGGAAATCAAATTTAATATAATTGACGACAGTAATATTAACTTATTATTCGATTTTGTGAAACAGATCAAATCTAACCATTTCAGATATTTCAAATCGAATTGTTGCGAATTTATTCGCGACAGAATTAAAAACCACGTAATTACTGTCATTCTGACAGCAAACTCATCAAGCCAAATAATCGGATATGCACATTTAGATCAAGATTTTAAAATTTGGTTTGGGATTTATATATTAGAAAATTATCAATCGCAAGGTTATGGAAATAAACTAATCAATTATATGATCGAATACTGTAAACATCATCAAATTGACGAAATATACCTTTCCGTTGACAAAGACAATGAAAAAGCAATTAAAATGTACAAACGACACAACTTCAAAGATGTTTCTGAAGATAAAGGTGTTATATTAATGAATAAAAACATGACTTAAGAATTACTAAAATTTTACTTAAATGTTGAGTTGTGAAGAAACTGTAAGAAATTTGAGATGTAGTAGTAAATATGAAAAAGGGGTTTGCGAGGGAGAAAAATGGCTGTCTATTTTCACCAATTCGTATATTCTGAAAGAAGAGCTCGCTCTGTGTCATTATTGGATGGGCAATATAGAGCGCAGTTTGGAATTAGTACAAGATATTGAGGAAAGACGCAATTACGACGCCCCCTTCTTAGAAAGACTGATGTTTAATAAACGCATGTATATACGCGCCTTACAGCGTACAAGCAAATTCAAACCAAGTCACTTTAGCATTCCATTTTCCACTATACCTCTCATTACCTTCTCCATTACCTCGTGTAAGAGACTCTCTCTCTTCAGTCGTACAATCGACTCCTTCATTAATAACTTCGCAGACCTCCATTTAATCCACAGATGGATATGTGTAGATGATAATTCTTGTGAAGAAGATAGAAAAGACATGCAAGAGCGTTATCCCTTTTTTGAATTTATATTGAAGAATGAGCAAAATAAAGGACATATTAAAAGTATGCAAATTATAACAAATATCGTCAAAACTCCATATTTGATACACGTAGAAGATGATAGAGAGTTGATGATAAAAAAAACTTTTGTAAGAGATATGATTGAGATTTTTGAAGACGATTGTCAAATAGGCCAGGTTTGTTTCAACCACAATTACGCTGAAACAGCTGATGAAGACATAAAAGGAGGGATATTAGTGCAGACGAAGAGTCTCAACCCTCTATATTACTACATCCACGAATACTGTCCTACCGAAGAGCTGAAAATTGAGTTTGCGAAGAAATATGGACACGTGAAAACGTGCAACTACTACCCTCACTTCTCGCTGTCCCCCAGCATGATCAGAACCGATATTTTCAAGAAGGTGAGCTTTGAAGAAGAAGCATGCTTTGAGTTAAACTTCGGCTTCAGATATACACAAGCAGGGTTTAAGACAGCGTTTCTGCCTGGGTTCCATTTCCAGCATATAGGAAGACTAACCTCTGAGATATATGATCTGGAGAAGTATAATGCGTATGATTTAATAAATACAGATCAATTTGCACCGAAAATTAAGTATAAGTGTTGGATTATAAACCTAGAGACCCGAAAAGACAGGTTGGACAAAATTAATGCTCAACGTCATCTGTTACCGCCCTTCTCAGTGTTGAAAGCATATGATGGGAAGAGTCTCACCGTTTCTCCTCGTTTAAGATCGTTGTGTAGACACAACGATTTTAATATGAGAATGGGTGTTATAGGCTGCGCGTTGTCTCACATGAGACTGTATAAACAGTTGTTAGAAGAAGGGGAAGACGTAGATGGATATCTTATAATGGAAGACGATATAACGGTTTCAGACGAGTTTCTTCTAAAACTAAATCGAATATTTTCGTTCATTTCGGTTAAGCATATACACCCAGATGCAGTATTTTTCACATATATACTGGATTGGAGAAAAGGGTATAAAATAGAAACACCCTCAGGCCTTGTTCGTCAAACATATGAACAAATTAAAAATATATCGATTGGAGGAATGGGATGTTATTATGTTTCAAAACAAGGAGCTCGCAATATACTTAAAAGAATCGATACCTTAACCTTGGAATGTGCTATAGACGCAGTTCTTTACCGAATGTGCGATGAATACGAAGTGTATTTCACATTTCCATCAATAGCTTCGCAATTATCAGATCCGATATCCAACATTCAAGACGACTTTCATTACACATCACCCCTTTACGAAGAAAACCTCAAACAATCAGATTTCGCAAAACACGTCGTTTTCAATGACAATGGTGATGTGGATATCTTTGAAGAATTAGGAGAAAAGAGTTATGAATAAGCATTTAGCGAAAAATGACGTTTCAACCGACACATACAGACCAAACACCTAGCTTATCTTCAGACGAGTTGGAAGAGGCAAAGAAAAAATTATTTAACCCAATTAAGTTTCCTATGGTGAGACGTAAGTTTATCGACCCACCTCGTAATGGAGAGCCTCGATTTGCTTTGTTTTCGTATATAGATACGTTAGACAGTGAATTGCTGTCTTTTCTGAACGGGCTCTCGCTTACCGACGACGACAGAGCGAAACTAGAGAGTATAAAGAATAAGAAGATAAAAGGAGTTGCTAAGATAAGAGGCGCCTTCTACTCTCAAGAAGAGGCGGAGAAACGGGCGGAGGAGCTGATCAAAGACGTCGACTCCACCAATTCCATATTCACGTGTGTCATAGGCTCGCCCTTCCCTCTGGTTGCGTCTGGCTTCGCTGCCGAAACTTCGGAAATTGATTTGCAGCAACAAACTGAGCACGCCATCGCTCAGAACGTGAAGGACAAGAGGCAGAAGGAAAAGAAAGAGATGGAGGAGATTAGACAGCGCCAGGAAGAACTCGAGAAGGACATTTCTAAGCCCACTGATGAGGCGAACGAAGAAGAATACATCCAGCACAGAGTCAAACTTGCGCATCTCAGGTACGCAATTCAAGAACACTCGAAGAAAGGCCAAGAGTGCTTAGAGCTGGAGAGAAAGTGCGTCGAGTGGCTCGTCGAAATGAAGGGAAAACACCCTGAATTTGAAACCAGCTACCTACAGAAGTACATGAAGGCCCGCCGAGCTGCCGGTATCCCCGAGGTACACGACTTCGAGGGATTTATGAAGTACCTAAACGAGCCCATCGCGAAATAAGCAAGTCGTATTTCATGACTTCAGTCATGAAATTTCAAACTCTGAAGTTGAAGTCTTGGAGAGCTTCGAATTGGCAATTGTCATTAATCAGTTCAATTGCTAAACTGACATCTTTGTGTTGGACTGTGCGTCTATTTGAATTAATCGCTATTTTGTTTGCAGAGAAACACAGTTTATACAGCATGTACTCAAGCGCCAAGTGCAACGTTCTTATAGCGTTAAATGACCATTTGAAGTCGGACTTTTTTTTGATAAGTGCTTCGATAGGGGCTTTTGCAAGAGTGAAGCAATCGTGCTGCTGTTGATATTCTCTAATCTTACTGATAACATCTTTACGATTGGATATCTTACATTGCTTTATCTTTCCCATTGTTGGGTATAGAAAAACGAAACCTGTCTTTTCGAGTGCATTTAAGACATCGTCTTCAGAAATAGTCCTTCTTTTGGCGTATTCTGCGTATATAATGGCGTATCGAATGACAGAACTTAGATATTTCTCACCGATTTTTCTAAGCTGAAGATACACCATACTGTGAGTCCTGTAAACTCCCGCGCGATACGAAATTCTTTTTAGAGCCGAATCATTCATTTTTAATTATGAAAATTAAATTTGTCAAAACAAGCTTGTTTGCAGAATATCACCTTCTGATCGCCTTTCACACTCTTGTACCTTGGCACGAATATCTCCTCGTTGCATAAACTACAGTAAAGAGGCTTGATTGCATTAATCTCTTCTCGCAATTTTAAAAATAACCCTGGCGCCAACTCAACCCTCTTTTTCATCACAACCACCTCTTCATCCTCTTTTTCTTCAATTACCGCTTTGGGCGTCAGAGAACGCCATCTATCAAGCTCTTTCAAAAAATCTGATGAAAACTTTCGTCCCGTATACGGATTCAAATCCTGCCCAGACTTAACGGCTTCGCCTATCTTCGATCTCTCAAAACAGTAAGCACTTCCGTCTTCTTCGTAATACACGACATCTCTCGTATTTTCTGGACACATTAACTTCGTATCGGTCTTTAAAAGCTGAAACATCTTCTGAGGCGGGCTTTTTCTCCTTACTGTCGGATCAGTGTGCTCAAGCTGGGCGTAAAACTGGTTCTCAATCACTCTTCTGCGCTTTTCAATGTACTTATCGACATCATCCCTACTGCCGCTGCTAGGGTTCCTGTAGATCTCCGGCAACGTTTGATCGTATTCAAGTCGGATCAAGTCTTCTGGCTTGTAAAATTCATTTTGCACCCTAAAATGATGCACTTGAGGGTCAGTTATGAGCTGAGTGAGAAAGACGAGGACTCGGGACAAAGAGCGAGCTAATTCTTCGTTGTACAGTTGATTTGTAGTGGAAATGGATGCGAGGACGGGCTCGACGTAATGTTTGGGGAGGATGGGGTTGTCGCTTAACATATCACGGGCGACATCAAAAGAGCGGAGGGTGACAGGGTCGAACTTGGTGATCACGATATCTTTCCATTCTCGCAAAGAAGCTTTGAACATTTCTTCAGTCTCGAGTATAAGTCTAGTGCGACCGTCAGAGGTACGCGCGATGTACGCAACTTTTCCAGGTATGAAAGTCCTCTTATTCTCACAAGCATCTCTGTACCATTTCATACTCACGTTGTACCAGTTGTCGCGATTCTTCGAAGTAGTATAGCCGGGTATTTGGCCTTTAATTGCAAAACCTTGAATGAATAAAGGTGTGAATCGATGCATCCAAGGTGCTTGTTGGTATTCTAGTTCACATTTAGAAAGTATTTGACCTTTTCCGAATAAGAATTGTGTTCGTTGGGAGGGAGAATCTCGTGTGTCAAAAAGATTTTGCGGGTCAATAATTTGTAAAGGTTTTATCTGTCTAATTTGTTGTTCTTGCGGTGATAATCTTTTTGCTTTTTTAGGTAATCTATTTTTAATAAATTGTTTCGAAGAGTAAATATCATTTTGAACATGAGGTCTGTTTTTATATTCCCTGAAAAAAGACAATATATCATCATTCAAATCAGAGAATTCAACAAAAAAAGCTCTCGTCAATCTATATGGCATTTGACTTTTTAAATAGTTCATCATTATAACTAGATCTGTTTTATCTTGATTAGAATCAATAAAGTCGTTCATTTGATCATACATCAGTTCTTCCGGCAGAGTTGCAAAAATCGCAAAAGGATTTCGTTTATCAATAACTATTTTCATGCGAGGTTTTGCAACACGTCGCCTTGCAGCAATTCCTCGTGGTTTTTTCTTTTTAATGAGCTGTAAAACATTTACGTTTTGCATTTTTACTTACAATAATAATTTAACGTCTTCTGATAAAGACTGTTATTTCTGCTTAGTTAAAGTTGTTGACTAAGAACGACTTCCATAAAAATTGAATAATTGAATCTAAGAATAAACAAAAATTAAAAAATGAAACAAATGTTTATTTATAATTGGACTCTTGATTCTGATGAAATAGAACAAACTAGTATTCGAATATACGGTATTAATTCAATTGAAGGTCGTACTAAAAATATTTGTTTACGCGTTGATAATTTCACACCTTATATTTACATTGAACTTCCTATTTGTAAAGACATTAACATTGTCAAAAATATAGTCAGAAATAAGCTTAATGACAAAAAACTAGTCGTAAGCACAGCTACTCTCTATAGACAACATCTGTATAACAATAGAAACGTCGGAAATAACAAACTATCTTTTTTATTCTGTCAATGTAAATCTAGAATGTACATTGCTACGATCAAAAAAATCATGGAAAATGGCATTTCAATTCCAGGTCTCGGTATTACCAAACTAAACGTTCATGAAGATCAAGCTTCTCCCATTCTTCAACTTGCATCTAAACAAGATATACCAATGGCTGGCTGGATTAAATTCAAAGGAGATCAAATATGCGAAGAAGATCAAATAACTTCTTGCGACGAAGAGTATTCAGTAGATTGGAAAAAAATATACAAATGTTCTGATCTTGAAGACAATCAGTGTTCTAATCTTATTTGCCTGAATCCTAAATATTTAGCATTTGATATTGAAGTCAATTCAACTTTTATGAATCAAATGCCCATGGATAACCCAGGGGATTCTGTGTTTCAAATATCATGCATCATAAAAGATCCAGTAACACTTAATGAAAAAAAAATTCTTTTATCAATAGAAGCATCGGATATGGATTTAAGATGTTCTGAACTTTTAGAAGATATAGAAGTCAGAGTGTATGAAAAGGAGATAGATATACTGGATGCTTTTTTCGAGATAATCGAAGTTGAAAGACCTAACGTTATAACGGGGTTCAACATATTCGGCTTTGACATCGAATACATTATGAAGCGTGCCCATCGTTTAAAGGTGATGGACAAATTCCGATCTATAGGCTTTAACAAGTATAAATTGGCGCCGATTGAAATAATTAAATGGTCTTCTAAGGCTTACAACAATCAAGAATTTAATTTCATCAATTGGGAAGGCATTTTGCTTATAGATTTGCTACCTTTAGTCAGGCGCGATTACAAACTCGACACGTACTCACTCAAAAACGTGGCGAGTACGTTTTTGAAAAACGACAATAAAGACCCTGTGACAGCCAAGGACATTTTTCTCGCCTATCAAACACGAACTAAATTAGACATCGTTGGTAAATACTGCGTTCAAGACAGCAATATATGTATTCAACTCATTAAACACTTCAACTCATGGATAGCATTAAGCGAAATGGCCAAAGTGTGCAATGTTTCAATGTTCACTCTATACACTCAAGGACAGCAAATAAAAACTTACTCACAAGTTTACAAGTATTGCACTTCGCTTTCAAATGATCCAAATGTTGTGACTACAAACGGATATCAAACCAAAACTAACGAAAGATACACAGGCGCCTATGTATTCGAACCCATCCCTGCTTATTACCATAACGTCGTACCATTCGATTTTATGTCTCTGTATCCTTCGGTCATTATAGCCATGAATATATGCTACTCCACAATCGCAAACGACAATGTTCCGAGCAATGACTGCAATGTCTTTGAATGGGAAGACCACGTTGGATGCGAGCACGACCCAGTAGTTATCGAAACGCAGGAATTGACGCGTCGAATCAACGTTTTAGAAGCCGAGATCAAAGCGCTGATGACAAAGCGTGATTCGATGAAATCCGCTGCTGACAAAAAACTAATTCAGAACAGCATAAACCAGTTGAGAAACCTTCAAAAACCTATACGCAATAGAAGGTCAGATCTGTCCAAGTCAAAAGTCTCTGATAGAGAAGACTGCGAAGGTAACATCGTCAGCGGAGTCATATGCGCCAAACGCTCTTATCGTTTTTTGAAAGCAAGTGTGAAGAAGGGGGTAATCCCGTCTATCATTCAAAACCTGCTTGACTCTCGAAAGAGAGTCAGAGAAGCAATGAAGCATGCGTCGCCAGAACAAAAAGTGGTTCTCGATAAAGAGCAGCTGGCTTACAAAGTGTCCGCCAATAGCATGTATGGGGCAATGGGAGTTAGACGAGGCTATTTGCCGTTTATGCCGGGCGCTATGTGCATCACATATTTTGGGCGTAAAAGCATTGAAAAGACGACGCGTTTGATAACTGATAAATGGAACGGAACCGTTATTTACGCGGATACAGATAGCAATTACGTTATCTTTCCACACATTCGCTCAATACAAGAAACGTGGGATTACGCCAAACATGTGGCTGAACAAGTATCAAAAGAATTTCCCCCTCCGATGAAGCTAGAGTTTGAGGCTACAGTATATGCTCGTTTTCTTATCCTTTCCAAGAAACGTTACATGTATCAAGAAACGGACAAAGATGGTAATTTGAACCACAAAATTGGAAAAAAAGGAGTTATACTAGCAAGACGAGACAATTCGAGTGTTCTAAAACATATATATGAAACTGTAACTTCTATGATTTTTAATAAAGATTCTTCTAAAGATATAGAAGAGTTTATTATTGAATATATAAATCAAATTTTTAGAAACACTATCCCACATCATCAATATGTCATTACAAAATCAATAGGATCCACTAGTCAAGAAATACTAGGAAAACATTTTGGAGACTACAAAATGCGGCAAATACTCCCTGAAGATCCAGACGAACAGGCCAGAATTTTGAACGAAGCTGCTCAACGTTTGCATAAACCCGTCATGACCAAACACGACTATTATATATCACAATGCCCTGCACCTGTCATACTTGCGCAGCGTATGCGCGACAGAGGCGTTCTTGTCAATCCAGGCTCGCGAATACCATATGTCGTCATTCAAAGACACCGTAAGAATACAACGTTGGGGCATCGAATCGAAGACTACGAGTATTTCTGCAAACATTCGTCCATCCTTAAAATAGACCCCGAATACTATATAGACTCGTTTATCAACCCGCTCGACCAAGTGCTGAAGGTTGGGATAAACAACGATCATTTCATGAGCGACCAGTACCGAATACGCATGCAGCATCAGAAAGTAATAAAGGACATCAAAGAACTCGGATATACCAAACTCAAATAACATCTCAAATGTAGTCAAATAGTCGACGACTGACTATAATTTACGACCTGTAGGTCATAAATTACACGATACGGCGCTCGTGAAAAAATTGAAAAAATTGAAAATCAGTGTATAGAAGTTTATATACAACGATGGCACAATTGTATTTTGATACAACTATGACACAATCGTATTTTGATTTTATCAAAAATAATCCGGAAAAGCCGTGGAATTGGAAGTGCTTATCCAAAAACCCAAACATCACTTGGACTATCGTCCAAAATAACTTAGATAAACCGTGGGATTGGGAGTGTTTATCCGAAAATCCAAACATTACTTGGGATATCGTACGAAGCAACTTAGATAAATTGTGGGATTGGGAACGTTTATCCGAAAACCCAAACATCACTTGGGACATTGTTCAACAAAACCCGAATAGACCTTGGAATTGGAAGTATATGACTCATAATCCAAACATCACTTGGGACATTATTCAACAAAATCCGGATAAGTCATGGGATTGGAATTATCTTTCTTGTAATCCATCTGTTACTTGGGACATTGTGCAGCAAAATCCGCGTAAACCGTGGAACTGGCACTTACTATCTTGCATAAAGCAAGATCTTACTTGGGACATCGTACTAAAGCTCCCAAAACAACCATGGGATTGGAGTTCGTTATCATTAAATCCGAACATCACTTGGGACATTGTGAAACAAAACCCGCGTAAACCGTGGAACTGGGAATACCTGTCTGAAAATCCAAACATCACTTGGGACATTGTACAGCAAAACCCGCGTAAACCGTGGAATTGGTATATTTTGTCTCGAAATCCAAACATCACTTGGGATATTGTGCAACAAAACCCGAATAGACCTTGGAATTGGAAGTATATGACTCATAATCCAAATATCACTTGGGATATTATTCAACAAAATCCGGACAAGTCATGGGATTGGGAGCATTTGTCTCACAACCGTAATATCAGTTGGGAAGTTTTACAGGACAAGCCATGGACTTGGAATTATCTGTCTGAAAATCCAAACATCACTTGGGACATTATTCAACAAAACTCAGATAAACCCTGGGATTGGGAGTATTTATCCAGTCACGCATCTATAACTTGGGACATTATTCAACAAAACTTGGACAAGCCGTGGGATTGGGAACGTTTATCCGAAAACTCAAATATCACTTGGGACATAATCCGACAAAATCCAGACAAACCTTGGAACTGGGAATACTTGTCTGAAGACAGAGACCTCGATTGGAACGTTGTACGAGAAAATCCAAATAAATCTTGGGATTGGAGTTCGTTATCATTAAATCCGAACATCACTTGGGACATTGTGCAACAAAACCCGGAGATGCCGTGGAACTGGGAATACCTGTCTGAAAACAAAATGGAATTCCAAAACAAGATATGGGCTGTTCGTCGAATTGAATTTTGGTGGTTAGAGAAAATGTATAACCCATCATCTAAATATGTAACTAATATAAAAAATCATTTTGAAAGTCTATGTTTCAATAAATAAATAGTACATGTTTCATGACACAGGAAAACATCACCCACGTGTCATGAAACGCTGAGATACGCACTCGCCATACAGTGGTAAAAAAATTGAAAAAATGAAAATCGTTGTATAGAGTTTTATATATGCAAACGATGGCACAATCGTATATGGCACAATCGTATTTTGATTTTATCAAAAATAACTTAGATAAGCCGTGGAATTGGAAGTGCTTATCCAAAAACCCAAACATCACTTGGGATATAGTACGAAACAACTTAGATAAACCGTGGGATTGGAAGTGTTTATCCGAAAATCCAAACATCACTTGGGACATTGTTCAACAAAACTTGGACAAGCCGTGGGATTGGGAATATATGACTCATAATCCAAATATCACTTGGGACATTGTGCAACAAAATCCGGACGAGTCATGGGATTGGGATCATTTGTCTCAAAACATTTGTTGGAAAGTTGTACAGCAAAATCCAAGAAAGTCGTGGGATTGGAATTATCTTTCTCGTAACCCAAACATCACTTGGGACATTGTGCGGCAAAACCCGCGTAAACCGTGGAACTGGAATTATCTTTCTCGTAACCCAAACATCACTTGGGACATTGTGCGGCAAAACCCGCGTAAACCGTGGAACTGGCGTATTTTGTCTCGAAACTCAAACATCACTTGGGATACTGTGCTAATTCTACAAAACTTGGACAAGCCGTTGGATTGGGAATGTTTATCCGAAAACCCAAACATCACTTGGGATATTATTGAACAAAATCCGGACAAGCCGTGGGATTGGGATTTTCTGTCTGAAAATCCAAACATCACTTGGGACATTATTCAACAAAATCCGGATAAGCCGTGGACTTGGGATTTTCTGTCTGAAAATCCAAAAATCACTTGGGACATTGTTCAACAAAATCCGGACAAGCCGTGGGCTTGGGAGTATCTGTCTAAAAACCCAAACATCACTTGGGACATAATTCGACAAAATCCGGACAAGCCGTGGAATTGGGTTTTTCTGTCTAAAAACCCGAACATCACTTGGGACATAATTCGACAAAATCCAGACAAGCCGTGGGCTTGGGAGTATCTGTCTAATAATCCAAACATCACTTGGGACATAATTCGACAAAATCCGGACAAGCCGTGGAATTGGGATTATCT
>Ga0115028_10000050_pt1 | contig 14490 bp, 14 predicted proteins | sample Plant_0915_D1_FD_83894 | JGI IMG/M metagenome (GOLD analysis project Ga0115028, IMG submission 83894) | Wetland microbial communities from Old Woman Creek Reserve in Ohio, USA - Plant_0915_D1 | ecosystem: Environmental > Aquatic > Freshwater > Wetlands > Sediment ... | reverse complement strand
CCTTCGATGCACAGCATCTTGCTGAGACTGTGTACGATCACGGCGCGGGGCGCCAGGCTGAAGAGGCCGAGACCTGCAGGGTCTTCCGACTCCTTGATCTCGGAGGTCCATCCGGTGGCTCCGAGATCCAAGAGCTTCTCGAAGTCGTTGATGCCGCTGCCGTTGTCCTCGAACGTGACCTCCGTCCCGTAGCCGACGTCCTGTGTCTTGATATCGATACGCGTCGCGCCGGCACGTCTCGAGTTCTGGAGCAGTTCCAGAATTCGTCCGGAGGCTGATCCTGTGAAGAACGACGCGGCGTGTCTCAGAATGTTCTCACTGACTTTAGCTGTGATGGTATCCACGATATCCTCCTGTTGCCCTTATACCGGATTGACGTGCGGTTTTCGATTTGTAACAATATGACATGGCAAAAGTGACAGTATCTTTGGATCGACCCCTTGATGACGGTGATGACTTGGCCCAAGTCGTTGACGCTGAGATCAATGACTTTCAGCGTGTCATGCTGCAGCACCATCCCGCGATGCAGCCCCTCGCCAACTTCGAACGCGCCATGCTGAAGACCTACCTCATGGCCCGGCTGCTCGACAACAAGCCGAGCTAAAAGATGTCCGCATCCCGCTTGCTGCGAGGTCTCGGGGGCGGGAGTCGAACCCGCGTCTTCCTCTAGGGGAGCTCTACCGTTGAGCTACTCCTGAGACTTTCAGATGCGATCATCTCTATATCTCTTATACCTGGCACTTACCCAGATTTTCCGAGTAAAATAGAGGCGAGGTTCCAATCTCATGGTGATGGGCTCCAACCAGATTATGGGCATCTTCAGTGCGCAGCAGAGCATGTACGGTGCCATGCAGCGCCCCGTTGGTTATGGATCGCCGTATGGTGTCGGGATGGGGCCGGCACCTCCGCCTGGGATGATGCCCGTGACTGGTGCCTGGAACCCCTCTCCGATGTCTGGCGGATTTGGCCCCGGCATGGCGGGCATGGGCTACGCCGCTCTGACGCAGCCCGGAACTGGTGCAGAACAGGTCTTCTCGGAGCGTCTCATGGGCGCCGGCATGGGAGCGGCGCGCTTCGGTACCGCTGGCGTCAACTTCTTCAACCCTCTCAGCGATCCGATGAGCGCCGGCATCACCGCCGGAATGGGCGCGCTCGGAATGGGATCGTTGGGTATGACCGGTCTTGCTGGCGCCGGAATGGCGACCGGTATCGGCATCCCAATAGCTGCTGGTGCGCTGGCGCTGCAGTACGGCGTCAATCAGATGGGCGTCGGTGTTCGGCAGCGACAGGACGTGAACCGAGTCCTCAGGAATCGCTTCGGCGGCATGATGGGGATCGGCGGCGGGCGAGGAGGGCAGGGCTTCGGCGAACAGGAGATGGGGCAGATCTCATCGATGGTTCGCGAGATGGGTACCTCAGACATCTTCTCAAGCACTGAGGAGATGACGCGGCTCCTCGACAAGACAGCGCAGATGGGTCTGTACCGCGGCGTTCAGAACGCCCGGCAGTTCAGGACCCGCTTCAAGGAGCTCGTCGGAACGCTCAAAGAGATCTCGCAGACCATGCAGGTTACGCTGGAGGACGCCACTCAGTTCATGGACTCGAGTCGGCGTATGGGCTTCTTCAGCGGCCAAGAGATCAACAGGAACATGCTGCAGACTCGCTACGGCGCTCAAGCTACTGGCATGAGTGTCGGGCAGGTTCAGCAGCTCGGTCTGACCGGCGCCCAGATGGGCCGTGCTCTTGGAATGCGTGGTCGAGTTGGCGCCGGCGCCATGCAGCAGGCCGGTCTCAACATCGCAACTGGACTGCGCACCGGCGCGATCAGTGAAGAGATGGCTGCCGAGGCCACTGGCGGTCTGACCGGTGACGCCGCAGTGCAGGCGCTGGCACAGCGCAGCATGGAGTTGAACGCGGCGTGGACAAAGAGCCGACCCGGTCAAGCCATGCTCGCTGGTCTGTGGGACCCAGCGACTGGTGGCATAAACCAAGCTAGGATGCAGCGCTATCTCGGTGGCGAGATCAGCGTCAGGCAGCTCCGCGGACTTGGACGCCAGAACATTGCGGCGACAGGGGGCCGGCAGTCTGAGTTCTTCGCCGAGCAGGAGCGGCTTGGCGGTCAGCTACAAGAAGAGGCTGGTGGAGCGCCGTTGTGGCTCGCCGGTATCGCGGAGCACGTCGCGCGTCGGCGTGGCACCTCGATGAGTGACCCCATGACGATGCGCATCACGCAGAAGCTGATGCAGCGTCAAGGCATGAACATCGAGCTCAGCGAGCTCGAAGAGCAGATCAACAGACTGCAGCATATGCCGGAGCTCCGCGCCGCGAGGATGGGAAAAGAGTCGATGGCGATGGAGCAGGACGCCAGGAACCGCGTCATGCAGAAGGTCGGCATCGGCGGCTTGGAGCGTCGCCTCTCGCACTGGTTCACGAAGACGGTCGAGAACCCGTTCCGTGAGGTCGGCGACCGTATGCAAGGGACCGTGAGTGAGGCGATACGTCAGCTTACCGACGACTTCGAGGGCCGCATCAAGACGCAGATGAACGACGAGACGAAGCAGGCGATGGAGCAAATCGCTATGTTCGGTAAGATCGTCGACCCGCGTCTGAAGGGTTCCGGAATCGGTACGCCGGCATCTCCGCAGGCACAACAAGCCTATATGAGATCGTTGCAGCGCAGCCGAGAGTCTACCTGGGGGTCGGCGCGTGGCGTCGCTCAGTTCTGGGGTCAGGCCTTGGGGTCGCGTCCGGGACGTAGCGATACGGCGATGTCGGCATATGCTATGGGCGTGCTCGATCCGCGCTCTGCCTTGGCTCTGGAGCAACAACAGCGCCAAGGCACAATGACTATTGAGACTCAAGCCGCTCTTGATCCGCTGCTGCGTTCCGCTAACGAAAGAGCGCAGCAGACCGGAATCGGCATGGGCTTCCAAGCCCCTCAGCTCGAACGGCTCGCTGAGCGTTTCGCTACCGCTGTGACTTCTGTCTACGCTCCGGGTACCGAAGAGTTCAACAGGCTGCAGCGCCTACGTGGCGGCAACGTAGCGGAGCGCGCTCAGGCCATGAAGATGATGATCGCAGCAGCCCGTTCCCAGAGCAATGAGACCAATGTCGCGTTTCGCAAGGTTGGTGGCAAGGACAACAAAGAATGGGCGTCCCAGTACGCTCTAGCTGCTGATCTCAGCATGCGGGGCGGGCTAACCGGCTCTCAATACGAGGCCGCATCTCCTCTCGCGGGGCAGACGTATGGCTCCCTTGAGACAGAGCTCGAAGCCTACCGGGCACGTCGTGGCGAAGCGATCAGCGCTATTGCCGGTATGCGGAAGTACACCGAGACCCGTGACCCGTTGATGGTGCAGATGGGCGGCGATTCGGGCTACGCCGCGGTGGACGTCGGTACGCGTAAGGTGGCGGGGGCGCGTGTCGGCACTACGGGTCAGGTCGAGCTGCTGGTTCAGAACGAGGCCGTGATGCGCAACCTCAATGCGCTGCGCACCGGAGATCAGGCTGCTAAGTCCGACGCCCTTCGCAACCTCAGGGTCCTGTCGACAAGCACTTCTGAGATCACCGACGTCAACGCTCGTCGTGCTCTTGTGAACATGTTGAATACTGGCGTCAAGGAGACGAATGGCACCATCACGTTGACGAATCAGCTACGGCACAATCTTGGTGTTATTCAAGACGCCAATCAGCGATCACAGGGGGCCATGGTTCGTCAGCGAGAGCAAGAACTCGGCAGCTGGATGTCTCGAGGTCTGCGAGAGGGCGCCTACACGTTCCAACAGGCCGGTGAGACCAAGAACTTGGAGCGCGTTCAGGAAATAGCGCGTCTACGGGAGAATGGATCAGAGGCCAGCATCAAGGAGGCGCTGCGTTTAGAAAAGCTGCTATTCGAAGATCCCAGTGTGCAAGGTAATGAGACGTTCCGCAACCTGCTCTCCAAGGTGGAGGGCGCCGAGTATCTCGCCAACGGTCTGACGTACACTGCGGAACTGACGCAGCGCATGAGCAGAGGCGCTCGCGGCAACGTCGGCAAATCGGGGTACGTCGTCGAGGAGATGTTGAAGGCTGCGGGCCTTGAAGGAATGCTCGATCCTCGTGGTGCGAATTTGCGGCGGCTTCAGACCGCCACTCGTGGCGGAGAAGGACAGCTCGTCGACCAGATGCGGGACATTGCGCGGCGCAAGGGCGGTGAGTGGCTCGAGAAGTTCAACCGCAGCGCCCCAGTGATGCAGGAGCTCGCCTCTGGTGTGTTCGGCGCCAGCAGCGAAGGCGGGGCCAATGTGACGCAGAAGGAGATTCAGCAGCTCGCTGCGCAGATGGGCACCAGACTGGCGCAGTCCCAGAGACTCGAGGGCGCGCCGACGGAGCGTGTCGCCAACGCAGAGGGGCAGCTCAAGATGATAGGTCATCTCAAGAAGCAGATCATGATTCAATCCGAGATGGCCAGTGCATTGGGCGTGTCGAGCGCAACGCTGAAGGAGATTCGTACCGGTCAGCACTGGTTTACTAAAGAGCCTACGGAGAACAAATGACACTCGAGATCGGACAGGGGTTCGGTACCACGTACCGGAGGGAGCCCATCACGATTCCAACTCGGGACTCGCGCGAGATCGAGATTATCACTGGCGTCGTCGGCAACGTCAAGGTGGTGGTAATCGCTCGAGAGAATATCGTGCCGGAAGATCCTTATGTGCTGCTGTGTCGCGCCGCTGCCTACCGCATCTCGACGGGAAAGCCGTTTCCTGCACCGAGGACGCCGCGTAACATCAAAGACCATCTCATCAGGGTGACGTGATGTCATTATTCATCGAGGCCCGAACCGATCCCTTCGTTGACCGCCGAGAGGCGCTTGCCGAAGATGCGAGGCGCTCCAACACGCAGCAGACGCCAGTACGTCGTCCGCTGCGCGGCATCGAGTCGAAGGGTGACAGCTACGCAATGATGCGAGTCGCGACCCGTGACGGGCGCTTCTTGCCGATCCTGGACGCCGCTGGCGACATCCTGACGATTCGTGACGGTGAGGCGTACACCACGACGTACTCCAACTTCTTTCTGCAGACCGTGACTGACCCCCGTCAGGAGAAGCAGCAGATCGTTGAGACGTTCGGCGACGCTTACATCTTCTTCTATGGCGAATCGCCGCGCATCATGAATCTCGAGGGGCTGCTCCTCAACACAACGGACTTCAACTGGCGCGCAGAGTGGTGGGAGAACTACGAGCGGCTGTTCCGCGGCACGCGACTCGTCGAGAACGGCGCCCGGCTCTACCTGATCTTTGACGACATCATCGTAGAAGGCTACATGATGAACTGTCAGTCGCAGGAGAACGCGATGCGTCGCGAAGTCCTGCAGATCAGTTTCCAGATGTTCGTGACCGGATACACGAACATCTCCAACGTCGGCAACCCCAACTTCCCGATTCCGCAGGGCATGCCGGATTACAGCGACATGTCGAGCCTCGGCGACATCCTGAAAGACATCGACGGCAGCAAGAACTTCGGCATCCCTCGGGGCATCGAGACGATGCGCATGACGAAGCTCGCGATGTACATCGGCAGCGGCATCTTACTGGCCGATCAACTCCGGAAGGGGCTCGAGAACAACGACCCCAGCGTGACGGGGTTCATGCAGAGAGCCTCGGTCGCCATTCAAGGAACGGCCAGGGCGCAGGCCGAGATGGCGAAGCTCATTGCGCGGGGTATCGCGCAACAGTTGCCGAAGCAGGGCCACAAGAGGATGCAGCCCTTCCGTTCTCGAATCAGGGACAACATCGACGAGTTCATCGGTATGCCGTCGACTCGCGTCTCCAACACCGGTACCGGAGCGAATCAGGCTGCGATCCGTGCCGCTTGGACGACCATCGATAACTCCGTTGACGCCGTGATGTCCAATATCATCAACACCTCATCGACGTCCTTCAGCGACATCATGGGACGAAATGGCAGAGCGGATACAGAGATCAGGGGCAGTGAGGTGCTGACGTCTTCGACGATGTCCGCGTTCCAGCCCAGCTACTTCAGGCAGCAGCGCGGTGCCGTTCTTCGTGACGTTCCGTTCGGTATCGGCGCCTTCGAGGAGATCTGACATGATTCAGCTCGTTACGCAACGCGTCGATATGTTCGAGGACGACGGTGTCGAAGATGTGCCGGTAGAGGTTGTCGACGTGTTTCTTGGCAGAGACCGGATCGGTTCGATGCGCCGCTACAAGAACGGAAGCGGTTCTCGTAACTACGACTGGGTGTCGGAGAGCGGCGGCGAACTATCGTCGTGGCACACCAAGTCCGGAGCCCTCAGCGTGATCGTCAAGACCAATTCGCATCGAATCGCAGAGTACATCCTGAATCACGGTGACTCATGACCCAAGCCTACAAGCTGCAGCTCCGTTGTTTTCTAGAAGGGATCGAAGTCCCTATCGCGGCGCTGAACCTCAACATACAGCCCAACAACCCAGCGCAGTTCCAGGTTCAGATACCGGCAACGGATCGTGCCTTCGACTTCAAGGCGCGCACCTTGGTGCACGTCTTCTTCTACGACTTCCTCGGTGCCCCCACTACGTCGTCGCTCACCGGAGTATCTGACGTTCAGGTGGAACCAGTTGAGGACGTGCTGGAGCAAGCCACTACTGCGGTTCAGGAAGGTGCCGTGAACCGTGCCGATACCGTGCTGCAGGCCGCAATCAGTCGCGGTCGGCAGAACGCACTGATCCAAGGTAGCGGGGCGCAGCGTGTCGAGACTGCGGAGGAAGAAGCGGCAGCATCTACGGATACTCGGGGACAGACGATTCCCAATGAGGGTGCGGCGGAGGGCGCCGCCCCTTCTGCTATCGAGAGCCCGTGGCTGACTCGAGATGAGATCGGCAGGACGCAAGATAACCCGTTCACGCAAGAGGATGACCGCTGGCGCTTTCTCATCGGTGGTGAAATCATAGGATTCGAGTACGTCAGGGGCGCGTCGCAACGCGCTATCGTTCTGAACTGCTTGGACTGGTCTGTGTACTGGGACACCTGCTACCAGTACCAAGTCAACATCGGATCGATCATGGGTGACGGCTACGCGGCATTCGTCGGTGCCGGCACGACGTTCCGAGACCACTGGCTGCAGGGCGACATGGCTCCCATCGTTCGGTGCCTTAGGAGTACGTCGATTACACAGCCTTGGCTGCAGGGGCTCCTCGCCGGGATCGTCCGACTGCTCGAAGCCGTTGGCGGCGTCTACATCGGCAACGAACCTCGCGGCATCATGGGCATGAACCCTGCCAACGTCAGGGACCGCTTCAAGGGCGTCAACGACTTCTTCAGCATCGCTGAACTGCGCCTCAAGCTCGTCTATATGATCTCGGCAGCGGAAAGCGACGACTCGAGCCGACGTCAGGTTGCGAGAGAGGCATTCTCGTTCTGGGGCAGACGCTACGCTAACAGGCTGGGCCGGATCGCGTCGTTCCGAGAGATCCTGAACGTTGTCATGCAGTACATCTTCCACAGCGTCTTCGCTATTCCGGCGCCGATGTATGTCGCGCCCTCGGAGCGCCGCATCGAGAGCACGCGCACCTCGCGGACAGCATATGCCGAATCTCCTGCAGGTCAGGCGCTGCTTGCCGAGTTGTCACGCATTAGCGCCGTGGCTCACTCTCTAAGTAGCACTGTTGGCGACCCCGGAACGCTAACAGCTGAGGCGCTGCGGAATAGAATCTACTCTGTGATGTCGGGAAGTCGTGATCAAGTACCTAGAGCCTCTGGCGTTGGAAGTCAGTCTGCGGCTTCAGCTCTGAGAGAAGCAGCCAGCGCCATGGCTCCGCTCCACCCTCTCTATACAGCAGGCGCAGACCCAGCGGCGGTGTACCGCAACAATTCGACGACGATAGAGTCCGGACTCAACACCGCCATGACCGCGATTGATCGTGCCTGGGGCATCATCGACACGGGGTCATCATCTGATACCACGACTACGTCGCGGTTCATGAACTCTGGAGGGCGGCTCAACTTCCAAATTGTGCGCCCCGACATCTTCATGGTTAGCGTGCCGCGCTGCAACGTCATCTTCCCAGAGATGATCTCGAATCTGCACTACCGGCGGGAGTTCCTACGAGAAGTCACGAGAATGCGGCTCACGGTCAGCGACGAGATTTTCGGGTCGAACCAGCTCCTCGACAATCTCTACTACGCTCCTGATCTGGAGGTCATCGGAGCATTCGACCGCCGCGGTCGTCGCGGCCGCAGCAGTAGGCTGTACGGCCAGGAGTCTGAGTATCGAGACGTGCGGGGACAGAACTTCAGCGCCGCTGTGTTCTCGAAGCGGCTCATGGACCATGAGTTCTATACCGGAGTCGTTCCGGTCTTCGAGCGCATGAACGAGATCACCATCTACGCGGCGCGCACCGATCAGGTGTCGTATCGCGGCACTAGAGTGCCGTTCGTGATTCGTTGCATCAACCACCAGTTCTTCAAATCGCGCTGGCAGCCGCGCGCCCTGCAGTTGGAGTGCCGCTTCAATCCCTACATCGTTCCTGGGTTCCCGGCTCTCGTCATGGACCGCTACATGACGAAGCACCAAGTCTTGCGCTCTTTCACCCCCGTGGAGGTAGTGGAGCGCGGTAGCGGCGATCCTATGAGATCAAGTACCGAGTCAGAGTCGTCGAGTACCAACGAGCACCCCGATACCGATGCCGCGCGGACCTCGGATGAGAGTTGGGCGCAGCTCCACGCCTACGTACCTCGTGAGCTCCTCGGCTTGATTGAGGGCATGTCGCACAGCATTTCGCAGGGCAGCGCCGCAACGATGCTCATGTTGACTCACGCCCGCATTCACGATGAGTCGGAAGAGCTCCTGAACTCTAACGTCAAGACCGTGAACCGCACCGTGATGCAGAACAGGAACCGGCGGGCACGGACAACTCGCGGTACTCCTGGTGGGCGCCGGAGCGACGCGACATCAGATGGGCGTGCGATTCGCAGCACGGTGGTCGCGGCGCTTGAGACCCCTGAGATCGGCAGCGTAGGAATGTACTACGGTGAGATCACGGCGGTGGCTGAATCTTCGGAGACCGGTGAGAAGCCGCTGTTTGGAACCCACACCAGCACCGAGACGAATCCGACGTGGTTGACGGTTCCTGTTGGCGTCACGCAGCGCGCCATGGACTTTGGTGCCGCCGCGGATCAGGTCATCACAATGGTCGGCAGCCCGTCGCAGAACGTCACGTTCCGGGCCTACCGCATCACTGAAGCTATCGACAGGTGGGTGGGGCAAGAGGTTGCGGTTCCGCTCGAGGACTTCATCAGACCGCCTTGGATGGCTGACTGCTGGAAGAACGACAGGATCGGTGCCGTGTACCAGCAGTTCTTCGGTACCGGCAGCATCACGGACCCCAGCGTCATCGACGTCGGCGACGCCTTCACGTCAATCGCCAGTGTAGATGAGACGAGTTCGCAACATCACGAAGATGAGCAGGCCCGCATCGGTAACGTTTCGGACCCCGGCGTTCCCAGTGGACAGGCGCGGCAGACGTCGTCGATGGACATCAACATCGAGCGCGCCGTCGATCTCCTGGTTAGGACGTACTCCGCCATTCGGCATCATGGTCTAAGCGTTGACGACTTCGAGCAAGCCTACACGTGGCGCCCCATCGCGACGCTCACCGACATGCTGGGCAGTCGCGATCTCCGCATCAACGTGATGGGGGATTGCGTCGGCGGTCGAGAGGGGCTCCATAGCCGCGCCTTCGGTCATGGCGATAACGGTAGGAACCTAAGAAACTTGGTCAACGACAACGTCGGCAGAATCCTCGACATTGATGTCGACGACAACCGCGGCGCCTTGGAGCGTATGGATAAGCGCGCCGATAAGGCTGAGATCGTCCAGGCCTACGTCGAAGAGCTGTGGGAGAACCGCGGCCTTTTGGGCTAAGGAATGGAGCTGATGTAGGAGCGCCGGAATCGGCCATCAGCTCTTCTCGGAAGCGTTGAGGGAGCGCCCCCACTCGAAGTCGTACCCCCAGTCGCCGATCTTTTCAGTGGGGCCGAGAACCGACAGCGCTGCCATCAACGCGTTGTCGGTGACTCCGAACGAGGCATCGAGCTCCCACGGGTAGTCAATCCGTGGGTCGTTGTAGACCGTCCACACCAGCCCATCGAGCACGAAGATGGCTGTCATGCCGTCTCCACGCTCAACTGCTCTTTTGAGGACGAGGAGCAGGCCGCCATCGATATCTACCGTTCCGGACCCGTCGGTGATCGGCATCTCGAAGACACCCTCGTAGGTGAACGAGTCCTGCGCCTGGTGGTACGACGCGTCGAGAATCTGCCACACCAGCTCCCGGAGAGAGCTGATGTCGGTGGTCGCGATAAGCGCGGCCCAGACCGCCGAGCGGAAGCTGGCGTACTTAGTCGCGTCCTTTTCGCCAGCCAACCACTCCGATCCCAAGAACCGAAGAACTGTTTTGCTGATTTCCATTTTACGATCCCCTTCCTATATATCTTATACCGAAAATCTGTCTTGATCTGCAGCTAAGGAAACGCCCAGAACTGGGCTTAGATGTCGTAGGAGGGGCCGATGTTGTCTTCGACGAAGGCGTCGAAATCGTAGATGGTGCGGTCGGAGAGGTCACGTCGGCCACAATGTCGCAAGAACGCTGCAGCCTCGGTCACGAACCTCCTCCCCTTCTCGAAAGAGCGAAACTCTGCGATAGCCACCGAGGTGGCTGCTGCCCACCTCGCGAAGAACTCTGGGGTCCAGTCCAGTACGGATTCGTCGAACCACACAACGATGATTGAGCCGTCCTTGAACTTGAAGTCGGCCGCTCCAATATAGTTGATGGCGTGGCAGAACGTGAGCGTCCATATACTGAACATTTTTGATCCTCCTATAGTTCTTATACCAAAACGCAGTGTTGATCTACAGCTAAGGAAAGTGCCGCAGATTGTTAGCGGCGGGGCTGGAATTGGAACCAAACGCGCTGAGCTTCAGGTGAGGCCCACTCTATAGGAGGGAGTTGAACACGCGCGTCTTCCAGAGTAGAGTGACTCCGAAAGTTTGCGACGTGTCTACTGCGCTTTGTCTTTGATGTCAGTCCGATCTGAAGATCGAGCCACGCCAGGCCGCAATCTACGGCCTGCCATCGATTCAGCAGTTCGTGGATTGCGTACTCGATGGGGAGCCGGTCCGCTGCATCGGCCTCCCACCAGTCTTCGATGTACTCATCGAGGTGCTCAATGAACTCTCGGGGCAGCTTCCACAAGCCGCCCTGCGCCACGAGTTCGCGCAGTGCACTCTGCACCGCGGCAGAAAAGCTAGAGATCGCTGTTACGATCCCTAGCGCCGTGAGGACACCCGCAGTTTCGGCGACGAACTGCGCGCATCCCGGATCGGTCTCGCAGTCGCGCAACATGGCCACGAGATTCTCCTGCGCCTCCTCGAGAAGCGCTTTGTCAGGAACCCAGTTTTCCATCAAAGTTCTTATACCAAAGATCAAGCTAAGAAGAACTTGCAGAAGACACTTCCCTGGAGGGCAGCGCTGCAAGTTCTCAGAAGGTACCAGGATTCACGCCTTACCTGGCATGGCGTCTCCGTTGCTTTCCCACCCGATACGGAGAGAGATCGGGCCAGGTCCCATGCGTACGCACCAAGTTCGGCCGTAGGTCATCCGGGCCGGGGTCGTCCCGCGATACCCTCGTCGCCTACGGATTCATTCCCGCTTAGTGACCGCAGAGGCATCGGTTGCCTGTAGATGAAGACTATGTCTCCACCTCTAATATTCTTATACCAAAACCTCAATTCAGTTTGTGCAGCTAAGGAAATGCCACGGAGACGTGGCGAGATCAGAACGGGGCCAGCATGTAGATGCGGGACAGGTCGGGGTCGGTCCGAAGCAGTTGTTGGACAGCCGTCCAGTGGAAGGGTTGCCCTTCGAGGTGGCCGCTTTCGTGGATGGGCCACAGCATCCCCTCATCCTCCCAGAACGTTTTCCAGCCGTCGCTGGAGTCGGTATCGTCGTGGCACCAGTACAACATGTCGACGTGCTGCCGCCACCAGTCGTCGCTGTTGTACGGGTTGTGCCGCGTCGACACCACCACGATCCGGGAGACCTGGCCCGCCGCCTTCATGGCCATGGCCTTCTCTAGATTGTGGTGGGTGTACATCGTTCGGTCGCCGTCTGGCGACTGCCAGGCGACAACCTTTGCCTTTCCTGGCGGCGGGAACGAGCTCTGGATATCCGATGTCGTCAAGAGCGCTACCCTCATTGCTCATCCTCCCCAGGATCGAGATCCATACCGATGCTATTGTAGACGTGTCTCGTTTTGGCGTCGTCGAGGTCCGCGTACTGCTGCATGAGCTCGAGCACGCCGCTTTGGCTGATCTCGTCGTCGCCGCCCGGCATCCCGAAGCCCTTCCAGATTCGGGGCTCCGCGTCTTCGTCGGCCTCGACATCAGCTCTGAACCACACCTGAACGAACCAGTGCGGATAGGGTGCCTTGTCGAGGCCGACGACCATTTCAGATACCGCGGGGTCTTTTGGTTTTACCACACACCTACTCATCCCTAACCTCCTCAAATTTCTTATAACAAATAATGATCTAAGGAAAGTGTTGCGAGATAGTTGCAACGTCAGGGCTGGGTCGGGATGCCGAGACGCTCGCGGTGGTGCGCGAGCAGATCTCGACCTTTCTTGGTGAGCTTGATGGTGGAGAGCGTCATGGCGCCCTTCTTGACGTTCTTGATGCTGAGGAGCCGGTTGATGTGCTTGCAGTTCTTCTGCGTCTCGCTGAGGTAGAACGCCTTGCAGTTGCACTGCAACCGTCCATCCCTGTCGAGGATCGTGTACTGCTGTTGCTGGTCCTTCGTGCTAGGCACGTAAGCAATGACTGTCACCATTCGTGACCTCCTTACTGTTCTTGTACCAGGGACATCTCGGTATTTTGCGGTACGATATCCTGAGGAGGACATCATGACGTTCTTGCAGCACTTCAACGATCACGCGCGACGCATTCACCTCGTCGATAAGCGGAAGTCGGTCTTGATGCGGTTCCTATCGGGTTGTCTCGCAGCCACCAACTTCCTTGGCTTGAGCGCGATCCGCGACTTCCTCGGCGCCTACGTGACGACGTTACGCAGCACCATCTATGCGTCGCCGTCGTGGACCTTCGACGACACCGCTACTCCGGTGCAGGTTCATGAGCTGACGCACGTCCTGCAGTGGAGCCTGCTCTACGCCCTGCGCTACCTCTTCTCGGCGCAGTGGCGGTGCTACTACGAGAGCGAGGCAGTACAAGCTACGATGATGTGCTTTCCGCAGAGACGGACTGAAGCCTTTGCTACGGCCGCGGCCGCGCACCTCGTTCCGTACGGCGTCAAGTACGCCGTCGCTATGAAGATCATGGCTCAGCGTCTTCTCGAAGCCGTCGACAACAAGCCGCAGGCAACAGCTTTCGTCGTCTACAAGCAGTACATGGCGTGGTACAGCAGCGAGATGAAGAAGCCGAGCTAGTGCGCGTATCGAGCTCGAATCGCGGCTACGTCGGTATCTGTGAAGCGACGTCGCAGCGTAGTGGGGAGCTCGCCACCAGGGATCAGCGGGAACATCACCGACGACTCGAAATCGTCGTGAGCCAGCCCGATGACGTGGCCGAGCTCGTGTTGTAGGACGGCGAACAGCGTCGCTACGTCCATCCCGGCGTGGATGTTGATCCACGCCATGAGGCGTCCGTTGTCGTCGCGGTTGTGGTGCATGCGCTCCGGTTCGTTGCCTTCGTAGGCGACGGCGTGCACCTCAACATCTGGATTCGTGCTCAGCTCAAAAACTTCGAATCCGAATTGTGCGTTGGTATCGGCGACGACACGTTCCAGGACGCCAGCCATCTCCTCATCGCGCAGCTCTCCCTCTTGTGTCGCTACGACTTCGATCCCGATTGGAATCTGGACGCGTGGCCACGTCAGGTCTTCGGTACATGTCGCGCCGTAGCTCGCCGTTCCGGTTCCGCTCCAGCACACCTTGAGCAGCGTCGCTTCTTGGTGCGTGCTGACGCCGACAACGACACCTACGATGGCGGCAATCGCCATGACGCCGACAACTGCGACTACGATCCAGAACTTCTTGCTCTTCATGACGTTCTCCTTTCTTGCATTGTGACTGAGCACTGACACCGCGTAAAGCCTTGCTAAAAACCGGCGTTGCGCCGGTTGGAAGGTCTCGTTGCAGTAGTTGCAGATCGGGCAGTCTGTCCGAGGGGTACCGAAGCTCGCGCTAGCCCAGCAGCCACTCACCGATGCGGTCCTTGATGACCGACTTGATCGTGGCGCGCGGCGTCAGCGCCGCTGAGAGCACCGCCCCGATGAGGACGCCGTAGGCGCCCCCGCCGAGGGCCGAGAACAGCGCTCGCTTGCCCGCGGCCTCCTCGCGCGACTCGAGGTACGAGATCCGCTCGCGGAGCGTCTCGAGCTCCGTCTCCTTCGCGATCTCCGCCGCCGCCTCCTTCTCCTCGATCCTCCGCTGCTCCT
>Ga0115028_10000049_pt1 | contig 14824 bp, 12 predicted proteins | sample Plant_0915_D1_FD_83894 | JGI IMG/M metagenome (GOLD analysis project Ga0115028, IMG submission 83894) | Wetland microbial communities from Old Woman Creek Reserve in Ohio, USA - Plant_0915_D1 | ecosystem: Environmental > Aquatic > Freshwater > Wetlands > Sediment ... | reverse complement strand
GAGTCAGGATCCCTTCGGTTACCAGGTCGATTCCCTGAATAAAGCTTTCAGGAGGAAGATCGGGATCCTCAAAGATAAGTTCATCGACTATTGTCCTGTTGAGTTCACGGGCAATAATATCAGCCGTGGTGCCTCCGCAGAGTATTACCTTACCATCAAAATTCTTTACCCTTGATGCAAGCTCAGTATCTTTATCCTTTTCATATGGGGGGCCGGTGCAGATTAGCAGTTTCCTGGGATCCCTGAAGTAGATAACCGAGCAGCTTATATCATCTTTTGCCTTATACCCGTCGTTTTTGTGAGCCATTGTTACAATCTTGCCTGCAAGCATACTTGCCGATATTGAGTTTTCTCCCCCGACTAGCATAGAGGCATAAGATGCGACATTCTCCCGTTCCCAGCCGAAAGGGAAGGAATCGCTTCCCATCCCGCTTTGTGCCACTCCATCGGAAAGAGAGATTATCCTGTCTTCTTTCACGGGAAAGAAGGTGCAGCTTCTCAGCACCTTTCCGGCATGTTTCCCTTTTTCAAGCTTAATTTTTTTCCACTCCGGGTCATAAACCTGGCTTTCGCGAAGAATTATGGATGACGGATTGTCATATTCGAGGATTGATGTCCTGCCGCTGCTTTCAATATCAATAATTGTAAATGTCGAGTAGCTGACTTTTCTTTCGCTGCAGACCGGAAGGGTGTTCATGATAATCTCTGCTATCCTGTCGACATCCTTGTGTTCACGGGTGAAATTAAGTGCCATGGTTGAGGTTAGGGTAGCCAGGATGTTAGCTTTCACCCCATGGCCCATGCCATCGGACAGGACAGTTATTACTCTATCCTCCTCCTTGATATACCTGTTAAGGAACACATCACCGCAGATACGTTCTTCATCATGATTTCTCTGCTGACAGTTTACTTCTATAAAGAACTCTTTACCCAATGGAGAGTTATTTCGTTTTTTTCAGATTGTCACTTCTTTTCCTGTACGATTCTATTATTGAATTAAGCATCTGTTCAGTCTCTGAGGCCCCTTCTCCCAGAAGGAATCCGATCTTCTGTACCATTTCAAGGTTTTTATCTATTACCTCTGATACCCTGAGCGTAACCTCTTCGCTCTGTACTTCAGGTGAATACATGTCGCGGATTATGGCTCCGCACATCTTGTTTTTCTTGATAGGGAAGATTGATATATTAAGCATCCTCTCTTCCAGATGTACATCCTTGCTTACAACGGGTTCATCCTCCTTTAATACAAATGAAAACATGTTGTAGACATTATATGGCACCAGGGCTTTGAGATCTGCACCTGCCAGTCCCGGTATCACGTCAGCAACTGCTTTTGCATCTTCACCTGCAATATTTATGAAGCTCCGGTTTGAATGGAGTATTTTCAGATGGCTGTCTACTATCACCACACCCGACGGAAGCTTTTCCATCATATTAATCATCATGTCCCTGGCATTCTGTGCAATCTCCTTCTCCTTCCTGGCAATTTCTTCGGATTCCCTCAGGGCTTTTCTTGTATCGGAAAGCTTCTTGTTGGCCTGTCTCAGACTCTCTATGTACTCCTGTTTGTTCCTGAGATTGAAAGTATGACACATCTCAGGTACCGCAAGGCCTTTTGCCACAGTGGCTGCAAATTCACGGCACGACTTGTAGCCGCAAGCACCGCAGTCGATCTCTTCTTCGGGAGTATCTTTTCCGATAACCTTTAAAACTTCATTTATTACATCCTCCGGGGGATCGGGAATTCTCTGATCATCGGGAGTAAAGGTTCGGGAGAAATCAAGTTTCGACCACCTCTCAACATCTTTCTCCCATTGTTTCTTATCGAGCTTATCAACTCTTTTCTGTGCATAACGGCGGACGAGTGACCTTCTTTTGAATCGCTCTTTATGATGTTCCATGCCCGGTCCGAGAAGACAGCCGGGACAGAAGAACAGGTTGAAATGATGATGAATAGTGTCGATATATTTGTCAAAATCATTTATTGCCTCTATAATGTCCTCTTTACCCGATGCTGTGATAACCCTGCTTGTAACAATATCCCTCTTAATTCCTCCCGCCTGAATAATTCCTGCAGGAAGAGGATAGAGGGCACCCCAGTGCCCAAATGGCGGATCGAACTCCGACATTGTAACCAGACGCTCCTGAATCTTATATTCATCAAAGAGGCTTCTGAGCTCAATGAAAGTGAGGACACTCTCAATAAGTTTTCCGGATTTGTAAATAGCAGCCTCATCCTTTGAATCGATACACGGGCCAATATATACTGTGGCAATATCTTCACCATAAAGTTCCTTTACAACCATTGCTGTTGCCACCATCGGTGAAACAAGAGGGGCAAGGTTAGAGACCAGGTCGGGATTGAATTTTTCAATCATCTTTACTATTGCCGGGCAGTTTGCAGTAATGTAATACTTCCCCTGGGCCTTTTCGAAAAGTGAGGCATATTCACGGGCAATCAGATCGACACCAAAAGAATTTTCATGAACGTAATCAAAGCCCAGGATCCGGATCATTCCCACGAACTTTCTGTAATCGGTGATATCATCAAATTCCGATGCTATGCTGGGGGCAATCAGAGCTGCGGTTTTCCTGCCCGAAGACAGCAGTTCTCTTACTTCGGTTTTTGAATCACGGAATTCAACAGCCTTCGGAGCACAGGAGACGAAACAAAGTCCGCAGCCAATACATCTCTTAGGAAGGATGAACGGATGCTTTTTCTGAGGTCTTACCTCAATGGCATTAACCGGGCACACCCTGACGCATGAATATGAATTCCTGCATCTCTCTTCGTTTATATAAATAACAGGCTTTTTATCACTCATAAGTTAAGGCCGTTTACTATTATTTAATATCTGACAGATATTCAGCTAGAATCTTTTCCGCCATGTCGAGGCTTACTCCTTCTATTACTTTACTGTTTATTATCAGGTTTGGACCGTTGCTGCAATGTCCGAGACAGCGGGCACCCTTAAAAACCACCTTATCATCCAGGTGGTTCTTTTTCAGGTACTCTTTTATATACTGAACCACATCCCTGTTACCTCTTGAAAAACAGCTGCTGCCAAGGCAGATCTCCATTTCTACATTACGGCCCATTATTTTTACTGTTTATTAATAAACAACAGAATCAAAAGTAGTTAATTTTTCTTAGCCGGCAATATGGGTATTTACCTCAATCAGACTGGTAATCTGAGAATTTGAGAATTCAGATCTGATCTCACAGCATATGCCTTTTTCATATAAAATAACAAGCGATAAAATTAAATATCAGATAATCAGTTATATAATACAGGCTGGATATATTGTGATGTAAAATATTCGACTGTTAATAAAATAACAATGTTTATTTATTAACAATAAATATATTATATTTGTCTGATATAAAAAGGTTAATGAAAAAGGAGGAGACGAGCCTGGATGGTATTCTGGTCAGGTATAAATCCGCCAGGAGGGAAGATCTTATTCCGATTCTCCAGGAGATCCAGGAGGGAACAGGCTTCATATCAGAGGAAGCAATAGTCAGGGTGGGAAAGCTTCTGAATCTGAGCACAACTAAGATTTATGGACTGGCTACCTTCTATGATCAGTTCAGTTTTATTCCAGCAGGCAAAATTCACATTAAGATATGTAATGGCACTTCATGTTTCCTGAACGGTTCGGAGAGCATAATAAAAAAGCTCAGGGAGATTCTTGGTATTGAACCCGGTCAGACTACCCGGGATGGTAATCTCAGCTATGAGATTGTTACATGTATGGGCGGATGCACAAACGGACCTGTTCTGCTTGTAAACGGCGAATTCTATACTCATGTTAAGCCTCAGCAATTGCCTGATATGGTAAACAGGCTGATATACCTTTTTGATATTCATTGACAGGGCATGGGTGACATGGAGAATATAATGGAATTCCTTGTTGAGAAAGTTCTTCTTTCAGACTCTGATATTCTTCCCCAGGATACTGAGAAAGTGCTGCAGAAGATCAGGCTGGAAAAAACCGATATTCCGGTGATTTCGGTATCGTCGGGAACAGCAAGCATTATTGCAGGCTCAGAGAAAACCTGCAATTCAGTAAAAACATATATTGAGGAAACCGGGCAGAATGCCGAAATCGTGAGAGTCGGGTGTGCAGGACCTGCCAATTATGAACCGCTGGTCTGTATTCAGCTGCCGGGTAAGAACAAGCTGTTTTTCAGGAACATTACCGAGGAAAAGGTTGAACATCTTCTGAATGGGGTTTTCCATAGCGAAATACCAGAAGATGATCTTGTCGGGCAGAGTGGTCCAAGGGGTTTCGGAATCTGGACTGGAATACCGTTTATTGAAGACCTGCCTTTCTTTGCGAGGCAAAAAAGGATTATCCTTGGAAATTGCGGTTGTTACGACCCTGAAAGCATATCCGGGTATATTGCAAGAGGCGGATATCGGACATTCATTAAGACCATAAGAAACTATACGCATGAAGAGGTTTGTGATCTGATTGAGAGAAGTGGTCTCAGGGGACGAAGCGGAGGCGGTTACATTACAGGTCTTAAATGGAAGAGCGCCTTAAACACTCCCTCAGCCTCGAGGTACCTTATCTGCAATGCAAAAGAGAGCGATCCCGGGGCATTCACCGACAGAACCATTCTTGAGAGCGATCCTCACAGGCTTATAGAGGGCATTGCCATTTCATCGTATGCAATAGGTGCTTCAACTGCAATAATTTATCTTCGTTCAAGGTCATTCCATGCCAATCAGAGACTGCAGAGAGCAATTGATATGGCACGCGAATACAACATAATCGGCCATGATATTTTCTCGAGCGGATATAATCTGGATATTATTATAAAGAGGGAACCGGGAGCATTTGTATGCGGCGAGGAGACAGCGCTTATAAGCAGTCTGGAAGGAAAAAGAGGAATGCCTAAACTGAAACCTCCATATCCTACAACTCATGGCCTTTTCGGCAAGCCTACTGTTATTAACAATGTCGAAACCCTGATGAATGTTCCTCTCATTATGCAGAACGGCCCTGACTGGTTCAGGAACATAGGTACAGAAAGCAGTAAGGGTACCAAGGTATTTGCCATTGCAGGCAAAGGAAGATTTTCAGGAGTAATCGAGGTTGAAATGGGTACATCCCTGAGGACAATCCTTGAAGAGATTGCCGATGGAATCAGGGATGGAAAGGAGTTTAAAGCCATTCAGCTTGGAGGTGCTTCCGGATCTTTTATCAAAGGTGATAATCTTGATATAAAGGTTGATTTTGACCTTATGAAGGAAAAAGGTATCGGAATGGGCGCCGGGGGTTTTGTTATAATAGATGATACAACCTGTATAGTAGACCTCGTAAGATATTATATGGATTTCATTCATGATGAATCCTGTGGCAAATGCATCCCATGCCGTGAAGGAACTGACAGGATGCTGGATATTCTTGAAGGTGTTATAAGAAAACCGCATACTGATGATTCTCCGACCACGCTTGAACGATTCAAGGGTGTTATGCAGCTTGAATCTATTGCATCTGTTATGAAAGATACTTCTCTTTGTGGTCTGGGTCAGACTGCCCCGAATCCATTCCTGAGTGCACTTAAGGAGTTCAGGGATGAATTCGAGGAACATATCTTCGACAGGAAATGCAGGGCAAATGTATGCAGGGGCCTGAGAACCTTTTCAATTGATGTTGAAAAGTGCAACGGATGTACTGCCTGTGCTTCCAAATGCCCGGCAAATGCCATTTATGGTACAAGGCTTCAGCCATTTTTCATTGTTGAGGAGAAATGCACTGGCTGCGGTGTATGTTATGATGTGTGCAAATTCAGCGCGGTAATTGTGAAATAGAAAATATGCTCTTTACTTTACAGGTAAATAATAAGAAGATCAAGGCTGAAAAGGGTGAAACAATCCTCTCGGCACTTAACCGTAACGGTATTATTATCCCGACTCTTTGCCGTATGAAGGATTTCACACCAACCGGTGCCTGCAGGCTGTGTGTTGTGGAGGTTGAAGGACGCGAGAGGCTCGTTACGGCATGCTCCCAGCCTGTTGAGGAGTGGATGACTATCAGGACTCATTCTCCAAGAGTAATCAGGGCAAGAAAAACAATTGTTGAACTTCTTCTTTCAAAACACCCTGATGATTGCCTCTACTGCGACAGGAATTTAAATTGTGAACTTCAGCGTCTTGCTGAAGAGCTTAATATCAGGGAACGAAGACTTAAAGGCAGGAGGATCAAAACCAGGCTGGACCAGTCGAGTCCTTCAGTTGTGAGGGAGCTCTCTAAATGTATACTCTGCGGCAGGTGTGTCAGATTGTGTGAAGAAGTAATTACAACAACCAGCCTGGATTTCATAAACAAGGGTCAGAAGATCCATGTAGGTGCAGCAATGGATAAGGATTTTAACTTTTCAAGCTGCATCCATTGCGGTCAGTGTGTTCAGGTATGTCCTTCAGGTGCATTGCATGAAAAACAGAATATAACTGAAGTTCAGGAGTATTTGCATAAATCAGACTTTGTTAACATAATTCAGTATACCCCGGGAGTGGTTGCCGGGCTGGCTGAGTTATTGGGGATAAAGTCAGTAAAGGAAACTGAAAAAATATTTAATTCAGTATTAAGGAAGATCGGTTTCAAAAAGGTCTTCTATACAGGTTTCGGAACGGATATTCTTATTACAGAGCTGGTATCGGATCTGAAGGAGAAGCTTGAAAAAAACAGGCCCGATCCGGTTTATATTTCCGCATGTCCGGCCTGGGTTAAATATGCAGAGCAGTATATGGGATCCTCTCTGAATAAACTTTCGGCTTTGAAATCGCCTCAACAGATAACGGGGGCGCTGATAAAAACCCTGGTAGCCGGTCAGATGGGTGTGAAACCCAGGGAGATATTCTCAGTGGCAGTAACACCATGTACAGCAATGAAGTTTGAAGCCAGGCGCGATTCTATGATGCGAAAAGGTATCAGCGACGTTGATTCTGTACTCACCGTAAGGGAGATGGCAAGACTTATAAGGCTTTTTGGAATAGATATAACAACTGCTGAGGGCGAACCTGCCGATGAACCTCTGGATATGAGAAGCTCGGCAGCAGCACTGGCTGAGGTTTCCGGAGGAATTACAGAGGGCGTTATCCGGACCCTGCTTTTTGAAGCAGAAAAGAGAGATGCAGATAAAAACCTGTTCAAGAAACTGAGAGCAGCCGGAAATTTCAGGGAATCATCCTTTAATTATGATGGAGGGGAACTCAAAGTGGCTATAGTTGATGGCCTCACCGGCCTTGAAAAACTTAATGCCTCAATCTCTGCCGGGAATTTGTACGATCTGGTGGAGGTGATGGTTTGTCCTGGAGGATGTATTCATGGAGCGGGTCTGCCATTCACCTCCAGCAGGGATCAGATAAAGAACAGGGCAAAGAGTGTTTACCAGAATGAGGAGAATGAGGTAGTCTCGCTTCCGTCCAAATCTCCTTCACTATTAAATCATTACGAAAAGAACTCTGTTGACAGATCTGTTTACCTGACCCATTTTACAAAAAGAGATGTTTTGTTATAGTTGATACACCATGCTTGTATTTACAATTAAAGAGCTTTGCAGAACCTGTTACACCTGCGTGAGGGAATGTCCTGCACGTGCCATACGAATTGTGGGAGGACAGGCAGAGGTCATCGAGGAAAGATGTATAGCCTGCGGTAACTGTACAAAGGTTTGCAGCCAGAGCGCAAAGGTTTTCCTGAATACGACCGGCAGGGTTGATCAGCTTCTTTCAAGGGATCGTAAAGTGGCGGCGCTTGTTGCTCCAAGCTTCCCTGCAGAGTTTTGCGAAATTAAGGATTATAAGACAGTTGTCGGAATGATAAGGGCGCTGGGTTTTAAATATGTTGCAGAGGTATCATTCGGGGCTGACCTTGTTGCCGAGAAATTCAGAGAACTCACAGAGGATAACAGTCAATACTATATCTCCTCCGATTGCCCTTCAATAGTCAATTATGTAAGGTATTATCACCCCGGAATAGCAGATAAGCTTGCACCTGTTGTATCTCCCATGGTTGCAACCGGCAGGATTATCCGGAAAAAATATGGAGATGATACAAAGCTTGTTTTTATAGGTCCGTGCATCGCAAAAAAGGCTGAAGCAAATGAGATCGATGAAGCAATTACTTTCGTCGAACTGAGAGAAATGTTAGCGTTGCATAACATTAACCCTGAAAGTACTGAACCTTCCGGTTTTGACCCGCCTCTGGGCGGAAGAGGTGCCATATTCCCGGTTACCCGGGGTCTCATGCAGACAGCCCGGATCAATGATGATGCAATAACAGGAAAGATAATTGCTGCTGAAGGACGGATAGATTTCCAGAATGCGCTGAAGGAATTTGAGACCGGTGTTATCAAAAACCAGCATATGGAGCTCCTCTGTTGCGAAGGTTGTATTATGGGACCCGGACTTTCCAGAAACGGGAGGCACTATAACAGGAGGGAAATGGTTACCGCATATGCCAGGGATAAATTGAGTAACCAGGATAATGAATCATGGTCAAAAAATATTGAGGAGTTCTCATCGGTGGATCTGACTGCACATTATTCTGCGGAAGACCGCAGGATAGAAAATCTTAACGAGGAGGACGTTAAGGATATTCTTGCATCGATGGGTAAAAAAACAACAAAGGATCAGCTCGATTGCGGTGCCTGCGGTTATGAAAGTTGTGTGGAACATGCAATTGCCATAAAGAAAGGTCTTGCTGAAATCGAAATGTGCCTGCCATATACAATCGAAAAGCTCCACAAATCGGTAAAAGACCTTGCCCTTTCAAATGAAAAACTCAGCTCGATGCGCCAGGCATTAAAGCAATCTGAGAAGCTTGCACATATGGGTCAGCTCTCGGCAGGGATAGCCCATGAGCTTAATAATCCTCTGGGAGTTGTTATTATGTACAGCAACATACTTCTTGAAGAATGTACCCCTGATTCCCCTGTAAAGGAAGACCTCAGACTTATTGTTGAACAGGCAGGCAGGTGTAAAAAGATCGTTGCCGGTCTCCTTAATTTTGCAAGAAAAAACCAGGTCAATCATCAGCATGTAAATATAAAACAGCTTGTAAACCAGAGCATTGGAGGAGTTGTTATACCCCCTGAAATTAAAATAAATGTTAATGACAGAATGACAAATCATGATTCCATGCTCGATTCAGAGCAGATGATGCAGGTTCTGACAAATCTTATTAAGAATGCTGTTGATGCATTATCAAAAGGGGGAGAGATAAATATCGATCTTGAAGATAATCTGGGTGATGTAACAATAATTGTGGGGGATAACGGAACAGGGATCAGGGAAGAAGACAGAGTTAAGATCTTCGAGCCTTTCTTTACGACGAAAGGTATAGGTCATGGGACAGGATTGGGGCTGGCAACCGCATACGGAATTGTTAAGATGCACAAAGGGCAGATCACTGTGGAATCGAATAACGATGCGGCCAAAGGTCCTACAGGAACGAGCTTTAAGATTGTTCTGCCAAGGAGAAAAGAATAACCCGGAATCCGGGACTGTTAATTAAATAACAATAACTCATATTTATCATATTAACCCGTTGATTTAAAGAATTCTTAGAAATTTGTAAAAAATGAAGAGGAGTGATTTTACAATCCTCGTGGCAGATGATGATCCTGATTACCTGTTTCAGACAGTTTTCAATCTTCAGAAATCGGGCTACAGGGTTGTGTCGGTTGACAGCCAGGCAGAGGCTGAATTATATTTTTCAAAGCATAAACCTGACCTGGCAATTTTCGACCTGATGATGGAGAATGACGACAGTGGATTCATCTTGTGTTATAAACTGAAGAAGAAGTATCCTGAGGTGCCTGTTATTCTTGCAACTGCTGTATCGCGAGAAACAGGACTTTCTTTCAGCCTTGATTCAGAACAGGAGAAGAACTGGATACGTGCCGACCGGTATCTTGAGAAGGGGGTTAGGCCTGAGCAGCTTGACATGGAGATAGTTAAATTATTAAAATTATAGAATGGCCGTCTTAAAGGTTCTTGTTGTCGATGATGAACCGGGGATAAGGTCAGGAGTAATCAGGATCCTGAGTAATTTCCATGTCACCTATCCGTTCATGGATGAAGACTATACATTTGAAATAACAGAGGCTGCATCGGGTGAGGAAGGCATTGAGGTGATAGAGAAGAACATACCGGATGTTATTCTGCTGGATAATAAACTTCCGGGTATACAGGGTGTTGAGGTTCTTGAGTATATTCGAAAAAAAGGATATGATATAGTGGTGGCTATGATTACCTCATATGCTTCACTTGATGTTGCAATCCGTGCAACCAGGGATGGTGCAACTGATTTCATTCCAAAACCTTTTACTCCTCAGGAACTCAAATCGAGTATCGAAAATATAACTAAACAGCTTTACCTCAGGAGAATTACCCATAAGCTGAAGCAGGATGGGAAAAAAATCCGTTACCAGTTCCTTTCGGTTCTATCACACGAACTTAAGGCCCCTCTTAATGCTATTGAGGGATATCTGAGAATGATGCAGGAAAAACAGGCAGGAGATAAAGTTGATGATTATGCTACTGCTATTGACAGGTCGCTGCAGAGAATTCAGGGAATGAGGAATCTGATAATGGATCTGCTCGATTTTACAAAGATCCGCCTCGAAAGGAAGGAAGAGAAAATTCAGGAGGTTGATCTGGCTGCGGTTGCTTCGAATGCAATAGTTACTGTTCAGCCCTATGCAATACAGATGGAAGTTTCAGTTAATCTTGAAAAAAGATCGGAAGCTGTAATTATGGCTGATCCTGATGATATTGAGATTGTTTTCAATAACCTCATCTCAAATGCCGTAAAATACAACAGGTTCGGCGGGAAAGCCGGGGTCATAATTGATAGTTCGGATACAGAGGCGATTATAGTTATATCAGATACGGGAATAGGTATTATGCCTGAAGATGTTGATAATCTTTTTACAGAGTTTGTAAGGATAAAGTCGGAGAAAACAAAGAATATTGCAGGCAGCGGGTTAGGTCTTTCAATTGTTAAAAAAGTGGTTGAACTTTATCACGGGAATATAAGAGTTGAAAGCAAGCCTGATGAAGGAAGCACATTTACTGTCAGATTACCTAAAAAATTAATCACTATACATTGATGAATATGAACAAATTACCCGGAAAAACAGTTGAAAGACTCAGCGAATACAGGAGAACACTCCTGGGATGTCTTTCTGAAGGAAAAAACTACATCTTTTCACACGACCTGGCGGCAATGCTCCATATTACTGCGGTTCAGGTCAGAAGAGATCTGATGCTTATCGGATATGCCAGTATTCTCCGAAAAGGATATGATATCAAGGAGCTTATTATTAAGATTGGCACCGTGCTTGATTCGGAAGAGGCAATAAACGTTGCAATTATTGGAATTGGTAACCTCGGAAGGGCAGTAACTGGCTATTTCAGGGGAAAGAGGTCAAAACTGAACCTGGTTGCATCATTTGATAATGATCCCCAGAAGGTAAACAAGGTGATAGCCGGTATAAAATGCTATCATATCCAGGATATGGAACAGATCATAAGAGAGATGAATATTAAGATTGCAATCCTTGCTGTTCCGGTTGATGTTGCGAAAACCACCTGCGAAAGTGTTGTACGTTACGGTATCAAGGGAATACTCAATTTCACAACAATTGCTCTTAACGTTCCATCAGGAGTCTACCTCGAGGAGTATGACATGATAACCTCGATCGAGAAGGTTGCATATTTTGTAAAAGAGTACAGGATACAATAGCCTGAATGATTGATGAGAATCTTCAGGAACTTTGATGAAGCCTCAGGGTTAAAAAATCCTGTTGTTACAACCGGTTCGTTCGATGGGGTTCATATAGGACATAAAACCATTATCAACCGTCTCAGAATGCTTGCTGAAAAGCATGACGGGGAGTCTGTCCTGATTACATTTTACCCGCATCCAAGGAAAGTACTTTATCCGGAGACAGCAGGGAAAGAGCTCAGGCTAATCAATTCCCAGGAGGAAAAACTTATGCTCCTGGAGAAAGCCCTTGTTGATAATGTTATTATAGTAGAATTTACACGCGAATTCTCGAAAATTACAAGTGAAGAGTTCGTAAGGGATTTCCTTGCCGGGAAACTCAGAGCCAGAGTTATTGTGGCCGGTTTTAATCATCATTTTGGTTTTAACAAGGAGGGAGATTACAAACAGCTATGGGGCTGGAGAGAAAAGTACAATTTTGACGCTGAAGAGATACCTGAACAGGAGGTGCAGCATGAGACCGTAAGTTCTTCAAGGATAAGAAAGGCAATAAGTGAGGGATATATCCAGCGAGCCAATGCTTACCTCGACCACTGTTACCTTATATTGGGGTACTTAACTCCGGAAATTTCATTAACATCTCTGACTGGCCTGTTGTTCTACACGATCCCTGTAACAGATGAAAATAAGCTTCTGCCATCCGAAGGAGTTTATGCCGTAACTGTAGAAACATCTTCTTCCGCCATGAAAGGAATGGTTGTAATTATAGCTGATACAGGGAACCTGAATAAGGTACTGCTGCATATTCCATCGGATCAGAAAAGAGGTTCAGGGGAAAAAGTAACATTACTGTTCAGGAAAAAGATAACAGGACCGGTTGATATGTCCGAATCATCAAAAGCCATTGGCAGACTTAAGTCTTCTCTTGAAGAAATCACAGACCTGATTTACTGATCAGCTGTTACCTCTAACCTTTATTATTCATATCTTTGAAGGTCAATTAAAGTTGTCTGTTTCATGAGGTTTAAGCCTGAAAAACTGAGTATCCCCGATCAAAGGATGAAACCATTCATTGATACTGAAGAGATATGGGATCTGATTAAAAACACGAAGGCTGACAGGAGCAGGGTGCGGGAAATTATTGCCAGGTCGCTGGAGAAGCATAGGCTTACACTTGAAGAGACAGCTGTACTTGTTAATTCCGCCGGCACTGACCTTATGAATGAGATAAAGGAAGGCGCCAGGGAACTTAAAAAGAAGGTTTATGGCAACCGGATTGTTCTGTTTGCACCTTTATATGTTGGAAATAAATGCAGTAACAACTGCCAGTATTGCGGTTTCAGGGCATCAAATACCGATGCAGTTCGTAAAACACTTGCAGATGATGAACTGATTAAAGAGGTTGAGGCACTTGAAGATAACGGCCAGAAAAGACTCATTCTTGTTTATGGTGAACATTCTGAGTATTCGCCGGAGTACATAGCTCACACAGTAAGGCTGGTATATAATGTGAGAAAGGGACATGGTGAAATTCGCAGGGTCAATATCAATGCAGCACCTTTCAGTATTGAAGGATTCCGGAAGATAGGAGAGGCAGGTATAGGTACTTACCAGGTTTTTCAGGAAACCTATCATCCGGAGGCATATTCCTGGTATCATCTGGGCGGCAGAAAGAAAGATTTTGAATGGCGGGTGACAGCTCTTGACAGAGCCCAGGAAGCAGGAATTGATGATGTCGGCATTGGCGCTCTTTTTGGTTTATACGACTGGCGTTTTGAGGTGCTCGGACTGTTAAGGCATACAAATCACCTGGAGGCCTGTTATAACGTCGGACCTCACACCATTTCGTTTCCAAGGATCAAGGATGCAAAAAGTCTTAATCTGAAAGAGAATTATATGGTGAGTGAGGATGATTTTAAAAAACTTGTGGCAATTCTCAGGCTTGCTGTGCCTTATACAGGTCTTATCCTTACTGCCCGTGAGGCACCCGATGTGAGGAGAGAGGTAATGGAGTACGGAGTATCCCAGATAGATGGCGGAACAAAGATTGAACTTGGTTCATATTCCGAGGTGAAAAATGAGTCCCAGAATCTAAACCGTGAGCAATTCAAAATCAGCGATCCACGCTCGCTTGCGGAGGTGATCGACGAACTTCTGGAGAATGATTATATTCCTTCATTCTGTACATCCTGTTACAGGATGGGCAGGACAGGCGAGCACTTCATGGAATTCTCAGTTCCGGGATTTATAAAAAGATTTTGCACCCCGAATGCATTACTAACCCTTTCAGAGTATATATGCGATTATGCTGGTGCTGATCTCGCCCGAAAAGGGTGGCAGGCAATAGAAAAAAACCTGAAAACCCTTGAAGCCCCTACAGCTGCAAAAACACGTGAGAAAATTGAAAGGATAAAGAAAGGTGAACGGGATCTTTATTTTTAACATATGATTAAAATTATTGGTATTAAGATAACCGACAGGATAAAGGAGATTGGCCTGACCCAGGAGGTTCTTACAAAACATGCTGCAATTATTACAACCCGGCTTGGGTTTCATGAGCTTACAACTGAGAAATGCAGCCGTGAAGCTTATATTATTCTGCACCTCAGTGGCAATAACGTTGAGGCTGAGCGAATGATAAAGGATCTGAAAACAATAAGGGGTGTTGAAGTCCGTGAGATGAACTTCAATGGGAAAACGCCTCAGAAATTAATTAACGGGGAGGGAGATACCCGAATCTTCGGATTGCTTGTTGAACAGGATCATGATCTAGTGGTTGCGGTCCAGAAGCTGTTAACATCTTATGGCTGCGTAATCAGAACACGCCTCGGGGTTAATGAAAAATTCTTTGGTAAACCGGCTGGTCTTATATTGCTTGAGCTTAACGGGGACAAAACAGAGATTGATAATCTCGAAAAGGATCTCCTTTCACTCAAAAAGATACATTTCAGTAAAATTATATTTTAGATTCCAGGTTCAAGGTTCCAGGTTCCTAATCTTAAGTAATCTCCTGCCTCATCTCCTGATCTCCCTTTCTCCCTTTCTCCCCTTCTCCCTTTCTCCTTTTCTCCTTTTC
>Ga0115028_10000048_pt1 | contig 14893 bp, 16 predicted proteins | sample Plant_0915_D1_FD_83894 | JGI IMG/M metagenome (GOLD analysis project Ga0115028, IMG submission 83894) | Wetland microbial communities from Old Woman Creek Reserve in Ohio, USA - Plant_0915_D1 | ecosystem: Environmental > Aquatic > Freshwater > Wetlands > Sediment ... | reverse complement strand
ATGCGTTGCGACCCCCGCACTGTGAGTTATTGACCGATTTTTAAACAGGTGTAGTTAATATGTAGTTTATTTTGTACTATTTGTTATAAATAGACTACAGTAAATGAATGTAATTAGCTTACAAGATTTTGCCAAATTGGCAGAGATTGAAACAAAACAGATATCTGTCTATTTAAGTAGGGGCAAAATATTTGCAGATAAGATAATTGGAAAGGGTAAAGGCCGTGTAGTAACTTTTGATTGCGATCATCCGGCAAACAAAAAGTTTCTAATGGACCGGTCAATTCTAGTTGGGAACAAGAAGCCAGACACTGTTGAAAATACAGATGATCTTTCTCGCGTAATTGATGATGACTCAGATTTAAAAGATCTGCATACTCCTGAACAACCTCTCCCAGCATCTGCACCTGAAGGAAAGAAACTATCCGGTTACGAGTTGGATGTTCAACTGAAAAGAGCTGAGCTCGGGTTAAGAAATCAGAAATCAGAAGTAAATAAACTTTTAATCGCAAAAGCAAAAAAAAGACTCATCTCTACAGACATAGTCGGGCGGGCGGTTTCCGAAGTTGTGCACCGTTACCAGGCATCTTTTGTACAATTAACAGACCAGCTGATCAGGGACACTCTTAATTCTATCCAAGCAGACAATAAAATACTTACTGAAGCTCTTTCCAGGTTAACCGATATTGCGAATGAGGTAGGCGAACGTGCAATTACTGAAGCAAAAATTGCAATTGAAAACAGTGCATCAGACTCAATATCCCTTGCAAAATGAAAAACATTGATGAAGCATTCCCTGTATTGGAGCAAAAGGAACAGATTGATGAACTGTTTTCGCTATTTTACCGGAAGATTACCAAGGAACTTCCATCGGAATGGGCCAGTAAATTCAGAGTACTTACCAGCGATGTGACTGCATTTCCGGGGAAAGCATCCCTCGATAGGTTTCCTTATTGGATTGAACCTCTTAACCGATTATCTCCTGATGATCCGACCCACATACTCACAATCATGGGAGGGGCCCAGATCGGAAAGTCAACAAACTTCATTGAAAGCGGGATTGGTTACATTATAAAGAATCATCCCGGAAACATTATACTGACATCTGCAGATAAAGAACTTTCACGTGGGCAAATGAGTAAGAAGATTGACCAGATGATTGCCAGTTCCGGGTTGGCCTTCCTAATCCGGCCAAATACAATGAAGAAACGAAACCTGAAGACTGGTGACACGGATACCATGAAGGAATTTCCGGGAGGATCTCTGACTGCTCAATCAATAAAAGCTGTGGATAAGATCCGACAGAATTCTTTCAGGTATGGTTTCTTTGATGATTTTGAAGCAGCGGTTCGTTCCGAAAAACAGGCAGGTGATATCATCGATCTAGTTATGATGAGGTTCAATTCCTTCAAGGATAAGATGAAGATTTGTTTTATATCCACTCCGGAGATAAAGCAAACATCTTTGATTGAACCTGCATTTCAAATGGGAGATCAAAGATATTACTTTATGCCGTGTCCACTTTGTGGAGCTTACATCCGGTTTGAATGGTATCTGAAAATTGAAGGAGAAGAGAAGCTTCATGCTGGAGTTGTGTTCGAGAAAGATGAAAATAATCACCTGGTTGAAAGTTCTGTTGGGTATGTATGCCCAGAATGTAAAGGATTTTTCACGGAAAAACATAAACGTGACATGCTGGCCAATGGGGAATGGAAACCGACCGGTATTCCATCACGGCCAGATTGGTTAAGCTATCATATTTCTGGTTTATATTCACCTCCCGGATTTTTTGACTGGACTCATCATGCCCGTCAATGGCTTAAGATTTTTCCAGGCGGAGGTATAGTTAAGGATTCTAGCCTGCAGGTTTTTAATAACCTTGTACTTGGATTGACTTATGAAGAGAGAAAGAAGGAAGTAAATGCTTTGTTGATTTCAAGAAATACAAGGGATTATCAAATCGGAACAATCCCAAAAGACCTTTCGATATCGGACGGGAACGGAAAGGTTATGCTTCTAACTTGTGCATGTGACTTGAATGGAACCGAAGAGGATGCTCGTTTAGATTGGGAGCTACTTGCTCATTCTTCCGGTGGCTCTACTTATTCAATCGACCACGGAAGTATTGGTACTTTTCAACGCGGATCTACAACTGAAGAAAGAGAGAAGAAATCATATTTCCATGGTGTACCAAATACAGTTTGGGATGAACTCCGGGAGGTTATTAAGAAAGAATACCATCCAACTCCTGATGGGGAGATTATGAAGATTGCAATTTGTGGAATTGACACCGGTTATTTTACCCAGCTGGCTTATCAGTTTATTGACACCGGTGTTACAGGTTGCCACATTGTCGGTCTTAAGGGAGACCCTGAAGAAAAGAACCGGAGGCTTTCAGCTGATACACCAATTTACCGGGAGGCCCGCGAGAGGAATGATCTATACTGGGTACAATCAAATCAAATTAAAGATACGCTTTCCGAATGGATGAAACTTAAATACCAGAAAGGATATCCACAACCGTCCGGGTTCATGAACTATCCAACCCCAGCGGATAATAAATATACCTTCCAATATTTTGAGCAGTATGAAGGTGAATCCCGGAAACCCGTATTGAATACGAACGGTATTGAGATTGCTTTTGTTTGGGAAAAGAAGACCCAACAATCTAAAAACCACTGGTGGGATTGTCGTGTTTATAATATTGCATTGCGGGATATTTTCATTAAAATAATCTCAAAGTCTATGAAAGTTCCGATCACGTGGGGGGATTTCTGCGAGCTTATGAAATAAAAAATCAATACAGTTAAGGGATATGTGATTATATTAACACCCTTCTTAATTGATAAAAATAAGTTGTAGAATATAGTGCAAATATAATGCGCTAATGTTTTACGATAATCCGGCTGAATATCTCAACGCTGCTCCCGACGTTATAACCCGGATTAACAGACTCACCACCATTATCAACAATCTGGAAACTTGTGCCGTTAATGCTGCATCCAATGCTGATGTGCAGAATTATTCCTTTAATGACGGTCAAAGTACTATATCCACAAATTATAAATCGCTTGAAGAGATCACAAGATCAATCGAACTATTCGAGAAAATAAGAGAACGTCTTATTAATCGCTCACAGGGAAGATTAACAATTCTTCGGGACGCTGATATTTTACCAAGATACTGATGGGAAAAATAGGAAGCTACATATCAAACAAGTTACTTACTGCCATATTCAGGCAATCAGGATTTCCTTTCTATAATGGTAATGCTCCTTTAATTGTTTATCAACCTTACAATGGTGAAAAAACACCTGGAGAGTTAGGCGCTGTCAAGAATTACGTTCCCGATTTTGTGACACTATCTGCCAGGAGCTGGCAAGCATATACCGAAAGTGAAATTGCCCAATTAATTATTCATAATTTTCTTTTATGGACAATTGGTACGGGGTTAAAATTCAAAGCGGAACCTGAAAAAAACATTCTTGAACAATCCGGAATTAAGGTTAGTATTTCTGATTTTATAAAACTTACGGAGAGCCGGTTTAATTTATTCCTAGATTCTCGTAGGTCAACTAATACAAGGTTAAAGACTTTTCATCAATTAGCATTTGAGGCGAAGAAACATGCCATTATTGGAGGAGACGTTCTTATTGTTCTTGATTACGGACGGCCAAATGATAATGTAAAATCAGTTACGGCCCGGATGATTGATGGTTATTATATTCAGGATCCAATCAATAATATAAATTCTGATAATAATAATAAAGTTTTCAATGGTGTAGAGATTAATGAATACGGTGAACCTGTAGCTTATTGGGTACTCATTGAAGACATGAAAGTTATAAGGATTCCCGCACATACTCCAACCGGGTCCCTTCAGGCTTTCATGGTATATGGGCTTGATTACAGAGTTGATACTTATCGTGGTATGCCACTTTTATCAGCAGTTCTTGAAACTTTAAAAAAGCTTGATCGGTATAAAGAAGCAACTGTAGCAAGTGTGGAAGAGCGGGCAAAAATACCTTTTACAGTTGAACATGCTCAATATTCCACGGGTGAAGATCCGTTACAAAAGTTAAAAGCAGCGGCTGGACACGGATCAGATACTGGAACACAGCAGATCACAAACGAAATCCTAAAAGTTACTGCAAGTAATATTGCTTATACTACCGGGAAACAGGTTTTCAATATGCCTATTGGGGCTACAATGAAAAGTCTGGACAATAAGAATGACCTGTACTTTAAGGATTTTTATTTTACAAATTTCGAAGTTCTTTGCGCAACTGTAGGAATTCCACCTGAAGTTGCACTCAATAAATATACAAGCTCTTTTTCGAGTTCTCGCGGAGCAAATAAGAACTGGGAACACAAGGTCCTGTACGAAAGGGAAAAGATTGACCTTGAATTATACCAGCAATTTTACAATTATTGGCTTGAACTTGAGATTTATAATAACCGGATACAAGCACCAGGATATGTAATTGGTAGAAACTCCGGGGACTTTATGCTTATAGAGGCATACCAGAAATGCCGTTTTATTGGTGCAAAAATGCCGTTTATCGATCCTTTAAAAGAGGTTCAAGCGGCACGTGCAAAACTTGGTGATCAAATTACTCCTCTTGCTACCTATGAACAAGTAACAGAAGAATTGAACGGTGGAGACTGGTCAAATAATATTGAACAGGCAAAGATTGAAAGGGACAAGGCAAAAGAGTTGGGTTTCGAACCAGGTTATGAAAAAGAGCCTATTGAACCCAAAGAACCCGAAAACGAACCTAAAGATTAATCATCATGAAGGAACTTATGCTTTATTCTCATTTGGACCAGTTATCTGCAGAATGGCTGATAAGAGAACTATCATGGGTTGGTGAAGATCAGGTTTATTCAATGAGGATGTATTGTCCCGGTGGAGATGTTGAAGCAACCTGGGGGATAATTGCAAAAATGCAGGAACTGAAACAGAAAGGATGCCATTCGATAGCCAAAGTAGACGGCATGGCAGCCAGTATGGCCGGTGTATTATTGTGTTTCTTCGATGAGCGTGAGGCTTTAGATGTATCCAATATCATGCTTCACAGGGCTATAATGGCTGAACGGGATTCAGAAGGTAATCCGATTGAAATGACACCGGAAGATATTCAATACCTGGCAAAAGTCAATTCAGATTTAAAAACAAAGTTGAAACAGGTTATTAATGATGGTATTCTAAAGCAACTGAAAGGAGTAACAATTGACTATTTGTTCAATAAGAAGGAAAGAATAAACTGTTGGTTAAATGCAGATGAAGCCAGACAAGTAGGTTTAGTAACAAAAGTGGTTACGCTTGATGCGAGCACTTCACAATATATGGCTAAAGCAGTTGCGGCATGTTATGACCCAACTCAGAGGCCTAAGGCCACGGCGGCCACAGCCGGTAACAATCAAACAAATGCTATTAAAATGACAGCAGAAGAATTCAAAAAAGAGAATCCGGAAGCTTATGCAGCCATTGTTAAGGAAGCAGGTGAGGCCGCTGAGAAAGCATCCAAGGCTAAGTTTTTAGCCGCTTTGGGTGTTAGCGAAGACGGTAAAGGTATAACTACCCCTCCCACGGTTGATCCGAGCGTAATTTCGGCAGCCGTTGAAGCTACTCTGAAGACAATGGGCATCACCCGGATTGAAGGTGCTCAACCAGGTCAAACAGCAACTGCCACAGCTAAACAAGCAGCTGAAGCTTCCGAAGCCGAAAAAAAGGCCAAGGCTGAAGAAGATAAAAAGGTGGAAGCTAATCTTAAGGCCGAACTTGATACAATCGTAACAGGAGGTAAAAAATGAGTGAAGTAACGAATGTGTTGCAAACTGGAAGCCAGTTAACAACCAATTACGACAAGTCCAAGATCTTTCTGGGTGGTAACAGGTACGCAAAAGCTACCTACAAGAATACTACTGGTGCAGCTGTTACTTTACCAGCAGGTACGCTAATGGCAAAAAGGACTGCTATTGCTGTTGATACCACCAATGCCATCGGTAATCTCGTCCCATTCGCTTCAGCTGATACTGAAGGTGGTGCAATTCCTGTTGGTATCCTTGCACAGGATCTTAATGCAGTTGCAAATGGAGCCTCTGTACTTAATGTTGTCTATTGCATTGGAGGTGATTATGACCTTGATGCTCTTGATTTACAGGGTGCAGATACATTGGCAACAATTGTCAACGGAAAGGCAATCCGTGAGCATATTCTTGCCGAAACTCAACTGATCGGAGTTGTTGTCGATCAGCTGTCCGCTTTGGACAATCAATAATCAATAAGATGCCTTTAATTCCAATTCAACAGGCAAGACAGCTCTTTACACAGAGCTTCATTGGTTCATGGAAAGAAACTTTTCCTGTTACCAATTTTCTGCGTTCGTTTTTTAAAACGAAAACCGTTCCTTCGAAATACATTTCGCTGGAAGTAACTCGCGGCACTAAGAAAATTGCTGCTGATATCCTTCGTGGAACCGAATCCAACCGTAATAAGTTTGGACAGTCGACCGCAAAGGCTTTTCTTCCACCTTATTATGCTGAATCATTCACAAATGAGGATCTTGCATTATATGATCAACTATTTGCAAGAAGCGGTGAGGTAGCTGATTCTGAACTCGTAAAAGCCGCTGCAGAGGAGGTAAGAGATAATTATCTTGAGCTTCGCAATAAAATTGAGCGAGCCTATGAAGCACAGGCAGCACAGGTACTTCAAACTGGTAAGGTTACGACTTTAACGCTTGATGTTATCGACTATAAGCCGAAAAACACCTTGATCATGACTCTTACTACAAAATGGGATGCAGCAACTCCTGAGATCCTGAAGAGTCTGAAAGTAACTTGCGATAACCTGCGCAAAAACGGAGCATCTGCTTCTGAGTTTGATGTGATCATGGGTTCATCCGCTTTTGATTATTTTATCGAAAGTAAGGAATACAAGGACAACTTTGGTTTGATGCATTTATCCGTTGCTGATTATAATCTTCCAAGGATGAATGAAACCAGTGGCGCAGTTTTCCATAATCGCATTTCGGTAGGACCATATAAGGTGAATATTTGGACATACTCCGAAAGTTATACCAACTCATCTGGTGTAGACACTCCGTATATTGATCCCAAAAAGGTTATTATCATTGCCAAATCAGCTCAACTGTTCCTGTCTTTTGCAGCTGTTCCAAGGGTTCTTACTGATAATGGTGCAATGCAGAATCCTCAGTTCGCATCAGTCATTGATCAGGGAGCTTATGTTCTCAATAATTTCGTAAAACCGGAAGTTTCTTCGCACATTTTCGAAATTAAATCCGCCGGTCTGGCACTTCCAATGACCGTAGACCACACAGCCTGTATACAAGTATTAGCATAAACTATGAAATACAAAATAAATGTTCATATGCTAACTGGCAAAAAAGGAGCAAAGCTCTATAAAGGCCAGATTGTCGACGGCAAAGAGCTGGTCGATGGTTCTATTGATCATTTGAAGTCTCTTGGTTCGATTTCCGAGGTTGAGGAAAAAAAGGAAGAATCGAAAAAGGCTCCAAAAAAGGAAGATAAGCCTGAGTAATGGGCAGAATACTAACACTTGCGCGTAATGACGCTCATCGTATTTTAAGCGAAATGGGGTATGAAACTGCTATTACATTCACCCAGGGTGAAGAAGTGGTAGTGGTTAATGGACTTGGTTTGGTACATCATCTATCTTTTGACACTGATGGAGCCATGGTTAATACCAAAAATGCCCATATAACGGTTAGTGAGCAGGCTCTGATAAGTGCCGGAATTACTCCGCGCAACTCAAATGGTGAGGTTTTTATGCGCAACGTGTTAGTGTCTTTTGCCGATTCTACAGGTACCGTGAAGCAATACACTGTGAAAGAGAATTATGCGGATGAATCTTTGGGAGTAATCGTTTTAATCCTGGGGAAATATGCTCAGTAACATCATTTCCACACAGCGCTTTGAATTGATCAGGGATGCCATTGGCCGTGTTCTCACAGCTGAATTGGCAAACCAGGTTACTTTAAATGAGGCTGAAGATGAACTGGGTATTGCTGTTAATATTTATCTTGAAAGAACATGCCCTCTGGATAAAGAAGAACTTCCTGCAATCAATATAGTGTACTCTGATACTGATTTTACTGATGAAACAACATCAGTCACCAGCCGTGGGGATAATAAATACTTAATTGAGTGCTATGTTAACAGTGCATCCGATGCAACGGATAGTGGTGATAAAAAAGCGGCCATTTTACTGTCAAAGATTATGGGTATGGTTCGTGCAATTCTTATGAATAATCGGAATTTATACCTTGATTTTACAGAAAAATTTATTCAAACACGCCGTATTAAGACCATAACACGAACAAAACCTCGGATAACCAACGATGCTGAAAATATAATATCCGGTCTTCTGGAGGCTCATTATTTCGCAGAAGAGGATACAGAATTACAGACTGCAGAAATTGGGACTCTTTTGGATACTGTTGTAAAGCTTCATGATACTGACAAGGGTTACAAGTACGAAATTGTAAATACTTAAGAAAATGACTATGATTTCCGATGCCGTAAGCGAAGCTGCAAGATCCGCAGTGGTAGGATACAAAGTGACAAAGGGCGATTATGCACTGACATCACCGAATCTTCCCATGAGGGTTGCAATTTTGGCTGAGGCTAATACCGATAAACAAACGGGCCTATCATTAGACCCATTTGTTGCCACATCGCTTGCGAAGGTGGCTGAAAAAATGGGCGTAGGCTCCCCGGCTTATCTTGCCATGAGGATACTTCGTCCTTTAAATGGAGGTGGACTTTCCGGGATACCTACTATTATTTATCCGGTTGCATCGGCTGCTGGTGCCACTGCAACAATTACTACGGTTACCATTACAGGTACATCTGCAACAAAAAATGCTAAGCATACTTTGATCATAGGTGGACGGCCATCGCTTGACGGTCAGAGTTATGGCATTAATGTTGAAGAAGGTGATACCCCCACTGAAGTGGCAGCAAAATATATTGCCGCTATAAATGCAGTTTATGGTTGTCCAGTTACAGCCGCTGCAGGTACCGCCGGAGTATTCACACTAAATTCAAAATGGAAAGGGATATCGAGTGTTTTTGTTACATCGGTTGAAACTGATAGCGAAGATGCCGGGTTGACTTATGCCATTGCCCCGGTTGCTGGAACAGGAGCACCTGTAATAACTACCGCGCTGGAAAAATTTGAAAACAACTGGAACACAATTGTTGTAAATCCTTATGGGGACAATACAGATGTTCTGGATGATCTTGAAGCGTTCAATGGACGTCCTGATCCCGAAACTCCTACAGGAAGATATCAGGGTATTGTTTTCAAACCGTTTGTTGCGTTGTTTTCAAGGAGCACAACTGATCCTATTACAGACGTTGTGGTTACTGCCAGGGTGAATGATTGCACAAATGTGTACTGTCCGGCTCCGAATGTAAGTCATTTACCGGTGGAGGTTGCCGCAAATGTAGCCAGGCTGGTTGCTGTTGTTGGTCAGAATTCACCGCATATCGATGTAAATGATAAGGCCTATCCTGATGCAATTGTCGGCGCTGTCAACATTGGCAACTATAATGATTACGAGTACCGTGACTTAGCCATTAAAGCTGGGTTATCCACTGTGGATTTTGTTGGCGGTGATCTTGTAATTAAGGATTTGGTAACTACCTATAACCCGGCCGATGAGGTTACGCCACAGTTTAAGTATGTGCGCAATCTTATCCTTGATTGGAATATCCGGTATGCTTACAAACTACTAGAACAGGTGAACGTTGTAAATCATACACTGGTACCTGATGGTACTGTTGTAAGTGCAGATAACACAGTTTCACCGGCCCAATGGAAGGGAATTCTTTATAAAATGTTCGAATCTTTGGCAGATCGTGGATTGATTGCAGATGTAGATTTTTCGAAAGATAGTCTGCAGGTAAAGATTTCATCCACCAACCCTGACAGGTTCGAAACATTCTTCCGCTATAAACGCACCGGCATTGCCCGTATTGTATCAACCACCGCCGAAGCTGGATTTTATTACGGCGCTTAAACTCTGAATTATGTCATTTATAGGTTGTGATTTTTTGCAAATTGGAATAAAGCACCCTACGCTTGGAAGCGTAACGCTTTATCCGAAAGCCGGTGAAAATGGTCAGATTGAACCGGGTGGTTACACTACTGAAAGCGATCCGAAAGGCATAACCGGTAGCGGTGAAGCTATTTATAAACAGACAATAGGAAGATGGGTTGTTGAGACTCCTCCGATTGCCTGGAAACGTTCGGGCGTTGATACTCTTAACCAGGTTAAGAACATTGCAAATTCTTTTGAGGAGAGCGATTTCACTTTTGAATTAGCAGATGGAACTATCTGGGTTGGTAAGGGAAAGATTGTTGGCGAAATAAAAGGTGCCACTTATGATTCCACTATCCCCTTGAAAATGGAAGGTGGCGGGAAGCTTACCAAAATATAAAAGAAGTTGATAAAAGACATGCCGGGTGAAATGCCCGGCATTTTTAAACCTACATAAGAAAATGGAAAAAGAACTTATTTCAATCGAAGTATCAGAGAACGAATGGCGTACATTTTTGACCGAAAATGATGCCGAATCTTTAATCCCAGGTGAGTCTCCAAGTGACGAAAAAGAACGGGAAGAATACAATGCAAAAAAGACAGGTTTCTCCAGGGTGGTTAAGGCTATAAGTCGTGGCCAGGTTATAATTGAAAACGGAGTTATAACACAAAAATTACAGTATCCAATTACCGGAAAAGACAATGGAACAGTAGTGTTGGATAAGCTGGTATTTAATCAGCGTGTTGCAGTAAGAGACCGGGAGGATATTTTTAAAGGTGTGAATAATAAAGACTCCGGAGAGGTTCTATTGGCACAAAGAAAGTTTTGTGCAAAACTCACAGGAGTTGATATGATCCTATTGGGTAAAGTAGACCTGAAGGATGCAAAGATATCTGATCAAATCGTTTCCGTTTTTTTTATGTAGAGGGTAGGCGGGCATTCGATGCAGCTATCAGGTCGGTTGTTCGAATGTACCGCTTCACCCCGGAAACGCTTGATGAATTGTTTTGTGATGATTTGGATTTTCATGGCCTGTATTACTGGTACAATGATGCAAAGGAATATGCAAAAGAACTGAATTCAATAACCTAAATGGGAGCAACATTTTCAGCATCGGCAATATTTAGAGCAGTTGATATGATATCAGCTCCTGCCCGGCGTATGGAATCTTCAATGCAACGGTTCAGTAGCGGTATTAAGAATGTTGAGAAGAGTATAATTGGTCTTGGTGGAGCATTTGCACTTGGAGCCCTGGTTAAACAGAGTGGAGAGGCTATTGTTGAATTTGATTCTTCAATTGCCTCCTTAAAAGCAATAACCGGATTAACAGGAGAACAATTTAAACCTTTTAAAAAGGAAATATTCTCCATAGGGGATGCAACAAAAAAGAGTTATGTGGATGTTGCAAAAGCAATGGAGCTTATAGGATCTGCTCAACCTGAATTATTAAAGAATTCAGCAGCCATGGGTCAGATGACAAAAGCATCAATACTTTTAAGTAAAGCATCCGGAATGGACCTGACAGACGCTACAGGATCCCTTTCAAAAGCGCTCAATCAATTTGGAGTCGGAGCTGATCAAGCTTTAAAGTATGTTGATATACTTTCCACATCTGAACAAAAGGGTACAGCTACCACAAATCAGATTGTAGAATCATTACTTAAAGCTGGTCCTGTAGCTAAAACATTAGGAATATCGTTTGATCATACCAATGCTATCATACAGGGTTTTGCAAAGGCTGGTATAGTGGGATCAGAAGCCGGTACTCAAATGGCCTCAGCCATGTCAAGATTAACACAAAGTTCAAATCGAAACTTCAATCCGGCCGTTGTGGGTGCAACAAAAGCAATCGATAATCTTTCGAAGGCTCATTTGACCTATCCACAATTGGTTAAAATGTACGGCATGGAGGCAGCCAGGTTTATTGCCACTCTTATAAATCAGAATGATGTTGTCCAAGGACTAGCCGGTAACTTATATATAGAAGGTAATGCCATGGCACAAGCTGAAGAAAGATCAAAAGCTTTCAGCCTTAGAATTACAGAACTTAAAAACAGGTTCAGTAATCTTATGATCACCGGTAATGAAACATCCGGAGCCTTAAATTCTTTTGGCTTTGTGATCAAACTTATTACTGATCACCTGGGATTACTCATGGCAGTTGTGGGTGGAGTTATTACATATTATGTGGCTTATAGAGCTATTACAATGGCATTAACGGCTGCTACATTTATTAAGAATGTTGCTCTTGGAATATCAATAGCGCTCCACAATGGTAATGTATTTGCTTTAAGAAAAAGCCTAGTTGCAATGAATGCCTATAAGGTCATGATGGGTATTGCAACTGCAGCTCAATGGGCATGGAATGTCGCCTTATCGATTGGTATGTTGCCATTAACATTAATCATAGCCGGTATTGGTGCCTTGGTTGGAATTATAGCAGGTTTGGCTAAACGGTGGGATGGGATAAAACAAGCATTCCAGGATGGAGGATTCTTAGAAGGAATAAAAGCAATTGGGAATGCTCTTCTTTCGGTTATACTTAAACCAATTGAATGGATATTAAAAGCGATTGGAAAAATGACCGGGGCAAAATGGGCTACTAATATGGCTAGTTCGATTGGTGATTTTCGAGGAGGACTGGACAAAGGACTTTTAAAACAGGACAATACTTCTCCTGTCAATAAAGATGCCTCTGTATTAACCCAAAAGAAGATCCTTGAGAATAATACCATGCAGAATGTCCAGATTAATATTGATGATTCTACCGGGCGAGCTCGCGTGGGAGGACAACTTCAACCAGTTCCAATTGTAGTACGAAATACGAAAGGATTCTGATGGATTTTAAACTCATAGAAACCGGCAATGGAGGAGACCTTGTTTTTGAGGGAGGTGATATCAGGTTAACTGCTGAGGTTTATAACCAACCTTATATTGCTAGGTTTGGAGGGAACACAGAAGCGTCATCTACTGATCAGTTTAATGAAGGTGATGAGCGGGGCGACTGGTGGGGCAATGATCTTCTTCTGGCCAATGTTCCAAATGATCAACTTAATTCCAAGTTCGAACGATCTCTGAATGAAATTGAACTATCCAGTTCCGGAAGGATTAAACTGGAACAAGTTGCTGCAGCTGATTTGGATTACTTGGAAGGGTTTTCAGACAGGGAATCATCTATTAAAATTACCACTGTGGATAAGATTCAGTTGAATGATAAAATCTCACAAGGAGGAAACAGAAGTTTTGAGTATTTATGGACAGAAGCTAAAGACGAAATACTTGCGGAATGATTACTATACCAACATTATCTGAGTTAAATGCCGCAATATCGGCTGATTTTAAAGAGCGGTTTTCGATATCATCTGAGAATGATTTAAAGCGTGTTCTTACTGCACTTTCAGCATCAAACGCCGCGATGTTGAAACTGTTTTATCTTGCTTTAGCAGATGTACAAAATAACCTATGGCCGGATAAAGCTTACAGTGAAAATAACGGAGGTACCCTGGAGCGTTTTGGTCGGTTAAAACTTAACCGTAATCCATATCCTGCTATTCAGGGGGTATATATTTTAGAAATTTCCGGTTCTATTGGGGCAACTCTTCAGTCAGGCACTCAATTTAAAAGTAGTGCGGACAGTACGTGTCCAAATAAATTATTTACCACAACTGAAACTGTTGTTTTAACTGCTACGGTTGGAACAGTTCAAATTTTAGCCGACCAGTCAGGAACTGAATCACAACTTGCACCTGGTGATGTTCTTTTCACAGTTAATCCTATTACGAATATATCCTCAATAGCCACAGTAACCGAGGTTGAAACTATTGCTACGGACGCTGAAGATATTGAAGCTTATAGGGAACTTGTTCTGCAAGCTTTTAGGCTCGAACCTAACGGAGGGTCAGCCTCTGATTATGTGTCGTGGGCTATGGATGTTGATGGTATAAGAACCGTTTATCCATATACTACACCCGGAGTTTCAGGAGTAGTTTCTATTTATGTTGAGGCTACAGAAGAATCATCACTTGATGAACACGGAACTCCCTCACAAGCTTTAATGGATGCATTGTGGAAGCCGGATAAAACAGGCGTATTTGAGATTGATCCTGATATAACACAACCACTTACCAGTAGGGGGAGAAGACAATTGGGATTATCAGATATTACTATTGCTCCTGTAACTCCATTACCTGTTACAATAACAATAGTAAACCTGAAACTGCAAACAGCTGCAGTACAAACATCAATTCAGAATGAAATTGAAAAGGTACTTTATTATAAGCGGCCTTTTGTTGCAGGTGTTGGAAATATCAACGATAAGAATGACACTTTGTATCTATCAGACGTTATTGCTGCCATTCAGAATGCAATAGAAGTTGGGAATACATTCGATGATGTTGCTGTAAATGTTAATGGTCTTGGTATTCCTTTTCAATTCATTAATGGCAATATTCCTTATTTATCTGAAGTAATTTATGATTAACGCCGGTACTATATTAAAGCTCAAAAAGCAATTATTGCCAACCGGCCGTGCTTTTAAAGTGCCGGTAGGTGGTAACTTTGAAAAGCTATTAACCGGATTAGGTGATGAAGAGGCCCTCGCATTTAATACAGCAACCGGTATTCTGGATATCATTATACCTGATAACGATAATTTTACCTTAGAAGACGCGGCTTATTGGGAGAAAGTATTATCAATAAGTTCATCGACTTATGATACTATTGAAAACAGGAAAGCAGCAATTACCAGAAAACTACAGTTTCCTGTTGGAGCAAAAGGCAGACAGCATAAGTTATATCTT
>Ga0115028_10000044_pt1 | contig 15615 bp, 14 predicted proteins | sample Plant_0915_D1_FD_83894 | JGI IMG/M metagenome (GOLD analysis project Ga0115028, IMG submission 83894) | Wetland microbial communities from Old Woman Creek Reserve in Ohio, USA - Plant_0915_D1 | ecosystem: Environmental > Aquatic > Freshwater > Wetlands > Sediment ... | reverse complement strand
CTTTGATCCTCGTTTTCGCTGCATTGTGGGCGATCGTGATTTCCGCTCAGGCCCTCGCGGTGCCCCCTGACGAGGAACTCACTTTCGAAGGCGGGCCCAAGCCCGTGATCTTTTCCGGCAAGGTCCACGCGGACAAAGGTCTCGCATGCAAAGACTGCCACACCGGCCTGTTCAAGAAAGAGAAGGGCAACGCCAAGATTGCTTTTGAGGACCATGGCGCCGGCAAGCAGTACTGCTTTGCCTGCCACAACGGGACCAAGTCCTTCGCCACCAAGGACAATTGCGCCAAGTGCCATGGCAACACGTCGCCGAGTGCCGCGTCGAGCGAACCCGCAGCCAAGAGCGCGACGCCCCCGCCTGCCGCTGCCTCCGTCCTGACGCAGGACATCCTGAAAGCTGCCGCCCCGGCCAATCAAGAGGCGGCCGCCAAGCCCGCTGTTGCCCAGGAGCTTGCCAAAGCGCCTGCCCCAGCCAAGCAGGAGGCGTCCAATCTCCAGGTGATCAAGGCCTGCGAGGACTGTCCCGATTACAGCGGCTGGTCTGGATGGGTGGAAGCAGGAGTCGGCTACCAATCCGATGACTCTTACCATTTTGGCCGCTACAACGGCCTGGTGGACAGCGGCGGCGTGATCAACGCCGGCAGCGATGTCCGGTATCGCGGCGATGACGGAAGCTTTCTGGACGTCATCGTCACCGACCTGGGACTTGATTCGCGCAACGCGATCGTGGCGGGCGGCAAGCAAGGGAAGTACGGGATTGCCGTCGAATACGACCAGATTCCCAATTACCGCGAACAGGATGCGCGCAGCCCCTTCCGTGACCAGGGGGGCGGTCTGCTCGAGTTGCCGGCGGGATGGGTGCCTGGCCCGACCACCGGCACCATGCCCAGCCTGGCCACCGACCTAGCCGATACGCCCCTCAAAACCGAGCGTGATCGCCTGGGGGTGAAATTCTCGCTAGTACCCGGCAAGGAATGGGAAGTCATTGGCTTTTATCGCCAAGAGAAAAAGGACGGCACCAAGGATGTGGGCGCCACCTTCGGCTATTCGCAAACGTCGATTCTGCCGGTGAATTTCAGTTACACGACCGACGATTTCGGCCTGAGCCTGGGTTACCACGGCAGCCGCCTGCAATATAAGCTCGCCTACACCGGCTCGTTTTTCAAGAATGAGGAGGACGCCGTTACCTGGGAAAATCCCTTCACTCATGCGGCAGGACAGGAATACGGTCGCACCGCCGAAGCCCCGGATAACCAGTCTCACCGGATCAGCGCCAATCTCGGCTATCAGTTGACCGACCACACCCGTCTCGGTGCCCAACTCGCCTTCGGGCGCGTGACTCAGGATGATGCCTTTCTGCCGTATACCATCAACCCTGTCATCGTGACTCCCGGACTGCCGGCATCCAACCTCGACGGCAAAGTCGACACCACCCTGGCCAAGTTCAATATCAGCTCACGACCGGCATCCAGGCTTCGTCTGGACGCGAGCTATACGTATAGCGATCGCGACAACACGAGCAGCGTGAACCATTACAACTATGTGATCACGGATTTGGCATTGGCGATCGATCCCAACACCGGGGCCCCGGTCACTCGCCAAAACCTCCCTTACAGCTTCAAACAGAATCTGCTGCGCGCCAAGTTCAGCTACCTGCTGCCCAAGGACGCCGACCTGTCCGGCGGATTCGATTACGACCAGATGGACTACACCTACCAGCAGGTTGAAACGACCAAGGACAAGACGGTCTGGGCCAAACTCAAGCTGAACCCGCTGGAAACGGTCGAAGGCAGCCTGAAGTATTCGTACTCGACCCGGGATGCCTCGACCTTTGTTCCGCTGTCGAATCAAATCCCGCCGATCGGCAACCCGGTATTCCCGAATCACCCGCTTATGCAGCCATTCGAACTGGCCGACCGCAACCGCAACAAGCTCGAATTCGATGTGTCATACAACCCGCGGCAAAACCTGTCGCTCAATCTTGGTGTCGAGTACGCCAACGATGAGTATCCCGACATGGTTCTGGGACTCACCGAGGCCGAACATTGGACGATTACCCCGAGTCTCAGCTATACCTTCAGCGAAACGCTCTCGGGTTCCGCCTACTACACCTATGAAAAGTTCAGTTCCGACCAGACGGGGCTCGAATGGATTCCCGTGCCGCCGATCAGCAACGAATGGATGGAGTCGGACAGCGACCTGACCCAGACCTTTGGCCTGAGCATCGACTGGAAGGCGATCCCCGATAAACTCGACCTTGGCGCCAGTCTGGTCTATTCAACGTTCACCGGCAAGATCCAGTATGCCAACGCCGCTGACCTGCCCGAACTCAGCTCAGACCTGTTTGCCATCGGGCTGCATGGCAACTACAAGTTGAAAGAGAATCTCTCGCTGCGCGCTGCAATCTGGTACGAGAATTACGAGGAGGATGATTGGGCAAAAAATGCGAGTGTCAACTTCTTGCCCACCGTGCTTTCGCTGGGAGTCCCCCCGCAGAATGCCGACACCTTCCTGATCTACCTTTCCGCCCGCTACGAGATCAATTAGCGTTAACAGACCCGGATGCCGCATCCAGGAGGATGTCGCACGTTGGCATGACAGTGGAACTCGGCCAATGAACGGGATCCGCATCATTGACAGGAGAGAATGGCATGAGCATTTCTTTATGGAAAACAATCGCCCGGCTGATACTTTTCTCGTCTGTTTCGCTGCAGGCCGGAGCGGATTCCGTTGCGGGCCCCACGCCGGAATCCATTCATATCCAGCGCTGCAGCGCCTGTCATTATGTCGATGGCAAATCGGCGGGCCCGGAGTTTCCGAACATTGCCGGACAGTATGAAATCTATCTGATGAACGCGCTTAAACTCTTCAAGGACAACAAGCGTGAGAGCGATGCCATGGAATTGATCGCATCTCTGCACAAAGAGCAGGAACTGGTCATTCTCGCCAATTACTATGCCAAGCAGAAACCGGCCGGCGCCCCTTCGATTGCCTCTCCCGAGCAAACACTGGCAGTTCGGGGGCAGAAGCTCTACACGGCAGAACGGGTTTATGGCATTGCCTGTGTGGACTGCCATGGTCCCGATGCGAAGGGATATGTTCGCAAGAGCCCACGCACTGGAGCCAGCCGCGCCATACCGCGTCTGGCCGGCCAACCCCCGAGCTACTTGAAGGCCGCCCTGCAGAAGTATGCCGCTGGCGATTTCCAAAGCGGCATGTGTACCATGCGCAAGGTCGGCACGACCCTCGCTCCTGGCGAAATCGATGCCCTGGTTGAGTTTCTTGCAAGCAAGTAGGGTGCACTTTGCGCGGCCGGGGACGCTCGTCGGGCACAGCAAGCCGCGTCCCGATCAATTTTCAGGGTGTTGCCGCGCGATCGGCCACCGTTTCATGACGGCACGCATTCGGCCAGGGAGTCAATTCGCAACGTGAAGATGGATCGATTTCGCTTCCCTGCCTTGTCCGGACCGGCGCTATTTGATTCGGCGGCTCGTCTGCTCACTGTCGCCTTCAGCTTGGCTGCGATCTTCCTGGCAGGCCGGTGGTTGACTGAACTCACCGCACCGCGTCCCGTTGCGGAACTGCCCTCCGCACCGATGGCGCAGCCTGTGACAGCCACCGGCACTGTCAGTCGATTGTTTGGAAGCGGTAACATAGAGTCACAGACTCTTGAAGGAATGTACTTGACCGGCGTGTTCGCCGGCTCGCGGGGGGGTGGGTTTGCCACGATTCGCACCCGAACCGGCGACGTGCACGTATTTCCCGGAGAGGAAGTTGCCCCCGGGGTTATTCTCAAGCAAATGGAAAGAAATCGGGTGATTCTCCTGAGCTCAGGCATCGAAAAGGAATTGACGCTTCGCGAAAGTCCCGTTCCGCCCGCGGCATCGTCACTTCAGACCGTCACCAATCGTCCCCCTCAGCCAGTCCGGGCGGAACAAGAATGAGCGCATCCATGAGAAGTCTGAATATCTTCGTGCTCTCGCTATGTCTATTCTGGGCAGGCGCTGCCGGCGCCGCCAAGGAGCCCCCGAAGGGATGGATCACACTGAATTTCGTCAATGCCGACATTGGCTCGGTGCTCGAGGCCATGAGCGAGATGACGGGGCGCACCTTCGTGGTGGACCCCCGCGTCAAGGGTACCCTCAAAATCACCTCCCCCCGTCCGGTCAGTCCAGCGGTTGCTTATGACACGGTGCTGGCGGCATTGAGGATGCAGGGCTATGCGGCGATACAGGTTGGCGGTGTGGTGCGCATTGTCCCCGAGGCCGACGCCAAGTTTTATGCCGCGCCCGCCAAGGGCAAAGTCCGTGGCAACCGGGTGGGCGGGGAGATGGTCACGCGCGTATTCACGCTGCGGCACGAATCAGCCACCCAGCTCCAGGTCGCGCTGCGCACACTGGTCGGCCCCAATGGCCTTTTCAATGCGGACGCCGGCAGCAACACGCTGATCGTCACCGATTACGCCGATAACCTCGCCCGCCTGGAACAGGTGATCGCCAGCCTGGACATTCCCACTGTCGACGAACCGGTGCTGATTCCGCTTAAATATGCTTCTGCGGCAGATATTGCCGCCTTGGTGTCACGTGTATTCGTGCCCTCGCCTGGACAAGGGCAGGCGGGTTCCACGCTTGATCTCCTCCAGGTTGGGGTGGATGAGCGCTCCAACAGCCTGATCGTGCGCGGTCGCGATCGCAGCCTGATCGGCAAGGTGCAAAATCTGGCCGCCACCCTGGACGTTCCCACACCGGTGGCTGGCAATGTCCACGTGATCTATCTGAGGAATGCCCAGGCAGTGGATGTGGCCAAGACGCTGCGCAACATTTTGTCTGCGGATACTGCAGCCCTGACGCAAGCCGGCAGCGCCCAGCCCGCGACCGCGCAGGCCGTGCAATCCACCTCAAGCAAGGAATTTGGGCCGGGCATGATCCAGGCCGACATCGGCAGCAATGCCCTGATTATTACCGCGCCAGAAGCGATATTTGCCAACCTCAAGGCGGTCGTCGAAAAACTCGACGTGCGCCGCGCCCAGGTGCTGATCGAGGCCCTCATCGTCGAGGTATCGGCGGACAAGGCGGCGGAATTCGGCATCCAGTGGATCGGCGCCGGCACCGTGTCCAGTGACAACACCCTGGCCGGCTTGTTCGGCAACAGCACCCCATCCACCAATATCGGCGTCCTCGCCGCTGCTGCCAAATCCGGCACGACTGCCGGCTTGCTCGGTATCGCCAGCGGTCTCACGATCGGTTTTCTCAAGGGCGATAATCTTGGCATCTTGGCGCGCGCCCTGGAAACGGAGGCGGGCGGCAATATCCTTTCAACCCCCAGCCTGCTCACGCTGGACAACGAGGAGGCGAAGATCTCCGTTGGCTCCAACGTGGCCTTCGCGACCGGCTCGTATACCACGCCGACTTCGACCTCAGCGGGCATTTCCAACCCTTTCACGACCTACGAGCGCAAGGATGTCGGCCTGACCCTCAAGGTCAAGCCGCAGATCAGCGAGGGCGGCACGGTCCGCATGCTGATTTCGCAGGAAGTGTCCCAGCTTCGCCAATCGCCGGGGACGGACCCCACCCTGGCGTCCACCGACAAGCGTGCCATCGATTCCACCGTGTTGGTCGATGACGGGCAGGTCGTGGTCCTGGGGGGGCTGATTCAGGATCAGATGACGGACGGAGAGGACAGCGTTCCGTTGCTGGGTGACCTGCCGGTTGTCGGCCACTTGTTCCGCTACAGCAGCCGCAAGCGCAACAAGACCAACCTGATGGTTTTTCTTCGCCCCGTAATCGTGCGCACGAAGGCTGATGCCGCTGCGGTGACCAGCCCGCGTTACGACTATATCCTCGGCCAGCAGTCGTCTATGGCGCCAGGTCATAAACTCATGATGCCGGACGTGACGACTCCCCTGATCAGCGACCATCTGTATTTGCGGAGTGACGGCCAAACCCAGGGGGCCACCCCGCTTCCACCCGCCTCAGTCAATCCTTGAAACGTATCCCCTATTCATTTGCCCGCTCTGCGGGTGTGCTGGCCACCCCGGACCCGTTCGGGGGGTTGGCCGTGAAGGTTCGACCCAACACGCGTCCGGAGGCGCTGGCTGAATTGCACCGCGAGTTTGGTCTTCCCTTATCGGTAAGCCTGCTGGCTGAGGATGAATTCGAGGCGGCCCTCTCCGAGTGTTACTCCGACGGCGGAAGTTCCAGTGGTCTGCTGGATGGACTGGGCGATGAGGCGGAGCTATCCAGCCTGATGCAGGACAGCCGGCGCATTCAGGATCTGCTCGAGACAGAAGACGACGCGCCCATCATCAAGCTGATCAATATGGTGTTCATGCAGGCGCTGCGCGAAGGGGCCTCGGACATCCATATCGAACCCTTCGAGAATCGTTCCCTGGTTCGCTTTCGGGTGGACGGGGTGTTGAAGGACGTTTTCGAGCCCCCGCGCGCGCTGCACGCCGCACTGGCCTCCCGCATCAAGGTGATGGCCGATCTGGACATTGCCGAGAAGCGCTTGCCGCATGACGGCCGCATCGCGATCCGCCTTGGCGGCCAGGCCGTCGACGTGCGGGTGTCGACCCTGCCTACCGGCCATGGCGAGCGCGTTGTGCTTCGCCTGTTGGCCAAGAGTGCCGAGTTTCTGCAACTGGATCGCCTGGGCATGAGCGCAGAGGTTTTGAGGCAGATGGACCATCTGATCAAGGAGCCTCATGGAATTCTCCTGGTCACCGGACCCACCGGCTCGGGCAAAACGACCACCCTGTATGCCGCCCTGTCGCGCATGGACCATACCGAGCTGAACATCATGACGGTGGAAGACCCGATCGAGTATGACCTCGACGGGGTGGGGCAGACCCAGGTCAACCCGCGCGTCGACATGAGCTTTGCTCGCGCCTTGCGCTCCATCCTGCGTCAGGATCCCGACGTCATTCTGGTGGGCGAAATCCGCGATCTGGAGACGGCGCAGATTGCCGTTCAGGCGAGTCTGACCGGTCACCTGGTCATCGCGACCTTGCATACCAACGATGCCGCCAGCGCGGTGACCCGACTGGCCGACATGGGCATCGAATCCTTCCTGCTGGGTTCCAGCCTGATCGGCGTCCTGGCTCAGCGCCTGGTGCGCAAGCTGTGCCCCCATTGCAAGACGGCCTACACCCCCAGCCCTCAGGAATGGGTGGTGCTCGACAGTTCCCCCCCTCCTGCACAGGTCTATCAGGCCAAGGGCTGCGAGCAGTGCAATCACACGGGTTACCGGGGCCGCACCGGCCTGTATGAACTCATGACCATCGATGATCCGCTGCGCCGGCTGATCCACGACAATGCGGGCGAGCATCTCATCCGCCAGCATGCCGAGTCCCATGGCATGCGGATTCTGAGGCAGGACGGCCTGCGCTGGGTCCTGGCGGGCGAAACGTCCATCGAGGAGGTGTTGAGGGTGACCCGGGAAGCGGCATGACAGCCTGGCGCTATGTGGCGGTGGACGCCCGGGGCACCCGCCACCGGGGGGAGTTGGAGGCAGACCATCCCCGCGCAGTGCGTGCCCATTTGCGGGAACAGGGACTGCTGGCCGAAGCCGTCACGCCGCGCGATACCCCCGCGCAGAGCGGATCCGGCGGCAGGCGGGTACCGTCATTGGCCCTGGCGCTATTTTCCCGGCAGTTCTCCACCCTGCTGACGGCCGGCCTGAGCATCGAGCGCGCTCTGGCGGCCCTGGTCGAACAGCAGGAAGAGGCCAGGGTGCGGGACGTATTGAACAGCGTGCATCAGGATGTCCTCGCGGGTCATGGTTTGGGACAAACCCTGACCCGCCACACGCGTGCCTTCCCTCGTTACTACGGAGCCATTGTCCAGGCCGGTGAAGAAGCGGGGGCTCTGCCGCAGGTGATGGAGCGGCTTGCTTCTTATCTGGAGCGGGGGCAGGCCCTGCGCCAGAAGGTCGGCGTCGCCCTGATTTATCCCGCGATCGTCACCGTGGTGGCCTGCCTGATCGTAGGCGTGCTCCTGACCTACGTCGTTCCCCAGGTGGTGGCGGTATTCGAGCAATCCCGCCAGTCGCTGCCCTGGCTGACGCGAGCCATGATCCTGGTTTCCGATCTCGCTCGCGCGACCTGGTGGATCGGACTGATTCTGCTGGTTGTGGGGATTTTTGTCGCCCGTTACCTGCTGACGCTCGACGCAATGCGCCTGCGCTGGCATCACTTTCTGCTGCGCCTGCCGGTCATTGGTCGCCTGCGCACAGGACTGGCCAGCGCTCGTTTCGCCAATACCCTGTCGGTTCTGGTGGGCAGTGGCGTACCCATCGTCAATGCGCTTGGCTATGCCGGCGCGGCACTCGACGACGAAGTATTCCGTCGCGCCACGGCCGAGGCCGCAACACGGGTAAGGGAAGGGCAGAGCATCAGCCGTGCCCTGAAACAGAGCGGGGCCTTCCCGGGCATGCTGTTGCATCTGGTCGCCAGCGGCGAGGCAAGTGGCGAATTGGCACGCGTACTCGAGCATGCCGCGCGACAGCAGGAACTGGCGGTCGAAACCCGCCTGTCTGCGCTGACCGCCCTGCTGGAACCCCTGCTCATCCTGATCATGGGCGGTATAGTTCTGATTATCGTGCTGGCCATCATGCAACCCATCATCGACATGAATCGTCTGGTCCGCTGAACACCTTATGCCTGAGAGGTCATCTATGCGAAGCAAAGGTTTTACCCTCATCGAACTCATGGTCGTCCTGGTCATCCTCGGCGTGCTGGCCGCGATGATCGCGCCGAAGATTATGGACCGGCCCGACGAGGCCCGCATCATCGCTGCCAAGCAGGACATCGCCACCGTCATCCAGGCCCTGAAAATGTATCGGCTCGATAACATACGTTACCCCACCACGGAACAAGGGCTGCAGGCCCTGGTCACCAAGCCGGCCATCTCCCCCATCCCGGAAAACTGGAAATCGGGCGGCTATCTGGAAAAACTGCCCAAGGATCCCTGGGGCAATCCCTACGTGTATCTCAACCCCGGCCGCAATGGCGAGATAGACGTCATCAGTCTGGGAGCCGACGGTGAATCCGGGGGAGAGGGCACGGATGCGGACATCGGCTCCTGGATGCTCTGAGCACGTTTGCAGGCGGGCAATCGACCGGGGTTTCACCCTCATCGAGTTGCTGGTGGTCCTGGTCATCATCGCGGTGGGTCTGTCTGCTGCGGTGATCGCCCTGCGCCCAGACAGCCGCGCCGTGGTGCGCCAGGAGGGCGATCGCCTGGCTGCCCTCCTGGGTCTGGCGGACGAAGAATCCGGAGTCAATGGCATGCCCCTGGCCTGGGTTGGCAAGGAAGGCGGTTATGAATTTCAGGCGAGGGAGCTGACCGATCAGGGGCCGGACTGGGCCGTCATTCGGGGCGACGATCTGCTGCATCCCCGTGAACTGCCGACCGGCGCGACCATCCGCAGCATCCAGGTGGACGGACAAGCGCTCGAGTTCGGTCAGCGGGTACCGTTGGGCAGCCGGGCAACGCACGCTCTCGCGGTGGAGATCGCCCTCGGTGAAGACCGCGTCAGGGTGACAGGCAAGGCTGGCAAGTTGCAGTCTGTGCCGGTCGGGGAAGGTTCGTGAAATCACCTGCCCAAGGCTTCAGTCTGTTGGAAATGCTGGTTGCCCTGGCCATCGTCGCGATCGGCCTGACCGCTGCCCTGCGGGCGTCGGGTGTCGGCATCGAAGGGGTGGGCGAATACCGCAACCATATGCTGGCGCTCTGGCTGGCCGAGAATATCGTCGCGGAACGCACGGCCCGGGGGGACTGGCCCTCTCCCGGCACCACCACCTCCGAAGAGATGTTTGCGAACCATCGATTCGTGGTGCGTCAGGAGATCAAGGCCACGCCCAATCGACGCTTCAGGCGCCTCGACGTCATGGTGGCCGACCGGGAGGAACCCAGTAGAACGCTGCAGCACAGTGTGGCGTTTCTGACTTTGCCCCAATGAAACATGCCCGAGGATTTACCCTGATGGAGGTGCTGGTGGCCATGGTATTGCTCAGCCTGTTCGCCGTGGTGGCGTATCGCGCGCTGGATGCCGTACTCAATACGCAGCGACAGGCCATCGCGAGAATGGACGAGCTGAATGAACTGGCCGCTGCCTTTGCATTGATGGACGCGGATCTATCCAATGTCACGCCCCGTTTTGATCCCCGGGATCCAATTGGCGGCGGATTCCATACCCGGCTGGAACAGGACGGGTCAGGGCAATTCCACCTGCTGCGCCTGCTCCCGGAGGATGCGGACCACGGTCTGCAGAGAACCGGTTACCGATGCGAGGGCGAAACCCTGAGTCGCCTGGTCTGGCCGGACGCCAACAACCCTCTGGAGGCACCGCAGAAATTTACCTTGCTCGACGGGCTGCGCGCCTGCACGTTCAAGTACCTGAACGCGGGAGGGCAGTGGCTGAACGTGTGGCAAGCTCAAGCGGGGAATCTGCTTCCGCGCGCGGTCGAGCTTACGATAGCCGATGCGGATGGCACGCCTATCCGACGTGTGTTGACTGTGCAATGATCGACTTTCGAGTGAACATTGAACCTTCGCCCATGGTGCGCAAGCGCATGACGTGCCGGACAAGGCAAGCCTTCGCCCCACGGCAGCGTGGCGCAGCCGTGCTGGTTGCCATGCTGGTGGTTTCCATTGCCGCACTGTCGGCCAGCAGTTTCATGTTCCGTTCCCGGGTGGAATGGCGCCGGCTGGAAAACCTGACCCGTCTGGACCAGGCCCACTGGGTTTTGCGCACCGCGCAGCAATGGGGCGCCTCCGTCCTTCTGGATGATTTGCGCAACAGCAGTGTGGACCACTATGGCGAGGCCTGGGCTACCCGGTTGCCCCCTGTGGAGGCCGAAGGATATCGGGTGTCGGGCGGCATGGAAGACCAGGATGGGCGCTTCAATCTGAATAACCTGGTAGCGGATGGCAAGGTCGACGACCAGCAACTGGCGATCTTCGTTCGCCTGCTCAGAGCCCTGCGCCTGCCGGACAATCTCGCCGTTGCCGTCGCCGACTGGATGGACGCCGACGATATCCCCCTGAATTCGAACAGCGTCGAGTCGGCGTATTACCAAAGCCTGGCGACCCCCTACCGGGCGGCCAACCATCCAATGATCAATGTGAATGAATTGCTTCGCGTGAAGGGCATGAACCGTAGCATTCTCTCGGCATTGCGCCCCTATTTGACCGCGCTGCCCACACGCACCCTGATCAACGTCAACACGGCAAGCCCCGAGGTCCTGGTCGCGCTGGTGGCGGGGCTGAGCTCCGAGGACGCCTATACCCTCGTCGCCAAACGGCAACGCGTTTACTACCGGAATACCGAAGACTTTCAGCAGGCGTTGCCCAAGGGGGTAACGGCACCCGCATCGGGGATATCGGTGTCAAGCCAGTATTTTCTGGTTCAAGCCCGTGCCAGAAGCGAGCGATTGACCGTGGGTAACCAGGCCATGTATCGCCGGGAGGGGCAGACCTTGCCAAAACTTGTCTGGAGAGCCGAGCTATGAGCGAACTTCGCATTTATGTGCGGCGTGACAGCTTTCTGGAAGGAACGGACTGTTCCTGGGCACTGCTGGACGATAAGGGCCGGCTTCAAAGCAGTGGCAACCAACTGGTGGATTTGCCTCGGTCACGACGTTGTCGCCTGGTTTTGGCCAGCGACCTTGTTCTGACCCTGAAGGCGTCCTTGCCGGACCTGCCCGAACGCCGGCTTGCCCCCTTGCTGCCCGCCGTCGCCGAGGCGGCGACGCTGGTCGAGGCCGACGCCCTCCACGCCGTCATCATGGATCGAGCCCAGGATGGGGAAGCGATTCTGGCGGTTGTCGACGAGGCCTGGCTGGGCCGCATCCTTTCCAGACTTGCCGGGCTTGGTCTTCATCCCGAGAGCGCTCTGCCCGAGTATCTTTTGTTACCCTGGACCGAGGGCAGTTGGTCGGTCTGCTGGCGAAGCAACCACCTGCTGGCACGATTCGGCAGGTGTGAGGGGATGCCCCTGGACGAGGGCGAGCCTCCGGTCGGCCTGGTTCTGGCCCTTGCGCAACGAGGACATCCCCAAGCCACCACCGTTTATCTTGACGACGATGCCGGATCGCCCGACTGGGCGCGCTGGCGCACCGTCCTGGGAGGGACGGTCGAGGCGGCCGGTCCGTGGGACTGGCGCACGGCCCCGTGGCCGGAACTGCCGAGCCTACTGCAGGGCACGCATTCCCCCGGGCTTAAACGCATGGATTGGACCCGGCTGGCACGGCCCGTGGCCTGGGGCGCCGTCTCCCTGGCGGTCATTCAGCTGGTTGGCCTCAACCTCGATTGGGCGATGCTGGCTCGGGAAAATTCCGCCAATCAAAAGGAACAGCGTGTGCTGGCCGAGCGAGCCCTGCCCGCCAATTCAGCCGTCGTCGACCCGCCCTGGCAGGTCGCGGAACGACTCCGCACACTGCAGACGGTCAGCGGCGCTCCGTCGCCGAATTCCGTGGTCGGCCTGTTGGGCAGGCTCAGCCAGGCCTGGCCCCAGCTCGGCAACATCCGGGTCCGGACATTGACTTACGAGGGAGGCGCACTCAGCGCCTCGATAGACGATGCTGACAACGCCTGGCTCGATCAGCTTAAAACGGCAGCGGAGGCGCAGGGACTGACGATCAGCTCGCAAGATGAGCGGGATAAGGGTGAGGGCATCCGCCTGAGCATCCAGGTCGCCGGGAAGGAGGGCAGCCATGGCCAATGAAAGGCTCGACCGCGTCCGGGCCTATCTGGCCGGACGGAGCACCCGGGAGCGCATGTTTTTGTTGGGGGGCGGTCTCGCCCTGCTGGTACTTCTCGGTTACGGCTTGTTGTACGAGCCGCAGAACGAGGCCAGAGGCAAACTGGCCAAACGCTTGCCCGCCGAGCGCGCCGAACTTCGATTGATGCGGGTTCAGGCTGCGGAAATCGAGCGTCTTCGAACACGCATGGGTGATTCGCTCAAGGCTGGTCTGGAACAGCGGGTGAAGTCGTCGGCTGCAACTTTCGGTATCGCAGGACGTTTCGCCCAATTTGTTGCCGTATCGAACGATCAGATTCAACTCAGCACCCAACCGCTGGCGACCCAAACCTGGATCGACTGGCTGGCTGATCTGGAGCGGCAGGGGGTGGTGGTGGCGCGGTGTCGCATCGACGCCAGCGAACAGGCCGGACTGGCCAGGCTGGAACTGACATTGACCGGTAGCCAGCGATGAAGCGTGTACTGATCGCCGGACTCCTGCTCCTGGCCCTCGTTTCCACTTATCTGGTGATGCTGCCCGCCACGTGGATGGATGCCTTGTTGCAGCGCGCCAGTCAGGGCAGCTTTGCCATGACCGGCACCACGGGAACATTCTGGCGAGGCGAAGGCAGCCTACAGGCACTTCTGCCCAGCGGCGAGGCGGTGACCCTGGTTCCCGTAAGCTGGCATATCGCCGCTGCAGAATTGCTGTCGTTGAAGTTGCATGTCAGAGCACAATCCACTCGCGACGACACACCGGTTCTGAACGCCACGCTGGGTCCGGGTGAAACCACCATCCACGAGGCAAAACTGGAATTGCCGGCAGCGCTGCTGGGGGTGCTGTCCCCCACACTGCGGGAGGCGGTCCTGTCGGGCCAGCTTGCCTTGCAGGTGAACGAGTTGCGCTTTGACGGCGGCCACGCGTCAGGCAAGGCGCAGGCTTACTGGAAGGCGGCCGGCTCGAGCCTGAGCCGCATTCGTCCTTTAGGGAATTACTTATTGGATCTGAACGGGAAGGGCAGCGGGATGGACTTTCACCTGTCCACGATTGGCGGTCCGCTCACCCTGACCGGAACGGGCGGCTGGATTCCCGGCAAGAAGCTGGACATTCGCGTCACGGCGACACCAGAGGAAAGCGCCCGCCAAGATCTGGCCTCCCTGCTGCGCATATTGGGCCGTGAGACCAGCCCAGGTACCTATCAGATCACCATCGACCCAAGCGTGGGGATGATCACCCCTTAGAGCATTCCTGCCGCAACACGCCGGGCATCACCACGGCGACGGCTTCGTGTCCGATGAGCGCGAGGCGCTAGGGGTGGATCTGGAGCCGGCTCCATTGGTGAGGGGGCATGAATCAGCCGTGAAAGACCCGTGAGCGTGGCTGGGAACCGATTTTTCGCTGGGTGTTCGATGCATTCGGCGCGCCCTCTGGGAATCCTCAAAAATATCGGGTAGATTCCTTAAATGGATGCCGATATGTGCCGTTGTTGAAGTGTTGTCGACATCAAGAATCCCAATCCCCTGCGTGAGACCATGTCCTTATTTGAATTGTTGAAGTTGCGCGATCTCGCTCCGGCCGTCGTCGCGCTCATCGTGGCTGCCAGTCCGGCGGTGCATGCGGATGATGAGTTCGACGACGAACTGTCACGCATCGAGCCCCCGTTCAGTTGTCTGGGTCTTCAACCCTGTGACACGAAGCCCGATCCGGCTGCCTCACAAGCGAACGGGAAACAAAAGCGTTACCGTGGCGGCGACTCCAAAGCTGGCACGGCCGCGAGACAAAAAGGAAGCGAGGAAGCCGAGCGCCTGCTGGAACAGGTTTACGCCTTGCCTGAAGCCGACAAGCGTTTTCTTTATGGCAAGCTGTCAGAAGCCCGCGGATTCGCGATCTTTCCGGAAGTGCGTCGAAGCGGTGTGATGGCTACCGCGGCGTACGGCAAAGGCATCATCTCGTTTCGCGACCAGAGCTGGGAATGGAGCCCCCCGCTTGTCTTGCACATGCAGGGAACGAGTTTCGGCCCGCACATCGCTTCCCAGAGCAGCAGAGTCATCTTTGTTTTCGACAAGATGTGCGACATCCGAGATTTTCTTTCGGGTCATCACCACCTAGTGACGGGTGGAGCCGATACGGTGATGGAGCATGTTGGCCATGCCGATCCCGAACCCAGGAGCTCAGGGGGGATCAAGATTTACACCGTCAGCAATGGCATGGCGATGGGCCAGTCCTTGGGAGGGTTTACGATCCATATCGACGAGGAAGCCAACGCTGCGTTATACGGTGTCGACTTCAAGCCGGGCTGTATTGTCGAAGGGAAGCGTATCGGCCTTCAACTCCCATGGTTCGTGAAGTTTATGCAAAACATGCAACTTCCCGCCGGACAACCGCATACCACCACCACAATAAAATGATGGGAAGAAGCCGTACGTACTGTTGAAAGGCGTTCAGGCTGTGGAACCGCGACCCGAAGCCACCTTCAAGCCGTGGGTCGTGCGGGTGCGCCCGCCAGGATTCGAACCCCCCTGGTTCGAGCAAAAGCCACGCGAGTCGCCGTTGTGTTTCAGCATGGCCGGGTCAGAGGCCACGCTTGCTGCGTGTCGGTCAGACAGCTTGACCGCAAGCGTTCCCGAAAACCGAATCGATGTTCCCTGGCTGCGCAGCACGACAATCTCAAGCCCGGATCGCTGCCAGAATGGCCGCCTTCCATGTTGCCCATGATCGGTAACCGCCATTGCGTCGGCTACCCTCAATTTGGGTGAACGTGCCGGTCTGACCCGTTCCGTCGGCAAAACGCTCTGCGAGGCAAAGCGGTGCGAGTCGGAACTCACTTTTTCTGCTAAGTTGCCTATAGTTTTATTAATCATTATAAAAATCTGG
>Ga0115028_10000043_pt1 | contig 15918 bp, 16 predicted proteins | sample Plant_0915_D1_FD_83894 | JGI IMG/M metagenome (GOLD analysis project Ga0115028, IMG submission 83894) | Wetland microbial communities from Old Woman Creek Reserve in Ohio, USA - Plant_0915_D1 | ecosystem: Environmental > Aquatic > Freshwater > Wetlands > Sediment ... | reverse complement strand
GAGATAACCAATGAGGTGATAGAGTTTCAGGAGATGAACGAAAGTCAAGGTAACCAAGCTCATGGAGTTTATAGGCAAGTGCTTGGAATAGGAGAAGTGATTCTTCGGGAGTCTTGGCGGATAGTTTGGCCAAAGATTCACAATCTGCACTGAAGATAGGGTGCAGGGAATTTACAACTAGTCTTTGTTGAGCAAACTTAGACTCTAGTTCTAGTTTAATGCCAGTGATGGGGCAACGGGAGATTATCATAATTTGCTGTTTCCTATTTTGCTGATGGCGGTTGCCTACCTTGACAAGATTATTCCTATCGCGAAGTGTGGCATAGTATGGGGCAGGTGTCAAGGGAATAATCGGTGAGAATGATTAGCAATTGGGAATGATTCCTGAGTTTGGTGCGGGCTGGCGTGCGGGTCACAGATAATAAAAAACTCCTATCCAGTTTCCCGAATAGGAGTTTTAAGACTAGCTTAGACTGCGGAAGGCTGCGGTGTATTAGATCACAGATTCCAAGTCAAACACGGCACCAGCTTTCACTAGTTTTTCAATGTTGGTAGTCCACATTGCATGAACAACTGAGTATTCATCGGCAAGTGTAGGGTTAGTCTCATTCAACCAGTGCGCCCATTGGTCAACGCGGGCAAGGAGTTTACCGGCTGTTTCTTCGCTAACAGTCAAGCCGCCGCGAGACACTGAACTGGCAGTGAAGCGACCTTTAGCAATGTTCGCCAACATATCACCACCTTTCTGGTTGCCAAGAGCTTCAGCCATGCACACGCCGAAGGATTCAATGGCTTCCTTGAGAGTAGTTTCGTCAATGGTAAAGCCGCCACCGCGAGTGCCAGACTTGGCTTGAAACTCGAGGATGGTAGCCAAACTATGGTCACCCACTGGAGCGAATGCGTCGATGTACTGAGACTTCACGAAGTCTGCTACTACCTTGTTAATCTGCACCGTGATAAATTCCACTGCTTTGCTATCAACACCTGCGTTGGTCAAGTCTGCAAGTTGCGGCAAGGATTGCAAGGTAACTTCAGTGCTCAAACGTTTGGCGTACTTCACCTTATCTTTCAAGGTTGCTTCGCCGGTAACTTTATCCACCGCCACGCCCGGGAATTCAAACTGTGGCTGAATGCGAGCATAGAAAGCTTCTTTAGTTTCACCTTCTTGCGCGAAGCCATTGTCAAAAAGGCCATCATATAATTCTTTGCTTATGACTTTAAAGTTATAGCGTTGAGTGAATGCTAAAGTGGTTGCTAATACTACTGCTGAAGCTGTTGCTTGGTTCATATCTTTTACTCTCTTTGGTGGTTGGCATTATTGCCTGAATTTACTCGGTTAAGTTTCTTACTTCTTGCTTCGCGTCCGGCGCACTTCTTACTTCCCTTTTCTCACTTGAGGTGCTCATACTCTCATGACTTCTGCGCCCTGTCAACAATTAATTTATCCTAAGTTTCCTCACTTTACTTTCCTGCCTAAGTTTCTCCTTCCTCCCCCTGCCCTCTAATCTCGCCAATTGCATAATTTCTTAATTTCACTTCCTTCCCATGTGCTATTGTAAATCTCTAGGAGTTTCTTACCTTGCATTCCACTTCTAACTTTCCTATCTATCATCTTATTATTACTTAGTACCTATTATATATCTATTTGCATATATTGTGGTAATTTTTAATAATGTAAATATATAGGAGTAATATAGTATATAACTAGTATAGCAGACTACTGTATAGTCCTAGGAGTTGGAACTAATAGAATGTAAAACCTATAACTCCTGAGGAATTACAATGGGCACCGCGCACCTAATGAAATTAAGAGATTATGAAACTGGTGAAATTGGGGGGCAGGCAGTGAATGGGCAAGACTCCCAAGCACCCCCAATTTCGCGAGACTCACGAGACTCACGACTAGACTACTTACCTGTCTTTTCCTCCCAGTCACTTACTAGCTTCCGAAGTTCATTATATCGAATTTTACAAATTCCTTCGCAGTATTGTAAACTAGTCATGACCTCGTAGTTCTCCCCCGCAGCAATTAGCGCAGGATACCGCTCCAAGAGACTATCCAACCGCGCAATCTCGGTGAATAGATACTCCTTCGGCAGTCTAAGGAACCCTAGCACCGGCAGCACGGATAGAAACACTGGTCGGTTAATCGCGTCTCGGATCTCTTGTTCAGTCATAGCAGCGGTAACATGCAAAGTAATACCAGCACCAGCACCAGCACCAGCACCAGCACCCCCAATAACATTAGATTCATTCATAACTTTTCCCCTGATTAATTCTGATTAATTGACTAGCCTTGCTCCTGCTAAATCTCTTCACACCTCCAAGTTTGCACTACTCCCTCACCTTCCCAAACTTCCACCCCTTCTTCCATTTCCTTCCTGCACAACGCTAATGCATCCGGCCCGCGCCACATAGAAACTTCAAACTCTTCACAACTGTCTAGACTCGCAGGACTCTCGAGACTGCCCTCACCCCCACCTATGCAGACTGTCATAACCAATACTACCAATAAGTCACTCATTTCCGAAACTCCTATTCAATTAATGATTAACAATCTTACAATCATTCTTACACTCTTCTAACTCCTACAGCTTACCACACTTCCCAGAATTCGCAACTCTCCCATTCTCCCGTCAATGTAAAGATATGTAAATGTCCTAGGTGAGTGCTATTCCCAGTCGTGAATGATTCTTATTTGCACCCCCCGCCAGACCTTTTGCCAAACCCTGCTGCGCTATCCAATACAGCACCTCCCAAAATTTTCTAAAATTTCCAACTATTTCCCATTCACACGAAAGTCTCGAGACGCGGCAAGAGTGCAAGCAGCGACGTGCGAAGCCGGAGCGTGGATAGAAGAAATAGGCACAGAAGATGCTTGACACGGAGAGTTTAGAGGAGTATTCGCGCGTGCGCACGCGTGTGTAATAAAGAGAAGGAAGAAAGTCGCGAGGAAGTGGAAGCTTCGCCTGCCCCGCAAGACAAGTCGCGCTGGCGTGGGTATATTGGCAAGATAGAAATAATCTAGCCATGCGAGGACTGAATAATGGGTAGCTTGAATCAAAACATGGTAATAGCAGCGCTCAAGTCTGGGTTCAAAGATTCCGAGATTGCAGCAAGTTGCCAAGTTACGCAAAGTGCGGTGACACAATTTATAGAAGCGCACCAATTGCGGCAGTATGAAGTGCAAAGTCAGTTCGAGTCTGTGGACAAGTTGTATAATAAACTCGAGATGGAAGTCTTGAAAAAGATGGAAAAGACTGTGAACTTTGCAGTCCTGACAATCCCACAAATGGCCAATGTACTACGCACTCTAAATCAGGCAAAACGCAGAAGTATGAGCGAAGGCCAAACTCAGGTGCAAGTAAACAATGTCAGACTTGTGAACATAAAACTTCCGGCGCAAGTCAGAGTCAAAGCACAACTTAATGACAGGAATGAAATCGTCGAGATCGATGGCAGAGTTGTGGAAACTATGAACAATGCTAAAGTCGAGCGCCTGGCACAGGAGAAAGTTATAAATGAACCCTCCCTCCAACAGCTTATTTAACACTCTTCTGCCGAAGAAAGTCAGACTTTCTTCAGGGCAGGAAAAGATTGATAAACTCCGCGCAGATCTTACAACATTGGATACTCTATGTCAGACTACGAACTACCTACAGAAATTAGGCAAGAAGATAGCGACGGTGCAGGAATCCTAGAGCAGTTCAATAGCGCAGATGTTATAGAAGCAATGCGCACTGATATGGATTTCTTCGCTGGAGTAGTCTTACCCGAAGATTGCACCTTGGAATTTCCTGGATTCTATCTCTGGCTATGGGCGCAACTCTGTGGAGTCCTAGACAAGACCCGAGACTTTAGCAAGTATGCAATTGGATTACCTCGTGGACATGGTAAGACTCAGGTAATTAAACTCCTGATAGTCTATGCAATTCTTTTCACGTCTAAAAGATACATCCTGATCATAGGATCCACTGTAGCTAAAGCTAAAGCAATCTTAGCAGATGTTGCAGATATGATGGATGGAGGAAACATCCAGACTATCTTTGGGCAATGGCGTTTCCAGATGGACTCTTGTACGCAGGAAAAGATAGTCTTCACTTTCCAAGGTCGTAAGATTATCCTAGAAGCTGCGGGTCAGGGCACAGCAATACGCGGATCTAACCAAGGTAACTCTCGCCCAGACTTAATGATCTTTGACGATGCTCAAACTAAGGAATGTGCAGAATCTATTACAGAAGCTGTAGCGTTTCAGAAATGGTTTGTAGGTACTGCGCTGAAAGCTAAAAGTCCCAAGTCATGTACCTTTATCTACATTGGCAACATGTATAAAGACTTGGAGCTTATAAAAGGCCAGGGCGTCTACGGATGCATGTTGCGTAATCTGCAAAAGTCTAAAGCTTGGATAACTTTCATTATCGGCGCAATCTTAGCAGACGGAACTGCCCTATGGGAAGAACTCCAACCATTACAGCAACTCTTGGAAGAATACGCTGGAGACGTAGAATTAGGTCAGGAAGACATCTTCTTCGCAGAAGTTCTTAATAACCCGTCCGGTGGAAAGTCTTACTACATCGACACAGAAAAGATTGTCTGCCAACGAGACACTTTTGGAATTCCACATCAAGGATCTTTCATCATCATAGATCCTGCAACTTCCAAAGCTACTGTGGATAAGATGGTAGTTAACTATTTCGAAATGTACGATAACCGCCCAGTGAGCATTGAACTCTTAGCTGAGAAATTTACTGCGCCGGAGAGTGTGAGCAAGTCTCTGGAACTAGCATTTCGGCGCGGATGCAGACTTATAATAGTAGAATCCAATGCTTACCAATCTACTCTCTGTGAATGGTTCAGATTTGTCCTTGAGCAGCGTGGGATCTTCGGTATAGAGATAGTAGAAATGCACACCAGTAAGCAAAAGACTGGTAAGATTCTCCGCCTGTTTAAGTCTCTAATGGCAGACGAGATTCGTACTTCTCCAGACACTGATGCTGCACTAAAGTTCCAAGCTGTAGCTTTTGACCCAACTAAGACTAACAATGAAGACGATATCTTAGACTCATTTGCAATGGCCCATCAGGCTGCAATAGAGTTTCGTACCCTCATGGTATCCGATGCTGACTTGTATAATAATATCATAACTAGTCACTTAGCTGACCACAGATCTGGATTACCAGAACTTCCTAATACTCTATTCTAACTGGAATCTTAACTATGGCAGGCTTAGGCAGATCCTCACTATTAAAAATTCAAGAGTTAATGAAAGACTTTGGCACTGAAGCTAAGCGTCAATCTGACATTAATCTTAATAAATTCTCTCGAGTAGACTCCTATTTGGAGAAAACTTCAGATCTTAGCAAAGATACTCGCCAAGGTGAAACTTCTCAATTGGCGGGAGAGAAAAAGTTAGTCAACGTAGAAATTCCTATAATGCACATTAAAAAGGAAACTGCGCACGCTAATCTTGTCGGCACATTCTGCACTGGTTATCCAATCTTTCAGGCCACATCAAATCGTGAGCACGAAGATGGAGCGGCAATGCTCAATACTCTCACCGGTCGTGATCAGCAAAGACTCGGCTGGGTCTCGGAAGTCAGCAGATCTCTGGATGATGTACTTCGTCGTAATGTTTGCGCGGTAGAAGTTTCCTGGGTCACTCGCCGTGCGGCTGGAGTAAACACTAATATTGTAGCAGGAGTCACCAAGACTGGTGCCATAACTCCTATTATCTACGAGGGTGTGCAGTTAAAACGTCTTGATCCTTACAATACTTTCATTGACCCCTTAGTGGAACCTGCGAAGGCTCATATTGACGGAAACTTTATAGGATACGTGGAAGTTGCAGATTTAGTAACTATTAAACGCAAGTACTTAGACCTCGACGCAACTTGGACATATAAAGAAAATATTGCTGCGATAATGTCTGGTACTTGTGGAGCTGGGTCTGGGTATACTAAGATCTACAAAGTTCCCCAAGTCTCTAAGACTGAGCAAGCTCCAGATCCGACTAACTTTAGCGGCTATTTCGGAAGTGTAGGTACAAGCTCTAACATGGTCGCAGGTAAGCACGCCTACGAAGTATTCACCCTATACCGCAGAATGATCCCAGAAGATTTTGACATATCTTCCAAGCAGTTACCAAATGCCGGAAGTCCGTATGTATTCAAACTTATCTGGATCAATGGGCATTTGTGTTACGCAGAGCCTCTAACTCTAGGAACTGAGTATTTGCCAATAGCCGTCGGGCAGATGTACCCAGGAAATGTTACCAAAAAATCATTCTGTGAATACTTGTTAGACTTACAAGACTTAGGCACAGGACTAATGACTGCAACTTTGTCTAGCTTACGTCGGGCAGTTGCAGATCGAGCACTATATGATCCTAGTAGGATTAAGAAAGAAGATGTAAACTCCCCGAATCCTGCGGCTAAGATTCCTGTAACTGGCAACATGTTTCAGAAAGGTTTGGGCGATGCTTATTACCAAATTCCATTCACAGATAATGTATCTGGTAACATGCAAGGAATGATGCAAACTGTATTTGCTCTTGCAGATATGACTACTGGTATTAACCCAAGTTCTCAAGGCAGTTTTATTCCTGGTAATAAGACTGTACAAGAATTTAATACCATCATGTCTAACTCAGACTCAAGACTTCAACTTGGCGCATTGATTCTGAGTGCCACATTCTTTCAAGCCATCAAAGAAATGGTTAAAACTCTTTATTTAGTAAATGCTATAAACGAAGACATCTATGACCAGCAAGCTAATACAACCGTTAAGGTTGACATGGCTGTACTTCGTGAACAAGCTCCAGACTACATGATGGCTGATGGATTGTTACCTGCGACTAAACTTGCAAACACAGCAGTCATGACGCAAGCTATGGTTACATTGCAAAATAATCCTATGCTTTCCATGGAATACGACACTGGTGCAATACTCTTGTCTATTCTAAAACAACAAGGTTTTAATAACATTAACCAGTACAAACGCACGCCGGAACAAGCTGCGCAGTACATGCAAATGATGGGAGCTTTAAATGGAACTCAACAACCAGCAGGTCAGTCCGGACAACCAGCAGACCAGCCAACAGGAGCCTAAGTTTAAGTGGATTATAACTGATCACCAGTTTCTACATCTACAACAAATACGGGAACATCTAATTCATGCTCGAGCCTACCAAGTTCTAAGCATGACACAAGATACTATCTACGAGGCCGCACAAGCTTCTGGGTATGATCTTGGTAGAATTAAAATGTTGGATGAATTATTAGACACAGCCCAAGTTGTGCGTACAGAGCAGTAATTAGAACTTTAACACTCCCCCCTACCATTGAGGAAATTCACATGTCATTTTTAAATCTTTTCGGTTCTTCAACTCCTGCCTCAGCTCCAACTCAAGCTCCCGCCGGAACTCCGGCGGCTTCTCCAACTCCAGGCACTCCTGCAAATATTGATCCCTTTACTCCCAACCACACTTTGGATCCTAAGAGTACTGCGACTCCTGTTGCCCCTCTTGCAGAATTTGGGGATTTGTTTAAAGTGGATGAATCAGCTAAGACGGAAGAAGATTCTCCTTTCGCTTGGAACTACGACAAAGATACACTTGCGGCAACTGTGGGAAATCTTAACTTTGTTAATCCCGCAGAAATGCAAGAAGTAGCATCAGCGTTGGGTGTGCAAAATCCTGAAGCTCTGGCGACTTTTATGAATTCTTTCGGGCGCAATCTATACATGCAAAGTCTGCTCGTGAATTCTAAAATGTCTGAGCAGTCAGTGAACATTGCTGAAAATCGTTTCAGTGCAAAAGTTCCTGCCCACATTCGCAATTCATTGGTGAATAATGAGGTGCAAGCAGTAGACCCAAATGCATCAAATCCTGCACTTGCACCAATAGTTAAAATGGCGGCAGATGCAATTCGCCAAAAGAATCCTAACTTTACTCCTGAGCAAGTTGCATTGCATACTAAAGCTTACATGGACCAAGTTGCGCAAGTTTACGCACCAAAACCTAAAACCTCGCCCAACAATCAACTCAATACTCCCGCAGACTTTTCTAATTTCTTTACTAGTTAAGTCCCTGCGAAAATAATTCACCCTTTATTAGTCGAGGCCTATTATGCCAATGCAAGATTTTTTAACGTACAAAACAATTAACGAAGATTACTTGCAGAAGTCTTTTGCAGGTAACCTTATTCGCTACTCTCCTGGCGGCATGAGTCCTTTGTTCCAATTGACTTCTTTATCTGGCGAAGGTAAAGCACTGTCAGTTGAACATGGTTATATGACCAAAACTCTCGTGTTTCCATCAATGACTTTGACTGCTGCCGTAGCTGACGGCGTGGCCACAACTTTCACCGTAGCAAGCACTAACAATGTCTTGCCTGGTGATATGTTCCGCGCTAACACAACTGGTGAAATTGTACGTATCAATACAGTCCCAGGTTCTACCAGTGTTACAGTCAATAGGGGTGTTGGTCAGATTGCGGCTGGAGCTATTGCCAATGGTGTAATTCTTTACGCAATTGGTAATGCGCACGAGCAAGGCAGTTTGCGTCCTGCAAGTCGCCTGATGAACCCAGTGCGTGTAATGAACCACACTCAAATCTTCCGTAACTCTTGGCAGTTGCCTGGCACTCTTACTGCCACTACTCCGATTATTGGCGGAAGTTTGCCAATGGAGAGTAAGGAAGATTGCGCATTCTTCCACGCTGCGGATATTGAAAAGGCGCTTATCTTTGGTCAACGTTCCGGCCAAGTTATCAATGGGCAGTATCTGACTACTCTGGACGGTCTTATTGAAACTGTTCGCCGTCTTGCCCCAGCAGGTAACACTACAACTCTTGGCGCTACTACCAACTATACTCAGTTGGAAGCTGCATTGAATCCAGGATTTGATACCATTGTTGTTGGCCAAAACTCCAATGACCGTGTATTACTGGTAGGTGGCACAGCCTTGACTGTAATAAACAACATTGGCCGCCTGTCAGGCCAGTATCAAATTGTTGATGGCCAAACTTCCTTTGGTCTGCAGTTCAAGACTTTCAAAACTTCTCGTGGAACCTTCCGTCTGATCGAGCATGCATTGTTCAACACCAACCCAACTTGGTCGCGCATGGCACTTGGCGTACATTTGGGAAGTTTGAAACTTATGTACTTGCGTCCTACCAACAATCAGGAATACGGAATAACTAATGTTCCTGTGGACAATGGTATCGACGCAGTTGGCGGAACTTTAACCACCGAGTTGACTGTGGAAAATATCAATCCATCTGCACACATTGTGCTTTACGGATTCACCGCTGCCGCTGCGGGTTAATTTATAGCCGGTGGTAGGCTTTAGGGAGTTGCAATATACTCCCCGTTTTGCATACTCAATTAACTTTAAGGAGTCATTAACATGGCTATCGAAACAAAAAATGTAAATGCTGAAATTCTGGCAAAAGCAGCCCAAGCCGCAGCCGAAGATAAAGCTGCGAATACCTCAGTCTCCTCGGCAGGTGAAATTTCTGACAAGTTGACAATTGCGGATCTTCGCTCTGGCGCACTGGATCAGGCAGGCCTTAAAGAACTTATGGCACTTCTAGGAGTTCAGGCGGAGAAAGCTGCACCTAAACGTCGTTGGGATGAATTCAAAAAAGTTTACCAATTCCCAAGCGCTCCAACTTCTTTTCACTTCAGTTTCTCAACTTCAGGAAAGATCAATATTCCTGAGGGTATCTACGGAACTAACGACGAGCGTGAAATTAAGGAATTGGATGCTGCTGTTGAAGTTGGAAATATTTGGGTGTATTCTCCGGATATTAACTACGCTGAGTTTGCACCAACCACAAAGATTCCAGCCCCAGTACGGACTGACGCCATTAACTAATGGTGAAAGTCTAGCATTACAATTTTATCCTACGACTGAGAGATTTATATGAGCATTGAAGAATTAATTGAAATGGTATGTAGACTCTATGGTCGTATGGATAAAGTTCAAGACATGAAAATTGCGTTCTCAGGTTTCTTGCGTGAAGCTCATAGTTTGGATTTCTATCGTAAAGATATAAAGTACAGCTATGTTCTCAACCCTAGTCTAGTTGATGGGGTCTTGCAAATAAACATGAGTACAGAATTGTCGGCCTTGCGAAGAATACTAGCAGTTAGAACTTACTCCTCCTACGCGGAAGCTAATGGAGTTGTGTTCCCTGGAATTCCAGTGAGAACGCAGGAGCCGTACCATGAAGGCGATGCTAACAATCTGACAAATTATTATGGAGTCCCAGATAGATTCACTTGGACTATCATGGGAATTGGAATGCAGATTAGAGATATAAGTCAGGAGGTAACTTGCGTCGAGATACTTGGAATAGGGTATCCTACATTCGGAGCTAATATTCTGACGGGTGCGCTGGAAACTGACTCTTGGATATTCAGAGAGTTTCCCCAATTGTTGGAAGCTTATTGTCGTAAGTGGTTGTGTGGATATGTGAAAGACCCACAATTATTTAATTCGGCTAACCAGAATTTTTACGAAAAACGTACAGAGTTTATTAGTGCCTATGCACAGGAGATAATATCATGGCGGTAGATCCATACGATTCAGGTCAACCTTCCAGTACCAGCCAAGTAGAGTTAAGCGCTGAGTTACGAGCATTAAAAGGCGTTAATGTAAATCACAGAAATAAACTTCAAGTTATAGAAGACGAAATTGTTCCATTGGCTGGAATAACTCCTTATGGAACAAGTTTGTTAGAACTTACGAATGTTGCAGATAATCTCGATCTTTTGGGTGCAGGTACTGCAGGTATTCAAGTATTAGAGCAGCCAACAGTAGAAGGAATTTTAAACCTTCTAGGTCTTGCTGGCGCGACTATGCTTATTGAGTCTGCAGGCGGAAAAACTTCTGTAACTTGGAACACAGGATTAATGTTGCAAATAGTTAATCTAACTGTATCCAATGATGGGACAAGTTTTACTTGGTTAAAGCCTTTTCCTATTCAAGTATTTGGTGCTATCTCTGGATTAAATAGCGCTGCCTCCCAAGGCACAAGTGTTGACACAATTACAACTCTAGGTGCCCGCGCCGATCATGGCAATGCCAGTGACCAGAGTATGACAATCTGGGCTTTAGGTAGATAATTCTGGGGAAATTCGTATGACTCTTAGTAGACTTAGTGCTGATCTAACTTCTAGAGAGTTTCCTTTTAACTTTCAAGAATTATCTAGTACAGTAGTTTTAAATCAAGGAAGTGAAATAAGTCGTAGTACGCCTAATGGATTTTCAGGAAATCAAGCTGATCAACAAGTAGGAATTCCTCAAGCCTATTACATGGAGAATGTAGTACCTATTAGTCGTGGGTATGCAAGTATAGCTTACAAACAAGTTCTACCCCCAATTCCCGGGATAATAGGAACAGTGCACGATTATTATGAGTTACGCGGAGATGCGGCAGGTCTGGCGTTACTTGCAGTCACAGAAACAAAGCAGTATGTATATGATGCGTATACATCTCAATGGTATGACATAACAATAACAAGCAATAGCTATTCGGAGATTTATGTAGCTAATGTTAAAGAAGAATGTTATATTTTTATAACTGGAGATAAATTATACAGATATGATTTTGGCTCCAGAGTTTTAATACCTGCAAATCTTACTGCTCTCGATATAGGTGCAATGGCTGGGATGTTTTCATCTGGAGTTATACTTGGATTTTGGGATACTTCAAATAGAATCTATTACTCTAGCGTGTTTAATCCCTTAGACTTTGTACCTAGCTTAAGCACCGGAGCTGGAAGTCAGAACGTGACTTCGATAGTGTCAAAGATTCTCACCGTAGAGAGTCTTGGCGAAGATATAATAATTTATACTAAGAAGAATGCAACGTCAGGCAGAGCTACTGGAGATGTGCAATTTCCCTTCTTTTTTAAAGAAATTGAAGGTAGTGAGGGAGCTTATGCTAGAGACAATATAGCGTATGATACGAATGCCAGCATTCATTTAGTCTGGACTGGTAATGCGTTTCAACAAGTTACAGTAACTGAGGCAACTTATATTTGGCCTGAATTGCGAGATGGAATTACTCGCGGACTTAAGATAATTCTTGACCCTCTAACTGAGCAGCCAGTAGTAAGTTACGCTAATCGAATAGACGTTAAGATCCAGTTCTGCTCTAACAATTATGTTGCTATAAGTTTGCGAGAATCCGGGGATTCAGTTTTTCGGGAAGTGTACGTATATGATCAAACTCTACGTCGCTGGGGAAAATTAGTGGTAGATCATTTAGCTATTTTCGACAACCCTATAGTGCCACTGATAAATGGATACACTTATGCTGAACTGGAGGCAGAATATCCAACTTACGCTTCCCTCGATTTACAGAGTCCTAGACTTATATACTTTGACGTAGAATCTGGAATAACTCAAGCTGAAAATCCGCCAGGAATTAATTTTGCGGTTTTGTCTCTGGACGGTAGAGTCCACTTAGCAGCTACTAGCGAGACTGCCAACTTTCGGGGGGACAATATTGGAATAGTTTCCGCACAGCCAAGAATATATCTAGGTAGATATAAAGTTTCCAGAGATATGGGCTATATGTTGGAGGCAGTCGTTGTAAACAATCTTATCAATGGCAGACTTGTAGCTCATGGCCATTTGTACTCAGGTGCGTTTGTCCGCAAAGATGAAGAGTTCTTTGAAGTGCCAGGTCAACCAGGGTATTATAATCTACGATGTAATGCAGACTCAGTAACAGTGGAAGTCAATGGAACTTTTGTGCTAACTACATTATTATTGGAGGGGGCAGCAGCGCAAGGTCAACAAAACTTCGGAGTGCCCCCAAGAAAAAAGTTCTATAACTACATAAACACTGTTTCTTACCCAGTTTATGTAGTAGAAGAATTATCAATGATCGCTATTCCTGTACTAGGGGCAGACTGGCTAAGTTTATATGTAGATGAACTAACAATGTCTGCGTTTCCTGTAGGAGGTGAGTTAAGAAGCATTGTCATAGTACATAATCTATATCCACAAGATGCGCTTAGTATGGCAGGAAGTCCTACAAGTGGTACATTAGCCCAGATCTTATTTCCAGTTAGTGTTAGTCTGTACCCCCAAGATGCCTTGGGTATGTCAGGAATTCCTACCTCTGGTACACTAGTTCAGACTTTATTCCCAATAACACTTACTTTATACCCACAAGATGCGATAGGCATGACAGCCTTTCCAGTTTCAGGAACTTTATCATGACTAATGTTAATACATGTGCCGGAGAGTTTGCAGGAAGATTTAGATTGGAAGTTAAAAATTCGGGGGGTGAAATAGTTCGAGAGTCTGACTGGATGGATAATTTAATCACTGATTACGGATTGAACTATATTCTGCAGGCTGACAATAGAAGTCTAACAGACCAGGCTGGGGGATATATAGCAGTCGGAACCAGTTCTACACCCCCACTAGTTACCGATGTAGCTCTTGGAGCTCAGATTGGTCCACGTATTCTTCCTACTGTATCTTCGACGCCAGTTAACGCTGGTCCACCTTTATACTATACTTACTCTATAAAAAGTTTTACTTATGCTCAGGGAGCTGTAGTAGGAAATATTGCAGAAGTTGGAAGATTTACCGCGACTACAGGAAATAATGCGGCGACTAGAGCATTAGTCCGAGATTCGTCTGGTAATCCAACTACTTTCACCGTATTGGCAACCGAGACTCTCACTGTTACTTATGAACTTAGATTCTATCCTAACTTGTCTGATACTTCGGGGACTTTTAATATAGGTGCAACAGTATATAATTATACTCAGAGATCTAGATACATAACAGGAAATTCCGGTGCAGGTGTAGACCTTCCAGCAAGAGGTCACGGAGGTCCTACAGTTGCTGGAAGCTTATATGCAACTCAAGCTTTGCCTGCTATAGGAGTTGGGGCAGCTGGCACACGTTTCGGCAGTGATAGTTTTTCTATAGCAACTTACACTAATAACTCCTTCACTATTCAGGAAACTGTAATCTGGGGTCCTACGGCAGGAAATGTTCCGGGAGGTATAGGATTTTGTGAGTATGGTATGGTTAGCACTCCAGTCTCGAATAATCAGGGATTTTTTATGACTATAAGTCCTGTGATCAATAAGACTAATTTACAAACTTTAAGTTTGACTTTTAGTATAAGCTACGGGAGACGTACTATATGATTCCTACAGGTGGAAATAATGGCTGGGCTACAGAAGTTATTTCCACTGTACTTCTATACCCTAGGCAGAATGACAGAAATCTAGAACTAGCACTAACTCGTAAGACTCTAGTCAACACTGTAGTATATGCGGCAATTACAGTAGCTGATGAGATAGAGGTAGCCGATCTGGAAGGTAATCTAATAGAAAGGCTTTCAGCTGAAGATGTGCTGTGCGTAGATGTCTGCTTTGATCAACTGGATCGGCACTTCGTAGTTTGGGAATTACCAGATTCTAGAATCTTTATGCGCTGGTATGATCCTAACACAAGTGCGTATCTCACGACTCTCATAGCTGAAGGCAATAACCCTTGTTGCCAACTTGACGATTATCGTGATAGATTTATAGCTAATTCTGATATATTTTTATTCTACCAGAGAGGGGACAGAATATTCTACAGGTCTCAGCGAGACAGATATCTGGTAGAATATGAAGTTCCGCATACACTGCAAGATATTAAATTGGAAACTTGCGGTATGGGAAGTAATCTTAGATTCACCCTACGTGTTACTAGTATTGATAGCATAATATTGTGCGCAGGCCAGACTCCGATAAAAGCCGGAGCTAATTATGTAGGTTTAAACTGGGGAGAAATTCCATGGGCCAAGAGCTCTTCCAACACGGAAACTTAGAAGGTCAGTATATTCACAGAATTACTCGCTGGCGATTTGTAGATACTGCCGCACGCATGGACCCAAGCAATTTATTCACATTCCGTGACTTGGATAAAGTTGCTTACGATGCGCAGACTCAAGAGTATTATGTACTGCATAGGATAGATGCTGGGTTTGTGCCAGTATGGAAACTTATATCAGCAGTCGAAGCTCAGGGAGAGGCAAATACTCTGTATAAGATAGGGACTGGCGTAAGTCTAAATGGACCTAAGGTAGGTACAACTCTTGGCATTAAATCATTGTCCGGAACTTTGAATCAGATAGATGTTATTGAGCAGCCTGACGGTACAGTCAAACTGGCACTGAGCAATAACCTAATCTTAGCATTGAACGCTAAAGCCGAGACTGCTGATTTAGGAACTGCTGCTTATGAGGATGTCGATAATACTCCAACAGCTTCAGGACTCTCAACTGTTAATATATTAAAGAAAGGCCAATATGGCTTAGGTTGGAGATCTTTGCGATCTTTAGATCTTAATTCTATTTATGAGAATGGATTTTACCATACCTTAGGATCTGTGCCTGGGGGTATTTCAGGTGCAACTGGAATGGTCAATTATCTCACTCATAAAGGCGAAGTGGATAATGGTTACCAATTGGGAGTTGTAGATGGTCCAATACAAATTCCAAAAGCTTATATAAGAGTTGTGACAAGTTTTAATGGTGGGCCTTTATGGGGACCTTGGGTTGAATTGGTCCATGATTTTAATATTCTTAACCAAGTTAAAGCAATATTTCCTTCAGTATTAACTGCTGGAACTAATGTGACTTTAGATTATAATCCATCAACAAAAGTTACCACTATTAGCAGTACTGGTGGGGGCGGCGGGGGAGGCTCTACTAATTTATCGTATATTGCTTCTGCCGCTACCGGTACTGTGGTCAGTGATACTGGCACTGATGCAATAATCCCACTGGCAACTGGCACTAATGCTGGGTTACTATCCCCAGATAATTTTAACAAGTTGTCAGCACTTCCAGATAATTTTAACGAGGCAGTACAAGATACTGTCGGAGG
>Ga0115028_10000042_pt1 | contig 16184 bp, 25 predicted proteins | sample Plant_0915_D1_FD_83894 | JGI IMG/M metagenome (GOLD analysis project Ga0115028, IMG submission 83894) | Wetland microbial communities from Old Woman Creek Reserve in Ohio, USA - Plant_0915_D1 | ecosystem: Environmental > Aquatic > Freshwater > Wetlands > Sediment ... | reverse complement strand
GTAGATATGTAATTGGTAGCATAGTCGACTCCAAATTTTTGGCGCAATTCTTCCGCAATAGTCTCATTAGGTGCGTGGTCTACCTTTCTTATAAGAATATGCTTGCGCGCAGGAGCCAAATGAGTTTTCTCTACAAGAGCTTCCACCGCATAAAGCAAGCATGCAGTATTAGACATTGGATTGTCATATACCTGGTGCTTTAGTGAACTATATAAGTCAAGAATGTGATATATATGTTCGGGGTTTGTAAGGTCTATTGTATGTTCAGCAATTGTATGCCACTTCCAATTATCAGGCCCACAATAACAAATGACTCCATGGTCAACGCGATAGTCTGCTGGAGGTTCGGCATACCCAGCATCACTGTTCCAATCTATCTCATGAGGTTTTGTATCGTGTGTCACCAATGTGAAGTGTATCTGAGGTTTAAAAATGTCCTTTAAATAATATTGCTCTTTACGCAAATCTATTAATAAATGACGTAAATAATAGGCGCGCAGTGTTTTACCGTTGGCTTTTTCACTTTCAAATAGTTCTTCTACTACTTTAATATCATTCCAAAGTGATTGCATGCCTGGTATAGATGTGTCCTTCTCGTGGTCTATTGAGGGTTTCGGGTTTGTATATGGGTTGCGCGCTGAAGCATCGCGCAAACTGGTCTCATCAAAGAGAACGTTTTCCATAAGAGCATCGAGAGATTCGGGTTCCTTTTTTCTCCAAGTCGAATGCTTGGCTGTTATTTCCTTGGCTTCAGGTAGGGCATCGCCACTTGCCGTTTTACCATAAAGTATGTAATTGGCGACTTTTTCTAGGTCTCGTTGAGTTGCGCGCGAAAAGTCGATTGTGTGCGTAGCTGCACATCTGTCTTCGGCCGTTATAATATTATAGTCTAACTCAATGCGCATTGCGCGCCTACCTCCTAATTTGTTTACTTTGTAGAATGGCGCAAACCAAACTACATAAATTTATTCATTAATTTTATTATATCAAATTATTGGACCTTTGTCAAGAGATTGGCGTTTATGCTGGGTGCTAGCTTTGCTGAACTTCAAAAAAAATGGCTCGGCGTTTTTGTATGGAGAACTTGCCGTTCAGATTTTCGGTTTCAAGACGATACCAAAACCACCCCCCCCAGGGGTTGTAATGACATCATGACACCCCTCCCGCCGGTGCTGAATATTCTCATATCAGAACAGCGCAAACGCCGATATATCAACAAAAAAAATTTTTTGAAATATTTATTTTGCCCATTGTGTTTTTTAGTTGGGCGTGTTAGAATTAACTCATGGTAGATGATGAAACTTGATAATAGAATAAAGTATGACATGATACACTCGCGGGTATTCTACCCTCTGCCCAAAAGTGGTGTGGTAAAGTTGTGTAAAACGTCCAAGGCGTATCCTTGGGGAAAGGGGACAACTATGTCCATTCAAGCTAAGAACACCATTAATGACGGCGACGCCCTGCGCGACTATCTCGACCGCGCCGTTGCCAAGAAGCGTGTCGCTGGCGTCTGGAACGGCGCCAAGGAAAGCGACATGACCGTGCGCCCTGATGACTGCGCCATCAGTGCCAAAACAGCCCTGCGTGTCTTAGGGCTGCCCATCTCGGGCAAAATCCGCATCGGCTGGCGCCTCGCCAACGTCTACGAGGGCAAGACCGCAAGCCTCGACAGCCTGCCTGCGCCTGACCTCGACTGGTTCGTGCACTTCCGCCCTGATGGCGACAACATCGTCGCCCTCGCAATCCCTCGCGAGAAAATCCTCGCCTACTGGCAGAACTACGGACGGGAAATCGCCCGCCGTGACCAAGCCACGACCCAAATCCAGCTGAACACGCCTGCGGCGACCTTGCCCAAGGTGGGTTCCAAGAAGTGGCACGAGCTGATGAGCTTCGTAGCTCATACGGCGATTGCCGACAAGGCTTTCACCAAAGCCGAGCAGATTCTCGCCAAAGTGAACGAAGCAGGCAGGGACGAAGCGACCACGAACGCCTCGAACCCTCGCCACAACGAACGCAAGGTCGGCGAGCCCTACAAGGCTCGCTGACTCAAGCAGACCGAGCGCAGGCGGTCGAAGTCCTGCGCAGGAGTCGAACATGAGCATTATCGAACTCGACCACGATGTGACGGCTGAGGAACTGCGCGAGATGGCCAAGCGTGAGCTCAAGGCTCGCATGAGGGCAGAACTCAAGGCAAGGGACAAAGCCAAGGCTCTCAAGGGTTTCGTGCCCATCAAGCCTGAGGATTTCAACTAACAAGAGCCTGAGCGTAGGCAGGCCAAGTCCTACGCAGGAGGGCAATATGGCTGAACTTATCAATAAGGGCGATAGTATCACGGCGATGGGACTGACTTTCAAGGTCGACAAGATTCTGTATCAGTGCTACCTGATGGGTTATTGGGACGTTGAATTCCTCGACCCGCAGGGCGGATACCACCACTGGAAGCAAGAGGAAGATGGAGGGAGGGTTATCTACAAATGAGCGAACGGGCTGAAAAATGCCCTTGCTGCGGGCATCTGCACACAGGCAAGTGCCCACAGTGTGGGTATCATGGCGAGTGCTTAGACCCAATGATAGCACTCTGAGGGCGGAGAAATCCGCCCTTTTTTTTCATTCCATTACCCAACTAATTTTTGGCAAGCCAGGCTAGAAATTTTTAGTTGGGTAAATATTTTTCCCTACTAAAAAAATTTTTGCAAAAAATTAGTTGGGTATTCGTGCAAGCTAGGAAGCCAGAAAAAATTAGTTGGGTAAGGCGTTCGCGCGAGCGCGCGCGAAAAAGGTTTCGTTTCACTACTTGTTTAAGAAAAAGCTAGGACAAAATTAAGATGTAATTTTTTTAAGAAATAAAAAATTAGTTGGGTAAGATGTTTGGGCGCACGCGCCCAAAAAAATCTTAATATTCTTATAATTAAAAAAAAGCTATGATTATTTTAAGATATAATTTTTTTAAGACAAAAAAAATTAGTTGGGTATAAAAGAAAATCGCGCTGCGAATTTTTGACCTTAAAATCCTTATATTGCAAAAAAGCCACATCTTAAAAATATCATACTTGACAAAATTAGTTGGGCATGATATAATGGACTTGTCCAATAGGGCAGAAAGGTGGTACTTATATGGTACAGATGGAAAACACAATTAACCGTGGCGATGGTCTGCATGATGTTGCAGACCGCAAGATTTGCAAGCAAAAAGTTGAAAAGGTTTGGAACGGTGCAAAAGAAAGTGATTTGGAAGTCAAACCAGAAGACCATAAAATCAGTCTGAAAACAGGCGAAAAGGTTTTCGGTATGCCGGTATCCGGCACAATTCGTTTGGCATGGCGGTTTGCCAATATTTATGACGGGAAAAATGCAAGTCTTGATAATTTTCCTGTTGTTGATGTTGATTGGTTAATCCATTTTAGACCGCACAATGATGGTGTTGTTGCTCTTGCGATACCACGTGAAAACATTATGGAATATATCCGCAAATATGGCAGAGAGATTTTCAAGAAAAAAAGTTTGACCACGCAAATTCAACTCAATACTCCGGCTGAAAAATTGCCTAATGTTGGCAGTAAAAAATGGAATGAATTAACCGCACTTGTTAAATATATCGCACCAGCAGATAAACTTTTCAATAAAGTTGAAGATGTTGTATCAAAAGTGAATGAAGTTGGCAGAAATGATGCATCAAATAATTCATCTAATCCACGCAATAATGAACGGAAAATCGGTTTGCCATATAAAGAAAGGTAAGAAAAACATAAAACCAAAAGAAAGGGCAGAAATGCCCTTTTTTTATTTTCAATTTTTTAGTTGGGTAAAGTTACCCGACTAATTTTTTGCCAGGTCGGTTTTTTAGTTGGGTAAAATTTTAGTTGGGTAAGATTTTAGTTGGGGAAATTTTTAGTTGGGTAGAGAGCCAGACCACTGCAATTTTTAGTTGGGTGAGCTGTGAAAGCTACAATTTTTTAGTTGGGTAGATGTTCTTGACATTTCTAGTTGGGCATGATACCATATAATCGAAAGGTGGTGCTTGACATGATAACAGTAGATACTTTACAACAGTTCCTGTATCGTCACCGTTCTGATGGCCGGTTCCTTGGTTCTGGTGCTACCCGTGTTGCGTATTACTGCAAAAAGTATGACCGCGTTTTCAAGTACAGCATTCAAGGCTGGGATAAGCGCGATGGCGACAGCCAAGCCGTAACCGAATTCAAGCGTTCTCAAAGCCTACCGGACAAGTATAAAAAGTACGTTCCGGTTGAACAATACGCCCAGGTCAACTATGAAGGTAGACTGGTTGACGTTATCGTAATGCCTCTGGTAAAGCCTCTGGATACCGATTCCCGCATGATGGAAACATGGTATAAAGAGCGCCGTAACTACCGCGACATCTTCGAATTTGTCGCAAACTACTACCACATGGGCTTGATGGAAGCCGATAACTTCCGCCAGTTCATTCATGAGTTCCACGTTGACGATTTGCAAAACTGCAACGTCGGGACACATCAGGGTCACTTCGTGATGGTTGACGCAGGATTCTGAGAGAGGGCGCAAGCCCTCTCTCTTTTTTTACCCAACACCCAACTAAAAATTATCCACTCAATTCTAAAAATAAATACCCAACTAAAAATCGCACAAACACCCTAAAAAATATTTCTAGTTGGGTAAAAGTTACCCAACTAAACTCCACACACGCACACGTGCGCACGCGCGAAATTTTTTTAGTTGGGTAACAAAAAGAACACTCTAAAAAATTTTTAGTTGGGTATCTATATTTCACCTTTAAAAAATTTAGTTGGGTAGTTACTGTTGACATTTAAGCTACTCCATGCTACTATATAATTGCCAGATGGGCAGAAAGAGGTGCTTTATATGCGTAAAGGTTCTGATATTCTCAACGAACGTGCCGCTGATGCCGGAATTACCCTTGGTAGTTCCATTCCCCTTCCGGTTTTCACACAGTTGGGTTTGCCCGCTGTCGTGGCTTGCACGGGCTGTGGTATGACAATGGTTATGCCCTCCTGCTTGGTCGATGATGATGACCAGTGCTGGTGCAGAGATTGCGCCGGCGAGGATGAGGACGAAGAAGCCTCTCCTAACGAAAGTCCAGAAGAACCTGAAATCGACGAATCAATGAATCCCTATGATGGAACATTTGATTGGGAGAATGACCGAAGCATAATTGGAGAGGACGGATAGTCCTCTCTTTTTTTATTTTAAAAATTTTTTAGTTGGGTAATTATCTGCCTCATTTTACCCAACTAGAATTTAGTTTGACCCAGCGGCAATTTTTTAGTTGGGTAAGCTATGTCCAGCCATGAAATTTTAGTTGGGTAGATATGTTTGACATTTGTGGAAGGCTATGATATAATTATAGTAGGATAAAAAAAGGAGATGATTTTGATGCCAGAAAAATACTTCTATAAAGGTTATGAGATTCTCCCAATGGTTACACACGTTCTTGTTAAGGCGCCTGCCTATCGAAACAAAGTCGTGAAAGTAACAAAGTCAACCAATGAAGCAAAACTCTGGATTGAACAGGTTGAATCAATGGCGGAAGTCAGAGCATCTGCAAAGAAAATTGACGAAATATTAGCCAAACCAGTTTAGTGCGCGAAAGCGCACTATTCTTTTTATTAAAAATCTTTAGTTGGGTAAATAATACCCAACTAGAATTCTCGCAAAGCCACTCACAAAATTTTTAGTTGGGTATTAATGATTGAAAAATTTTTAGTTGGGTTATCAAAAAAATTTAGTTGGGTAGAAGAGCTTGACAAAACTTTTAAGCCATGCTACAATATTACTATGAACATCGGCAAGCTACGGCAAGGAAATGAGGATTTCCTATGGTAAAAAAATATTATAATATTAAGACTATTCAAAATCTTATTGAAAACATTGCAGTTACTCGCGCACCTGTATTTTCAACTTATGAGCGTGTTTCTATTGTTAGTTTCTCTCCTGCAAGTTTTAATAATGGTCGTGTTGCTGAAGTAAAACCTATTAAGTTTGAAATGTCAATTCAAGACAATGGAACCGAATTTTTAAAGTTTTTACCTCAAGAACAGCAAGAGCTTTTTCTTAAATATGACCCAAAAATGTGGGAAATCTTACATGAAATAGGACATATAAAAACAGCCGTTGGATTAAGTTGGACAAAGCTAATGGACGAAAAACCAAAACTCCAAAGAAAAGCAGATAAACACAATATGCCTATTGGTGACCAACAAAAAGAATATAGACAACTGGTATCAGAACGTAGAGCGGACAAGTGGGCATACAACTGGGCATTGAAGCACCCAAAAGAAATGGAGTTCGCAAGCCATAACTTAAGAGTCACCATGTGGTGACTCTTTTTTCTCGTTAAATTTCTAGTTGGGTAAAATATTTATCTTTCTAAAATTTTAGTTGGGTAAACAAAAGAAAAAGAAAAGGGGATTTCTCCCCTCTTCTCTAAGCAAGATAGAAATGATGTTCCTTGGCAAGGTAGTCGGCCGCCGAACACTGTGTGAGTGTTGCCTTGCCATTCAGATACACAACTTTTTGGTCAGGAAAAACCATTTCCCCCAAAATTGCCAGTGCAGATGCGACAGACCAAATCCTCTTTCCCATTATCTTGTTCCCCTTTCATTTGATGTCTTTATTATAACACAAAAAAATTATTTGTCAATAGGTTTTTTTGAATGACTACCCAACTAAAAAGATTCCAGGCCCTGGATAATTTTTCTAGTTGGGTAATCTTATTTCACTTTAAAAATTTAGTTGGGTAGTAGTTCTTGACATTTAATTTATAACATGATATAATAATGACATCAAGAGAGAAAGGAGCAAGGAAATGAGAAAAACTTTTACCTGTGAACTCAACCCTCGCAAACTTGGCGTAATCAAGTGCGAAGCAGTTTCCAACTTGGGTAGTGTCTATGTTGGCAGAGCGATTTGCTCTCCACAAGACCAGTTTTCTCTGACAACCGGCATGAGAATTGCTGAAATTCGGGCAGAGCTGAAACAGCTTAACCTTATTCGCAAGAACTCAAAAGAGCGGTTGGACGTCTACCGTTCCCAGTATAAGAGAGAGCAAAAGCTCTTTAACCGTATCTGGGACAAAATCGAAGACCTCGAAGACGAACTCGAATTCCTGACCAATTAACCTTGATGACCTGAGCAAGTCGGTAAACTGCTCCCCTTTTCTATAAAAAATTTAGTTGGGTATTTACCCAACTATTTCTTGCGTAATAAATTTTTAGTTGGGTAGTACCCCTTGACAAGCCAGAAAAACTATGTTACAATAATGTCATCGAATGAATGAAGAAAGGAGTTTATATGAATAGTATAGAACGTTTTTCTGAAGACTTTCAAAAGACAGTCAAATTAAACAAAGAATTTCTCTGTCAAATGAAACGTGATGGCGATAACGAATTTGTAATTCATCAGGTTATTTATAACCGTATGGATACTAAATTTATGTATCACCAACACCGCATCGCTTATGAGCTTTTCAAAGAGATAATCAAATTGGAACGCTGGGATAGCGAAGCATACAATCGCGCCAAAAATAGGTATGACCAAAAACTCTATATCATCAACGAACAGCGGTCAAAAGACTTTGGTCTGGGCGCAGTTCTAACTCCTGAACAAATCAAATTCATTGAGTTTAAAGCGAAAAAGAAAGCCTATCGAGATTATTTCGCCGAACTCATGAAAGTTGCTTCACGCATCATGATTTCAACAGCCAAAAATCTATCGAATTATAGGGATTAACCTCCCTATTTTTCTTTTGTAAAATTTTTAGTTGGGTATTTATTACCCGACTAAAAACAATTCTGAAAAATTTTTAGTTGGGTTATGTGTAAGCCAGAAAGAAAATTTAGTTGGGTGGTTGTTCTTGACAAGCAAATTTTTTTGTGCTATCATAATGGCATCAAGCGAAAGGAAAAAAACAGATGTTTGACGTTAAGACAAAAACAAGCGATTATATGTCAATCGTTCTTACGCATGACTGTACTCGCAAATGTCCGTTCTGTATAGACAAATATCGTGGTTGTGGTCTTGTCATTAGTGATGAGCATTTTATCAATGCGTTACACTATGCAAAAGAGCATGGCATTAAAGATATTTTGCTAACAGGCGGAGAACCCACTCTTCACGCCAATATTTTTTGGTATGCTAAACTTGTAAAAGCTTTCGGCTTTCGGCTTATCTTTACAAGTAACGGTGACAGACCGGAAATTCTCTATGCCCTTGACCAATATGTTGACTGCTTTAATTTTTCACACTATGGTCAACCTATGCCAGATTATTCTCGTTTCCATCATGCTGATTTAACCATTACGAAACTGCTTTATAAAGGCGGTATTGACAGTAGGCGCAAACTCGATGCTTTCATAGACAAGTATAAAGAACATTACTATCTAAAGTTCTCAACCATGACACCTATAACACAATGGGCAGAAGATAACAATACCTATTTTGTTAATAGATTACCTGGTGAGCATATCACAGTCTTTGGTGAAGTTCCTGCTCTACTCTACCGTGGTTATCCAATTAAGCGGTATGACTGCACCGCAGATGCCCAGACGCCAGTTGCCCAGTCATTAAAATGCTTGGTCAACGGCGAAATCAAAAGGACTTGGGAAATGTAATCCCAAATTCTCTTTTGAATTTTTAGTTGGGTATTTTGCAAGCCAGACAAAAATTTTTTAGTTGGGTAGTAGATATTGACAAACAAAAAAATTTATGTTATAATTAAGGCATCAAAGAGAAAGGAGATAAGCAAGTGAGTGATACTTCAAAGACAGTAACAACTTCTGGTGGCATGGGTGTTGGTACAGTTTTAACAATCGTTTTCATTGTTCTCAAACTGACCGGCGTCATCAACTGGGCATGGGTCTGGGTCTTGGCTCCTCTGTGGATTTCAGTGGGCATTGGAGTTCTCTTTTTCCTTCTCGCTATCATTCTCATGGCAATCTGGAAGAGGTAACCCCTCTTCCTCTTTTTTATAATTTTAGTTGGGTAATAACCCAACTATCTTTCCTATACAAAATTTTTTTAGTTGGGTAATAGTATGCAAGCTACAAAAAATTAGTTGGGTAGTAACTATTGACAAATGAAAAATGATATGATACAATATGATTGTAAGGTGGTGAAAATACAAATGAATAAAGCAATCTACTTTGATATGGACGGTACAGTTGCCGAACTTTACAAAGTCGAAAATTGGTTGCCAAGATTACGAGCGGAAGACCCTTCGCCATATCTTGAAGCTGAGCCAAAAATTGATACTGCCGAATTGTCTAATATTTTATGGGAATTGCGTAAGCAAGGATATACCATAGGTATTATCTCATGGCTATCAATGAAAGCAAGCAAAGAGTATGATAACGCAGTCCGGCAAGCCAAGCGACAATGGCTAAAAACTCATATTCCCTTTGTTTTTGACCATATTCATTTAGTCAAATACGGAACGCCAAAACATACTATACCATATCAACGCAAGGGCATTTTAGTTGACGACAATCAGCAAGTGCGCGAACAATGGGAACGTTATGGTGGTATTGCTCTTGATGCAACTCCTGATGACTGGCTCACCCAACTAAGGCTACTAACGTAGCCTTTTTTGTTGCCCAAAAATTTTTAGTTGGGTAATAATTATTGCAAGCCAGAAAATTAGTTGGGTAGATGGTCTTGACAACTTTTGACAAGTGTGTTACAATATAGTCAGGAAAGGAGATGAACAAATGAAGCGAAAAAAGTTTTTAGTTATTGATGTTGAAACAGCAAACAATCTCGATGACCCATTTGTTTATGATATTGGCGGTGCTGTCTGTGACAAGTACGGCAATATTTATGAACAGTTTAGCTTTATCATTAAGGATATTTTTGATGACGAGCCAGAAATGATGAAAGTCGCATATTACGCCAATAAATTGCCGCAATATTACGATAAACTCGCTAATGGTTCAATTCGCAAGGTATCATTATTTGAAGCTAAAGAGCATATCAAACAGGTTATTGGACGGCATAATATTTTTGAAGTTTGTGCCTATAATGCCCACTTTGATACCACGGCAACAAATAAAACTCAACGCTGGTTAACTAAATCAAAGTATCGTTATTTTCTGCCCTATGGTCTGCAAATAAATTGTATCTGGCACATGGCTTGTCAAGTTATTTGCACACAAAAAACTTATATCAAGTTCTGCTTAGAGCATGGTTATCTTAGTCCTAATGGTCGATTGATGACCAACGCTGAAACAGTATATCGCTATATGCTATTCGACGATTCAAACTTTGAAGAAGAGCATACAGGCTTAGCTGATGTTCTAATCGAAACCGAAATCCTTGCCCATTGTTTCAGACAAAAGAAAAAGATGGACAAATCAATCAATAGACTTTGTTGGAGAATTCCCCAACTAAAATAAGAGGGCTGAAAAGCCCTCTTCCCTATTTTTAATTACCCAACTAAATTCACGCGCCGACCTCCGAAAAAATTTTTTAGTTGGGTATCTTTCAAAGAAAAAATTAGTTGGGTAAAAAAATTAGTTGGGTTAAAAATTAGTTGGGATAAAATAAAAATTAGTTGGGTAGTAGTTGTTGACAAAGCTGTGAACCTATGATATTATGGCATTGTAGCAAGCGACATAAAACAAAGTCAAGTCAAAAAAATATTTTCAAAAAATCAAAAAAAGTGCTTGACAAACAAAAAAAAGTATGCTACAATGTAATCGTAGAGTGAAGAAACGCAAGAGAACAAAAAAAGTCAAGTCAAAAAATATTTTGAAAAAAGACTTGACAAGCACAAAAAAGTGTGCTATAATAACATCATAGACTAAAGGAAAGGAGTACCTAAAAATGGCTGAATTGAAGCAAGCTGAAAAAATGGCTAAAGTCCGTGAGTTGGTGCGTAATACCATCAATCTGCCGGAAGATGCTGTCAAGGTCGGTACGGATACTTATATCCTGAACACCGAGTTTGGCGCGGGCAAGGTCGTAATTTCTGCCATCAAGGACGAAGATTTCGACGCCGAGCAGGCTAAGTCGGATTACGAGTTCGAGCTGGCTGAGCGCAAGGTTGCGGCTGACAAGCGCAAGGCGGAAGCTGAAGCGAAGAAAGCGGCTAACCTCGCCAAGAAAGCGGCTAAGGCGAAGTCCTAATCGCCAGACCTGGGGTAAGTCTGTAAACTACCCCAACTAATTTCATAACATGGTGTAAGTGGAAGCACTCTGCCGTAGGGCGGAGGTATCGGTTCGAATCCGGTTGTTATGACGACCTATTATGTCGTTAAACTATTCACCGTAGGTGGGCGAACCGGCAAGGTGTAAGAAAGTGTAAAAGTTTCCATGGGTTTGTGGTTAGCCCAACTAAAAACCAGCGAGGACGTTGGTCAGCCGTCGTTAAACAGACTGGGGTTCCCAGATTTTCCCCAACTAAAAATCGGCGACGATTTCAAAAATAGGAAGTCGTTGCAGGTGGGACAAAACACGCCGGTCGACAGCCGTGAAACAAAACCCACACACTCCGGAGGGGAAAAGAGCGTAAATCCGAAACGACGGTTGAGGTAGCTCTTTTTCCATATCTAATTACCCAACTAAAAACTCCATAAAAAATACCCAACTAAAAATTCCGCCGACTATCTGGTAGAAAAATTAGTTGGGTAATTGGTACTTGACAAATTGATTTTTTTGTGATACAATATAATTGAAAGGAAGTGATTGAATGAATCGCAAGCGCATGGCTAAAAAGTGTCTAAAGATGTTTGGTCATAAGATACCAGTTAAGTGGTTTTCTGATTATGCTATTGAGTATGACCCCAATGATACAGATACACCTATCTGTTTATATGTCCAACGTGATGACACAATCTTTAATACTCTCCTATTGGACATTAACAAAGCACAACATGAGTTTTTCAATTCTCTAAACCTTCCAATCTCATATGACCTATTTGCTATTCTACATGAAATAGGACATTTGGAAGCAGAACAGACAGACTATGACGAATATGAAATTGACTTAGAAATACTTGAAAAAATGTATAAAATGGGGATAATTGATGCAAAACAATACATTTCCATTTATAATTCATTAGAAAATGAGAAAAATGCTGATGAATGGGCAATAAATTGGATAAAAAACAATGAAAATACTGCAAAAATGCTTGATTCTTTAATGAGTTGAGCATTTTTTATTAAAAAAATAATTAGTTGGGTAGATATGCTTGACAAAAATAATTTTTTATGTTATACTATAGATGTCAGGTGAGAGAAATCTACTTGGTATCTCAGCTATTCGAGGGTGAAATGAATAGTGCGTCGACAATCACGGTACGAGGTAGGAGTTGACACTTATGTCAACCGACAGTAGACGTTAGTGAAAGGTCTTCCGTGTGACGAGCGAGAATCCGTCCTCCGTCCACTTGCGTGAAGTGCGTCAAGACATTGGCGAAAGTTTTCTAGATAAACAAATGTCTAAGAATGAGAACAAACCCCTGTGTGAAGTAGTCGCGAGCGAAGGACACGGGCATGAGTTCTCATTTTTACTATGTAAGAAATTAGTTGGGTAAATTATTAGTTGGGTAGTTCTTCTTGACAATCTATTTTTTTTGTGATACAATCAAATCATGAAAGGAAGTGATTGATATAAGAATATTGGTCTTTTTCTTGCTTGGTCTGATTAGTGTTAGTTTACTTACCCTAAAATCAATACTAACAGTCAAGGCAAGCAAACCAATCGCCGCAATTATCAATGCTGTTGCTTTTGGTTTTGATGTGATTGTAATTAAACAGTTAATTGGTTTTGACCTCGTAACAACTGTATTAGTTACAGTAGCGACTAATCTAATAGGTGTCTGGTTAAGTATTACATTACTTAACAAAGTTAAAAAAGATGACCTGTGGAAAATTACAGTCGTTAGTAAAAGAGAAGCTGATACAATGGCAATAAAAATTGCTATGGAACATCAAAAGATAGGGTATACCATCGTTCCAATGTCTAATGGCGGTTCAATCATTACAATTTACTGCTATAAGCAAATGGAAACAGCAATTACAAAAGATGTTCTAAAGTCCACAAAAGCCAAATATCATTATGCACCAGTCAACACCTTATAAGTGTTGACTTTCCTTTATAAAAAATTTTAGTTGGGTAAATTATTTGGAACAAAATATTTTTTAGTTGGGTATAAAATTAGTTGGGTAGAAGCTGTTGACAAGCCAGAAAAATTATGCTATAATAAAGGCAGAAAGTAAGGTGATGCCATTGATTGAACTTTATACTCACCCAAAGTCAGGTCTTAAAATCTTTACATTGTGTCCTTTACCTAAAAAAAGAGGTGACCACTTATATTTTATCAGGATAGGTAAAAAATCTGTGCGATTGCATAAAATTGGTACAACCAACGATATGCTTGAACGTATGAAAGAACACGTGCGAAACTATAAAGAAAATATTTATATCTTATGGATTTCGCCAGCCTATTCAAAATGGACTACGGTTAGAGTAGAGGACAGGCAGAAAAAATGGTGGATTGAAAAAACTAACTGGGAATATGTTAGATTAGATAGATTCATCATACCGCCAGATGTAAAGGAAGTTGTCATTACTGTTCGTAAGGAATGGCATATCCCATTAGAGGAGTAGGCGAAAGCCTACCCTTCTATTTTTTTATTTACCCAACTAATTCTCTACTCCGCGCGCATTTTTTTAGTTGGGTGGTTATACTTGACATCTGTTTCCATCTATGCTATAATATAAATAGAAAGTGAGGTAATGAAAATGAGAGACCCGAAACGTATAATGAGAATATTGGCTAAGGTCATGGAGGTCTGGAAGAAGTATCCTGATATGCGATTTATTCAACTTCAGTCCTTCATTCTTGGACAGATTGAAAGTCCACCTCAAGATTTCTTTTTCTTGGAAGATGACCGCTATGAAGAAGTATTAGACAAAATCCTTGCCTAATACTTTTTTATTTATTTATTAGTTGGGTAATTTTTAATGAGCAAAGATTTGTCAATCTGGAAATCCTCGCCCATTTTGATTAGTGCCTGTTTTATCTTCATCAATTACTGCTTGACAAAACTTATCTAAGTTATCAAACAATAATATCATTTCTCTCTTGGATAACTGAGGGTCACCACCATAAAGAGTTGATAAAACATACTTAATATTTTTCCGATGTAATTGCGCTTGTCTTACTAAATCACTCATTTTTCTACCTCACAATATATATTTTTTGAAGATAATAATAATTGCTATTCCACCAATATACATTAGCGAAATACACAATCCAATAATGAAACCCATTTTTGCAAGTTCCCAAATCATAATTTTTCACCGCACCACGGACAAAACTTAATTGGGAATGTTTCAAAAAGAGAGTACCAACCATCAGAACATTCATAATCAATCTTTAGTTTGTCTTTTTCGACAGAAACATAAAGGTCATCACGAATGTTATCACCTAAAATTATAACGTCTTTTTTGCAAACATCACACATAATTTTATCTCCTTTCTAATTATATTATACCACAAACAAATGAAAAGTCAAGAAAATGTACCCAACTATTTTTTTCGCGAGAGATTTTTAGTTGGGTAATTTTTTATTAGTTGGGTTTTGTCAAATTTTAGTTGGGTAAAAGTCAATTTGTTGACTTAAAGTCAATCAATTGAGTAGTCAATCTATTGAGAAGCTAGGGCCGCATCTCACCATATCTCAATCTGTACACTACACATGCAAATAACCTGCGCAGGAGCTTGACTTAAGCTACAAAGTGTGCTATAATTATATTATAAAGATGAAAAGAGAGCCACAGTCCTATCCCCATTAACAAGTGAAAGGAATGAGCTACATGATTAATGTTCAAGAACTTAACTCTCTTACCGATATTTTTGATTACAATTGCGGTGGCTTTGCCCTACACGTTGGCGACTGGTATGCACCAGCGCGCTACGACGAAGGTCAAGAAACTATTAAAGAAATGCTCGAACAGTGCGTCGAGGATATTATGGACGACTTTCCTGAACTTAGTAGGGTAAGCGACTATTCAGGTGTCCCAGATGAAATGGACGTTGTTGGTTTTCGTCTCTGTGTTGCTAGTACCTACAAAGTGGAGTATGATGAGCAAGACAATGAGGTTGAAACTGACATTATTATTGATGAGGTGCGCGACTTCCACTTTATTCTACGTAGTGAAGGTATCTGGTATCACAAGCCAGGCTCCACTAAAGTTCGTGAAGTTGACTTCGACATTGACGATGAGTGGCCGCATAATGAATATAATTATAATTCCGACATTGTGTGGTTTGCCCGCCCGCATGAGGAAATCGTGCCTGAAGACTTTGGTTTTCTAATGCCAGAGAATAGACAGGAAGAAGAGGAAGCCGAATAAGCTTCCTTTTTTCTTGCGCGAAAAAAATTAGTTGGGTAATTGCGGTTCAACTCACGTTTGTCAACTGTCTCGCAAGCTCGACTGCGGCCCGAGCATAAACTTGACAACACCAGCTCAACATACATTTACCCAACTAAAAAACAGCTGCGCACTCCATTACCGACCGAAAATTTAGTTGGGTAATTGCGCATAAGCTGTATAAAGTCAATGATTTGACAACAGTCCACCGATATGGTATAATATAATTATAGAGGATAGGGAAAGCTCTGTGAAAAGAAACGAAAAAATATATTTGCTAACTTATTGACAACACTCAACCTATCTGATATAATATAGATATAAAGATAAGGGTAGCGACCTACCGCTGAAGGAGACGCACACAATGGATACTCTCAAAACCGCAGAAAGACTCGCACTCGTAAGAGCAGAAGCCAAGGCTCAACTCCCAGTCCTTGAAACCGCCGCAAAAATCGGCACCGACACCTATGTCCTTCCAGTAGCGAATGGTTTCGCAAAGGTTACCATCAGCGCCATTAAGGACGAGAACTTCGACCTTGAAGCCGCAGTAGCTGAGTACGAAGACGAACTCGCTGACAAAGCCGCAAAAGCTGAGGAAAAAGCCGAAGCCAAAGCCGCAAAGGAAGCCGAGAAAGCCGCTAAGAAAGCAGCGAAGGAATAAGGTTATTATTCCACTAAAGAATTAGACTAGCTAGTAAAATAGCTGGTCTTTTTTTTTGCAAAAATTTTTTTATCAAATTGTTGACAAAAGTCAAAATAAGCGCACGAAGCAATTTCTAAACCCCC
>Ga0115028_10000040_pt1 | contig 16627 bp, 15 predicted proteins | sample Plant_0915_D1_FD_83894 | JGI IMG/M metagenome (GOLD analysis project Ga0115028, IMG submission 83894) | Wetland microbial communities from Old Woman Creek Reserve in Ohio, USA - Plant_0915_D1 | ecosystem: Environmental > Aquatic > Freshwater > Wetlands > Sediment ... | reverse complement strand
GGCGACCTCGGGGGGGCCGATTGAACTCAGCCTCCAAGCGCTTCACGGCTCAAGATGCGGATTTCGGGCAGGTTGCGGTAGCGCTGCTTGAAGTCGAGGCCGTATCCGACGACGAAGTGGTCGGGGATTTCGAATCCCACATAGTCGACCGGCACGTCAACCTGCCGGTGCGAAGGTTTGTTCAGAAGGGTAACGACCTTGAGGGAGCGCGGCCCGCGTGATCCCAGGTTCTGCAGGATGTAATGCACCGTGAGGCCGGTGTCCAGGATATCTTCGACCAGCAGGACGTCCCTGCCTTCCACGCTTTCATCCAGATCCTTGAGCAGGCGAACCTCCCCGCTCGTCCTCGCGGCGTTGCCGTAGCTCCCGACGGCTATGAAATCCATCGACAGGCTGAGGTCGATCGCCCGCACCAGGTCCGCATGAAAGATGCATGCACCCTTCAGGATCGCGATCAAGTGCGGGTTCCTTCCCCGGTAGTCCCCGGTAATCTGATCTCCCAGCTCGTGAACGCGCTTACGGATTGCAGGTGCATCCAGCAGAAGCGCACCTATGTTCTCATCCGCACGCCTGGACCAGTCAGCTTTCACCTTGTGCCCTCCCAGCTCTTAGGGTGACACATATTCCGCTGAAGCCCTACTGAGTTGTCGCTGACCCGGTTCGCGGCATCGACGGATGAATTCCCGGTGACGCTTGCCGCGTCCGGATCGATCGGATACAGTTTCGTATTCGCACCTGCGAGGTTCGGAGCGGCATGGCAGTCCAGGCCAGGAGAAGATCGGTCGCAGTATTGGTCGGCGGTGTCCGTGTGGGTGGAGACGCACCTGTGGTCGTGCAGTCGATGACCAACACTGACACGGCCGATGTCGAATCGACAACCGCCCAGATCGAGTCACTTGCCGCTGCGGGTTCTGAACTGGTGCGCGTGACGGTGAACACGCGCGATGCTGCCGAGGCGGTCCCGGAGATAGTGAGGCGCCTGGAGGAGCGCGAGGTCAAGGTTCCCATAATCGGGGATTTCCACTACAACGGGCACCTGCTTCTCACCCGTCACCCCGAGTGCGCGCGGGCCCTTGCCAAGTACAGGATCAATCCCGGGAATGTCGGAGCGGGGACACACCATGACGAGAACTTCCGCGCCATGATCCGGGTCGCGATCGACAACGACAAGCCGGTGCGCATTGGCGTCAATTGGGGTTCGCTGGACCAGCAGCTCCTTGGCCGGATGATGGACGAGAACCGGTCCCGCCCTGAACCTCTGGATGCCAGGGCTGTCATGCTCCAGGCGATGGTAGAGAGTGCGGTGGCGTCTGCACGGTTGGCCGAGGGATACGGCCTGCCGCGCGATCACATCATACTGAGCGCCAAGACCTCTGATGTACAAGACCTCATCGATGTGCACAGAGCCCTGGCATCCCGATGCGACCATGCGCTTCATCTTGGTCTCACTGAGGCGGGGATGGGAACGAAGGGGGTGATAGCCTCCACGGCTGCCCTCGGCGTTCTGCTCCAGGAGGGGATCGGGGACACCATACGCGTTTCGCTCACCCCCGCTCCGGGCGGAGATCGCGCAGACGAAGTACGAGTCGCACAGCAGATACTGCAGTCTCTGGGGATACGCAGCTTCATGCCCCAGGTTTCGGCGTGCCCCGGGTGCGGCCGCACTACCTCGACTCTGTTCCAGGAGTTGGCCGACCAGATCCAGGGCTATGTGAGGCGCAAGATGCCTTACTGGAAGGTGCAGTATCCGGGCGTGGAGGAATTGAAGATCGCCGTGATGGGCTGCGTCGTCAACGGCCCGGGCGAATCGAAACATGCGGACATAGGCATCTCACTGCCTGGCTCCGGCGAGGAGCCCAAGGCACCTGTCTTCGTGGACGGCCGCCTCCGTGCTACGCTGCGCGGCGAAAGTATTGTCGCTGGTTTCCTCGAAATCCTTGACGAGTATGTGTCTCTCCGGTACGGTCGGGGCCGCGGAAGCGGGCCGGGGTAGTGCCGGCCGGGGGATGCAGGGCTACTGAGAATACCCGGTTGCGGCAGGATTGGTGCTATCCTATTCGCGCCTGCCATTAAGCAACTTCCACTGATGGGACGTAACTGAAATGCTGAAAACGCACAACTGCGGTGATTTGCGATTGTCACAGGCTGGCGAGAGGGTGGCTCTGGCCGGGTGGGTGCACAACTGGCGCGACCACGGCAGCCTGATCTTCATCGACCTGCGGGACCGCTCAGGATTGGTCCAGGTTACCGCGAGCGAGGGGGCGGGCGATGCCTTTGCCGTCGCACGAAAGGTGCGCGGCGAATACGTTCTGAAAGTAACCGGCACCGTGGGTCCCAGGCCCGCAGGAACGGTGAATGCCAATCTTCCGACCGGTGATATCGAGGTGAAGGCGCAATCGATCGAAGTCCTCAACGCATCGAAGCCTCAGCCGATGCCCATCGACGACGACGGCTACCGCACGGATGAAACGCTGCGATTGAAATATCGGTATCTCGACCTCCGCAGGCAGAGGATGCAGAAGAACATCATCCTGCGGCACAGGACAGTCAAGTTCATCCGGGACTACATGGACGCACAGGGATTCATCGAGATCGAGACCCCCGTGATGATCAAGTCGACGCCTGAAGGCGCTCGGGATTACGTGGTTCCGAGCCGGGTCCAGCCGGGCAAGTTCTTTGCCCTGCCTCAGAGCCCGCAGCAGCTCAAACAACTGCTCATGGTCGCCGGGTATGAAAAGTACTTCCAGATCGCGCGATGCATGCGTGACGAGGATCTGCGGGGAGACAGGCAGCCCGAATTCACCCAGCTCGACCTGGAGATGTCGTTCGTGACGCGGGAAGATGTCCTCGCGGTGGTGGAAGGGCTGATCACGGCACTTGTCCCGGCCGTCGCTTCTCACAAGCGCATTTTCACCCCCTTCCCCAGGCTCAGCTATGCGGAGGCCATCGATCGTTACGGCACGGACAAGCCCGACCTTCGCTTCGGCCTCGAAATCGCCGATCTGACCGACATACTCGGCGGCTCGAGTTTCAAGGTGTTCGCAGATACGGTACAGGCCGGAGGTGTGATCAAAGGGATTGTCGCGCCGGGCTGCGGGGCTTACTCGCGCAAGGACATGGACACCCTATCCGACCTGGTGAAGCCTTCGGGAGCCAGAGGGGTCGCTACCCTGGCATGGACGCCGGAGGGGCTCAGGGGCAGCGTGTCGAAGTTCGTCAGCGACGCCGAAGCCTCCCAAATCGCCGGCCGGTTGCGGGCGCAGGATGGCGACCTGGTATGCATCGTCGCGGACAGGGCGGCCGTGGCCTGCAAGGCTCTCGGGGCTCTGCGTCTGGAATTCCGTGACCGGCTCAAGCTCGCGCCGGCGGACCTTCTTGCTTTCGGATGGATCGTCGATTTTCCGATGTTCGAGTGGAACGACGCCGAGCAGCGATGGACATTCGCCCACCACCCATTCACGATGCCGCGGGAGGAGCATCTGGACAAGCTGGAGAGCGATCCGAGCTCCGTCCTGTGCAATGCCTACGACCTTGTCTGCAACGGATACGAGCTCTCGAGCGGGAGCATCCGTATACACCGCAGGGACATACAGGCGAAGATTTTCAGAAGCCTCGGTTACAGCGACGAGGAAGCCAAGCGGCGCTTTGGCCACATGCTGGAAGCGTTCGAGTACGGAGCGCCGCCGCACGGCGGGATGGCGCCGGGAATCGACCGCCTGGTCATGTTGCTGGCGGACGAGCCGAACATACGCGAAGTGATCGCGTTCCCGAAGACCGCGAGCGCGAGCGATCTCATGTTCGACGCGCCCTCGGAGCTCGACCAGAAGCATCTGGCCGAACTTCACCTCAAGCTTGTCGAGTGACGGGCGGCGCGGGCGGGCAGCGAGATCATTGGGAGGGTTTGCTTTCCAGCCGCGCCTCGCCCTTCATTGTCACAAGCTTGATCGGGGCACCTCCTGAACCGACCGTCGCACTCAGTGAACGCGCATTCTTGTTGGTGACGGCCGTGAGCGGCACTGACTCCCCGTCCACCAGCTGCTCAGGATAGACCACCGACAGCGCCCCATCGCGGGTCTCGAGCTGGAGGGCTGCGGAGTACTCCTCCGGGAGTCGCACGAGCACCTTCCCACGCTGGGTGACCGCGGTGAACCCGTATCCGTCCCAGCGCTTCCCCAGCATGTCGGCCTCAATGTCGCCCGCATCGGTCAGGCCGGAGAAGTACCCCGATATCCCTCTCATTTCCATGGATCCTTCCCGCAGCGTCGCCTCGGTCCACCCGGCAAGGTCTTCGACGGCGAGGTCACCTTTCACGATCAGCAGCTTGAGGTCGGTTCGCTGCTTCGGTACGTACATGGTGATGTTGATCTCGATGGCGGGCGTAACCAGCTTGGGCGATGGATTCTTCGGCACGGCTGCAGGAGCCAGAACGGTCGCGGCCGACTGGGTCCACTTGACGCGAATCGGGAACTCGCTCAGAAGCGCCTTGGCCTTCTCCTGAGGCATGCCGTAGACGATCTTTTCCATCTCGACAACCACGGCCGGGCGCTGCCAGCCGACGATCCTGACATTTCCGGCAACGCCGAGGGTCAGTTCGACCCTCCCGCCCGGGAAGAACACGAACTGCTTCTGAGTCCTTTCTATGTAAGGCGCTTCCTGCTCTCCGGCCGGTTCCTGGAATAGCGAGGCCGGACCTCCGGCGAGAAGGGTTGCAGCTAGGATCGCGAGATGCTGGATCATGTATCAACTCCTGGCGCCGTTACCTGGTTTCCCGCAGCACCTTGTGCTCGCGGCGAATCTCCAGGACCTTATCGGCCGGGATGGCTTCGACGGTATGTCCCGCGTAGCCTGTAACCGTCCTGGCCATGAAGAGCGACTTGTAGACAGCCTCTTCCGTGGCCTCCCTGACTGCCTGGAACAACGGCGACAATGTTGAGCCGGCATGACGGTCCTCTCTGCAATCGAACAGGCGGTCGGCGCCCCGGGGCGCAGGAGTATTGTACGATACGCAGGATGCAAGGGATCAGGGATCAACAAGTCTGCCCAACATGCCGAGCCGCACGGATTCGATCGATTGATCGACTGGCCTTTGGGTGGGAGCTCAAATCCAGGAGATCTTGAACCCTCCAACGCCCGTTACGACGCGCACGGACACGCGGATCCTGGCCTCGTCGTAACCTTCGCTGAAGTAGTAGGAGTCCCGCATGGTGAAGCCATCGAGGTGGAAGCCGCTGAGGAAATTCTTCTGGCCTTCGACCCTCACGCCTATTCCGCGGGGCATTTTGATGCTGACGCCGCCGACACCCACCTGGATCTTTATCTCGGCATCCCGCTGCCACTCGCCGGTCAAGTCGAGGTTCGCGCCGCCGACGCCGCCTTCGAAATCCAGTTCGCTGAATTTCAGGTTACCGAGACCAACCGCGTCCAGGCTCCCGACGCCGTTCTTGATGCGGATGCGATTACAGGAGACCGGGTTAGGCTCGTAGGCGGAAATCCGGGCACCGCCTACTCCGGATTCAATGTCGAGGTCGGTCAACTGCAATCCAGTGAGAGAAAGCCTGGCATCTCCGACACCTGTGTTGATCGCCAGCTTGACGGGTATGGTGTTGGTCAGGCCAAGGCGCAGCCTGTTCGGGTGCCGATCCGACCTGAGGCCCAGCTTGTGCAGGCTTTCAAGACGGAACTTGAGATGTCCGGTGCCATCGCTCTGTTGGTAGCCGATGACCTCCTGGTAGCTGGCCTTGTCGTAATCCAGGTCAATGGTATAGGCCACGGTTCCCTTTTCCGCGGCTACTTCGAGCGACCCGACATCGAAGCCTATGTCTGCCTCGAGGTTCTTTTCCGTGCCAAGCGGTTGGCTTTTCGCGACCGAAATTACCTCGGCGGGCACGCGCTCCTCGAGATCGCAGCCGGCGAATGGAAGCGCCAGCAGCACGGCTGAAAATGACCACAGAGCCTTTCTCATGGGAAATCTCCCCCGGAAATCAGTTTGAACTGTTCTCCGCTTTTTCGGTCCCTCGTGTCCGCAGCTGGATGTTCCCGTATTCAGAATCGAGCACGATTTTTGGTCCCCCGGACTTGACCCTCCCATTGAGCGTTCCCAAGTCAGGACCCGCCTCCGCCGGGAGAAGGCCGGCGTAGTCCGAAAGGACCCGGCCGTTACGCGCATTGGCTTGGATTTCGAAAGCAGCTCCCTCCGGGATGTAGAGCTCAATCGCGCCGTTCTTGCCTTTAACGTTTATCTCGCCCTTCCCCAGCGTCCTGGGCGAGAGCGTTATGTCGCCAAATTGACTGACAACCTTGCACGCCGAGCTGAAGTCATTCAGTTCCACATCCCTCATCGTCGTCTCAATATCAGCCGGCCCGCTCACGTTGCTCGCGGTCACTGCCGTTCCCTGCGCCTTGACATCCAGGGCGCCGACATCCTCGAAGGTCAGGCGGTCTGAGTTGGAGCGCACAGTGGTCTTACCCTTGACGTCCTTGATGGTTGCGGACAGGTAACTGGTCTCTGCTTCGACGTCGGCCGCCACGCCGGAAACCTGGACGCGACGGTGGCTGGTCGCCAGCTTCAGGGTGCTGCCGAGAGCGCTCACCGTGACCTGTGAGCCGCGCGCGCTGATGACGACGGGTTTGCTTACCTTCTCGACACTGACGCTGCTCTCGGTGTTTGTGACAGTTAGGGTGCCGTCCACGTCGCGGATCTCTACCGGGTGGAATTCGTCGGTCACCGTTACATTGCCCTTGATGGTTTCCGCGTTGACGCGGCCACGGGCGTCGACAGTCAGGTTGCCGGTGAGGTTGATGAACCGGGAATCACCGTAGTGGTTCGATGCGATGAACTCGCCTGTGCAATCCCGGATCTCCAAATCGTTGTGGGTAGTGCCCAGCTCGAGCCTGCCTTCGAGATTCGCCACTCTGACCTCACCGAAGGAGTTTTCGACCTTGACCTCCGTCTTCGGTGGAACCAGGACCTCGAGATCGGTGTTGAACCGGTAGTCCTTTGAGGCGAGCGCATCGCGGTTGGTCTTGACGAGAAACGACGCCGCCTCGGCCTGACCCTCGGGCCCCGCTTCTACCTTGATTTCAGCTCCGATCGCCTTCGCGCGCGATTCGTCATTCTGGTACACAACCTTCCGAATGCGCACCTTCACTTCCTGGTCGCTTCCGGGCGACACCACTACGGAACCGTACGAGTTCTCGATGCGTACGGGCGTGGATGCGGTCAGCGCGTAGGATTTCTCTTCAGTGTAGCTGTATGAAGTCCCGAACCACTCGCCCGGCCGAACAGGAGTCCCGCCGATGGAGATCGGAAGCTCCCTGAAGATCCGCCCCACGTGGCTCTGGGTGGCCTTTGTGATCAACGTCCCGACCATTACCAGGAACAGGATTCCGATGATTTCGCCGACCCTGAGCGAAACTCCTTCCTTCTGTCGGTAGTAATCGATCACTTTGCCGAGTCCCAGCAGGATCAGCAGGATGGGCCAGTAGCGGGCAGCCAGCGACCAGACGTCCGGACCGATGCCGAAGTTGCGCAGAAGAAAAATGATGCCCAGACCGGTCCATAGAAGCCCGCCAAGCAGAGAAGGACGATATCTTCGATCACTCATGGATGCCTACTCCTTTGGCCTGATTTCCGGCGCAGGTAGAGCCTCCTGCCAGGCGAAGTATCCATAAAGCTTATTCAGGCCCACGAGTATCAGTATGACGGGCCAGTAGCGGCCGACCAGGTGCCAGAGCGAAAATCCCTCGTACCAGATCTCGAGGAAGAACACGACTCCGATTGCGATCAGCACCAGCCCTGCCGTAAGTGTTCCGCGGCGCACAGTTGACGTCATTTGGGATTCCTCCTAAACCTGGTTGCCATCGGCCGCCTTGCGGACCGAAGAAGCCGCTGACTGTGCGCGGTCATTCACCGAACGCCAGACAAGGTAGGCACCGAGCAGGATGAACACTGCAGGCCACATCCTGTTCAGGAAGTGGTACGGAATGATGTTCTGCAGAAGGAAAAGGACCCCCAGGAGGACAAGGAATATGCCCCAGGCAAACGGAGTCCTGTCCATGGCCGACCTTTCCGGGACCGTCCCGGTTTCGAGCCGGGCGCGTGCTCTTGCCTCCGCAGTCCGGTAGGAGTCAAACATCGTGAACACGATGAAGGCGAAAGCCGCAAATCCGAAAATGCCGTGGATGTTGTCTGACATGATGACCAGGGCCGCAAAAACCGCGAAGTAGGTGAGAGCCTTCAGATACTCGTTGTTATAGACAGCTCCCATGCCGGGGATCAGGGAACAGACGGCGGCCCGTTTGGGTGAATCAGCGGGGATCCGCAGGTCCTTGACCGCTGCCGCCCACTCCGCTCCCTGCACAAGGCAGTCCTGGCAGTAGTATTTCCCTTTGATCTGGTGGGAACACTCGGTGCACAGGGGTTTGTTGCAGGCGCTGCAGAAATCCTGAGCCTCGGCGGTTGCATGATATGAACATTTCATAATGCCTCTCTCCCCTAGTTGTCCGGTTCCTGTATCTCCCCAGCTCAGCTCATGTCGGCAACAGCAGCAGACTACTCTTTCCGCTGGGATTCTTTTCCTGCTGTTGCCGGGGTTCCCCCGACTTCTTTTTGCCCTCCACAGGCACATCCAGCTGGTCGATCATCAATCCGAGCCTGTTGAGCATGTTGTTTTTGATGAACGTGAATTGAGCCTGCCACTCGTTCTTCTTGTCGTAAACCTTGAGGCCTCTGCTGTAAAGAGCCTGGGCGCCGCGATCCATCTGGCTGAAAAGTTCCCGGGGAGACAGGAGAGCCGTGGCCGAGGAGATCCGGTCACGGAAGAGGCCGAACGTGAGCCCGATAAACATCAGTGTCAGGACGGCGCCGGCAGCGAAGCGAGGCGTCAGGAGAGGACGCAGGAAATACTGGTCCAGCAACTCCCTGAAGGTGCGGGTCCTCGGACGCCCTGTGGTCCTGAGCAGGACTCTCTCTATCAGGGCGATCTCCGGCTCGTAGCTTGGAAAACTTCTGCACCTGAGCAGGATGGATCGCATTTCCTCGAGCAGCGCCGAGCAGTTAGCGCACTCGTGCAGGTGTTCTGCCACCTGGCCCATTTCAGAGGCCGGCAGGGTGCGGTCCATGTACTCGCTCAGGCGCTCTTCAAATTGCGGGCATTTCATCACTACCCCCTACATCTGCCATCCCAACTGCGCCCTCCGCTTGGACAGGAGCTTGGCCAGCTCGAGTCGTCCCCGGTTGATGCGGCTCTTCACAGTCCCTTCCGGGATTCCGAGAAGTCCGGCGATTTCGAGGTAAGCCATGCCTTCGATGTCCCTCAGGATGATGGCCTCCTTCAGTTCCGGCGACAGGGCCTCGAGCCCTTCCCGGAGGAATCGCGCGGCTTCGTCCCGCTCCACGGTGCGCTCGGGACTTGGAACCTTTTCATCCTTCAGGTTCATGGTCTCGAGCTCCTCCGTGCCTGCGGCCTGCTGGAATCGCCTTGTCTGTCTGTAATGATCTATGATCAAGTTCCGCCCAACCTTCAGTATCCAGTTCTGAAAAGTCCCCGCGTCTGCCCGGAAGCTCTTGAGGTTCTGATAGACCCTGATGAGAATCTCCTGGGTCAGGTCCTCTGCCTCATCCCTGCGGTTCGTGTAGCGATAGCCCAGATTGTAGATCCTCCTTGTGTAAGAGGTTACAATCTGCTCCCAGGCGGTGTCGTCTCCCTGGATGCAGCGCTCTACAAGTTTTTCATCGCTCGAGAGCACCCGCTGCTCCTCGCTCCGAACCCCGCTTCCACTCCAGCCAAACGAGACTGCGGGGGCAAAAGTTCAATAAATGCTCGCTGGCGTAGCCGTTACGACCCTGCCAGGCTATCGATTGTGCTACGGCAGGAGGCATTGCGCAAGCAGCACCATGTTACGCCAAGGATCCTGGTGCGACCGGGCGCCAAAGCCGGGGGTACACGCAGGGCGTTGCGTCGTCAGGTTTCCGCCCGCAGCTTCCACGGCGGCGGGTGACTGACGGCTGGTCGTTAAGCTTTCCGGGATGTTGTGCTAAAATCTTTGAAACCGCGAACTTGGGCCCATGGACGCCCGGGTTGCGGTGGATGCCGGACCAGGGGATAGAGCCGTTACGTATGAAATGCCCGTACTGTGGGTTTCTGAAGGATCGCGTCGTTGACTCCCGCGAGAGCCGTGACGGCGACTCAATCCGCCGCCGACGGCAGTGCTTGAACTGTGCGCGTCGCTTCACAAGCTATGAGCGAATCGACGAAATCGCGTACATGGTCATCAAGAAGGATGGCGGCCGGGAGAAGTTCGATCGGCACAAGATCCTGAATGGCTTGTTCAAGGCGTGCGAGAAGCGGCCGGTCAGTCTGGTGCAGCTCGAGCGACTCGTAGACCTCGTAGAGCAGAAGGTCCACGAAAGCCCGGATCATGAGATCGAGTCTTCAGCAGTGGGGCGTATACTTTTGTCGGAACTCAGGCGACTTGATAAGGTGGCATACCTCCGTTTCGCCTCGGTGTACCTGGAATTCGAGGACGTCTCGGAGTTTATGACTGAGATCAACGAGCTGTTTGAAAAGAAGCATGGCGAAACCTAGAAAGAATCTAACGCATCAAGCGAGCCTCAACAATCCCGCACAGCTTCTGATGGAAGCGGAAGCGTTCCTTGACAGCCTGACGCTCGGCACCTGGCTTCCGAACGTCGACCTGTGCGAAGCCAACGAACTCTATACCATCCGTGTAGAACTGCCCGGAGTTGACCTGGAGGACATCTCACTCACCATCCAGGACTCGGTGGTAAGGGTGTCCGGTGTCAAACGCGAACCGAACATTTCGCAGAAGCTTCTGTGTTACTACTGTCTCGAGAGGCGCTACGGGAAGTTCCTTCGAGAAATCAATCTCGAAAGTGTTGTCGATGCGCGCCGGGCTACCGGGCAACTCGATAACGGGGTCTTGATCGTCGAGCTGCCAAAGCTGGTAGACCGCCGAGGTCGGGTTTTGGAAATCCCGATTGTGCGCAAGAAGAGATGAAACTCCGGCCCTGAACTTCAATCGTCTCTAGCTGAAAGGACGCTGAACACTCATGACGACGTCGGACGCGAGCGAGGACGCGGTCAAGCAGGAGCAACACGGCGGGCAGGAGGAGCGGCTCGAGATCCCGGATACCCTCCCGGTTGTGCCCTTGAGCGGCATGGTCACGTTCCCCTTCATGATCGTTCCACTGCTGGTCTCCAACGAGGGCGCGATCAGCGCGGTCGATTTTGCCTTGTCGCGCAACCGCATGATTCTGCTCGTTACCCAACGGCAATCCGATGTCGATAATCCAACTCCCAAGGACTTGTACGACATCGGTACCGTAGGGGTAGTTATTCGCATGCTCAAAATGCCGGACCAGAAGGTGCGTGTCCTGGCGCAGGGAATATCGAGAGCCCACGTCCGCAAATGGGAGACCGGGCAGAATTTCATTCAGGCCAGCATCGAAGTCGTGGAGGAGACGAAGACCGAGGCGCCGGGCCTGGAGCCGGAGGCTCTCCGAAGGAACGTAAACGCGGCGTTGGAGAAGGCGACCTCGCTCGGCAGGAACATCCCCCAGGAGGTCATGGTGATCGCTTCCAACCTCGAGGATCCCGGCAGGCTGGCCGACCTGGCCGCGTCGAACCTCTCGCTGAAGGTGGAAGAGGCCCAGGAGATACTCTCGATTCTGGATCCCTGGAAGCGTTTGAGGCGTATCCACGAATTGCTGACGCGCGAGATTGAACTGCTCACGGTACAGCAGCAGATCAGTAGCCAGGCAAAGGATGAGATGGACAAGGGCCAGCGGGAGTACTTCCTCCGCCAGCAGCTGAAGGCCATCCAGAGCGAATTGGGTGAGGGCAACGAACTCCAGGAGGACGTCCGGCGGTATGCGGCCCGGGCAGACGAAGTGAAGATGCCCAAGGAGGCGCGCGAGGAGTTTGATCGCCAGCTCCGTCGCCTCGAACGACTGCACCCGGAGGCGGCGGAGACCTCCATCGTACGGACCTACCTTGACTGGATGGCAGGCCTGCCATGGAGCTTCCAGACCGAGGACAACCTGAACCTTTACAAGGCCGAGAGAATACTCAACGAGGATCACTACGGGCTGGAGAAGATAAAGGAGCGCATCCTCGAACACCTCGCGGTCCGCAAGCTCAAGAAGGACAGCAAGGGCCCGATTCTCTGCTTCGTGGGGCCGCCGGGAACAGGTAAGACCTCACTCGGCAAGTCCATTGCGCGCGCGCTGGGACGGCGTTTTGTCCGCTTGAGCCTGGGCGGAGTTCATGACGAAGCTGAAATCCGGGGGCACCGGCGTACCTATGTCGGCGCCATGCCGGGCAGGATCGTCCAGGAGATTCACCAGGCCGGATCCAACAACCCGGTCTTCATGATGGATGAGGTCGACAAAATCGGGGCGGACTTCCGCGGCGACCCGTCATCGGCGCTGCTCGAGGTCCTCGATCCCGAGCAAAACAGCACCTTCAGGGACAACTACCTCGGTGTGGCTTTCGACTTGTCGCATGTGCTCTTCATTACCACAGCGAACATACTGGACACCATTCAGCCTGCATTCCTCGACCGTATGGAAGTACTCCGGCTGTCCGGCTACACCGAACAGGAGAAGCTGCAGATCGCACGACGGCACCTCATTCCACGACAGGTGGAGGCGCAGGGCCTGAAAGCGAACGACCTGAAGCTGTCCGTCCCGGCGCTGCGGGCCATGATTCGCGGCTACACCAGGGAGGCGGGTCTCAGGAATCTCGAAAGAGAACTCGGGAGCATCTGCCGCAAGGTTGCCGTCAGGCATGCAACAGGCAGGACTCGCCCCGTCATCATCACGCAGAAAAACCTCGCGCGATTTCTCGGCGCTCCCTCGAAAATGCCCGAGGAACGCCTCCTCAGGAGCCAGGTCGGTATCGCAACCGGCCTGGCGTGGACCCCTGTAGGCGGCGAGATCCTGTTTGTAGAAGCCCAGGCTATGGCGGGGAAAGGGAACCTGATTCTGACCGGCCAGATGGGAAATGTGATGAAGGAGTCGGCCCAGGCCGCGCTGAGCTTTGCCCGCGCCCGCGCCTCCGAGTACAAGATCAGCGAGGACTACTTTACCTCCCACGACTTTCACATCCACATTCCCGAAGGTGCCATCCCCAAAGATGGTCCGTCTGCCGGCATCACCCTGGCCGTCGCGCTGCTCTCCGCCTGCACCGGACGCCGGGTTCGGCGCGAAATCGCGATGACCGGCGAAATCACATTGCGCGGAGACGTATTACCGATCGGCGGAGTCAAGGAGAAGGTTCTCGCAGCTCACCGCGGTCGCATACGGACCGTAATGCTGCCGCGTCAGAACGAGAAGGATCTGGAGGAAATCCCGAAGGAGTTGCGCCGCGATCTCAAGCTCATTCTGGTTGACAGGATGACGGAGGTGCTCAGGCACGCGCTCGAGTAGCCTGGTCAAGATCATGCCGGGGGCGTCCGTAGAGTCTTCCTCATTGAGACCCGGCCAGCACCGAGGCATCCTCGGTATCGGCGTCGGAATCTGCGTCGCAATCGGTATCGGGCTTTCGGAATCATGGTCAGCCGACGGACTTCGGGCTTGAGTTGGTTCTCCATCGATAACGATACCGAGGCCGATTCAGACCCCGATATCGGGACGGCCCTGCATCGCACCGCCGCGCGAGGCAAGCCAAAGCTGCGCGTCCGAGCCATGGCTGATCATTTGCGCACCCTCGGAATGCCCTTACTATGAAACCTGCCGACCGGCACCGCCGGCTCTCCGAAGACGGAATCGTTCGTGCTCTCAAAGAACGCTATGCGTCACGAAGCCGTTTGGTTGAAACCGGGATAGGCGACGACGCCGCCGTGCTCCGAGCCTTGCCGGGGCGGAAACGATGGATTGTGACGACCGACATGCTGCTCGAGGGCGTCGACTTCCGACAGAACTGGATCACTGCCGCGGAACTGGGCCACAAGGCACTCGCCGTCAACCTCAGCGACCTGGCAGCGATGGGCGCCATTCCACTTTTCTATACTGTGGCTCTTGCCATGCCGCGCACGGTCGATCCAGCCTGGATCGACCGCTTCTTCAGGGGGCTGACTTCGCTCGGACGAAAATGGAAAGCGGACCTCATCGGAGGTGATCTGTCTTCCTCACGATCGGATATCAGCATAGCCATCACCGCAATCGGGACTCCCGCAGGAAAGCGCGCCGTCCTTCGCAGCGGAGGTGAGATCGGAGACCTGTTATACGTGACCGGGACCCTTGGCCGCTCCGCCTCCGGCTTGAAACTGCTGCGATCGGGGATCCTGCAGGGGCGAAACCGTGCCGAGCGACTGGCCCTGCAGGCCCACCGCACACCCGAACCGCGCTGCGATGCTGGCGCCTGGCTGGGGCGCAGCGGCCTGGTGCGCTGCATGATGGACCTTAGTGACGGCCTCTCGGTCGATCTTCCCAGGATGTGTGACGCGAGCGGTGCCGGCGCTGAAATCTGCGCCGCGGATCTGCCGTGCTATCCCGAATCTCAGGCGTGGCGATGCGACCCGCTGGACCTCGCACTCAACGGCGGCGAAGATTACGAGCTCCTCTTCGCGGTTCCGCCATCCAGGGCATCCTTGCTCGAGAAGCACTATCCATCAAACCTACCTCCACTTGCCAAGATCGGCAGCCTGACCGCGGCCATCGGCGTGCGCTGGAGGCCGAGCCGCGGGGCCGCAGCAAAGCCACTTGAAGCCATGGGCTATGACCACTTCTCCTCCTGATCTGGCAAGCCCCTGTCTTTCAACTCTTTGCGGCTGCCCCCCTCACAGCCCCGAAGCGCCCGCACATTTTTGCAGCAACCTTTGGCATGCTTGAGCATCTCATCTATGGCGTCATTTAGAGTGGCCAGTCTGCCGATGAATAGGGTGTAGCGTCGCGTAGCTTTCGTTGCAGTACGTTTCAAGGTGCACGGCTTTGAACTTCCAGCTGTGCCTGTTCATCCTATCTCTTGGCTGGTGCGCGGAAGTTCTCGTGCGAAACCTATCATGAGATGGATGAGGAGTTCTCGTTACTTGCAGAAGCTGGTTACCCTGGATGACTCACCTCACCGCATAGCTCTTGGCTTCGCGGTTGGCGTATTCCTGGCGTTCACCCCGCTGCTTGGTCTGCACACGGTCCTGGGCCTGCTGATCGCATTTGCCTTCGGGCTCAACCGTGTGGCGGTGCTGGTCGGTGTGTTCGTGAACAATCCCTGGACTCTGTTTCCGATTTACGGCCTCGCCGCCTACGTAGGAGGGCTGTTTGTCGGGTTCCCGCCGACTGTGCCGATGGCCGCACTGGGCTTCGGTGAAATCTTCAAGAGCCGTTTCTGGATTGAGTTGGCGGGGGCCTGGAGCTTCTGGAAACCTCTCCTGCTCGGGTCGGCGATTCTTTCCTGCGCCGCGGCGGCACTCTCCTACGTTCTTGTCTTCTTCATCATAACCCGGGCAAAGGGTGCCGGCAGAACCCTCGAATTTCCATCGGCCAGCCGGGGCTGAGAGACAGTATCAAGCCTTCTTGCTTCGCCGGCGCGCTGTCTGTAACCTTGAGCCGTGATGAACGTCCGGCACCTCTTCCTGGTACCAGCTTGCTTGATTCTCCTGTCTGCCTTCGCATCGGCACAGCCCGTGGAGGGGCTCGTTCACATCCGTTTCCTGACGGACGTACGCGTCTTTGCCGTGATGTCCGCGGCCAACGCCGCCGGTTTTGACCTGGATGCGGAAGAACTCGCAGGCAATCCGGTGCGCGCGCTGCTTCGCGAACGGGTCAAGAGTCTCGACACCGACCTTCTGCAGCGGCTTCGTTCATTCTATCAGTCGAAAGGAGAGCCCGGAGACCCTGTCAACAATCAGGGCAGATACATTTCCCTCGCCCTGCTCCTTAACGGTCCCCCGCAGCTTCAGTTGGCCATTAAGGCGGCCGAGGTTCCGGCCGAGGCCAAGCCGCTGATCGGATTCGAATCGCTGGTTGCGGAGACCTGGCAGAAGGGGAACCTGGCGCAATTCTGGACAGATGTGCGACCGAGGTATCTCGAGGAGATCGAGGCGTACCGCCCTCTAATCCGTGACATGATCGTCCTGGTGCTCCGCTATGCTCGCACCGAGGCCCGGATATCACTGGATCGGATGGTTCATTTCATTCCGGACCCACTGGGCGGCTACGGGATCGTGAACGCCCGCAACGTGGGCGAGACCTACATCATCGTCGTCGGCCCGAGCCGGACACGAATCTCCACGATGCGGGCGATCCGTCACGAATACCTTCACTTTCTGATCGACCCGCTGCTCGCGAAATACTCCGGCTACCTGCCCTACGAGGAGCCGTTCGTGAAGAAGCTCCGTGAGCAGCCGGGCGCCTTGACACTTTACCGTGACAACTTCAGGTTCATGGTGGCCGAATCGCTCATCGAGACGGTGGAGGCGCGGCTGGCAGGTAGCTCCGACAGGCCTCCGGGGGAATTCCTCGTTCCCGCCTATGACCGCGGCCTGATCCTGGCCCCGTACTTCTACGATGCACTCGTGAAGTTCGAAGCCCGCTCGGAGTCTCTGCAGGAATTCATGCCGGTTTTGGTGGATGGAATTTCCTGGGATAAAGAGAAGGATCGGGATG
>Ga0115028_10000038_pt1 | contig 17029 bp, 2 predicted proteins | sample Plant_0915_D1_FD_83894 | JGI IMG/M metagenome (GOLD analysis project Ga0115028, IMG submission 83894) | Wetland microbial communities from Old Woman Creek Reserve in Ohio, USA - Plant_0915_D1 | ecosystem: Environmental > Aquatic > Freshwater > Wetlands > Sediment ... | reverse complement strand
TCGGACGCGGCCCGATCTCGAGGAACAACCGGTACCCCTTCCGGTACAACCCCTCGATGGAGGCGGCGAACCGAACCGGGCGCCGGACGTGCCGGACCCAGTACTCTGCATCGGGGACCTCGCCGGCTCGGAACGACTCCCCCGTGACGTTCGAGACGAGGGGAATGCCCGGGGAAGCGAACGAAACCTGCCGCGCGATCCGGCCGAATTCCCCCAGGATCGGGTCCATCAGGGGCGAGTGGAACGCGTGGGACACGAACAGGGTCTTGCATTTGACACCCGATGCGGAAAACTCCCCGCACACGGATTCGACGTCGGGAACCGCGCCGGAAATCACCACGCTGCCCGGCGCGTTGATGCCGGCGACGGCGACCCGCCCCCCTTGCCTGGATACGGCTTCGGCAACGCGACCTTCCTCGGCGGAGACGGTCGCCATCGTTCCGGGCTCTTCCAGAGACTGCATCAGGCGCCCGCGCGCGGTCACCAGCTTGAGGGCGTCCTCGAGACCGAAGGCGCCGGCGACGCAGGCGGCGACGAACTCCCCGAGGCTGTGTCCCAGGACTGCGTTCGGCCGAACGCCCCACGACCGCCACAGTTCCGCAAGGGCGTACTCCAGCGAGAAAAGGGCAGGTTGCGTGTAGGCCGTCTGCCCGAGGAGAGGAGCGCACTGCGGGTCGTGAAGAAGGTCGAGGAGCGGCCGGTCGAGATGCCCACGCAGGATTGCGGCGCACTCCTCCAGCGCGCGCCGGAAGGTCGGCTGGGTATCGTAGAGCCGTCGTCCCATGCCGCTGTACTGGGCGCCCTGCCCCGTGAAGAGGAACGCGATCCTCGGCTGATCCGTACTCCCCATCTCCCCGCAAAACACGCGATCGTCCTCGCGTCCTTTCTCGACGGACCGCAGCGACGAAACAAGCTCTTCCCGGGAAGCGGTGACGATCGCCCGTCTTTGCACACCGTGCGCCCTCCCCCGGTTGGCGGAGCTGGCGATGTCCGGAAGCGCATCGGTACCCACGGCGATCCGGTCCGCGTACGCCCCCGCCAGGGTGCGGAGCGCCGCGGGCGTGCGGGCCGAGAGTGTCATGAGGTGCAACGGACGTTCGGCCGAGACCGACGCCTGGGGGATTTCGGGAGGGGCCTCCTCGATGACGACGTGCACGTTGGTGCCGCTGAACCCGAAGCCACTGACGCCCGCGATCCGGCGACGTCCTTCCGGCCATCCCCGCCGGGTCCCCGGCACCTCGATCGGCATGTCCTCCCACGGGAGGAGGGGGCTGAGAGTTTCTGCGTGCAAATGGGGCGGGATCTCTCCGTGCTGCAGCGACAGCACCACCTTGATGACGCTCGTCACCCCGGCGGCGGCCTCGAGGTGACCGAAGTTGGTTTTCACCGACCCGATGATCAGGGGTGCCGTGGCGGCACGTCCCTTCGCCAGCGCCGCGTTCAGTGCGCGGACTTCGATCGGGTCTCCCAGCGTGGTGCCCGTGCCGTGGGCCTCCACGTACACGACGTCCTTCGGCGACAGCCCGGCGTCCTCCAGCGCAGCGCGGATCACCGCTTCCTGCGACGGACCGTTGGGCACCGTGAGGCCCCCGCTCGCCCCGTCCTGGTTGGCGGCGATTCCCCGGATGACCGCGAGGACGCGGTCCCCGTCCGCCACCGCGTCCGACAGCCGCTTGAGCACGACGACGCCGCACCCTTCCCCGAGGACGAATCCGTCCGCCGCCGCCGCGAAGGTCCTGCACCTCCCCGTAGGCGACATCATCTTCGTCCGGCAGAACGCGATGGTGTTGTCGGGGGCGAGCATCAGGTGGACGCCTCCCGCAATCGCCATGCGGCAATCCCGCATCCGCAGCCCCTGGCAGGCGAGGTGCAGGGCGACCAGCGACGAGGAGCACGCCGTGTCGACGCTGATCGCGGGGCCCCGCAGTCCGAGAATGTACGACAGGCGGCCCGACACCACGCTGTGGGCGATCCCCGAGGCGGAATAGGGCGTGACCCGGGAAGCCTCCCCCGACCAGGGGGAGAACCGCGCGTAATCGTTGCTGCACACCCCGACGTAGACGCCCGTCTTCGTTTCCGTGAGCAGATCCGGGGCCTGCCCCGCGTTCTCCAAAGCTTCCCAGGCGACTTCGAGCAGGATCCGCTGCTGCGGGTCCATGTCGACGGCCTCGCGAGGCGCGATGCCGAAGAACTGCGGATCGAAGCCGTCGACGGAACGGAGGAAACCGCCCCATCGAGTGTAGGTCTTGCCGGGCGCGTCCGGGTCCGGGTCGAAGACCTCCTCGATCTTCCACCGGTCCGGGGGCACTTCGGTGATCGCGTCGACCCCGTCCCGGAGCAGGCTCCAGAAGCGATCGGGATCGTCCGCTCCCCCCGGCAGGCGGCACCCGAGACCGATGATGGCCAGCGGCTCGTGCCGGAAATGCTCGGCGGCGTCCAGGCGCGCCTGGAGGTCGTCGATCGCCCGGAGGGCCCTCTTGAGGGGGGAAATGCCGGCGTCGCTCATCTCGTCTTCCCCTCGATCTTCTCGAGGCGCAGCAGCAGAGCGGCCTCGGCCTCCCCTTCGGTCAGTCGATCGAGGTCCTCCCGGAGTTGTCCCTCCCTGCGTTCCGGTCCCGCGGGGACGTCGCCCGTCGGAGGCACGCCCTTTCCGGAAGCCGCATCGCCCCCTCCCAGCAGGCCGGCGAGATAGTTCCCGATGTCCTCGCACGTCGGGTAGTCGAACACCAGTGTCGCGGGCAGCCGGGACTGCAGGCCCAGCATCGTGCTGAGCCGGTTCCTCAACTGGACGGCCATCAGGGAGTCGAATCCGAGATCCATCAGCCGGTCGCGCAGGTTGGGCTTCCTCCGCTCGTCGAGGCGCAGGATCTTCGCGACCACGTCGCGCGTACAATCCGTGAGCCGTTCCCGTCGCTCTGCCGGATGGTACTGGAGCAACTCCTCCACCGTGCAGGCACCTCCGGCCTCCGGGAACTCCCTGGATATATCCGCCTTGACCGGGACTCGACCCTCGGGGTTCCCTGCCCCTGCGGGGAGTTCCTGCCCCGAGGCCGATCGTTCCCCCGGACGGGCCGCAATCAAGACGTGGTTTCCCAGGTTCGTGGCGGGGGAACTTCCTTCCGGAAACGCCGAGGCCGCGCGGAATCCCCTTTCCGTCAGCATCTCGACCCATCGATCCGCGGAGACGAGCGGGTTGTCGCGTCGCACGGAGTCGTCGAACGCCTGCCACCCCTCGATCAGGCCCGTCGTGATGTCGAAGACGCGGGGATGGGCCGTCGTCTCGCTCAACACCAGGATTCCGCCTTCCGCCAGGAGCATGGCCACCCGGTCGATCGTCCCGCCCAGATCCCGGGTCGCATGGAGAACGTTGGCCGCGATAACGACGTCGAAGCTTCCTTCAGGAAAACCTTGCTCGCGGGGGTCCCGATCGATGTCGAGGCGGGAATATTGCACGAACGGGAAGTCCGTGAAACGCTCCATGGCGCGATTCAGGAACAGATCCGAAACATCCGTAAACACATACCGGGTCCTCATCGGATCAAGCCACGGGAGCAATGCCGCCGTCGTTCCGCCGGTTCCCGCCCCGATCTCCAGAATACGAAGAGGCCGCGTGGGTGTGACGTCGCGCGCAGCGGCCTCGAGGGCGGCGCGAACCATGGCGTTCAGGTACCGGGAGACCGCCGAGCGATGGTAGAGGCCGTCGGCCAGGTCGAACGACCCTTGCGGGAACAGCGTGTCGAGGGGGCTCTGCTTTCCCGTCAACACGGATGCCAATCGCGGGCCGCAACTCTGAACATATTCGTAGAACTCAGGATAGGCCTTACTCTCCTCGGATGCCTCGCGGAGCAACGGATCGAGCGGCGGGGACGACAGGGGCCGGTCTGCCCGGAATTCCGATCCCTCCGCTTTCAGCATCCCGGCCTCGGAGAGGTGGTCCATCCATCGGCGCATGAGCCGCGAGTAGGTCGGCGGAATGCCGAAGGACTTGCACAGGGCTTCCGGCGTGAAGGTCTCCCCTTTCCTGCGGAACGCGCCGATTTCCTCCAGGGCTCCGGCCTGATACGCAAGAGTGAGTCGCTCGAACGCGGCCCATATCCGGGGGAACGATTCGGGGAAAAGATCGAAGGGCGCCTGCTCCGCCTGCAATCGCGTCTTGCGCAGGCACGATTCCCACAGGTCCTCCCGGGTCCCCGCCGCATCCGTTCCCTCCGGGGCGCCGGAGAACCAGTACCTCTCGCGCTCGAACGGGTAAGTGGGAAGGTCGATTTTCCTGTGATCGTATCCACGATCCAGCTCCGGCCAATCGACCGGAACGCCGCGGGAGTACAGCACACCGAGTCCGTCGAGCATCTCCCTCCAATCGTCCGACCCCGGCCGGAGTGACGCCACGCCGCAGACGTCCGGAGCCGTCAGCTCCTCTTCGACGAAGCCGGTGAGCGTGGTCCGAGGGCCGATTTCCAGGAAGACACGATACCCCCGCTCGTAGAGCCCTCGAAGCCCCTCCGCAAATCGGACCTGTGACCGCGCGTGACGTTTCCAGTACGAGGGGTCGAACTCTCCCGGCCGGACGGGTACCGCCGTGACGTTCGAAACCAGCTCGATCTCCGGATCGCGCATCTTCGCATGCCGAGCCGCCCTCTCGAGGGCGTCGAGCATGGGCTCCACCAGCCGGGAATGGGCGCCTTGAGCAACCCGGACCGGTTTGCACGTTATTCCCTGGCCGGATAACCGGTCGCAGACCGCTGCGACCCCCGCTTCCTCTCCGGATATCACGACGCTTTCCCTGCTGTTCACGGCGGCGATGGAGACACCCGGCCATCCGGCAAGCGCCCCCTTGACCTCGCCTTCCGGGGCCAATATCGCCGCCATCGCCCCCCGGGGGAGATCATGCATCAGCCTCCCACGCGTAGCGACGAGCTTCAAGGCGTCCTCGAGATCAAGGGCGCCCCCGATGCAGGCGGCAACGTACTCGCCCAGGCTGTGGCCCATGACCGCGGAGGGCTTGATCCCCCACGCCTGCCATTGGGAGGCCAGCGCGTATTCGAACGCGAAGGTCGCCGGCTGTGCGTAACAGGTCTCGTACAGTTTCTCCCGGGCATCGCCGTATAGCAGTTCCAGAAGCGGCCGGTCGAGGTCGCGGGAAAGAATCGACGCGCACCGATCGAGCTCCGTGCGGAAGACCCCGGAGGAATCGTAGAGGGTCCGGCCCATGTCGGGATGCTGGGCACCCTGGCCGGTAAACAGGAAAACGACTTCCGGCGATTCCCCCGTCGGCGAATATCCCGACCGGGTCCGCCCGTCGGGTCGGTTCGCCGAGAGCGCACGAAGGGAATCCTCGAGTTCGGTGCACGATCCCGCGACGATGGCCGACCGGAACGGATGATGAACGCGTCCGGCGTTCAGGGTGCGCGCCACGTCTCCGATCCGAACTTCGGGGTTGAGGGAGAGGTGGGACGCCAGCCGTTCGGCCGCACTCCCGCGTGCCTCCTCGCTTTTCCCGGAAATGGCCACGAGGGCCGTGGAACGCTCCCGGCCGCGTTCTCCTGCCGACGGTGCTTCCTCGAGGATCACGTGGGCGTTCGTCCCGCTGAACCCGAAGGAACTGACCCCTGCGAAGCGGGGTTTTTCGCCCCGGGGCCACGGGCTGGGTTCCGTCACCACCTCGATCGGCCATCTCGCCCAATCCACATAGGGATTGGGCGTCCGGAAGTGGAGCTGCGGAGGAATGGTCCCGTTCTCCAGGGAAAGGACCGTCTTGATGAGCCCGGCCATGCCCGCGGCCCCCTCGAGGTGCCCGATGTTCGTCTTGACGGAGCCGACCCGAAGAGGGTTCGCCCGCGTGCGCTCCCCGCAGAGGGCGGCTCCCAAGGCCCCCAACTCGATGGGGTCGCCGAGGGAAGTGCCGGTTCCGTGCGCCTCCACATAGTCGACCGAGCCCGGGGGAACCCCCGCGTCCGCCAGGGCGGCGCGAATCACCGCCTCCTGCGACAATCCGTTCGGCGCGGTCAACCCGCTGCTTCGCCCGTCCTGGTTGATCGCGGTGCCGCGGATCACGGCGAGGATCCGGTCCCCGTCCGATTGGGCATCCGACAGTTTCTTCAGGACCACCATCCCGCACCCTTCGCCCCGGACGTAGCCGTCCGCAGCCGCATCGAAGGTCTTGCAGCGCCCATCCGGGGCGAGCATCCTTGCCTTGGAGAAGTTGATGTAATATTCGGGAGCCAGGATGACGCCTACCCCGCCCGCGACCGCCATGCGGCACTCCCCCGAGCGCAGGCTGCGTATCGCGAGGTGAACCGCCACCAGGGACGAGGAGCACGCCGTGTCGATCGCCATGCAAGGCCCCTGGACCCCGAGAACGTACGCGATCCGTCCGGCGGCAACGCTGTGGACCGTCCCCAGCGCAAGGTAGTCGTCCACCTCTTCCGGCCGGTCCCGCTTCGCGCGGAGCAGGGCGTAATCGTTCGACCCGATCCCGACAAATACCCCGCCCGACGTGCCCATGAGGCTATCCGCGGCGCACCCCGCGTCCTCCAACGCCTCCCAGCAGACCTCCAGCAGCAGGCGCTGCTGCGGATCGATCGAGCCGGCTTCCAGCGGCGATATTCCGAAGAAGCGGGCGTCGAACCGGTCGACGCCGTCCAGGAAAGCTCCGAAACGCGTGGACATCTTCCCCGGGACGTCCGGGTCGGGATCGTAGAACCGGTCGATCGACCATCGATCGGGAGGTATTTCCGTGACCGCGTCGCGCTTTTCGGAAAGCAGCGTCCAGAACTCGCCTGGACTGTGCACCCGACCCGGAAAACGACACCCCATCCCGACGATCGCGACGGGATCTGACGTTCCGCGCTCGAGCTCTTCCACCCTGGAGCGAAGCTCACGTATGCGCTGGAGCGCGTCCTTGAGAAGGGATCCGCGAGCCTCGCTCATCCCTTCCCCCTTGATTTTTCCGCTCATCAGTCTCCCGTCCGCGGTCGTCCCTGCATCCGGGAGAGTTCCTCCCGCAATAAGGACTCCGCCTCGTCTTCGGAAAGTTCGCCGAGGGCGTCTCCCGGGCCCGGTCCGGGTCCGTCGGGAGCGGTGCCTGATTCCTCCCCGGTCGCCGTCTCCCGGGACAGGTATCCCGTAAGCGCCTCCACCGTCGGATAGTCGAAAAGGAGCGTGGACGGAAGGGGGTTGCCGACCATCCTCGACAACGCATTCCGCAATTCGACCGCCATCAGGGAGTCCAGCCCCACATCGCGGAGACCTTGCCGGAGGTCCAGGCTGAACGTCGGCGCCAATCCGAGCGTCACCAAGGCGAGGGCCTTTACCCTGGATTGAATGAATGCGCGTCGCTTCGCGCGCGGGGTTTCGGCGAGCTCGCGAAGGAACGGGCGCTCCGCGTCGAGGGCGGCGGTCGACATCCCCGCGTCCGCCTTGCATACCTCGCCGACAAGACCTTTCAGACGCTCGCTTGCGCAGGCCTCCTTGAAGGCGCGCCAATCGACATCCATCACCGCGACCTGGGACGCGGTGATCCCCAAGGCCTTCTCGAACGCCCTCCATCCGGCCGAGGGACTCATCGGCGCCATCCCCCAGCGGCGCAGGCGCTCCCGGTGCGGGAGCGGGAGCGATGCGGCCATGCCGGACTCGCCCCATGTCCCCCAGTCGATGCTCAATGCGGGAAGTCCCAATGCCCTTCGGTACTTCGCGAATGCGTCGAGGAAGGCGTTCCCGGCGGCGTAGCTTCCCTGCCCGGGCCATCCGATCAGCCCTGCGATCGACGAGAAGAGGACGAGGAATTCCGGGGAATGCTCCGAACAAAGATGGTGCAGGTTCCACGTCCCGGCGACCTTGGGAGCCATCACCCTGGAGAAGCGCGTCCAGTCCTGCTGGAGGAGGGGGCCGTCGTCGATGATCCCCGCCGCATGCACGACTCCCCGCAGCGCGGGCATCTCCTTCCGGATGCGCCCGAACACCGCCCGCATCGCCTCCAAGTCGGACACGTCGGCCGGGATCACGTGCACCTTCGCTCCCTTGCGCGCGAGTTCTTCCAGCGCTTCCGCGGTCGCGGGGGAGGGAGCCGTGCGCCCGGTCAGCACGACGGAGCGTGCCCCGCGATCGACCAGTCCCTCCACGATGACTCGCCCCAACCCTCCCCATCCTCCGGTCACGAGGTAGGTCGCATCCGCCCGGATCGTTACCGGTTCCGGAGACACCCTCGCGTCGAACGCTTCGGGAAAGGTGACCACGATCTTCCCGATGTGCCGCGCCTGGGCCATGAACCGGAACGCATCGACCGCCCGTCCCGCCTCATAGACGGCCACGGGGAGCGGCTTCAGCGTCCCCTCCCCGAAGCACGATGCCAATTCATTCAACATCCTCTCGACGCGCCGGGGTTCCTCGACGCAAACCTCCCCGAGATAGACGACGTGGTATTCCACGTCGGGGCGAAGGGATTCGACATCTTCCGCGCTCCATATCCCCCGTTTCCCGATTTCGAGGAAACGCCCCCCGGGGGCAAGCAGCTGCAGGCTCTTCGGGATGAAATCCCCGGTCAGGGAATTCAGGACGACGTCGATGCTCCGCCCGCCGAGGGCCGCCTCGACGCCTTCGGCGAAGCCCGTTGTACGCGAGTCGAACACGTGCCGGACGCCGAGCCGGCGCAGGAATTCCCTCTTGGCCGGGCTTCCGGCGGTCGCGATGACCTCTGCCCCCGCTCTGACGGCGAGTTGCACCGCCGCGAGCCCGACGCCCCCCGCGGCCGCGTGGATCAGGACGCGGTCTCCCCGCCGAAGGCGGGCGATCTCCGTCAAGGCAAGGTATGCCGTCAGAAACGCGATCGGTATCGTCGCGGCATCGGCGACGGCAAGCGCATTCGGCGCCCGCACGAACAGGGTTGCGGATGTCGTTACGTGCGTCGCGATGCTCCCGAACGCGACGCCCACGGCGAGGTCTCCGACCCGAAGGTGAGGGACGTTCCCTCCGACTCCTACGACCTCTCCGACACATTCGTTCCCCAGCGGAACCGGGTCCCCGGGGTACATTCCCAGAGCGTTCAGGACGTCGCGGAAGTTCAACCCCGCCGCGAGGACACGGAGTTCCACTTCCCCCTCCGCCGGCGCACGACGGCGGATCGGAACCCACTTCAGATCGTCGAGCACGCCGGCCGAACCTTTTTCCAACCGACGAGGTGTTTCGTCGGGCGAGGTCCGGTCGCGATGGATCTCGAGCCGCGGAACGTGGCGAACCCCATGGCGGAAGGCGATTTCACCCCCCGGGCGCATCCGCTCGAACTCGCCCAGCAGACTTGGCACAACCTCCGCCGCCGGCGAGGGATCGAGGTCGATGCAGGTGCACGACACTTCGGGATGTTCGAGCGCGATGACCCGGGCGAGCCCCCAGGTCGGTGCCTGCGCGGCATCCACTACGGCGCCGTCGTCCCCCGCCGTTGTGCCTCCGCGCGTAACGACGAACAATCGCGGAGGATCCTTCTGTCGAAGCCCGGACAGCGCCTGGAGCGCGGCCAGAAGGCTTCGGCTGCCGACCTCGATTCGCTCGACCGGGGAAGGCCCGCCGTCGGCCCCCGTACCGGGGCCGGGCACGCTCAGAAGATGGACGACACCGGCCCACCCCCCTTCGCCCGGGCATCCTTCCCGCAGGAGTTTCCCGAGGTCGTCCCCCCCGCATGCATCCACCATGTAGCGATGCGGGCCGGCGACCGCCCAACCGCTTCCGTTCTTCGCCAGTGCGACCTTCGCGCCGGCCTTTTCGAGTCCCTCCGCCACCACCGACCCCAGGGAATCCGGATCTCCGAGGACCAGCCAGGAACCTTTTCCGGAGAAAACATCTCCGGTTGCCGTCGTTTCCTTATCCGACCCGTCGTCGGGCCGCCAGTTCACGGAGTAAAAAGCGGGGCATGCCTCCCCGGATCCCCGGAGATCCCGGTCCTTTTCGATCGAGCGGAAATGGATGCCGCCGATCTCGAGAACCGTATCGCCGTTCTCGTCGTATACCGACACGTCCACGACCGCTTCGCCTTTCCTGCCGGGCCGGCGGTCCGAACGGACCCTAAGCCTTCCCGAGCAGGACCGTACCGGCCGGACCGAGAGGATGCTCACCGGCATGTACATCCTGCCGTCCCCCTCCGGATCGTGCAGCATGGCCCCGGATACCTGGAGGATCCCGTCGAGCACGCCGGGGGCAATGAAGGACGCATCGATGACGGAATCCCGATCCGTCGATTGCGCCACAAGCCCGGATGCCGAATCCACGCCTACCCACAACTGCTCCACGGACCGGAACGACGGTCCGAAATCGGCCCCGAGGGACGCGAGGCGGGCATAATACCGGTCGGGAGAGACCTCCTTGTCGCATCCGGCACGCAGGACTTCCTCGTCCGGTGCGGCCGCCATCGACGTCCCGGCTTTCTCCGGTTGCCTGGTCAATTGCGCACTGGCGTGGAGCGACCAGGCGTCTTCGCCTCCTTCCGGGGAACCGGGTCGGCTGAACACGTTCATCGAGGCCGAATCCGGACCGTCCGTCGTGATCGCGACCTGGATCAGGCGCTCCTCTCCCTCGGGCACAACGATCGGTTTTTCTATGATCAGGTTCCCGACGGCGTGCCCGCCGGCCCCGAAAACGCTTTTTGCCGCCTCGAGCCCGAAGCCGATCAGGGCGGCCGCCGGCACGATCGCCTGGCCGTTCATCCGGTGATCGGCCAGCCACCGCGTCTCGTCGGCGGAAACGGCAACCTCAAAGGTCCGGATCGCCGTGTCGAGCCTGGACCCCAGCAGGGTCGGAGCGGAGGAGCGGAAATCCGTTCCCTCGATCCTCCGCCGACGCCCTTTCCCGGCCCCCTTCAGGGGGTACTTCTGCCGTTGCCAGGGATACGACGGGAGGGACACCACGCGGCCCCTCGCAGGGAAATACCGATCCAATTTCGGTCGGTACCCGAGGAGGTGCAGCGCGGTCAAGGTCGTCGCAAGAGCGAGGTCCTCGGCCTGTTCCCGCTGGAGCGTGCCCACAACGGCCCCTTCCAGTTCCATGTCGTCGCAGCATTGCCGCAACGACCGCGCAAGGACGGGATGGGGCCCGATCTCCAGGAACGTCCGGCACCCGAGACGAGCGAGTCCGGCCACGGCGTCGGCGAATCGTACCGGCTCCCGGACGTTGCGCCGCCAGTACGCCGCCGTCCCCGTTTCCCCGTCCGCGGGACGCCCCGTCACGGTCGACACAAAGGGGATCTTCGCTGTGACCGGGCGAAGTCCCGCCAATACCGTTTCCAACTCCCGGGCGAACGGCTCCATCTGGGGGCTGTGGAAGGCGTAGTCGACCGGCAGGAAACGCACCATGGCCCCCTGCCGCTCGAGTGCTTCGGCGGCGCGCTGCACCGCCCCCGCATCCCCGGAAAGCACGCACGATGTCGGGCTGTTCACGGCCGCGAGCGAGAGTTCCCCCCCGCACTCCTTGATCACGCTGTCCAGGGCCGCTGCCGGCCGCTCCACGGACAGCATCTTCCCGGCGCCGGTGCCTCTCTGCATCAACCTGGCCCGCCGAACGATGACCCGAATCGCCTCCGGGAGCGTCAGGATCCCCGCGACGTGAGCCGCCGCCACCTCTCCCACGCTGTGTCCGGCCACCGCCTCGGGACGCACCCCCACGGACTCGAGCCAGGCGGCCAGCGCTACCTGTACCGCGAAGATCGCCGGCTGAGCCACCTCGGTCTCCTGGAGCCGCGATTCTCCCGAAGGGCGTTCCAACTCCGCCGCCAGCGACCATCCGGCATCTTCCCGAATGAGGGCATCGCAACGGGCGAGAACATCGCCGAAGACCGCCTCCGTCCGGGCCAACCGGACTCCCATGCCCAGCCATTGGGATCCTTGTCCCGAGAACACGTATGCCAGCCCCTGTACTCTGGAAGGATCCCGCTTCCCGGAGAACACGCCGAAAGGCGTCGCGCCGCCGGCGAAGGCGTCGAGGCGTCCTGCGATTTCGTCCCGGGTCCGACCCGCCACACCAGCAATGTGCTCGTGGATACTCCGCCGGAACGTGGCGGAATAACAGAGATCGTACAGCGCCGGTCCGGTGTCCGTCCTGCGCAAGCCGTCGCGCACTGCAGCCGCCCGTGCCCGCAACGCCTCCAGGGTCCGCGCCGAGAGGGGCAGAACGTGGATACGGGAGTCGCTTTCCCCGATCGAGGGGGAGGGAGGGCTCGGCAAGGGAGCCTCTTCCACGACTATGTGGGCGTTCGTGCCTCCGAACCCGAACGCGCTGACGCCGCCGTAGCGGGGGCGCTCGCAGCGCGGCCAGGGGAGCGTCTTTCCGGTGACGATGAAACGAGTCCCTTCGAGCGAGATGTGGGGGTTCAACCGATCGAAGGAAACCAGGCCGGGCCACTGTTCGTGGTGGAGGCTCAGCACGAGCCGGATCAGCCCCGCGATCCCCGCCGCCCCCTCGAGATGGCCGATATTGGTCTTCACGGAACCGAGCATGCAGGGATTGGAAACGGGATCCCCCCGGCCCAGGACTTCGGTCAACGCCTCGACCTCGATGGGATCGCCGAGCGCCGTGCCGGTGCCGTGCGCCTCGATGGCCGATATCGCATCGGGGGACAGTCCGGCGTTTTCCAGGGCGGAGCGGACTACGTCCTGCTGCGACAATCCGTTCGGCGCGGTGATCCCGTTGGTGCGCCCGTCCTGGTTCGCTGCGGTGCCCCGGATCACGGCCCAGATGCGGTCCCCGTCGCGCAGGGCCTCCGAGAGACGCCGGATCACCACGACCCCGCACCCCTCGCCGCGAACGATCCCGTTGGCCCGCTCGTCGAAGGCCTTGCACCGCCCGTCGGGGGAGAGCATTCCTAGTTTCGACACCACGATCGCCCACAACGGCGTGAGCATCAGGTTCACGCCCGCGGCGATGGCCCGGTCGCAATCGCCCGACCGCACTCCCTGGCAGGCCAGGTGCACCGCGACGAGGGAGGAAGAGCAGGCCGTGTCCACTGCGATGCTCGGACCGCGCAGGTCGAAAAGGTACGAGACCCGGTTGGCGACGATGCTGTGCGCGGTTCCCGTGCCGGAGTAGGCGTCGAGGGTCGAGGGATCTTCGAAGGTCATCCAGGAGAAATCGTTCCCATGCGTCCCGACATAGACGCCGGTTCTGCTTCCCGCCAGCGTATCCATCCGGATCCCCGCATCCTCGAGCGCCTCCCAGCAGACCTCGAGGAGGAGGCGTTGCTGAGGATCGGTCCGAACGGCTTCCCGCGGGGCGATCCCGAAGAACTGGGAGTCGAACTCGTCGAGGCGATCGAGCCAGGTCCCCCAGCGGCTTGCGATCTTCCCGGGCCGGGTGAGATCCGTGTCGAACATCGCAGGTCCGTCCCACCGCTCGGCCGGAACCTCCGCGACGGCATCCCGCCCGGACGCAAGCAGTTCCCAGAAACTCTCGGACGAATCCCCTCCCCCGGGGAACCGGCATCCGAGGCCGACGATGGCGAGCGGTTCCGCGTTGGGCGGAGCCTGCCCCTTGCCACGGAGACGTTCCGCGAGGAGAGCCTGCTTCTCCGGGGAAAGACCCGCGATCCGCCGGGATATGTCGCTCATTCGGACTCCGCCGTCCCTTTCCCGCCATGGAGAGCTTGCCGCGCTTCTCCCTCGGACATCCGTTCGAGGTCCTCGAGGATGGCCTGCAATTCTTCCTTCGCCGCCCCTCCGGAAACGTCGCCCGCCGCAGCGGTCGCCGTCGCGACCCCGACGGCGCCGCTTTGCTCGCCATCTTCGAGCGGTATGCCGGCCCTGCGCGCGACCTCCACGGCCAGGACGGACACCGTGGGATAGTTCCAGATCAGCGTGGCCGGTACGGCAACCCCGAGTCCACGCTCGAGAAGGTTTCGGACCTCGAGCCCCATGAGGGAGTCCAGCCCCTGTGAGCGAAACGGTTTGCCCAGGTCGATGCGGGACGGCGTCTGGCGCAGCACGCGCGCAACCATCGCCTGGATGCTGGATTCCAGGAAGAACCGCCGGGGCCGTCCGGCCTCGACCTGAAGCACCGCCTCGCGGAGCCCTCCCGGCCCGTCTTTGGACGTCGCCCCCCGCGGACCGGCTACCATCTCCTTGAACATCGGCCATCCCGACACCTCGGGATACGCCTCGCGGAACCGGGGCCAGTCGGCCTCGAACGCGGCGGCGTACGACGGGCCTTCCCGGAGGATCGCTTCCAGTCTCGCGAGCCCTTCCGCCGGTTCGAGGCTGCGAAGTCCCCGGCCCTCCAACCGGGCTCCCCGGTTCCCGGATGCCGCTGCCAGCCCGACGTGGGCCCAGGGTCCCCATCCGATCGAGATACCCGCGAGTCCCCGCCGTCGGCGGTGCGTCGCGAGCGCGTCAAGGAAGGCGTTTCCGGCGGCATAGTTCGCCTGCCCGGGCAACCCGAAGAGCGGGGCGATGGAGGAGTACATCACAAAGAGGCTAAGGGGACGAGAGAGCGTCAGCTCGTGGAGGTTCCAGGCTCCTTCGACCTTCGACGCCGTGACCCTTCGGAAACTTTCGGGCGTCATCTCGAGGAGCGTGCAGTCGTCGAGGATCCCCGCCGCGTGGACCACCCCGGTCAACGGCGGGCCGGTTCCCTCGATTTCCGACAGCAGCGCCGAGACGGCCTGCCGATCCGCGACGTCGACCCGGCGCGTGCGAACTTCGGCCCCCGCGAGGACAAGTTCCCGGATCGCGTCCTCCGCGGCGGGAGACGGCGCCCGCCGACCCACGAGAACGATGGACCGGGCCCCGTGGGCCACGAGCCACCGTGCCGTCAGAAGGCCGAGCCCCCCCAATCCGCCGGTCACAAGATAGGTCCCCTCCGGAAGGCGGCCACCGGCGAACGCCCCGGGCTCGATCGGATGGTCGCCTTCCATGGAAACGATCAACTTCCCGATGTGGCGCGATTCCGCCATCGTCCTGAGCGCCTCCGTCAGGTTCCCGACGGCAAAGGTCTCGTGGCGCAACGGATGGATCTTCCCGCTCTCCAGGAGAGCTCCGACCTCCCGGATCAGGGCGGAAAGGAGTTCCGGACGCTCGGCCGCCACGCAAAGGAGGTCCACGGAGTGGTAGGCGATGTTCTTGCGGAACGGCGCGAGGGGAAGGACCGCACCGGCGTGGATATCCCGCTTCGCCAGTTCGACGAACCGGCCGCAAGGCGAGAGCAACTCGAGTCCACACTCCACCGCGGGGCCGGTAAGGGAGTTCAGCACAACGTCGACCCCCCGGCCCCCGGTTGCGGCGAGGATTTCCCCGGCAAACGCGGTCGAACGGGAATCCGACACGAAGCGGACCCCCTGCGCCTCGAGCCACGCCCTCTTTTCCGGACTCCCGGCGGTGGCGTACACTTCCGCCCCGGCAAGACGCGCGACCTGGACGGCCGCCTGGCCCACTCCGCCGGCGGCGGCGTGGATCAGGATCCGTTCTCCGGGCCGGATCCGGGCCAGATGATGAAGCGCATACCATGCGGTGACGAATGCGATCGGGACGGTCGCCGCTTCCTCGAATCCGACACGGGCGGGCTTTTGGAGGAGCAATCCCGCGTCGGTGACGGCATGGGACGCCATGCTGTCGAACGCGACACCGAACACCTCGTCGCCCTCCCGGAACTCCGAGACCCCCTCCCCGATGCGCGTAACCCGGCCGGCGCAGTCTCCCCCGAGCGGTCCTACCCCCCGGGCGAACCCGGGGCAGAGCCCGAGGGCGGAGAGGGCATTGAGGAAGTTGAGGCCGGACGCGACGATCTCGACCTCGACTTCCCGTTCTCCGGGCGCACGGCGGACGGCGGGAACGAGCGTGACCCCCTCGACGGATCCGGGCGCCATGACTTCCGCCCGGAAGGCACGCCCCGCGGCCTTGACCCGGTCAGAGGCATCCGCGGGTACCTGTCGGACCGCGGAGGCAGGCCGTACAAGCCTCGGCACGTACCACCGGCTTCCACGGATAGCCATCTGGTTTTCGCTCCCCACGTCGACGAGAGCCGAGGCGAGGGCGCCTACCTCCGCGTCGCCGGGGACGTCGGACAGGTCGACCATGGTGCACCGCAACCGGGGATGCTCGTTTCCCACGACGCGACCGAAGCCCCACAGCATGGCGGAAACCGGATGGGAAACCCGATCGGAGGCGACCACGGCCTGCGCGCCCGCGGTCACGATCCACAACCTCGGCGGCGCGGAATCGGCGCCCCTGGCGAGCGTTTTCACCAACGGAAGCAAGCTTTCGGTTCCTTCTGCGTAGTGTCGATCCGGCCGCTCCGCTCCGTCGCACGGCAGCGGGGAGTCCAGACCCCAGAGATAAATCACCCCATTCCAGGCCGGGCGCGATCCGTCCTGGCACTCCGCCAGCAGCCTGTCCACGTCCTCGTCCCGGCCCGGGGAGATGCAATAATCGTCGTTCCCCTTGCGGGAAAACGCGCCGCCCCGTGTAACCCGGACGAATCGCTCGCCTCTCCGGATGAGTTCCGCCGTCAACGCCGTGCCGACCCCGCGTTGGTCGGAGAAGACGAGCCACTTGTCCTTCGAATCACTCCGACTTCCCGCATCCTTTGCGTCCACCGGATTCCAGGCGACGCGATAGGGAGGGGGAACGACATGCTTTTCCTCCCCCGGGGATTCCGGGTCCCTTCCGGTTGCCGGTTCTGCCCGGCCTTCCTCGCCTGCGGGTCCCACGGCAGGCACCGGAGGACCGTCGTACCAGTGACGCTCCCGCTGCCACGGGTACGGGGGCAAGGATGCGACGGCCCGCTTTCCCGGGAAGAACTGGCGCCAGTCCGGCTCGCAGCCAATCGTGTACAGCCCGCCGAGGGTCTCGAGCAGGGCGAAGCGCTCGTCCTCTTCACGCCGGAGGGACGGCCAGGCGGATCCCGCCTGCGCGGTTCCCCCCAGTTGCTGCTGGATGGATGTCCCGAGGATGGGATGGGGGCTCAGCTCGAGGAACACGCGGCATCCGTCGCTGACGAGCAGGTCCACGGCGGACGCGAAAAGGACCGGCTCGCGCACGTTTCGTCCCCAGTAGTTCGCGTC
>Ga0115028_10000036_pt1 | contig 17518 bp, 30 predicted proteins | sample Plant_0915_D1_FD_83894 | JGI IMG/M metagenome (GOLD analysis project Ga0115028, IMG submission 83894) | Wetland microbial communities from Old Woman Creek Reserve in Ohio, USA - Plant_0915_D1 | ecosystem: Environmental > Aquatic > Freshwater > Wetlands > Sediment ... | reverse complement strand
CTAATGGTGTGCTTACAACTACAACGTGGTCAGGCGATACTGATACATATGAAACCTTTGCTATTAATAATATGATTTTTGTACAAACAATGACTTCAACGGTAGACGGTTCAATAGCACCGTATACTCAAGATTTTGATGGTACTGGTATTGCTCCTATAACTTATTTATTTGGCTGTAATACTACTGATAATACTCAAGATGGAATGTCATGGTTTGATGGTGTTTGTGGTTTTGGTAGAGCGCCAATGGACTTCTCCGCTGATTATGATTTTGATTTATCAAACTGGGGAGTAGCACGATTTGGTAAAGGAGGATACTTTTTTTCAGGAGGAATTAAAGTTAAAAACTTTATCTCTGCTGGAAATAACTATGGAATAAGTACAACTACTGGGCCTGTTTATTTAGAAAATACTTTTATTAGTCAAACAAATACTTATCCAGCATATGTAGCAGGACCAATTATTTTTAAAAATGGAAAAATAGTTGGGTGTTTTGATGCTGATACAACTGTCTTTTATTCATCTGTAAATCCAACAGTATTACTTCCAGCAAAATTTATGAATGTTGAATTTAGACATAACACTGGAGAAGTATTTACCGCCAACTCTGGTAATCAAACAAATCTAGAATTTTATAACTGTACTTTTGAAAGTAACGGGGCTGGTTTGTTTAATGGTACAACCTTTTCGTTAACTGGAGTATATAAATTTGACAATTGTATCTTTGATAGTTTTTCCTTCCCGGCAACTGTTGGTGCCTTAGCCTATACAGGAGTTCTTATTTCTACTAATCATAATCAGGATACAGATGACCATAGATTATACTATAGAGAAGGAACAATTTTAAGTGAAACAACTACAAGACATACTGCTAGTGGTATTTCTTGGAAAATGAGTCCTACTGCTTATGGTTCTAGTATATTTCCATTAAGACTATTAGTAGGTCAAGTTGCTGTTAATCCTGGTGCTACTCCTGAAACTATTACTGCTACAGTATGGGTTTATAGAAGCGGAACAACAGTCATTTCTAAATTAACTTGCGAAGCATATCAATGTGGATTAACTACAAAAGTAGAAGATTCTGCCGCTTCTTCAGCAGAATGGGAACAACTTTCTATTGAAGTTGTGCCAACACAAAAGGGCGTTCTTGAATTCTATGTAGAAGTATATGGTAGTGCTTCTGAGTATGCTTATGTTGATGATTTTGCCGTAAGTCAGGCTTAAAATACTATGGCTACGCCAGCAGACAGCAAAGGTCTGGATACAGCCTATATACTAACAGGTGCTTATCACAGAAAAGATTTAACAGGTATTGTTGATGAGCTAGATATTGGCTATATTCAATCTGGCGTGTTTCCTGGTGGAGCGCATTATGCCGATTTCACTACTAGAGATAAAACTTTTACCATTGATGGTATTGTCAAGGCAGTTCTAACTGAGACATTTACCATTGATGGTATTATCTATGCTGATGAAATTCGTATTGAACGTAAGGATTCTGAAGACGCTACTCCTACCTTTGAAGAAATTTATCTTGGACCTTGGGAGGGAGTTGGTGCTACTCCGCTTTCTCAATGGATAGATGAAAATGAAGGTGATTTACTTCCTGGTCATACCTATACTTACCGCGCTAGAAGAAGTACTACATTTGAAGATACAGTTCATTACTCAGAATATTCTAACGAAGTAGTAGTACATATTGGTACTCCTGAAGCTTTTACTATTGACGGTATAATTTTAGAAGTAAAAACTAAGACATTTACCATAGATGGAAATATCTTTGGTATCAATTCTCTTTCTCAATCTCAAAGTCCTCTAGCTGGTGGTGATACCCTAACTATTTATGGAGCAGGGTTTACAGACGCTACTGATGTTACGTTTGACTTTGGTACTGGGCCGATTGGTGCTGCTGATGTAGTTGTTGTTGATGATAACACAATAACTTGTACAATTCCTGCCGCACCTTCTGGTGCAGAAGAATTAACTTTGTTTGTAGTATCTTCTTTCTCAGTTGCTAGTAATGAAGTTCCTTTTGAGTATGTAGCACTATTTGATTTAACTCCTACTATGACTTCTAATACTGCTCCAAGTGGAGAAGCTTGGTCTGATGGTGCGTGGTATGCTGCTTATTTAGCTTTCAATAATTCTACTGTTTTTGAGGATGCTTGGATTAGTGATGGCGCTGGAATGCCAGCGTATTTTGGGTATAATTTTGAGTACCCTCAAACAATCTATAGTTATACTATTACCACACGAAATCGTGATGATGCAAATTATATTGGCGCACTTAAAACTTGGGAATTTAAAGGTTCTGAAGACGGAGAAACTTGGGATTCACTTGATACTCAAACTGATATAACTGATTGGGCATCTACTCCAGGTGGCGTTAAAAAAACATTTACTCTAGCCTCTCCTGCAACATATCAGTATTATTCTCTTTGGATTAGTGCAATAAATGGTAGTGATTTTGCCGCTATTGGTGAAATGGAACTACTTGGTATTAAATTAGTCGTTGAAAAAACATTTACTATTGATGGTTACATAGTAGACCGTAATATTGAGACTGTTACCGTTGATGGTTATGTAGCTGAACGTAAAACTGAACAATTTACTATAGATGGTATTATTGAACTTGGTGTAGAAACTCTTACTAAAGATTTTACCATTGATGGTTATGTGGCTTCCAGAGAAACAGAAACTTTCACCATTGATGCCATCGTTAAAGAAATTCTAACAAAGACAGTTACCATAGACGGTATTATAAAGTCTGTTGAAACTGAACAAGTTACGATTGATGGTATAGTTAAAGAAGTTAACACCAAGACTTTCACAATAGATGGTATAGTAAAAAGCGTAGAGACAGAAACTATTACACTTGACGGTATAGTTAAAGAGGTTCTAACCAAGACAGTAACTATAGATGGTTATGTTCGTGATACTTTAACAAAAGACTTTACCTTAGATGGTATTATTGAAGCAGCGTTCTCTCTTAACTTCTCTATTGACGGGATAGTTCTCTGTGTAGAGACTAAAACATTCACAATAGATGGAATAGTCGTTTCTAGAGAAACAGAGACAGTCACTCTTGATGGATATATTGCAGAACGAAAAACTGAAGAGTTTACCCTTGATGGTGTTATAAAAGAACTTAGCACTAAAACTTTCACACTAGATGGTTATATTGCGGAAAGAACAGTTGAACAGTTTACTCTAGATGGATATATTAGAGATACCTTTACTGAAGAAATTACACTAGATGGTATTATCAAAGAAGTTAATACTGAGGAATTTACTCTTGATGGATATGTTGCTGAGAGAACTACTGAGACTTTCTCTATAGATGGTATAGTAAAGGCAGTTGAAACTGAAACAGTCACTATAGATGGTTCTATTGCTGAACGTAAATCTACACAAGTTACAATAGATGGTATTGTCAAAGAGATAAAAACTAAGACTGTAACTCTAGACGGCTATGTGGCTGAAAGAACAATTGAGCAGTTCACCATAGATGGTATTGTCAAGACAATTGAAACTGAACAGATTACTCTTGATGGCTTTATAGCTGAAAGAACAACTGAACAAATTACTTTAGACGGTATTATCAAAGAAATTAAGACTAAAGCTGTAACCATAGATGGTATTATCCTTGTTCAAAGTACTAAGACCTTTACTATTGATGGTTTAATTGAATCTGCTGGGATTAAGTTCTTCACTATTGATGGTATTGTTCTTGTGCATGATACTCAAATATTTACCATTGATGGAATTATAGTAGATAGACTAACTGAGACAATAACCTTAGATGGTATTATAAAGGAAGTTCTTACTAAAACCTTCACAATTGATGGTCTTATCAAAGAGATTCCTACTAAATCATTTACAATTGATGGTATTGTTAAGGCTTCAAATATAGAAGATTTCTCACTAGACGGATTTATTGCTGAGAGAAAAACTCAAGATATTACTTTAGATGGTATCATCAAGGAAGTCTTAACACAGATTGTTACTATAGACGGTATTGTTGCTACTCGTAATCAAGAACAAATTACTATTGATGGTTTTGTTAAGGAAACTTTAACTGAGCAAATAACTATAGATGGTGTTGTAAAAGAGATACTTACTAAGACCTTTACCATCGACGGTATAATTGAGGTCTATAACACTCAAACATTCACTATAGATGGTTATGTAAAAGAGACTCTTACAAAGGACATAACTCTTGATGGTATAATCAAGCAAATAGTAGAACATACCCTTGACTTAGATGGTATTATAGTCGATAGAAGATATGAGACATTCACTGTTGATGGTTATGTTGAAATAATTACTTCTAAAACATTCACCATTGATGGATATATCTCAGTAAGAACTCAAACTACAGTTACTATAGATGGTATAATTAGATTTGATGTAGCTGGATTAACTGGAACCGCAGAATGGAAAAGCTTAGATGGAAAGGCAATATGGAAAGACCTTACTTTAAGCGCAGAATGGGAAGAATTGACGGGGAAAGCTACCTGGAAAGATTTAAAAGGAAGCGCCGTTTGGAAAGAACTTATAGGAAAAGCAAACTGGTAAAAGGAGGATAGATGCCTATAGTAACTAAAAAACCTACTGGTGGAAAGCTAGTATTAGGACGCGACCATAAACTAGATTGTGTTCTGACCTGGAATGATGGAACACACCCAAATACAGACACAGATGTTGATGTTTATTATGCAACAATTAAAGCTTTAGATAGTGATGCTGATGAAGATGCTGTTGTAGCTCTTAATTCTGATGATAATGCTGACCAGTTTATTGTTTCAGGAGCAGGAATAACTCCTGCTGATGGAGAAATGACTTTTTGGCTAAAAGCAGCAGACCAAGCAGACATTATTGCAGATACAGTTAAATATTGTTTTGATATTGTTGTTGTTTTAACCGATGGAACTTCGTGGCCGTTTGTACTAGACTATAACCTAGTTTTTGCTCAACCTGCGACTCAGGAGTTAGACTAATGGAACTTAAAACAGGGTTAATAAAATCACCACAAGATAATAGAGATTATATATTAACTGCCTTTTTACCACCTTTGACTGTTACGCTTCCTGAAGAATGGTTAGAATGGCAAAAATGGCAAACTCCTGTTAAATATCAGGCAGGATTAGGAGCTTGCGTTTCATTTGCTACTGATGGTCAAAAAGAAGGATATGATTATAAAGAACTTAATGCTGTACCTGATTTATCTGAACAATTTCTTTATGGAGAATGTAAAAAAATAGATGGAATGCCTAATGTTGAAGGTACTCATTTTCGTGCAGCATTAAAAGTTCTTAAAGATATAGGAGTATGTGAAGAGAAATATTTTCCATATGAAGGAAAATTTCCTCCAAGTGGTTCACCGGCTCCTGGATATCTTGATAATGCTAAAGATTATAAAATTTCTACTTATGCTTCAGTAGGAATTACAAAGGAAGCTATTAAAACTGCGATATATCAAAATGGACCTATTTTAATAGGTGTTATAGCTCATACAAGCTTTATGAAGACTGGTTCTGATGGAATAGTTCAATTTCCATCTGGAAAAGTAGAAGGTGGTCATGCTCTTCTAGTTGTAGGCTATAATAAGCTCGGTTTAGTTTGTAAAAACTCTTGGAGTATTTTATGGGGAAATAAAGGCTACTGTGTAATTCCTTGGGCAGTTTGGGAGATGATAAATTTAGGAGAGGCTTGGTCTATAGTAGATGTGATTGCTAGAAAAAAGCCGTGGACGGATTGGCCGGAATCGGAGCTAGAATTGGGTTGGCTTACAAAAAACTCAGGAGTTCTTAAAGGTTATGAAGATGGAACTTTTAAGCCGTTAAACAATGTAACTCAACATCAAGCGATGACTATAGCAACAAGACTTAATTTTACTCTTCCTATTGTAGAAGATAAACCAACATGGTCAACTTTTGCAACAAGAGGATGGATTCATACTAATTGGCCTCAATATACGTTTTTAGAAGAGCGATGGGATGAATATATTACTAGATATCAGTTTGCTCTAATAATTGGTCGATATATTAAAGAGAAAACGATATCTTATCGTGTGGTGTAGTCAAATAGGAGATTTTTGCAAGCATGAAAAGCTTGAGTGCGCCATGTGTAAAGAATGGGGTCCATATTGGCAGAATTGTGAGGTTTGTGGTAAACTGTTCTATGGTTCAGAAGAGGGAATTTGTGAGGTTTGTTTAGAAGGAGGTTTTTATGGCGAAATTACAACCAATTAGTTTTGAACAGGCTGCTGAAGATATGAGAGAGATGTACGATGAATTTATTATTCACTTTGAGAATAATGAAGCTATTGCTCTTGTGATTGGACTAAATCAAAGCAGGTTTGCAAAATATCTTCCCGAGTTACTCCCTGAATTACCGGCAACACCGTAGGGGGTGGTATAATATGGCAAAGAAGCCAAAACTAGGAACCGGCAAACGCGCAGCGGCAATCAAAGCTAAAGTTGCTGCGGCCTATAAGAAAAAAGGTAAATCTAAAGAAGAAGCGGAACGTATTGGTGGCGCAGTTGCAGGTCAAGCAGGTAGAGCAGCACATGGAAAGAAAAAAATGGCTAAATGGTCTGCCGCAGGAAGAAAAAGAGCAAAAAAATAAATACTCCTATTTAAGAAGGGGGGTGACAAGTGTTAAAGGATTCAAAAAGAGCAAAGGCCAAAGAAAAAAAGGCACAGCCTGAACGTGGTCCAGCTAAGAAGAAAAAGGTTCGTTCTGAGCCAGATAAGGCCAAGCCCAAAGCAGGGGGCTTGCTTTCTGTCGGAGATATTGGTAAAATAGCAGGAGTGCCAGGAAATACGGTGCAGCATTGGAAATACCGCGACCCTAGCTTTCCTGACCCTGTAGACTCCCCCACTTCTGGAGATTTATATAGAAGAGGCGAAGTTATGGCGTGGCTTAAAAAAACTGGAAGGGCTTAAATGAGTTGGGAAGCACAAACACTATTAGCATTAGGATTTATGTGCCTATTTGCGATTGGAGCTATGATACAAACAGTAAGAGTTTATTTATGGAAATCTAAGTACATAGAACTAGTAAAAGCATTAAAACTTGGAGAAGATGATGGGAAGACCGAAGAAAGCAACAGTTGAAGTAACACAAGAACCTAAGCAAAGAGTATCAAGAAAGACAAAAATGGCTCCTGGTCGCCCAACTACTGCTGCGGCAGCTATTAAACTTTTTTGTCAGGAATGTATGAATTTTCAACCGAAATTTGTAAGGGGTTGTACAGACCCAAGATGCCCTCTTTTTGATTTTAGACTAGCAGGGATTGAACCAACAGAAATGTCTGTTAGAACAGGCAAAGGATAGGTCGCTATCTTATTAAATAAGGCCATAAACTTTTCAAGAACAGGCCAGCTTAGTTAAGAAGGAGTTGGGCTACGATTAAAACGTTTTGCCTAGCTTATTAGCAAATAAGGAATTTTTATGAAATTAGCTGTAGTAGGTTCCAGAAGCTTCAAGGACAATTTACAAGCCAGAATTGTTGCCCAAGATATCATCAGAAATAGACTTTTTAATGGTAAAATAACTACGATTATTTCTGGTGGTGCTAATGGACCTGATAAATGGGCAGAAGAAGTAGCAAAGCAATTCAATATTGAAACTATAATCTATAAACCTGAATGGAAAACATACGGAAAAAGTGCAGGAATGCGTAGAAATGTTGACATAATTAGTGCTTCAGACCATGTTTTAATTTTTTGGGATGAAAAATCTAAGGGTACAGCCCATGACATTAAGATAACTCGTAAGCAAAACAAGTCTTACGAGCTTTTTGTTTGGGATAAAAGCGAAAATTGGAGATTATATGAAAGTTTCATTGATTAGTTGTACAGAAAATCCAGAAAAAACTATCGCGGTAGCTGCTAAAACTTGTTATTCTCCTGGAACTACTGAAACATTATGGAATTCTACCCATGATGTAGAAGATTTTTTACAAAAATTGTGTAAAATGAAGCATATGAGTCCATTTGAACATGCAAATTTCACTTTTGGAATAGATGGAGTCTCAAGAGTACTTTTAGCACAACTTACAAGGCATAGAATTGCTAGTTTTTCAGTTCAAAGTCAAAGATATGTTAAATACGATACAAAAACTAAGGATTATCATGAACTTTTTGAGATTCCAGAGGTAATAATCTCAGAAAATAACCATGTATTTGAAAATTATGTAGATGCTTTAGATAAAATTTGTAATGCTTACGAAAATTTAGTAGATATTCTTAAAACAGAGGGGTTTTCTGAAACGCAAGCGGCTGAAAATGCTCGTTATATCTTGCCTGGAAGTATGAAAACTAACCTTGTTATGACCATGAATGCGCGAGAATTGATGCACTTTTTCGAATTAAGGTGCTGTAATCGCGCTCAAGACGAGATTAGACAACTTGCTTGGACTATGTTACACTTGCTTAAAGAAGAATTCCCGGCTATTTTTAGTAATTGTGGGCCTTCTTGCTTGACTGGTGAGTGTAAGGAAGGAGAAATGACTTGCGGAAAGCCTTATGGAGATACTTTATTTTAAGAAACCTATGTGGAAGGGAGTAATATGCCTACATATATGTTTATTTGTACTAAATGTGGAAGAATTCAAGAAATATCCTCTACCTATGAAAGACTAGCTGAAATAGAAGAAAAAATCAAGTGTGATAGATGTGGAAGTGAAGTAAAACGTAAATTAGCACCTTTTGTAACCCATTTTAACTATACAAGGGGAAAATAATGCCCTATATTAAACAAGAATTAAGAAAAGATATAGATGAAAGGCTTAATCCGTTAATTCAACTTCTAGATTGGTGTGAAAATGATGAAATTGATGGAGTTATGAATTATGTAATTACTAAAATCATAAGAAGTCAGTATAATAACGGTCATTATGGAGAATATAATGCTGCTGTTGGTGTCCTAGAGTGCGCTAAACTGGAACTTTATCGTAGAGCTATAGCTCCTTATGAGGATATAAAAATTCAAGAGAATGGAGATGTATAATGGGCAAGGATTTATTTGATTTGGTGTATGATTTACTTGACTATGTGGCTATAAAATATGGAGTTACATCTTATGATGAATTTACTTGTAAGCAAATTAGAGCATTAGCCGAAGAAATTAAGTATTTTGAAATAGCGCCGATAGAATAAATTACTACTGCGGGTGGGAGGTATGGTTATCTCAGAGGTTTCATAAGCCTACGAAATGGGTCCGATTCCCATACTCCGCTATCTCTCTTGTGGTAGCTGCCAAGACTACATTCAAGAGCGCATTTGGTAGGTGTGCGAGAACACATAACGTGCAGTTTTAACCTTGGCAGAGGGGAAAAACTCACGATGTACCTACCATATTTGCCGCCATAGCTTACCGGGTAAAGCAGGGGTTTTGTAAACCTCAGTACTGGGTTCAAGTCCTAGTGGTGGCTTGATAGAAAGGAGGATATTATAGAAAAAAATAGACTTCATATTATTAATGCTCATATATTACCATTAATTACGGCAGCAGGTACACTTGCTTTTGGAGTTGACAGATTAGTAAACCATAATTTACTTATTGGAGGAATAACTTTTCTTGCAATTGGATTGATAGCTATAATAGTAGTGGGAGTAAATATGTATTTTGAATTAAAACAAGATTAACGCGCATTGGTGTAGCGATAACATATCTGGCCGTCTACCAGAAGTCAGGGGTTTAACTCCCCTATGCGTGGCTAACAAAAAAAGAAAGGAGGGCATAAAATGGATTTATGGCTTATAATTTTAATTATTGTGTTGGTTATAATTTTCTTTGGTGGTGGTTTCGGATATTACCGTCGATAATAGCATAGGCACCGTTGGTTTTGGATAGCCAAATCGTCTGCAAAACGATTGAAGGTGGGTTCGAATCCCCCCGGTGTCTCTGAACTTTGAAAATTAAATATAGGGGCTTGTAGTATAACCTGGGATTACTCTGCCTTTGCACGGCAGTAATGAGGGTTCAAATCCCTCCAGGTCCACTAGAGAAATAGTGAAGGCATCGTTATCAATAACGGGAGTAGCTATTTCTCTTATAAGTCGCATTCGACTAACGGATTAAGTCAACAGGCTTTCAACCTGTTAATAGTGGGTTCGACTCCCCTATGCGACATTAAGCCCGAGTGATGGAATGGCATACATACTAGTTTCAAAAACTAGGTTTTGGTGGTTCGACTCCACCCTTGGGTATATGGGCGGGTGATGGAACTAGGCATACATACTAGCTTTAGAAGCTAGGTTTTGGGGGTTCGATTCCCCCCCTGCCTACTGTGCTTATTCGCGGATAGAAGTAGATGGCGCTGGTCTATCATATCTGCTAATATAGTGGTTGGGCTTGAGGGATTAAAACCATGAAAAGTCCGAGTCGTAAGACTAAATGGAGCCTTATTGAAAAGCGCATTAATTTCAATAATAAGCTCCTATTCCCTCGCCATTTGGATTGATAGCTCAATAGGCAGAGCGTTGGTGTGAAGTACCAGAGATATTCGTTCGATGCGAATTCAGTCCACTTAGTAGAGAGTTATCATAAGGCTCTTAGCAAAAAGGGTATTCTTGGCTCTCTACTTTAACAGGGTGTCGCCTAGTCTGGTATAATGGCCCCTGGTCTGGAGCCAGGAATAACGTAGGTTCAAATCCTACCACCCTGACCTAGAGTTTGCTTGTAGGCTTGTTCTTGTATAAAAAATCGAACCTACATTTGGGCGATTAGTTTAAGGGTAAAGCGTAGGTGTTACATACCTGAGTTAAAGGTTCGAATCCTTTATTGCCCACTATTGAAGAATGGTGTAATGGTAGCATAACAGACTTTGAATCTGTCGGTCCAAGTCCGAATCTTGGTTCTTCAGTATATAGTCCAGTGTGGCCGAGAGGAAAGGCATTCGGCTGTTAACCGAAAGTAGGAGGATTGAATCGCCTCGCAAGTTCGAATCTTGCCGCTGGAGTAAGGAGAGTTGCCAGAGTCAGGTAATGGGCCGGTTTGCTAAACCGAGACGATGTAAAAGTCACAGTGGTTCAAATCCACTACTCTCCGTATAAGTAAACTATAATAAGGAAAGCATATGAAGTCTGCTGAGAGATTGGTGTGTAGAAAGTGTGGAAGAACTTGGTTTTATTTAGATGAAAATGCAAACAGAGATTATTGCCCATCTTGTATGGACCAGAGAAGAGAAAAAGAAAAAAGGGGAGAATTAAGAAGAAAGTATAAGGCTAGAGCCGTACAAATGTTGGGAGGAAAATGCATTATTTGTGGCTACGATAAATATCAAGGCGCACTTTCTTTTCATCATGTAGACCCTAGTACAAAAAGTATAACAATATCTGATGAAAGGTCACTTAGTTGGAAAGATATGGAAAAAGAAGTTAAAAAATGTGTTCTATTATGTATGAATTGTCATAGAGAAGTAGAAGAAGGTATAACAGAATTACCCGATATCGCCTAATGGACTATGGTACTCGGCTACGAACCGGGAATAATATGGGTTCGAATCCCATTATCGGGTCTAAGGAGGTTACTATGGAAGATTGGTTAATAACTACAATAATTGTAATGATAGTTCTTGGAATATTCTTTTGGAAAGCCGAATGGTTATATAATTTAAGAAGAAAATAAGTAAGTTATGGAAGTAGTCCGGTTGGTCGAGGGCGCTGTCTTGAAAACAGTTGGTGCTAATCACACTCAGGGGTTCAATTCCTCTTGCTTCCGTAAGCGGGTATGGTATAATGGCATTATGACAGCCTTCCAAGCTGACGATGCGAGTCCGATTCTCGCTACCCGCTCTGATAATTGAGCATAGTAAGTCGAGTAATAGTAGACAAACTAGGAGAAAAATGAACATTTGGAAAGCATGGGCATTATCAAAAGGAAAAGGATTATTGTCGTATGAATATAAGAAGGAAGATATGGAGTATAAAGTAGGGAAAGTTAAGTATAGTCCAGATTATAAAAGTGACCATCTTAGTCAGTCTGAGGCTTTTAAAAAAGCAGTAGCTCCATATGTTAGGTTAGTAGAAAAGCCTTGGGGAAGCTATGAAGACCTGTTTAGAACCCCTCAATATGTAGTAAAAATTGTTAAAGTAAATCCCGGCCACAGGCTTAGTCTACAGAAGCACAATTATAGAGAAGAACATTGGTATGTAGTTGCAGGAGAAGCTGATTTGACAGCCAATTCTCAGACTGTTATACTTTATCCAGGCTATTCAGCAGATATTGAAAGAGGCGTATGGCATCGAGTGACTAACAATCAGCCTGAACTTCTGGTATTTGTCGAAATACAAACTGGCCTTTGTTATGAAGATGATATAGAAAGAATGGAAGATGACTATGGCAGACAATCTCCCATTACAGAGCAAGAAATAAAGCAAGGATTCATTAACTCTACTGAAACTGAAGAAGAAAAACGAGCCAGAAATAAAGACTTTTATGAAATGTATGGATAGATTATGAATGGAAAAGAAACTGATACTAGGAAGATTTTAGCAGATGAAGAAGAAGTTCTCTCAATTCTTAGAGAATTAGCAAAAACTACTATTTTAATAGATGATGATGAATCCCTCTATGGAGAAGTCTCAGAAGACTTAGTTATACGAGCTAAAAAAGCTTTAAGAAGAGGGGGAGGGGGAGGTTTTAGCGCAGGATAACGCAGAATTTTAAATGAACTTTACTAGAAAGGATTAACATGAAACTTCCAGCCGTTCTTTATCCCAATATTTTAATTAAAAATCTCTATCTCGATGGGCTAAATTGTAATGATGTTGCCCAAAAATTACGAGCAATTAAAGAAGGTCTATATCCCTGGTTGCAACAAGATGATATGAAACCATATGTTGAGCCTATCAAGAATGATATAGAATGGATTATTCCAGAATTAGAAGATTTAAGTGCTAGATTAGGAGCAGCAGCTATAGCTCTAGAACAGGGTAAAACTGCTGAAGAATCATATGAACTTTACAACCGTTTACGTCCTAGATATGCAGAGATAGATTATGACTTGTCTGAAATTGATAATAGATGAAACTCTTCCAGAAGGAGAAATTATCTTAGATAAAGAAAAAGAAATCCTTTTAGTAAGAAGCATGGAAGATTGGTTTAAATTTATGAAGGAATATAATGATGACTGACTTAGCAGTACAACTAATTATAGACGAACTTCGTACCCGTCTATTTGAAGCGGAACAGCGAATAGATGACCTCAAAGAAGAGAATCTTGGGCTGAAATATGGCCTGGAAGAATGGAAAAAGCAAACCATAGGATTGCAAAATCTTTTAGCAGAACGTGATGAACGACTAATGTTGTTAGAAGAAGCAGCGAAAGCAACGGTAACTATGGCAACTGCCGGTGGATATCCTAATATTGATGAATTACAAGCTGTTCTGGAGATTAAAAATGAATCCTACAGTTAAACAAATAATAGAAAAATGGCTTAAAGCCAATGGATATACTGGCTTATTCAATCAAGATTGTGGGTGTGAACTGGATGATTTAATGCCTTGTGCTGGCTGGGATAATGGTATAGACCTTTGTAGAGCCGGTTATAAACATACTTGTGATGGTGGTTGTGAAGAATGTTATAGAAATGAATATTGTGATATGGACTTTGAATTTAGTAATATGTATATTTCAGGAGAAAAATGAAAAGCTTCATTCATTTTGATGATATGACTTGGCCTAATCCTCTTGACCCATTAGAAATTGAATGGAAACTATGCTATGCTCCAGATAGAGAAACTCAAATAGTAGCTGCTTCTTATATAGCAGCTTATAAGCAACTTATTTCTGACACGCAAAAAAGTAGAAACTATAAGTGCCAAAAAATAAAGGAGCTTATGAATGGATGAAAAAGCAGAAATAAAGTTATTAAGAAGAATAGAAGTAGTTGCGGAAGAACTATATAAAGCCTTAGATGACTCTGAGTATACTATTGGAAGAATGTCTACTTTAGCGCGCGCTCATGAAATGTATTCTGAAGTATCTTATCGGCCAGCTATGAAAAAACTCCGTAAATTGCTCGGAGAGTATGAAGAAAAGTTCTTCAAATGATTTTTTGTAAGCATGATTATCAATTTGTCTGTAATATCTACGGAGACTGGATAATTTTTGTAGCCAACTGGAACCGTTCTTTATGGAAATGTAGTAAATGTAGCAAATATAAGTTCAGACCAGAACTAGTAAGGAGAAATAATGGATGAGGAATTAAAAAACTTTATCATAAAAGAACGCGAAAATGCTTATGATGAATATGAAAAGCATAGTGTTCGTATGGGATATGCCACTGGGTATTGGTTTGGTTATCTAGATGCTCTTAATGCTATTTTGAAAGAGGTTAATAAGCCTTTAGTTACTCTTTGTGATAACACCATTCATGTAGAATCTCGCATAGACCCTGATGAAATGGCTAAATTAATTGTAGATGGTTTAAAACTAAGAGAAGATTTTTTAAAAGAGCAGGAATCTACTAGAATAACCCCTGAAGAGCTACATCGGGAATATAGAGGGATGGGATTTGATTAATGGAATGGGTAGTGCTGATAATAATCCTTTTGGTGATACTGCATAGAATTCCCAAAAAACCCAAGAAAGTAAGTGACCGTAAAGATAGATTCTACAGATTCATGGGATATAAGTAATGGTCTTCTACTTATTTTTTGTTATTTTTGCAGTTTGGTTTTTAATTAAATATACCTTACCTAAATGGACACTTATAATCGTAGGAGTCCTGATAAATTCCGTGTTTTTAGCTATAAATGGAGTATAATGTTTAAAGGAGTCTGTAAAGAAAAGGGTTTTTATTGCAGATGTATCGGCTGCGAGAATAAAGAATGCAACTTTAAATACTGTAATCTAGACAAATGCCCAGTAGGAGCTTGTATTAATCATAGTGAGTATAAGAGGAAAGATGGCAGCGACAAAAGCAGTTAAGAAAAAGCATTGGTATCTCATTACTATAACTAGTTGTGAGCTATGTTCGGCAGGAGAAACTATTCGTACTCGTATGTATGGAGAAAAACCAAAAGACCCAAAAGAAAGACGAGAATACTTCTATTTTGCCTGTGATAGTCACTTTCTATAAAGGAGAAAAATGAAAGCAATAGAACAATATAAATGTGAGATTTGTGGGGGAGTCTATAGTACTCCCGCGCAAGCAGAAAACTGTGAAGCCAAGCATAGCAAAATCATAAGTACAGAAGTAATGTTCCAGCCTAACCATGTAGAACCTAGCCAAGTAAAGATAGTGACTGAAGGTAAGGATGGAAAGAGAAAACAGAAAACCTATGGTCTTTATAAGAACTGGTATTAAGGAGTAAAGAATGTATGTAGGATATTTCTTAGAAATTGAGCAACATCTGGCGGCGGCTAAATTCGGTGTCTATCTAATACAAGACGGCTGTAGTGAAGAACTAGAAGAAGTATTAGAAAGTCTAGAAAAAGCTAAGATAGCACTAAGAGACTTAACACTAGAGCTAGAAGCAAGCAAGTGAAATACCATGCTTATTTTAACTTTCGTACTGGTTATGTAGATGTTTTCACTAGTGACGGCATGAAATATCAGGTTACTCTGGAGATAATAAAAATGCATAGGCTGGCTAGAATGGACTCAGAAGGAAGCGCAATCTTATTAACTCCAGAAGAAGTAGCTATAGAATTAGTAAAAAGAATCAGATACTAGAAAAAAGTGGTTATCCTATAAGAATCAGATACAGTAAAATTAAGGTTATCCTATAAACAGGTAGCCGCTGCGGTACTCACCGCTTGGTTTAATGGTACGCTCCTTGTACCATTGTGCGGCTCGCGCTTCGCTCGCGAGCAAGCGGTACAAGAGCCGGGAGCGCTCGCGCGCTCGCGCTTGCTCCCGGCTCCAATCATGTAGCGCACCGCTCTTGCGTATGCGGTGCGGAGATCGCCGCTCCCGCTCTAAGCGAGCGGTGCGAGAATGACGGTATACAAGCCGGTAGACTTGCTCCGCTTGATACTGGCGGTAGCTTTCGCTCCCGCGCTTTCGATTGCCGCTTGCGCGGCCTTGAGAGCCGCAACCGGCTCCGTGCTCACGCCGTTAGGCTGTACCGCAACCGGCTTGCCCGTTTCGGCAAGCTTGGCAAGTAGAGCGCTCCAGTCGCGCGCTGGCTTACCTCTTCCCGGCTTGCTGTACTCTTCCCAATCACTAAGCATAGATACCTCTTTTCCGTGCCGCTCCAATCGGCACTATAAGCCGAGAGCCGGTTTCCCGGCTCTCGCTCTTGCGTGTTACTTGTATATAGCACGGCTCCGCTCGCGCTAGTACATTTTGCAACCGGCTCTAGATATCAAGGCCCCATTTACTTACGAGCCGCGCGTGCCGCTCTTGTGCCTCTTGCCGCTCTTGCTCGTGCGCTCGCTCGTACCTCTTCCGCCATGCGGCTCTAGCTCGCTCGCTTTTGAGCGCGGGAGCGCGAGCCGGTATGCTGGCGGGAGATCGCCGCATACGCTCCCGCTCAAGCCGTGCCGCTTGCTCTTGCTCTAGATACCATTTTGCGAGCGCTCTAGCCGTCTTGCCGCGCTTGATTGGCTCGCGCTCGGCTAGTACTAGCTCGGCTTGCTCGCTCCAGTCGTGCGGCTCTAGCAAGCTTGAGTCTAGACTTGTGGAGCGCGGCACCCATTGAATACCGGAGCGGAGCAAGCGACGACGACGACGACGGCTCGTATGCTCTAGAAAAGAGCCGTGCGGCTTGCGGTATATGTCTTTTCCGCTCCCGGTTGATTGGAAGTCTTCCGCGCTCCACTTGCGTATTTTGAGCGCTCCGCTCCCGCTTGTCTCGCTCGGCACGAGCCAAACCCCAATCGAGCACGGCTCTATATAGAGCGGTATCGGCTCCCGCGCTTGATACCATGCGCGCTTGAGCGCTCTTACGGTCGCTTTCGGTACCTCTTGCACTAGTACCGCGCTCCGCTCGTGATTGGCTTGCTCCGCATACTCGCGGAGCAATCCAGCGAGCAAGAGCCGCTCTTGCTTTTGCTCTTCCCGGTTCATTCTTGCTACCTCTTTTCTTGGCTTGTATCTAGAGCAAGCGCGAGCGCGGCAAGCGCTCGCTCGTGTTCACCGCTCGCGCGGTATAGCTCTTCCGCCGCTCTTGCGTTCAATCCCGGTATCTTGGCTCCTACCGCATAGAGCCGCGCGAGCATAGCTAAATCGCTCGGCTCCGTCGCTCGATACCGCCAAGCGACGTTATGCGCTCGCACCCCTAGCTCAAGCGGAGCAAGAAATTGCTCGCACCGCTCCGCGCGCTCCCGCTCCGCGCGCTCCCATCTTGTCTCTTGCATCTTGTACCTCTTTTCGGCTCGTGCCGCGCGGTGCGCGGCTCTAGATAGATACTAGCACGATATCGGCACAAGAGCGCAAGCGCTCAAGTATGCCGAACGGAGATCGCCGCTCGGCACGAGCGAGTTATCGAGATTATCGGGAGTTATCGCGGCTCGATAACTCCGCGAGCAAGAGCGCGGCTCGTATGCTCG
>Ga0115028_10000032_pt1 | contig 18523 bp, 11 predicted proteins | sample Plant_0915_D1_FD_83894 | JGI IMG/M metagenome (GOLD analysis project Ga0115028, IMG submission 83894) | Wetland microbial communities from Old Woman Creek Reserve in Ohio, USA - Plant_0915_D1 | ecosystem: Environmental > Aquatic > Freshwater > Wetlands > Sediment ... | reverse complement strand
CGACGCGCAACTGCAGCGTTTCGACCAGCACCTGGACCAGGTGCGGGACTTGGCGCTGAAGGCGCGCGGACAGTTTCGGCGCACGGTCGGTCGTTCGCTCCGCGAGGACTTCGCCGAGGGTCACATCGACCTCGCGGCGATCACGCCAGACGACATGCGCGAGTTCGTTGCTCGCCAGAGTGCGCTCCACCATACCCCAGGTGGCGCCGCCAGCCTGCTCTCGGCCTTGCAGGGCTGCTTGCGCTTGCGCACGACCTGTGGCGATCGGGCGCATGGCCTGAGCCGGACGCCAATCGTCTGCCCACGCGTGCCGTCGTCAACCAGATCCGCCTGCTCGGGCTCGACGACGATTAGCGACCGTGCCAGCGCGTGCACGTACGAGTCCGGCCTCATCGAGCTCAACCAGATGGGTCGCCGTCTCTCGTACAACGCCTCGGTCGACGGGCACGTACCGCACAAGCCGGCACGCGCGATGAACCTTGCCGTCCCTCTTTCACGCCACGTGCGGCAGTTACATGAGCACGCACCAGAGCGCACCGAACCCTCAACCAGGCGGCACGGTCGGCAGTACACCCCCGTGTCGCGCCGCGCGCACGATGCAGGTCGATGATTTCGTTCAACCACCCCTCGCAAAAAGAAGGCGAGAACGGGACTCAAACTGCGCCGATTGCGCCAGCGAGCCCGCATTTTCAAGCGCGGTGCCAGTGCGTTCGTCGTCGCCGGCTGACATGCGAATTCCGGTGCGCGCTGCGCGCGGTTGGGTTCTGAAGACAGGGGCGGACGCGGGGTGATCGTCAAGAACCGGCCAAACGGCGCCTGTTCGATTTTGTCGATGCCGTCACCGTCATCGACGAAGGAGTGATCGATGATGGCGAGACTCGCCACTGCGTCATGGGCGAATGGAAGCGTCGCCGCTTGGTTGCACGTCCACGGTAACCGTGTGGAAATTGCGCCGGCGTCGGGAGGCGCCTGTTCCCTTTCCACGCCGACGGGCTATTCTTCATTCTCCAGCGTTTCACTGGGTTGGTATGCCGATTCACGCGCGCGTTGCCAGCGTCGAGGTTTCGCGGTGACGGTTGTGCCCTCTGACGAGCACGACCCGGATTGGGTCGGGGACTCGCCGGCGCTGCGCGACGCACTGGCCCAAATCGTGCGCTATGCGGGGACGACGGCGACGGTGCTGGTGCTCGGGGAAACCGGCACGGGCAAGGAGCTCGCGGCGCGACGGATCCACTATTCCGGGCCCCGTGCCGAAGAGCCATTCATTGCGGTCAACTGCGGCGCATTGCCCGATGCCCTCGTCGAGTCGGAGCTCTTTGGCCACACGCGCGGCGCCTTCACCGATGCGCGCGAGGCACAGTCAGGCGTCGTCGGCCTCGCGGAGCGCGGGACGCTGTTCCTCGACGAGGTCGAAGCCCTCTCGCCGCGCGCCCAGATCGTCCTGCTGCGCTTCCTTCAGGATCGCCGTTACCGGCCCGTCGGGGGCAGCCGCGAACGCTGCGCCGACGTCCGCATCATCGCGGCCAGCAACCAGAGTCTCGAGGAGCTCGCGCGTCGCGGCGCCTACCGGGCCGATCTCGTCTACCGGCTGGCGGTGATGACGGTGACGCTGCCGCCGCTGCGGGCCCGCGGCGACGACGTGGTCCTGCTCGCCGAGCATTTCATTGCCCGGCTGGCGCGACAGTACGGCCGGGCGGCGAAGTCGCTCGCCCCCCCGGTGATCACCGCGCTGCGCGCCCATCCGTGGCCCGGCAACGTGCGCGAGCTCGAGAACCTGATGCACCGCGCATTCGTGCTCTGCGACTCGGCCGTCGTGACGTTGCGCGACCTGCCGCTGTCGCCCGACCCCGTTCCGGGCGTCGCCGATGCCGTCGCCGAGCCGCCGCTCGACGATTTCCAGAGCGCCAAGCGCGCGGCGGTGACCGCCTTCGAGCGCCGCTTCCTGATCCACGCGCTGCAGCAGTGCGGCGGCAACGTCTCGCTCGCCGCCCGCCGCGTCGGCAAGGAGCGCCGGGCGTTCGGCAAGCTGATGAAGAAGCACGGCATCGCGCGCGAGCCCTTCCAGCCTTGCCTCTCCGCCGACGGCGCCGCCACGCCCTGATTCGATCCCGGCTCAGCCGTCGACGGTCACGGCGTTGCCGGCCTTCACCTGGTCGGCCGCCGGCGTCGTCGACAGCGAGGTCGCCAGTCGCACGACGTACCGCTTGTCGAGCACCGCGCCGACGTTGCCCGTCGCCGCAGCCAGCTGTGCCACGAGCGTCGCGACGGTGCGATCCACGACGAGCGGCGCCGTGAACGCATTGCCGGACAGGGTTGCACGCGCCGCCACCAGCTGCGAGCCCAGCGCGCCGAACGAGTTGCCGACGACGACGGCATCGGCGTACAGGCCGCCGACGGATACCGGCTGGGCGGGTGTCGCGTTGGCGAGCTTCTGCAGCTGCACCACCATGTCGGCCCCGATCTGCGCGACCTCCAGGCGGTTGCCGTGCAGCGTCAGTCGGCCCCGTCCCGGCTGCAGGTCACCGCCGCCACCCGCCGCCAACACCCTGCGCAGCGTCGGCACCTGCAGGTCCGCTACCGGGAGGGTGACCTTCGCCGGTCGGCCGTAGAAGCTCACCGTGCCGTCCAGGGTGCTGTCGTCGATCGAGGTGGCGGCTTCGGAATCCTGAAACACCGCCGTGAGGCTCTCCGTCGGCGACTCCACCGTGCACCGGTCGATCACGATGCGTCGGGACTTCTCGAAGCTGAGCACGGGCGGATCGTCGCGTTTCGCCGCCTGCACGGCGAGATCCGACAGCTCGACCTCGCGCACCGCCTCGAACTGCAGCCCCGCCCCCTCGTCGATCGCCATCGCCAGCGAGCCGATCTGCAGCGCGGCGAGCCCACGCCAGCGCATCGGCCCTCGGACCAGCAGGCGGCTCGGCTGGCCGCAGCCGTGGATCGAGAGCGCCGCCTTGCCGCCGCCGTTGACGTCGAGCTTCTCGATCAGGTGGTCGCCGGCCAGCAGGCACACGCAGACCCGGCCGTCGCTCTCCGCGAGCAGCTTCTTGAGCAGCTCCGACGTGAGCGCGTCGAACTGCCCGCCCTTGCCGACCGTGACGGCGCAGCCGCCGGCGGCGACTGCGGGGCGGATCTGCGCGTCGAAAGCGACGGCCTGCGCGACGCTGCCCGCGCCATCGACGAGACGCGCCTCGACCCGCTGGATGCCGCTGGCGCCGAGCTGCCAGTCCGCGCGCGCCACCCCCTGGTTGTCGGTGAGGGCGGGCAGCGCCGACGTGATCTGCCCGCTGCCCAGCGTGACCACGAACTGCACGCTCGCGCCCACCAGCGGTGTCTGGCCGTTGCCGACCCGCACCTCGAGCGGCTGCGGCAGCGGCGCGCCTGCCGCCGCGTCCTGCCCGTCACCCGCGTGCTGCACGATCGTCACCGTCTTGGTGGCGCCGAACACCACGCGGTTGCCCGCACGCTCGATCCCTGCCGCATCGAGCGGCGCGGCATTGACCGAGACGTGTCGGGAATCCGGCAGCGGGCTCGCGTCGAGCGTCCAGCGGCAGGCCGCGATACCGTCGGCGTTCGTGTCGACGTCGAGCTGCGCGAGCGGGTTGCCGCCGCCCATCGGGCTGAGGACGCCGTTGTTGGCGGCGGCACGGAACCGCACCTTTGCGCCGGCCACGGGCACCCGGCCGCGGGCGACGCGCACCTGCAGCGGCCGCGGCAGCGTTTCGCCGGGCAGCGCGTCCTGTCCGTCACCGCCGACGTAGTGAAAGCTCTCGAGCGCGGTGAGCGGCACGAACACGGGCCGGCAGTCCTGCACCGGCGGCTGGACCACGCCATTGGCGCCGACGTCGATCAGGCCGAGTCGCAAGTACTCGACGCGCGGGCCGGCGGGCGCCAGAGCCGCCCGCTCGGCCGCGGTGAGCAGCACGTCCCCCGTCGCGTAGCGTGCGGGGACGAGGAAGCAGGTCCCGCGGCGGTAGCCGTCGTTGCTGAACGCGAACCTGATGCCGTCGAGCGTCACGGCGTGGCCGTTCTGGGCGGTCAGCGTGATGCGGTCCGTCGACCACATCCGCGCGCGGCGCCCGACGGCGGCACCGGCCGCGCTGGTGACCGTCACCACCTCGGCGTCGACCGCTTCGATCTGGGTCCAGCCGACGCGCCGTCCGACGTCGCTCGGATCAGCCGCGTCGAGAAACTCGAGATAGTCGCCGACCCGGAAGATCGGCATGCCGTCGCGCGACCCGGTGTCGACAGTGATCTGGTTGCCGTTCACCGCCGCGATCGTCGCGACCTCGAGGGCGTTGTTGCGCGACACCTTGACGACCAGACCGTCGCGGCCATAGCGCGTGTCGCCGTCGACGTTGGACACCGCGACGCCGTCATCGACCTCGACGCGATAGAGCAGGTTCTCGGGGCGGGCATAGCCGCTCCCGGCGGTCAACCGACAGGGGTCCGTCGCGCTCGCGCCGGTGTCGACCGTGACGGCGATGCGCCCCTGCAGCGGGCCGGCGAGCTTCTCCCAGTCGGCGGCGAGCGCCGAGGCACAGTGGTCGTTCGCCCCCACCGGCACGACCCGCACCTGCCAGCGGATCGTCTGGCGCGCCGTCGTGTCGACGTCGCCGTAGGCGGGGTCGAGCAGCCGCGACTGCTCAACCGCAGTCTGGTGGTCGATCTCGACGCGGAGATAGACGAGCTTGCGGCCCGGCCCAGCCAACGCGGCCACCGCGTCCAGCGGCACCGGCTGTGCGCCCAGCGACGTGAGCGCGTGATTGGTGACCTGCAGCCCTTCGACGTAGAGGCGCCCGGCCGTCAGCAGCAGCGGCGCGCCTGCGACGGCGGGGGTGGGCGCGTTGCGCGGGTCCGCCGCCTCGGCTGCCGTGAGCTGCGCGAGCGCCGTCACGAGCCGGAAGCCCCCGCCCTCGAGGGGGGCGCCGCTGCGGCCGATCACGTCCACGGCCTCCGTCTCGACCCGGTTCAGCAGGACCTCGGCGGCCTCGTTGAGGCTCGCGTCGTCGAGCGGCCGGCCCTGCTGGTAGGTGACCGCGCGCACGCCGGCCCGCGGGTCGAAAGTCAGCCTGGAATAGTCACCCTTCATGGCCGGTTGCTCCTCATCGCTTCCTCACTCGACCGGTCTGCGCCGATCACCGCCGCCTCGAGCCCCAACGGCACGTAGTCCGCGAACAGATCGGCGAGGTTCGCCACGCGCACCGCGTGCCCTGCATGGCCGTGCGCCCCCATCTCCGTTCCTTCCTCGCCGCCGCGCGTGATCTCCGGCGGCGCGTCGATGCGCAGCAGCGCGAACCCCGGCTCGTGCGGCGCGTCGTCGAGAAAGCTGGGCCCCACGCGCAGCCGCACAGTCCGGCGCTCGTCGTCGGTGAGCGGACGCCCGAGCGCGGCCTCGCGCGCCTGCTGCGCCAGATCGGGCTGACAGCGGTAACGGGTCGGCAATCGGGATCCCGGGTCGGCGACGTAGCTGTAGCGCAGACAGCCGGTCTGCCGCCGCTCGACCTGGGCGCTCCCCATCAGCAGCGCGCTGCTGGCCGACAGGCTGCGTGCCGCCAGCGCGCCGAGCACCGTGACGTGCCGCAGGCTCAGGTCGGAAGCGGGCGCCTCCACGCTCGCGCCCGCAGCGGGCCGCGCGACGACGCAGTCCTCCAGGGCGACCCCGGGCACGTGCAGGCCCGCGCGAACCCGCCCCGTGACGCAACGCTCGAGCCGGATGGTCAGCGGCGCGTCGGCATGCCCTGCCGCGTCCAGGCAGATCGACGCCCCGGGCCAGAGGGTACAGTGCCGGAGCAGGAGCGATCGCAGGCTGCCGGGGGCCACATCCAGGCCGGCCTCGCACCACGCGCCGTCGAGGACCAGAGTCCCCGCACCCGCAGGCGGGCCCTGCCCGGCCGCGACGCGCAGCCGGCGCAGCAGCTGGCACCGCCGGGACTCGCGCACGAGAAAACCGATCTCGTCGCCCGGCGCCCCGCCCGCCGCGGCACGCCACTCCGCGGCGACGATCGTCAGCGCGCTGCCGCGCGGCATCGCGAAGTCGAGCGTCGCCTGCGCGTTGTCGGGCAGGTCGACCGCATTGTCGGTGATCACCACATAGCCGCCGCGACCGGCGCCGGCGTTCTCCCACGACGCCAGCGCGGCCGCGAGACTCGCGGCCGCGATCGTGCCCGGGGCCGCGGGCAGCGGCCCGCCGACGACGTAGACCAGGGCGCCGGCGCGCACTGGCTCGGGCGCCGCGCGCGCGTACGCGCCGCCGCCCAGCTCGCCGGACTGGCCGGTCGCGTAGGCGACGCGCACCTCGACCACGTCGGGCTGCCCCTGCGCCGGCGCGGGGAACACCATGCGCCCGGTGGCAGGATCGAGCACCACGCCGATCGGCAGGTCCACGGTCGTCGCGCGGTCGCGCGGGTAGCCGCGGGTCGGCGCCGGTCGCGTCCAGGGCGGCGGGGGGGCGGCGGGACCCATCCGCAGCGCCCCGATGACGATCTCCTCCGGCGGAATGCGCCGGAAGTCCGCCTCCTGGTCACGCCGCACGAACACCGTGAACGGCGGCCGTTCGTCGAACCACTCTCCCCGTGGCGTACGCCCCTGGGCCAGCGCGAGCCGGCGGTCCTCGAGCTCGCGCCACAGCGGCAGCCGGCGCAGCCGGTCCGGCACGTCACGCTCGCGCGGAGAGCCGCGATCGGGGTTCCACGGCGGACTGAACAGCGGCAGTGTTCGGCCCGCCGGCGCCAGGGCGAAATGCCCGGCGTGGCCTCCCCACGACGGGGCGGGCGGCGCAGTCGCCAGCGCCTCGCGGGTGGCGCTGGCGGCATCCGGGGCCACGTATGGCGTGCACTCGAGCCGCCACACGAACACGCCGACGTGTGGCAGGTGGTAGCGACCCCCTGCCCGCGCGATCGAGCGCACGTCGGCCAGCCGTGGGTCGCGGTCGAAGGCCGTGCCGCGTCGGGCACGACCCTCCGCGTCGCGCGCCAGCGGCGTCGCCAGCCGGTCCGCGCGCGGCGCACGGACCGTCAGCGTCACGGCCAGCCGGGCGTAGAGCTCGACGGCCATGGCGCTGAATGCCGTGACGTCGCGGGCGAGCAGCTCCAGGGTCAGCGGTGTGCCCTTGGCGCGCCGATAGCGCAGCACGTTGCCCACGAAGGCCCGCATCGACACCGCGGCGCTCGGCGGCAGGGGCCGCAGCGGCCGCACGCCGACCAGGGCGGCGAGCCGCGGCAGCAGCTCCTCGGCGCACGTCTCCACGAACGGCGCGTCGTGCAGCCGGTCGAGGTCAGCGTCGACGACCTGCGCGCCCTCGCGCACCATCACCCGGAACAGGGCGCGCAGCGGGTGGCCGAGCCGCGCGTCCTGCTGGCGGTGATACTCGGGCAGGAGGTCGTAGAGGTCGTCGTCGCGGATCGTCATGCCACGAACTCCGTCAGAACGAGCGCTGCCGGGTCGAGCAGCAGCAGACCCGCGCCGTGCTGGCCGGTCGCCTCGTCCGCGCCGAGCACCTCGCCGGCGACCGTCGCGCCGGTGCGGTCGCTGAGGCCGTCCACGCGGGCGGCCCTGACGCCCTCGACGGCCTGCGCGCAGGCGAGCAGCCGGCTGCGGGCGACGGGCTCGCCGAACCGTCGCGCGGCGGCGCCAAAGCCCGCGCGCAGGGCAGAGCGCACGGCGGACTCGACGACCTCGCGGCGGTGGCCCGGCGCGACCGCCAGGGCGAGCGTCGCGCCGAAGGGCATCGCCACGTAGTCGAACAGCTGGAACGCGCGGCCCGGCGCGCTCGCGGCCTTCATCGCCGCGGCGAGGCCCTTGTAGAGATCGCTGCCGGTCGGGACGGCGGCCCCGTCGGGGCCGGCGATCGTGACGACGACCACCTGTCGGCGCCCGTCCCACACCAGGGCGGCCTCGGCCTGCGAAATGCCCCCATAGGCCCGCGCAAACGCCGCGTAGTCCCCCAGCGAGACGATGCGGTCGAGCGTGACGATGCGCACCGGCGCGTTGACGCGCGCCGACTCCATGCCCTCGGCATCCTTGCCGCCCGTCGCGGCGACGGGGTTGGTGACGCCGCGCAGTCCCGCCGCGATCGTCAACGGCAACTTGAGGCGGTCGGGGTCGAGCACACCGGCCGTCCCGCCGCCGACGCGGTACACCGCCGTCACGTTGTCCGCCCCGCTGCGCAGGCGCGCCGCGAACCGCACGCGCGCCGGGCGGTCCGGCCCCAGCTCGACCGCGTACCCGCGGTCGTCTTCGTCGCGGCCATAGAGGCTGTCGACCCGCGGCCGTTCGACCCCGTCGACGCGCACCTCGATCGCGGGGGCATAGCCGGTTGCCGTGGGCGCCGGCAGGTGGGTGAGCCCCGGCTGGCGCAGCGCGTAGGCGGGGTGCGGGCGGCGGGCGTCGCCGCCGCCGAGGATCTCCGGCTGGACCTCGCCCGTGGTCGCGCCGGGCGCCGGCAGCATCCGGGTCTGGCCGTGGCTCGCGCCGACGGCGTTGCCGAGGACCTCCAGGGTCTGCGGGTCGTAGCGGTTCGCCAGCGCTCCCGTCAGCACCAGCGTCTGCCCCGCGTCTTCCAGCCTGGCGACGCGTGCGACCTCCGCGAGCGGGGCCAGCGCGTCGCCGGTGCCCGCGCGACGCCCACGCCCGCGGACGATCACGACGCGCTCCGCCGGCAGCGTGCAGGCCGTGGCCAGCGCGATCCGGTCGGGTGCCTGGTCGGAGGGCGCAGGGTCCGCGATGGGGACTTTGGCCGGCGTCACCTGCTCGGTCTCGATCAGCACGCTGGTGGAGCGCACGGCAGCGTCGGTGCCGAACGCGCTCGAGAGGTTGCGGTCGAGGGTCAGGCGGCTGACCCGCGAGGTGATGCCGTGCTCGGTCCGCGACACCTCGCGCACGTCGTTGATCCGGTAGAGCTCGGCCGTGCCGCTGCCCGGCGTCAGCAGCACGTGCCGGCCTCGAAACGCCTCCGGGTACACGGCGTCGAGGTCGATCTCGTTCGTCGGCGTGGCGTCACCGACATAGGGCCGCAGCTTGGGCCATTCACGCCGCGTGCCGAGGGCGGCGCTGATCTCTTGAGGTGTCGGCGCCTGCGTTTGCGTGTCGGTCAGATAATCCTTGATGACGACGCGCCGGACGTCCTCGGACAGCAGCCGGAAGGTCGGCGCGTTGTACCCGAACAGCGCCGCGCGCCGCGACAGCACGACGACCCGCCGATCGTCCGGCCACGCGCCCCCTGCCGGCGGCATCGTCCCGCGCCACGTCCCGTCGAAGCTGATCAGCTGGTGCGGGTGCTGCTCGGCGGGTGGCGGCCTCGGATCGACCCGGTCGATCCGCGCCTGAGCGAAGTCGAAGCCGCCGGCGCGGGTGCGCAGGGCGACCAGGACGTCCCCCGGGCGCGCGGCGATCTGCATCTCCGCGATGCGCAGGTGCCGATCCGCGAGGGTGAGCGCCGGGTCTGCGAGCCGCTTCGCGGCCAAGGCGTTCCAGGCCGGGCGCGCCTGGAGCGCCTCGGCCGTCTCGAACACCACCGGCGCCTCGCCGGGGCGCGGCTCGCTCTGCACCTTCGCGCCGCGCGGGATGCGCACCTCGGGCGGCGCTCCCTGCATTTCGTCGACCGTGAAGGCCAGCGTGGTGGTCGCCGACAGCGCCGGCACCGGCTGATAGCCGACCGCACGGGCGAGGGCGTCGACTGCCGTCGGGTCGTCGGCGGTCTCGATGTAGCAGTCGCCGAGCGTGCGCTCGACGTAGAAGGACAGCACGTGGAGGCTCGCGGCCCAGGCGTCGAGCAGCGCGTGCGTCGGATCCGCCTGGGCGTCGGCGCTGAGCGGCGCGAGCTCGTCCACGCGCTCGATCGCCTGCGTCAGCCGGGTCCGCAGGGCCTCGTGCGTACGGTCGGAAGGCACCACGCCGCGGCGGCCGGGCCACGCGGCCGACGAGCCTCGCGACGCGCAGCTGGCGCAGTTGCCGCAGCCGCAGGCGGCCGTATCGCTCATGCACCACCCTCCAGCTCGACGGCCAGCCGCCCTTTCTCCGGGTAGCTCGGGTCGTTCGCCAGACGCAGGACCTCGAGGTCGTCGACGCCGATGACACCCGCCGCGAGCTCGCCGGCCGGCGGCCGGGCCCAGCGGCGCAGCTCGGTCACCTCCACCGACGCCACGCCCCTCACCTCGAGCGCCGCCGCGATCAGCCCGCTCAGGTAAAGCGGCGTCCCGAACGTGAACCGGTCGGGGTGGAAGAAGCCGGGCGTGCCATCGGCTTGGGCGCGCGAGCCCAGCCGGTCGAGCAGCGCACGCAGGACGTCCGCCCGCAGCGTGCCCGGACACACGCAGGCACGCAGCGTGACGGCCAGCGGCACGTCCAGCGCACCGCGAACCACGACGTCGACGCCGGCGAGCCGGAACCGGTCGAGGTGCGCGGCGAGCCCGGTCATGAAGCTCGCGTCGGCTTCGACGGACAGGCCACCGACCCGGTCGACGTAGACGAACACCGTGCGCCACGCCCCCGTCCAGCGCACCCGCGCGACGGCCCGCTGCACACCCGGGTAGCGTTCCGCGGCCGCAGCGTAGTCCGCCTCGGTGACCGCCCGCTCCTGGCTGCGAAACGCCTGCGGCGCGTCGATGCGGATCTGCGCCGCCGAAACCGGCTCGAGCGCGCCGAAGGCCGACAGCGGGTTGCGCACCGCCGCGATTCCGGCAACGCCCGTGATCGCGAGCGTCAGCACGTCCGCGCCGATGCGCCCGTCGGCGGGGCGGCCGAAGCGACCGCTGACCGCGAACTGGGAGCCGGGCGCAGGCGCGAGTCCCGTCACGCCGTCGCCGAAGCGCAGCCGCGCGCTCCCGTCGTGCTCGGTCTCGACGACGAAGTCGCGGTCGAAGCGCTCGCTCGCGAGCAGGCTGACGCGGCTGGCCCAGCGCGCGTAGCGGTCGCGCAGCGAGAGCGCAGGAACGGCCTCGGCCGGGTCCATCGCCTGCAGTCCGCGGGCCGCACGCAACGGCGCGCCGAGATCCGGCGGCGCGATCCAGGCCAGGTCGCCGCGCAGCAGCGCGGGGCGCCACCGTCCATCGCTCGCGGCGACCGGCGGGTCGAGGCCCGGCGCGAGGGCGAGCGCGGCGGCGGCGGTACCACCGCGCGGCGGCAGGGTGAGCCCGTGGTCAGCCAGCGCGACGTTGCCTGCGGCCTCGGCGCAGCGCTGCAGCTGCGGCGGGTCGGCACCGGTCCGGATCTCGGCGCTGATCACGAGCTCGAACGGCAGCGCGTCCTCCTCGGCCCAGGCGACCTGGAGGACGCCCTCGTTCTCGACGGGGTCGGCGGCCGGCGTGACCGACATCAGGCGCACGACGTGGCGCAGCCGGCGCTCGTCCTGGACCTTGCCGGTCTGCGCATCCCGGATCGAGTGCAGCAGCAGGAAGTCGCCGGCCTGCAGGTCGGCCGCCGGCGCGTTCGGCGCGCGCCGCACTCGCAGCGTCGCCGCCGTCGCGCCCCGCGGCAGCACGCACTGCTGGTCCGACCAGGTGTGGAAGTCGATCGCGTTGTTGCCCTCGCGCAAAGCGAGGTCGTGGCAGGTCTCGAAGGTCACCGGCGCCTCGCCCGCCCAGCGCTCGAAATCGGAAGGCAGCGCGCTCGCGCGAAAGCCGGGCCGGTCGGTGGTGACCGGCGTGCCGCGGGGCAGCGCACCGACCGCTGGCGTTGCACCCCGCGGCTCATAGACGAGCTGGACGAAGCAGCGCGCGTTGACGCCCTCGTGCACCGGGTAATCGAGCAGGCGCGCGTGCCGCGCCAGCGAGATCCGGCTGCGGGCACTGAACAGCGTGCGCTCCGTGGCGATGGCGTCGAGCCGGTAGCTGAGGTGGTCCGCCAGGCTCGCCAGCGCCTCGACCTGGGTGTGGAGAAAGTCGACGGGCGTGTCGTCCGGCACGTCGGGCAGCAGCGCCGCGAGCCGGTCGAGCATCAGGCGGCGGAAGCTCGCCCAGTCGCGCGCGCCGTAGTCGAGGTCCGGCGTGGGGCCGGCGAGCGGCGGCTCGGGGGCCGGGGCAGGACCGCAGTCGAAGGCCGAGGGGCAGTCGACCTTGAAGGAGAGCTCGACGAAGGACAGGTGGGGATCGAAACCCTGCGGCGAACCCTGCCCGTTGGGGCCGGTCAGGGTGAGGCGGTAGGCAGAGAAGTCGGTCAGCGCGAACTGCGGGTTCGGAAGGGGTCCGGGCGGCGCCAGCGTCACGACCAGCGTGTTGCCCCCGGCAGGCTGCCGGACCGCGGCGCTGACGGCCGGCGCGGGAAAACGCACGCCGCCCTCGAGGCGGACGTTGGCGGGCCCCAGCGCCGCCAGCCCGACGGTGCTCAGGCACACGACGCGCAGCTGCGTCGGCACGTTCGTGCCGCTCACGGGGTCCCAGCCGACGTCGACCTCGAGGTAGTCGATGCCGTTCCAGACGCCCGAGCCGAGCACCTTCTCGCGCCGCCGTAGGCTGCCGCAGGCGTAGCGCGCGCTCACGGACGCTCCCGCCGGAACGCGACGCGGCGCGGCCGGGTCTCGTAGGCCGGCACGTAGGCGACCTCCACGACGAGCGCCGCGTCCTCGGACTCGACCCGCACCTCGCGCACCTCGAGCAGGTCGCCGAGCCACTGCTGGAGCGCGGCGTGGATCGAGGTCTGCAGCGCCGCGGCCAGCGCGTCGTTCATCCCCTCGAACACGAGCCCCGCGAGCGGCGTGCCGAGCTCCGGGCGCATCACGCGCTCGCCCGGACGCGTGAACAGCAGCATCTCGACCAGCTCCCTGACGCGCGTCTCGTCGTCCGGCACGCGGGTGCGGCCCAGCCGGGAGAAGCCGTACGGAAAGCCGATTCCACCGCTCACGGGCGTGCCCCGCTCACTGGCCGATCACCCGCGGCTGGCAGACCGCGACGATCGGGGGACCGGCGGGGATCTGGTCCGCCGACAGACAGAGGTGCGGCCCCGGCTGAAGGAGCGCCGGCGACCCCATCACCGTCACGCGCGCAGCCGGCATCAGCCACCGCACGGTGGCGCACGGCTGCGGCTTGCCGCCGGGGAGGGTGAACGCGCAGCCCGCGATCATGCCCGTGTCCGCCGCCGTGGCGACGGGCTGGCCGCCGACGAGCACGCGGGTGTTGCTGCTGACGATGGTCAGCTGGCCCATGCCGTGGGGACAGGTGGCGATCGCGCCGACGTGCAGCAGGGGTCCGGGCATGGCGTCCTCCTCAGGTCACTGCCAGCGCGCCGCCGTTGACGATCACCGACGGCCCGACGAGCGAGATCGACGCGCCCTTGCCGTTCGAGATCACGATGCCCGCCTCGCCGATCTGGATCATCGCGCCCGTCAGCGTCTTGATCAGGACGTTCTGGGCCGGGTTGTCGGACAGCATCAGCGTCACCTGCCCGACGGTCTGCATGACGATGGGCGGCGTCGCCGGCGTGCCCAGCGCCGTGAGCGCGGGCATCTCGCCGGGGTTCTCGTAGAAGGCGCCGCTCCAGATCGGGTAGTTCGGGTCGCCCGCCTCGAACTCCACCCACACCGAGGCCTGCAGCGGCGGCACCGCCACGACGCCGCTCTGGAGGAAGGCCACGGGAAATGACGGCAGCGCCCAGGTCGTCGGGAACAGGCCGTAGCGGTCGCCCAGCTGGACCTGGATGCGCCCGCGGTTCTCCGGGTCGAGGTTCTGCACGACCGTGCCGCGGTACTTGCCGAAGAAACGGGGCGCGGCGCTCATGCCGGCACCGCCGCGACGCTGGCGACCGCGCCGTCGCGCGCGAGCTGGAACGACTGCTTCCAGCTGCCGCGGGCGAGCGTGTTGGTGACGCTCTTGACGAAGTACAGCCCGTCGTAAGTCAGACCCGCGCCGCGCACGCCGACCAGGCTGTGGGGGGTCAGCGGCTGCCCGTACACCGCGACGTTGAGCGCGCCGGTGGCACCGACCGGGTCCCCCTCGCCCAGCCCGGCGAGCGCCGCCCTGAAGACGTCGGCCGGGCCGAAGCGCTCGGTGTCGAGCTTCCTCATCCGCCGCGGCACGAAGGGCCGGGCCGACAGCGGCGGCTTGAGCAGGCCGACGTCCGGCACCGGCAGCGGGACCGGAATCTTCACGCCCGGCAGGCGCGTGTGCACGACCGGCAGCGCCGTGGCGTTGGCGTCGAACGAGAAGGAGATCTGCTCGACGTTGGCACCCGCGTCGAGATCGGCGGACAGCGCCGGTTGCGGCCTGCCGATGCGGGCCTGCGGCCCGAAGTACGCGGTGCTCGCGCCCGGGACCGGGCCGGGCGTCACCGTGAACACGTACCCCGCCTCCCGCGCGAGCTGCTCGATGTACGCCCGGTCCGTGCCCTGGTGGTGGCGGTACGAGCGGGTTGGTATCGAAGGCTCGAAGCTGATCGGCGGGACGACGACCGGGATCACCCCCAGGGCCGCGTACTTGGCCAGCGCCGCGAGCACCACGACCGCGTCTGGCATCCCCGGGTAGGGCAGACCGGTCAGGTCGATCACGTCCATGTAGGTCGACAGGTCTTCGCCGGTGATCGTCAGCTTGGCGGCGCCGCCCGGGACGGCGGGCACGAGATCCTGGCGCGTGATCGGCCCGTCGGCCAGCACGTGCGGTACGCCGTTCAACGTGGCGACGACGATGACGCGGACCATCGGGTCGAAGTAGCCCGCGGGCAGCAGCGCCGTGGCGATCGGCGAGGTCTTGCTCAGCTGCAGCGTCAGCTGGAACCCGGACCGCCCGCCGACGGTCTGCGTGGTCTGGACCGTGTCGACGGCGTCGATCACGGCCGGCGGCGCCGGGACCGGCACGCCCGGCCCGACGCGGAGGGTGAGCGTGACGCCTTCAAGGCTCGCCACGGTCGCTTACCTCGAGCGGCAGCGGCACGACCAGCGTCTCGCCGGCGCGCTGGCCGACGGCCGGCGGCCAGGTCGCGAGGTTCGCGTCGCAGATCCGCCAGTACTGCTCCGGATCGCCGTAGTACTGCGCGGCGAGCAGGTCGAGGCGCTGCGGGCTCTCCACGCGGTGGCGGGCGAGCGGCGTGTGGCGGGCGGGGTCCGGGATCGGCCGCGGCGCCCCATACTCGATCACCCGCCCGTCGGGAGCGACGTACGTCCGCGTCGGCACCTGGGCGTAGCGGCTGTTCGGCGGGTAGGCGCGCGGCATCGGCTTCCTTCAGGGCAGGGATCGCAGGCCGAGGGTCTGGAGCGTGGAGGGCTGCCTGCGCGCCCACTGCTCCTTGTTCTGGAGCGCCGCGAATGCGAGGCCGGAGCCGCGCGTGCCGGGCGCGAGGTCGTCGGAGGACAGCACCCGCAGGCCGAGGCTCACCCGTGCGCGGATCGGGTTGAGTGCGGGGTCGAAGGCCTCCTCGACCACACTCAGGTCGATGATCCGGACCGGCAGCACGCGGCGGGCGCCCCACACGAAGAGGACGAGGGGGGAAGGCAGCGGCAGGATCTCGAGCGTCCCGGTCTGCGCGAGCCGCTGCGCGGCCTGGAGGTCCGCGCTCGCGGGCGTCAAGACCGTCTCCAGCGCGGCGAGCTCCGGCAGGATCCCGAGCGAGAGCGCGTCGCGGTTCTCGCCCGGCTTCTCGAGCTGGTCGGCCGCGTCGATCTCGGCCTCGAGCTTGATCATCTCGATCGGCGGGCCTTTCAGGCGCGTCGCCTCGAGGCGGTCGCCCGAGTCCGTCGCGGTGTTGCGGACCTGCAGCGTGCGCGTGAGCGTGTCGGGGTTGTACTGCAGGGCGATGACCCGCAGAACCGCCTTGCCCTCGGGATCGAGGAGCACCAGGCCACCGCGGACGACCTTGGGCGAGATCGGTCCCATCGCCTAGCCCTGCCCTGCCAGGGCGCTGCGCGCCGACTCGCCGATCCTGCGGATCATCGCGATCGGGTCGACGTTCGTCGGCTGGATCCTGACGTCGTCGAGGCTCGGCGCCTTGAAGCCCGTCTTGGTCGAATAGCCGAGCCTGGCGAGCGTCAGGGTCATGTCCTGGCCGACGTTGTACTGGTAGTTCCTGACGTCGTACGTGAAGTCCTTGGCCAGCGCCCCGCCGATCGCCTCGACGTGCGCGTACAGCTTGATGGCGAGGCCCATCACCAGGCCTCCCTTCATCTCGATGCGCCCCTCGAAGGAGAAGTCGCCCTGGTCGTACTCGGCGACGATCGGTGCCTGGGTGAGCAGATTGAGCGTGAAGCCCGGCTCCACGCGCAGACCGCCGTGGACCTTGGCGGCGAGACCCCCGAGCACCGCGACGCCGAGCCCGGCCTCGAGGATGCCGGTGAGGCCCACGTGCCCCGGCACCTGCAGCGTGCTCGTGAGCTTCAGCTTCGCGTTCTTGTTCTCCTCGAGCGGGTCGAACGAGCCCTCGATCACCGTGTTGACGATCTGTCCCGGGCCGATGCCGTAGCTGAACCGCACGCCCGCGCCGAGGTGGACCATCGGGTCGGCGAGGCCGGGAAACGGCCCCGGAATGATGAAGTCGACGTTGACCTTGATGAGGTCGCGCTCGCCGCCCTCGCGCGGGAACCGCGGGAACAGTTCGATGGGCTTGGTGACCTCGATCCTGCCGGTCAGCGTCAGGTGGCCGTCCGGCTGCAGCGCGACGCCGACCGTCGGCCTGAGCTTGTCCGAGAACGCGTAGCTCACGCTGCCCTTGCCGGACACCCGGCCTGCCGGGTCGACGTTCAGCTCGAGGGTGCCGTCCGCCTTCGGGGTCTTCACCGCGACGGCGCCGGAGCCCGACAGCCGCGCGTCCTCGCCTTCCTTCCGGAGGTAGTGCACCTTCAGGCGGCCGCTGAAGGACTTGTAGGTGATCGCCGTCTCGCCGCTGCCCTGCAGCGTCTCGCCGTCGTAACGAAAGCCCAGCGTCACCTGATCGACGAGCTTGATCGGCTTCTCCCACAGCAGGCGGCCCGCGTACACGAGCCGGTCGCCCTTCCAGTCGGCGCTGATCGTGAGGTCCTTGCCCGCGCCCACGTCGAGCTCGATCGCCCCGCCCGCGTAGTACTGCGTGGCGCCCCCTTCGGTCCGGAAGCCGAAGGTCACCTCTGAGCGCTTGGTCTTCGGCAGGCGGCTGGTGGTGGCCTTCAGCTCCCCGCTCCACCCCTGCGCCTGGTGGAAGCGGACCGTGCCGGCGGCGCGGTCGACGCCGGGCAGGTGCTTCGCCTCGAGCTTGCCGTCGAGCACGATCGCGGTGCCGTCGAGGCTGGCGTTGACGCTGCCGACGGCGTAAGGCCTCTGCTCGGGACCGATCTGGAAGCCGAAGGTGCCGGACGGCCGGAGCTCCGGCGCCAGCTGCAGCGACAGCGACGACTCGGTCACCTTGAAGCCGCGGAACGGCGGCTGGAAGTTCTCCGGGCCCAGGTTGCCCTTGAGCGCGAAGGAGTCCTTCGCGAGGCGCACGTCGAGCCGCTTGAGGAACTTGAGGCTCGGGGTGATGTAGCCCTCCGCCTCCAGGCTGTCGTCGGCCGCGAGCTCGAGCCGGGTGAACCTGCCGGGGCTGAGGTACGGGAACACGAAGTCGAGTTCCTTCGATTTCCCGCTGATCTTGAGCTGGCGGGTGGCCGTGCTGTCGCCCGCCGGCGCCTCCACCGCCAGGGCGTCCAGCAGCACGACCGACGCCTTCTTGCCGGGCCCGCTCTGGATGGCGCCCTTGAGCCGACTGCTGTCGATGGCGGCCTCCACCTGGTCGGGAGCCGTCTTGCCGGCGCCCGGCCGGTAGGTCTGCAGGTCGAGCCCGGAGACGAGGCGCCGCGCGACGTCGTTCTGGGGGTGGCCGGCGATCGCGGTCGCACCGCCCGCCCCCTTGCCCGCGCCGCGCGCGAGGAGGATCTCCACGCCCGCCGCACCCGCTTTCAGCCGCGTCGGCGTGCCGGTGGGCGCCGCGCCGGTCTTGGCGTCCGCCGGGTCGGCCACGAGGGTCTTGTCGCGCAGCAACCGCTCGATCTCGTCGTAGGCGTCGACCGACTTCGAGGCCTGCACGTTGACCTTCGGGTAGCGCAGCCGGATCAGCAGGTACTGCTTGCCCGAGCGCTTGCCGGCGGCGGCCAGGATCTCCTCGCCCTGCGCGACGATGTCGTCGTTGAGCCTGCGCCCCGACTCCTGGTTCTCCTCGGCGTTGAGGATCTGCATGTTCTCGGCGATCGAGGTGCCGCCGACCTGCTTCTCGACGATGTGGTCGATGTTGGCGACCTGCGACCCGCCCAGCTTGTCCTTCGTGAAGTTGGCCGCCGCCGTGCGGGCCTCCGGCAGCGTCGCCTTCTTGAAGGCACCCGGGTTGGCCTTGAGCAGGGCCTCGAGCGCAACGCCCAACTCCTTCAGGCCCGCGAACCCGTAGGCCTTGAGCCACACCCCGCGGTACTCCGAGGAGGTCGCCGACTCCTTGATCGACGGCAGCCGCCCGTCGCTGACCTGCCCCTTGAAGACGAGCTGACCAGCGTCGGCGTGCTTCTTCCAGAGCGCAGGGACCCAGGTGTTGGCGCCCTTCGGCCGGACGTTCAGCGGTGTCCCGACCACCGCGCTGATCGCTTGCTTGCCGTCGACGGTGTCCT
>Ga0115028_10000031_pt1 | contig 18698 bp, 16 predicted proteins | sample Plant_0915_D1_FD_83894 | JGI IMG/M metagenome (GOLD analysis project Ga0115028, IMG submission 83894) | Wetland microbial communities from Old Woman Creek Reserve in Ohio, USA - Plant_0915_D1 | ecosystem: Environmental > Aquatic > Freshwater > Wetlands > Sediment ... | reverse complement strand
CAAGCTGGTGATGAACGACACGGCCGAGGTGCCCAACAGCGGTCCTGCGGGCGGCAGCCGCTCGCAGGTGATGACCGGAAACGCCATCAAGAACGGCTGTGAAATGCTGCTGAACGCCATGCGCAAGAAGGACGGCACCTATCGCACTTACGAAGAGATGAAGGCGGAAAAGATCCCGCTGAAATACTCCGGCAAGTGGACGGCCTCCATGTGCACCCCCTGCGACGCCAACGGTCAGGGCGCCCCGTTCCCCGTCTACATGTACGGTGTTTTCATGGCCGAGGTGACGGTGGACACCCAGACCGGCAAGACCCAGGTGGACAAGTACACGGCCATGGCCGACATCGGCAAGATCAACAACAAACTATTGGTGGACGGTCAGATGTACGGCGGGATCGCCCAGGGTATCGGGCTCGCCCTGTCGGAGGACTTCGAGGATCTCAAGAAGCATACGAGTCTCGCGGCCTGCGGGATCCCCTACGTCAACGACATCCCTGACGCGCTCGAGATCCACTATTTCGAGAACCCGCGGGAGCATGGTCCCTTCGGTGCTGCCGGCGTCGGCGAACTGCCGCTCACCTCCTCCCACGTGGCGGTCATCAATGCCATCAACAACGCCACCGGGGTGCGCATCACCCATCTGCCGGCCCTGCCGGAGAAGGTGCTGGCCGGGTTGAAGTCCAAGTCGAAAAAGGGCAAGTGAGCGCCGGCCGCACCGCGATCGCTGGCGCGTAACATCAAGAGCAAGCAAGGCGGCGGACCGCGGGAAGCTTTCCCGGTTCGCCGCGGCATTTGGATGCGGTCCATGGACCAACAGGAGCTGAGAGCGCTGGAGCACCGCTGCATCCAGGAGGAGGCCCCGGAGTGCACGGCCGCCTGCCCCATCCATGTGGACGGCCGGGCCTTCGTCGGCCATGTTGCCAGGGGCGAGTGGCCGGAGGCCTGGAAGGTCCTGCTCAAAACCATGCCCTTCCCGGGCATCCTGGGCCGGATCTGCGATGCGCCCTGCCGCCGGCGCTGCAAGCGCAGGGAGGCCGGGGACCCCATCCAGATCGGCGACCTCGAGCGCGCCTGCGTCTCGACCCCGCCTCCCGCTTCCCGGGTTCTGCCGCTGCCCCGCAAAGGCAAGACCGTCGCCCTCGTCGGCAGCGGCCTGAGCGGGCTGACCGCCGCCTGGGACCTGGCCCGCAAGGGGTATTCCATACGCATTTTCGAGCCCGGTCCGAGGCTGGGCGGCCCGCTGAGGGCCATCCCCGTTCACCGTTTGCCCGAAACGGCGCTGGAGAAGGAGTTGGAGCGGCTGGCCGCCCTCGACGTTGACGTGCACCTGAACGTCGATGTGGCGCCGGCTCAATTTTTTGAACAGTGCATTGCGAAGCACGACGCTGTTTTTCTGAGCCTGGAGGCGGCCCCGAGCTCAAACTGGAACCTCGAGCGGGACGACGCCGGGAAGATCATCGTAGACCCCATGGCCCAGTCCACCCGCCGGCCGGGTGTTTACGCCGGCGGCCGGCCGGACACGGCGGGCCCTTCCCCGGTGTGGCAGGCGGCCGAAGGCCGCTGGGCTGCCACTTCCATCGACCGCCACCTTCAGAAAGTGTCGCTGACCGCCGGCCGCGAAAAGGACGGACCCTACACCACCCGGCTTTTCACCAGCCTCGCGGGGGTCCTGCCGCTGCCCCGGATGGAGGCGGCCGACCTTCAAGCCGGCTATTCGGCGGTGGAGGCTGTTGCTGAAGCTCGCCGCTGCCTGCAGTGCGAGTGCCTGGAGTGTGTCAAAATCTGTGCTTACCTCGAACGCTTCGGCGCCTATCCGCGCAAATACGCCCGCGAGATCTACAACAACGAGTCCATCGTGATGGGGCCGCGGCAGGCCAACAAGCTCGTCAACTCCTGCAGCTTGTGCGGCCTGTGTGAACGCGTCTGCCCCGAGGACTTCGCCGTGCAGGACCTCTGCCTGCAGGCCCGGCGCAGCATGGTCCGCCGAGGCAAGATGCCGCCCTCCGCTCATGAGTTCGCGCTTCAGGACATGCGCTTCAGCCTGAGCGAGCGTTTCCGCCTCACGCGCCATGCGCCCAAGCTCTCGCAAAGCACCCATGTTTTCTTCCCGGGCTGCCAGCTGTGCGCCTCGAACCCCGCTCAGGTGAAACGGGTGTACGCGCACCTGATAGACGCCTTGCCCTCCGGCGTGGGAATGATGCTCAGCTGCTGCGGCGCGCCGGCCTACTGGGCCGGCCGGGAAGACGAGTTCCGATCTGTGTGCGACGAATTCCTGGCAGACTGGAAAGCGCTGGGACAGCCTGAACTCGTTGTCGCCTGTTCCACCTGTTTTCGAATGTTCGCGGAGCACCTTCCTCAGGTCCCGACGACCTCTATCTGGCAGTTGATGGAAGAAACCCATTTTCCGCCGGCCGCCGCAGCAACCGCCGGACGGGTGCTGGCGATCCACGACCCGTGCACCACCCGGCCCTACCCGGTCATCCAGGAAGCGATCCGCCGGATCGTCAAGCGCCTTGGAGTGTCCGCAGAGGAATTGACCCTCAGCCGGGACAAAACCGAGTGCTGCGGATTCGGCGGGCTCATGCAAAATGTCAACCCCGATCTTTCCCGGGAGGTTGCCGCCCGCCGGGCCCGCATCAGCCCGCTGGATTACCTCACCTATTGCGCCATGTGCCGGGACAGTCTTGCGGCCGTGGGAAAGCGGGCACTGCACCTGCTCGATATTGCCTTCCCGGATGCGGTCGGCTCGGACCCGGCGGCACGGCCGCGGCCGGGATGGTCCGAGCGGCAGGAGAACCGGGCCCGGCTGAGAGCCTCGCTGGTCAAAGAGTATTGGGGCGAAAGGGTACAGGCCATGCAGGAACACGAACGCATCACCCTGATCATCGCACCCGAGGTCGCCGAGCTTCTCGACCAACGGCGCATCCTGGTCGAAGATGTGCAACGGGTCATTTACGAAGCGGAAAAAAGCGGCAGCGTCGTGCTTCACCCGCAAACCGGTCGGCTGAAGGCCTGTCACCGGCCCTACCGGGCGACCATCTGGGTGGAGTACTCACCGGCGCCGGCGGGCTACGTGGTCCACACGGCCTACAGCCATCGCATAGAGGTCATGGGAGGGCCGCGGACATGAAGGCCGAAAATGTGCGCCCCGAGGACCTGGAGTGGGTGTGCCGGAAATGCGATCGGCCGCTGGAGGTGGGTTCGGCCGCCGTCGAATACATGGGCAGTCAGTTCGTTACCGAGCTTCCCACCTGCCCGGGCTGCGGGTTCGTCCTGATATCGGAAGCGCTGGCCCTTGGCAAGATCACCGAGGTGGAGCAGATCCTGGAAGACAAGTGATGACCGACAGACCCCTCCCGAGCCTTTATGAATTGCCCGCGCTGCAGGCCGTAACCGGACCGGCCCTTCGGCCCGGGGGTTTGGAGCTGACGCGGCGAGCGCTGTCCTTATGCGATCTGCCGCCCGGAGCGCGAGTGGTCGACATCGGCTGCGGGACCGGGGTGACGGCCCACTACCTGCGGCGGCACTGCCGGCTGGAGGCCTTTGGTCTCGACCGCTCACCCGGCATGCTCGGCCGAGCCCGGCAGCAAGACCCCGGGCTGCCCCTGATACAGGGAGAAGCCGCCCGTCTGCCGTTCAGGGATGGCCGGCTGTCCGCCGTGATGTGCGAGTGTGTCCTCTCCCTGGTGGAAGATGCCGATGCGGCCTTCCGCGAATTCCATCGCGTGCTCGCCCCCGGCGGACTCCTGCTGCTGGCGGACCTCTATGCCCGCGCCCCGGACCACGGCGGTGGGATGACATCGCTTCCGGTGACCTGCTGCCTCAAAGGGGCAACATCCCGCGACGACCTGGCGGGCCGGATGCAACGATCCGGGTTCGGGCTCCTCGCCTGGGAGGATCACTCGGAGGCCCTGAAGCGCCTGGCGGCGCAACTGGTGTTTGCCTGCGGCTCCTTGCAGGCCCTCTGGGGCGCGACCGGCGCCGGTGCCTCCGTGAACGCGTATCCGGCCGTCGCACACCGGGCCCGCCCCGGCTATTTCCTGGCAGTGGCCCGCAAGGAGGGCACTTCCCGATGAACGACGTCATGATCCGCCTGCTGCAGCTTTCCCGGATAGGCTACGGGTGCAGCCAGATTCTGATCCGGCTGTTCCTGGAGGCGCGCGGGGAGGACAACCCCGCCCTGGTCCGCGCCATGGCGGGTCTGGCCTACGGTTGCGGCGCGGGGCGCGCCACCTGCGGCACCCTGACCGGGGGCTGCTGCGCGTTGGCGCTCTATGCCGGCAAGGGCACGGACGATGAAGCCGGCTCCGAACGGCTGCTGCTGATGCTGCAGGAGCTGACCGACTGGTTCGGGGAACAGGTGGGAGGGCCCCACGGCGGGATTGCCTGCGAGACCATCGTGGGCGTGGAAGGCCCGGCCTCCGCCCGCCAGCGCTGCGGCGCGATCGTGGCGGACACCTATGCCAAGGTGCTGGAGATCCTGGCCGCCCACGGCTTCGACCCCTCCAACGCCTGATCGGACACAAAACCATGGAAGGCGACGCCACCGAAAGTCTCTGCCCGGTTTGTCTGAACCGCATTGCCGCGAAGCGGGTGGCCCGCGGCGAACGAGTGGAACTGGTCAAGACCTGCCCGGATCACGGGGAATTCAAAGCGGTCATCTGGAACGGCCGCCCCGGCATGAAGGAGTGGCGGCGCCCGAAAACGCCGTTGCTCCTCCGCCCGGTTCAACGGGAGACTCAACGAGGATGCCCCTTCGACTGCGGCTTATGCCGGGAGCACCGGCAGCGCTCCTGCACCGTGCTGCTGGAGGTTACCCGCCGCTGCAACATGCAATGCGCCGTGTGCTTTGCGGGGTCTCATCCGGGGGACGCGGTCGACCCCGGCCTGGAGGAAATCCGCGACTGGTACCAAAAGGCTCTGAGCATGGCCCCCGGCAGCAACATTCAGCTCTCCGGCGGTGAACCCACCGTGCGGGACGACCTGCCTGAAATCGTGGCCGCCGGCCGTGAGATCGGCTTTGGATTCATCCAACTGAACACCAACGGCATCCGGCTGGCGAACGACACCGAATACCTGAAGGCCCTCAAGGACGCCGGCCTGGCCAGCGTCTTCCTGCAGTTCGACGGCATCGACGACGCGGTGTACCTGAAACTGCGTGGACGGGAGTTGACGGAAATCAAGCGTCGAGCGATCGACGCCTGCGCCCGCCACGGCGTCGGGGTCGTGCTGGTGCCCACGCTGGTCCCCGGCGTGAATACCCACCAGATCGGGGCCCTGCTGCGGCGGGCCGTTGGCCTGTCCCCGACCGTGCGGGGGGTGCACTTTCAGCCCGTCAGTTATTTCGGCCGCTATCCGCAGCAGATAAACGGCGCCTCTCGGATCACGCTGCCGGAACTGATGGCCGCCATCGAACACCAGTCCGCCGGGATGTTCAAAGCGGTGGACTTCCGGCCGCCCGGCTGCGAAAACACCTGGTGCTCGTTTCACGCCGACTATCTAACCCTGCCGGGCTGCAAGGTCCGACTCCTGCAGCCACCCGAACCGTTTCCAGGCTGCTGCACGCCGATCCCGGCTGAGGAGGGCGCGCTGCGCAGCATGGCGCACGTCTCCCGGCAGTGGGCAGCCCCGCCCAGCGGCTCGGCGGGCTCTGACCCGGTTACGGCCGGCAATCCCCCCTGCGTTTCAGATTCACCCGGCGGCGGACCGATGCGGCTGGACGATTTCCTCAACCGGGCGCGTTCCCGCACGTTCACTGTGTCCGCCATGGCCTTCCAGGATGCCTGGACCATGGATTTAGAGCGTCTTCGCGACTGCTGCATCCATGTGCTGGACCCGCGCCGCGGTCTGGTTCCGTTCTGCGCCTACAACGTCACCGCCGTCGATGGAAGGGCCCTGTACCGGCAATGAATGCACTGCGCATCACCCCCCTGGATCGCTGGATCAGAAGCCGAATCGGCCTCGAGCCGCGAGGCTGCTTCACGCGCGAAGACGTGAGGCGCCATCAGATAGGAAAACTTCGTGAAAGCCTGGCGTATGCGTCCCGACACAGTCCGTTCTATCGTCGACAGTTTTCCGGCTGCGCCGGTTTTTCCATAGTGGATTTTCAGGAATTCGAGTCTTTGCCCTTCACAACGGCGCAAGACCTCGCAGGCAACCCGCTCGAATTTCTCAGCGTTTCCCAGTCGGACGTGGCCCGAGTGGTTACGATCCGGTCGTCCGGCACCACCGGTCAACCGAAACGGGTGTTTTTCGACAAGGCCGATCTGGATCTGACCGTCGATTTTTTCCAGCACGGCATGTCTGCACTGGTGCAGGCCGGGCAGCGGGTGCTCATCCTGATGCCCGGCGGGATGCCGGGCAGCGTGGGGGATTTGCTCGTCGAAGGGCTCGCTCGCATGGGGGCGGCAGGCATCGTTCACGGGCCGGTCCAGGAACCCGCGGATGCACTCGATGAAATCCTTGCCCATCGGGCCGAATGCTTGGTAGGAATCCCTGTGCAGGTCCTCTCCCTTGTCAGGCACCCCGAAAGCGCCCGAATCCCGCGGGGTTTTATCCGCAGCGTGCTGCTGAGCACCGATTACGTGCCCGAGTCCATCGTCGCAGAAATCCAGCGGACCTGGGGGTGCCGGGTCTATCAGCACTACGGCATGACGGAGATGGGATACGGCGGCGGGGTCGAGTGCGACGCCCATGACGGCTACCATCTCCGCGAGGCCGACCTGTTCGTGGAGATCGTCGACCCGACGACCGGAAGGACCCTGCCGGAAGGGGTTTCCGGCGAGGTGGTCGTCACTACGCTCACCCGCCGCGCCATGCCCCTGATCCGCTACCGCACCGGCGACATGGCCCGGTTTTTGCCTGAGTATTGCCCCTGCGGCAGCACCCTGCGCCGCCTGAGCAAGGTGCAGGGCCGGCCGGCGAACGGGGCGCTGCTGGGGCCGTTGACCCAGCTTCACATGGCGGCTCTCGACGAGGCGATTTTCGCCATTCCGGAAATCCTCAATTTCCAGGCGGAGCTGATCCCCGTGAACGGCCTCAGTCGCCTGAGCATAACGGTCTACTGCGACCCCTGCCGGTTTCCCGACACCTTAACCGACGTGCGTGAGGCGCTGGTCGGTGTGCCGGCGGTTCGCGACGCCGTCGCCCGGGGGCTCCTGGGCATCGAGCCCATCCGGTTGAGCCCTGAAAACTGGTTCACAACGGGGGCCGCGAAACGAACCCTCATCGACCGAAGACAGGAGAGATCGACACCATGAATTCGATTGCGGAGATGGCCGGGCGACTTCTGGACGATCGTCAGGAATTCATCCTGGCGACGATCGTCAGCCGCCACGGGTCCACACCCCGAATGGCGGGCACCCGCATGATCATTTGCGGGGATCGACGGGCCATGGGCACCATCGGCGGCGGACTGCTCGAGGCGCAAGTGGTCCAAAAGGCCACTGAGGTGCTATCATCAAGGCGCCCCGTGGTGGTCCCCTTCGATATGACGCACTCCGAAGTGGCTGCTATGGACTTGATTTGCGGTGGACGGCTGGAAGTTCTCCTGGAGCCCATCGATCCCGGCAGCCCTGCAGCGGCCGTTTTCAAATCCTGGCGCGACGCTCAGCGAACATCCGAGCCCGGCCTTTTTCTGACCGTGCTGCGATTCGCCGGTGAAAAGGTGGAGGGCATCGATCACTGTCTTTTCAAAAATCAGAGCAAGGTTTGCGGCGATCTGCATCTTTCACCCGCAGCCGTTGAGAAGCTCCTCCGCGACCATTGCTCTGCGGCCTGGCTGCGGACGGTGACGTTGGAGGGGTCCTTGATCCTCATCGAGCCGCTTCTTCCGGCAGAAACCGTGTTCATTTTCGGGGCCGGCCACGTCGCGCGACCTACGGCTCGGCTGGCGGCCTTCGTCGGGTTTCGCGTGCGGGTCCTGGACGACCGGTCGGAGTTCGCCAATGCCGAACGTTTTCCGGAAGCGGAAGAGGTGCGGGTCGCCGCGGACTTCGACTCTGCTCTGAAGGGGGTTGCCATCGACCGCAGCGCCTTCATCGTTATCGTGACGCGCGGCCATCTGCACGACAAGACGGTGCTGATGCAGGCGCTGCGCACGGAAGCGGCCTACATCGGAATGATCGGCAGCCGGCGCAAGCGCGATCACATCTTCAATGCGCTGCTGAAACAGGGGTTCACGGAATCCGATTTGAAACGGGTGCACTCCCCCATCGGTCTCGACATCGGCGCGGAAACCCCCGAGGAGATTGCTTTGAGCATCGTCGCCGAACTGGTACACGCCCGAGCCCGGGGGCGAGGCGCATGAACGCGGCCTCCACGACCGCCATCGTGCTGGCGGCCGGCGCCTCGGAGCGCATGGGCGAATTCAAGCCCCTGATGATGCTCGGCGGGATGACGGTTCTGGAGCGGATCATCCGTTTGTTTCAATCCGCCGGGGTCAACCGAATTCATGTCGTGGTCGGCCACCGCGCGGCCGAGCTGGCCCCCCTGGCCGACCGGTGGGGTGCCCGCAGCATCGTGAACGGCCGCTTCGCGGAGGGCATGTTCTCCTCTGTCGTGGCTGGCGTGTCGAGTCTGGATGAGGCAACCGAGTCCTTTTTCGTTCTGCCCGTGGACATCCCGCTCGTGCGCCCTGCGACCCTCCGCGACCTGCTGCAGGCCGTCCCGACCGGGGGAGAGATTATTTGCCACCCGACGTTTGCCGGCCGGCGCGGCCATCCTCCGCTCATCGGCGGGCATCATCTGCACAGCATCCTGGAATGGCGCGAGGAGGGCGGCCTGGGCGCCCTGCTCATGCGATTGGAGCCGCATGCCGTCGAGGTGCCCGTGGTCGACGAATTCATCCACCAGGACATGGATCGACCCGAGGATTACCGGCGCCTGGCCGACAGGATCGAGAGCCGCAGGGTCTTTTCCCCGGCGGAGTGCGCGGCGCTGCTGAACGACCGGTTGCAAGTTGCCCCGGCCGTTACAGCACACGGCCGCGCCGTCGCTGAGATTGCCATGCGTATCGGAGAGGCTCTCAACGGCGCGGGGCATTCTCTGAACCTCCGGTTGATCCAGGCGGCCGCGCTCTTGCACGACATGGCACGCGGGGAGCCCGACCACGCCCGCCGCGGGGGAAAGCTGCTCCGGGATCTGGACATGCCGCGGATGGCCGAAATCGTCGAGTCCCACATGGACCTGACGGTGATCGAGGGGCAGCCGATCGGAGAGGCCGAAGTGGTGTTCCTGGCGGACAAACTGGTACAGGAAGACCGATGGGTAGGGCTCGCCGACCGCTTTCGCCGCCGCCTGGATGTTTCTCCTGCGAATTCACTGGCTCAGGACTCCGCCCGTCGCAGGCTTGAGGCCGCCCGAAAAACAGCCGAGCGGATCGAAGCCGTCATCGGCCGGCCGCTGGAGCGTCTGAGGGTGGAGCCATGACCATGGATTCAAGGGATCGGCCTGTTTTACGCATGCATTTATGGTTGGAGACACAGAGGGGTATTTTCTTCGGTCTGGGCAGGCTGAAGCTTCTGGAAAGAATCCAATCGGGCCAATCCCTGAGAGGCGCCGCCGAATCCCTGGGGATGAGTTACCGGGCGGCCTGGGGAAAAATCAAAAACACCGAGGAGGTGTTGGGAGTGGCGCTGATTGAAAAAAATGCCGGCAACCGAGCCGGGTACCGGCTCACCCCGGAGGGCCTTGCGATGGTGGCCCGCTTCGGTCGCTGGTTCAAGGATGTCGAGGAATATGCGCTGCGCCGGGCCGGGGCGCTTCTGCCCTGCAACCCCATCGCTTTTGAAGAGACTCAATCGAACGATTCCGCAGATTCGCCGAACGAGCACGGGAAGGAGTCCTCCCTTCCGTAACGAGAGTAACCCTATTTGGGCACTGTTCTTCCGGGTGCCGCCATCAACGGAATTACCGGCGTCAAAGAACAAAGGCACAAATGCCCGCTTAACAAATCCTCTCCCGGCAAAAATTCCAGGTGACCCGCCATGGCGCTACCGTCCCAATCCTTGCAACCTTGCATTGTGTTAATTGTAACACATTAAAAACATTAAATTATTTTTATTTTAAGATTGACACTCCACGCGGGCTATGCCAAAAAAGACATAATCCTCTGCTCATATCAGCGCGTTTGTTGCCGTCGGCAACGTTTCTCACCCTGGAACCGGGCAAGCGCCCATCCGCTTGCCCATCGGCCAGAAGAAAGGAGGCTGCCATGGAGGTCAATCGGCGGGATTTCATGAAGGTGAGTGGGGCGGGCATCGTCGGCCTGTCTCTGCTCCAGCTGGGCGTCGATGTCAAGCCCGTGCGGGCTTTTGCACAGACGCTCAAAACCGAAGGCGCGAAGGAGGTCGTCAGCATCTGCCCCTTCTGCTCGGTGAGCTGCCACATCATCGCTCACGTCAAGGACGGCAAACTGGTCAGCACGGAGGGCGACCCCGACTACCCCATCAACCAGGGGGCGCTCTGCTCCAAGGGAGCCTCCATGCTCAGCATGACCCGCAACGAGCACCGCCTCCAAAAACCCAAGTACAGAGCTGCGGGCAGCACCCAATGGGAAGAAAAAACATGGGAATGGACCTTTGAGCAGATCGCCAAGCGCGTCAAGCAGGTCCGCGACAAGGACCTGATCCTGAAAAATGACAAGGGCCAGACGGTCAACCGGCTGGAGTCCATGTTTTTCATCGGCACCTCGCATGCCGACAACGAAGAGTGCGCGGTCGCCGCCCAGATGGCCCGAGGCCTGGGTGTCGTCCACATCGATCACCAGGCCCGTACCTGACACAGCCCCACAGTAGCGGCTCTGGCAGAGTCGTTCGGTCGCGGGGCAATGACGAATCACTGGATCGACATCAAAAACGCCGATGCGTTCCTGATCATGGGCAGCAACGCTGCCGAGCATCATCCGATCTCTTTCAAATGGGTCCTGCACGCCAAAGAGAAAGGTGCGGTGGTCATCCACGTGGACCCGAAGTTCTCGCGCACCTCGGCCCGCTCGACCTTCCACGTTCCCCTGCGGTCGGGAACCGACATCGCCTTTCTGGGTGGGATGATCAAGTACATCATCGAGAACCACAAGTACTTCAAGGACTACGTCGTCGAGTACACCAATGCCGCATTCATCGTGAACAAGGCCTTTGGCTTCAAGGACGGCCTGTTCAGCGGCTACGACCCCAAGACCCGCAAGTACGACCACACGACGTGGTCATTCGAGATGGATGAAGCAGGGCTGCCCAAGCGGGACAAGACCTTGCAGGATCCGCGTTGTGTGTTCCAGTTGATGAAAAAGCACTACTCGCGCTACAGCCTGGACAAAGTGTCCAGCGTGACCGGTGTGTCCACTAAAAACCTTCTCAAGGTCTACGAGGCCTACAGCGCCACCGGCGTGCCCACCAAGGCCGGCACGGTGATGTATGCCCTGGGTTGGACCCAGCACACCGTGGGCGTGCAGAACATCCGCTCGGCCTGCATCGTTCAGCTGCTACTTGGGAACATGGGCATTCCCGGCGGCGGCATCAACGCCTTGCGCGGGGAGCCCAACGTTCAGGGCTCGACCGACCACGCAATCCTTTACCATATCTTACCGGGATACCATAACGTGCCCATCGCCGACTGGCAGACCCTGGCCGACTACCAGAAGGCCAACACGCCCCTCAGCAAGGACCCCAAGAGCGCCAACTGGTGGCAGAACCGGCCCAAATACGTCGTCAGCCTGCTCAAGGGCTGGTACGGCGAAAACGCTACCAAGGAAAACGATTTCTGCTACGGCCTGCTGCCCAAAGCCGAAAAAGGCGCGGATTACTCCTACATGTTTCTTTTCGACCGCATGTACCATGGCAAGATGCGGGGCGGGTTCATCTTCGGCCTCAATCCGATGAACTCCCTGGCCAACTCCCACAAGGCCCGTGCGGCCATGGACAAACTGGACTGGGTGGTGGTCTCCGAGCTTCACCATTCGGAGACAACGGACAACTGGCACCGGCCGGGCGTCGACCCCAAAACGATCCAGACCGAATACTTCCTGCTCCCTTCGGCCCACCGCATCGAAAAGGAGGGCACGGTGAGCAACAGCGGCCGCTGGGTGCTCTGGCACAACAAGGCCATCGAACCTGCCGGAGAGGCCAAGACCTTCGGCTATATGCTTGTGGGGCTGATGAACGTGCTGCGCGACAAGTACCGCCAGGAAGGCGGCGCCCTGCCCGAGGCCTTGCTCAACCACGACTGGCCCAAGACCTACGACGCCGAAGAGTGGACCCGGCGCATCAACGGCTTTTTCCTGGCCGACACCAAGGTCGGGGACAAGCAATATTCGAAGGGACAGCTGGTACCGACGTTCGGCGCCCTCGCCGCAGACGGCTCTACCTCGAGCCTGAACTGGCTTTACACCGGCAGCGTCACCGAAGAGGAAGGCAACAAGACCAAGCGCCGGGACCCCAAGCAGACGGCCATGCAGGAAAAGATCGGCCTGTTTCCCAACTGGGCCTGGTGCTGGCCGGTCAACCGCCGCATCATTTACAACCGCGCCTCGGTGGACCCCACCGGCAAGCCCTGGAACCCGGACAAGGCCCTCATCGCTTGGGAAAACGGCAAGTGGGTCGGAGACGTTCCCGACGGTCCCTGGCCACCTCAGGCCGACGAAAAGGGCCGGCATCCGTTCATCATGCAGCCGCATGGATTCGGTCAGCTCTTCGGGCCCGGCCGGGTCGACGGCCCCTTCCCCGAGCACTATGAGCCCGTGGAAACGCCGATCACCTCGCATCCTTTCTCCAAGCAGCTCAGCAGCCCGGTTTACAAATCTGTGTCCACCAACCTGGACCAGCTGGCCAAGCCGGGAAATCCGGCCTATCCCATCGTGCTGACCACCTACAACGTCACCGAACACTGGTGCGGCGGCGGTGAAACGCGCAACGTGCCCAACCTGCTGGAGGCCGAACCCCAGCTCTACGTGGAGATGAGCCCGGAGCTGGCCAAGGAAAAAGGCATCAAAAACGGGGACGGCGTGATCGTAGAGAGCATCCGCGGCAAGGTCGAAGCCATCGCCATGGTCACGGTGCGCATCCGGCCGTTCAAGGTCCAGGGCAAGACCGTACACCTGGTCGGCATGCCCTTTTGCTTCGGCTGGACCACGCCCAAGTGCGGCGATTCCACCAACCGGTTGACGCCGTCGGTGGCCGACCCCAACACGACGATCTATGAACTCAAGGCCTGTCTGGTCAACGTCCGCAAGGCCAAGCAGCTGATCGAGATCGCCTGATCGCAAAAACGGGCGGGCTATCCCCGCCAGTCCACCAAAAGGAGGAACAGCCATGCCTAAGGCATTTTTCATCGACACCTCGCGCTGCACGGCCTGCCGCGGCTGTCAGATCGCATGCAAGGAATGGAACGAGCTGCCGCCCAATGCGACCCAGCAGCGGGGAAGCCACCAAAACCCTCCGGATCTCAACGCCAACAACTATAAGCTGGTGCGTTTCAGCGAACACCTCGAAGGCACCACCATCCGCTGGAACTTCTTCCCGGACCAATGCCGCCACTGCCTCGAAGCGCCTTGCGAGCACGAGGCCGCGAAGCTGGTCGACGACGCCGTCATCCGCGATCCGGACACCGGCGCCGTGATTTACACGGACAAAACCAAGGAGATCACGGCCGATGGGTTCGAGGACATCCGCGCCGTCTGCCCGTACGACATCCCGCGCCGCGACCCCGCCACGGGGAGAATCGTCAAGTGCACCATGTGCAACGAACGGGTGGCGGCCGGTATGCTGCCGGCCTGTGTCAAGGCCTGCCCGACCGGCACCATGAACTTCGGAGAACGCCAGAAAATGCTCGATCTGGCGCAGCAGCGCCTGGCGGCGGTACGCAAGGAATACCCCAAGGCATTGCTGGCCGATGCCGACGAGGTCGCTGTGATTTACCTGCTCGCCGATGCGCCCAAGAATTACCACAAGCACAGCGTGGCCCAGAGAAATCAGGATATGGACCGCAAGATGTTCCTGGCCAGATTGGGCCGGCCGTTGCGCAGAACCGTGGAAACGATCCTCAATGTTTGAGCCGGGCGATCGGCAGTTTCATCCCGCAGCCGGATTGCGATCGCTCCCATTTTAAACCCTTCCCATCCTGGATCGTCGCTAAGGCGGCGCTCCGGGGTGGGAAGCGTTCGACGCTCGGAGTTCCTCGATGACAACGCCCGGACCGGCCCCCGTCGGCCCTGACCAGCAGATCCAATGCCTGGTCGCCGAGATGGTGAAAAAACGTCCCATGTTGGAAAACCTCCTGCTGCCGTTTTCCGCCCTTTTTATCGAAAAAACCCGCTTGGCCGCCGCGCTGAAGGCCGAGTTGAATCCGGCACAGATCCCCATTTCCCCCAAGCGGCTTTCCGAGGGAGTTCCGATTTTAGCCGGAATTTCGTTCGATTCGCTAAAGCCCGCACTGGACCGCGCGTTCGTCGCACTGGTGCCCGTTTTGAAAGCGGCCTTCCCGGCGCTCGCTTTCGATCTCGACCGCATGGAAGCCGCGCAGCGCAACGCTTCCTTGGAGCTCAACCGGCTGGCCGAAACCTATTGGGAAAGCCGCCTCGAGGGCCTCCGCGAAACTCCGGCGTTGCCGGAAGCCGGTCAAGTCAGCGTTGTTTTCGTCGTCAACCTGGTGATTTCAACGGTGCTTCAGTCCCTGGCACCTTCAGTTGCGGGTTGGGTCGGCGACCTCCAACGGGACCGTGGCTATTGCCCGGTCTGCGGGTCGTTGCCTTGCATCAGCTACCTTTCGAAACCCCAAGTTTCTTCCTCGGAGTTCCTGGTGGGAGGGGGAGGCCAGCGATACTTGCACTGCACCCTATGCGGGCAGGATTGGCGCGTGCCCCGTCATCTTTGCGCTGCATGCGAACGTGACGACACCGATGAACACATGTACTTTCACGTACCCGACGCTGTCGGCGAGCGGGTTGACATCTGCCGCCACTGCGGTCACTACCTGCCGTGCATCGATTTGCGGGAGCTCGATGCTCTTCCCCACTTGGACACCATCTCCGTCGGGCTGGCGCACCTGGACATGCTGGCACAGGAGAAAGGCTTCAGCCCGATGGTCTGGACCCCTTGGAACACCTTCGAGTAGGCGACCTTGTTTACCGAGTCCTAACCTGATAAAATCTCCGCAGTTTCCATTTTCCGGGTAGAGTCCGGAGCGCAATTACATCCAACTCGGGGGCGCCTATGGCAGACGGAGAATCACCTTTTCGTATCAGATCCAAGATCTGGGTTGAAGACGCAGACGGGCTCGTGGTGTTCGGCTTGGGGCGTTACCGGATTCTGGAAGCCGTTCAACGGCTCGGCTCGCTGCAGGCCGCAGCGCAGGAGCTCAAGATGAGCTACCGGGCGATCTGGGCGCGGGTGAGCGCGACCGAGAAGCGGCTGGGGAAGCCGTTGCTGATCCGGGATCCACAGGGTTCCCGGCTGACCCCGCTGGGCGAAAGACTGCTCAAGCAGTTCCAGCGCCTGCTGAAAATCGTTGAGACCGAATCCGATGCCGTTTACCATGATCTCATGGCGGCGTACCTTGACGGCTCAACGTAGGGCATCCCTCCCGGCAGAACGCCGCTCCAAACTCATCCGCATTTTAAGGAAAAGGATTTCCGGCGAGCTATACCACAATTGACATATCCCCTTTCGTCTGGTAAAAACCCCACCGATTGCTCGAGATAAAAACACGCCAAGAGACGGGTCTCCATCGGCCTGCGGGATGCTTGAATATCCCATCATTTTTCTTTTGTTCATGGTTTATCGGAAGGCGGGTTCCCTGAATAGACCTTGAAGCTCGTTTTTTCGATTTCACTCGAGGTATACCAAATATGACTCGGCCGACTGAAGAACCGGATATAGATACCCGCCCTTGGTGCCGGGACCACCGCGGCCGGGACTATTCATTCAATGATTTTTTGAAGCAGGTCGAATCGTTCCACGGCTACTCTGCGCCGGGGGTGGTGATCGGCGCCAAGATGGTCGACATCGCCATGAAGCGCATGCCGTCCGGAGTGCTTTTCGATGCCATCTGCGAATCATCGAAGTGCCTGCCGGACGCGGTGCAGCTGCTGACGCCCTGCACGTCGGGCAATGGCTGGCTGCGAGTGGTGCCGCTGGGCCGCTACGCCCTCACGCTGTACGACAAGCAGACCGGTCAGGGGCTTCGGGTGTATCTGGACCCGGCTCGGACGGATCCTTTTCCGGAAACCCGATACTGGTTTTTCGGCGTGAAACCCAAACGCAAGGATAAGTCCGACCTGCTCATCCAAGAGATCCACCTGGCTCAGGACCGTCTTTACGGCGTTCAGAAGGTCCGGGTGAAGCCGGAGTTTTTGTCGAAAGAACCGTCGGCCCCGCGCGCGATCTGCCCGGAATGCGGAGAGGCTTACCCCGCCGGCCATGGCCCCACCTGCCGGGGATGCCGGCTCGAAGCGAGTTATTTTTTTCTACAGGAGAAAACCAAATGACGACCAAACAAGTGTACAGCGTCTGCGGCATGTGCACGGTGCGCTGCCCCATCATGGCCGAAGTGAAAAACGGCGAGGTCCAGTTCCTGCAAGGCAACCCCCACATTCCCGCCAGGAAGGGGTCGATCTGCCCGCGGGGGGCCGCCGGCAGGGCCTTGATCCGAGACCATGAGCGCATTCAGGCGCCCATGATCCGCGAGGGCCGCCGCGGCGAAGGCAAGTGGCGCCGTATCGGCTGGGACGAAGCCCTGGACGAGGTGGCCGGGCGGCTGAAAGCCGTCATGCAGCAGCATGGGGCCAGGAGCGTCGCCTTTTCCGATCGCGGCGGCCCGTTCCGGGACCTTCACCAGGCTTTCGTCCGCGGCCTGGGCTCCCCCAACTACACCAACCATGACAGCTCCTGCGCCCGCAACGTGCAGCACGCCTGCATGTCCGTCGCCGGAGTCGGACGCAAGGAACTGGTCTACGATTTCAAGAACGCTCGGCACGTCGTTCTCCAGACGCGCAACATCTTTGAAGCCATCAACGTCCAGGAAGTCAACAATCTCACCGAGGCCCTGGCGAACGGGTGCAGGCTCACGGTCATCGACATTCGCGCCACGATTTCGGCGGCCAAGGCCAATCGCTTCATGCTGGTACGGCCCGGCAGCGACTACGCCTTGAACCTGGCGGTGATCCACGAACTGCTCATGCAAAAGCTCTATGACACCGACTATGCTGCGCGCTGGATCAAGGATTTCGGCCGGTTGGAGGAGTTCGTGCGGTCTTACACGCCGGAGTGGGCCGAGGTCGAAACCGGCATTTCCGCCGACGAGATCCGTCGGTTCGTGCGCGAACTCGCCGCGGCCAAACCGGCCGTCATCTGGCACCCGGGTTGGATGACCTCGCGCTACATGGACTCCTTTTACGTCAGCCGCTCGATTTACATCATCAACGCGCTGCTGGGCGCGATCGGCGCCAAGGGCGGCCTGCCGTTAGCGAACAAACCCAGTGACGTCGGCCGCAAAGGCCTGAAGAAACTGGTGGATCTGGTCCCCAAGCCTGTTGAAAAGCGGGTCGACGGCGTCGGCTGGCGCTACAAGCACTTCGACGGCGGACCCGGCCTGGCGCACCTGGTCTATAACGCCATGGAATCCGGGGACCCTTACCCGGTCAAGGCCTACATCGCTTACCGCCACGACCCGCTCATGGGGTTTCCCGATCCGGATCGACTCCTGCAGAAGTTTGAAAAGCTGGACTTCTTGGTGTCTGTGAGTTTCACCTGGTCGGATACGGCATGGTATTCGGATGTTGTATTGCCGCTGTCCCCTTATCTCGAGCGGGAGAGCATCATCGCCTGCAAGAACGGCTTAAAGCCCTACTTCTTTGTCCGGCAGCGGGCCGTGGCCCCACGTTTCGACACCCGGTCGGACTGGGAAATACTCTGCGGGCTGTCCAAGCGGCTGGGGGTGAAGGAACTGGCCTTCGACTCCATCGAGACCATATGGGGCTACCAGCTCAAGGATACCGGCGCACGGCCGGAGGACTTCGATGCCACCGGATTCGTCAACCTGGCGGACGCCGCTAAATACCGAAAGCCGGACGAGCTAAAATTCTCAACCCCCAGCGGTAAGATCGAGATCATCTCCGAAAAGATCGAAAACCATGGGCTGGCCTCGCTAAAACCCTACGAGCCCCCGAAGCGCCCACCGGAAAGCCAGTTCCGCCTGACCTTCGGCCGCTGTGCACTGCACACCCAGGGGCATACCGTGAACAACCCCATGCTCTTCGAACAGATGCCGGAAAACGTGCTCTGGATCAACGACAAGGCCGCGGAGGCGCTCAAGATCGCCGACGGCGAACGCGTCACGGTCAGCCGCAACGGCTACTCGGAAACCATCAGCGCCAAAGTCACGCCGCTGCTCCACCCCGAGGCCGTATTCGTGGTGCACGGGTTCGGCCACCGGCTGCCGGTGGAAAGCCGGGCCTTCGGCAAGGGGCTGGCGGACAACCGCTTCATGCAGGGCGGGCTCGATATCTGGGACCCGGCCGGCGGCGGCATCGCCATGCAGGAGCACTTCGTTACCGTCTCCAAGATTCGGTAATCTTCACAGCGAGGCCACGAACAACCGACTCTCACCGGGCCCTGTCGAACGGTGTCCCGGGTCTTTTTGGGAATTTGATATGCCATGTTTGACATAGCTGCTCTTGATGAAAAATGCCGCCCGTCTGACCGCGGGAT
>Ga0115028_10000030_pt1 | contig 18769 bp, 21 predicted proteins | sample Plant_0915_D1_FD_83894 | JGI IMG/M metagenome (GOLD analysis project Ga0115028, IMG submission 83894) | Wetland microbial communities from Old Woman Creek Reserve in Ohio, USA - Plant_0915_D1 | ecosystem: Environmental > Aquatic > Freshwater > Wetlands > Sediment ... | reverse complement strand
TTTGGCATCGCCCTGCACGCGCCCATATTGCGCGATCAGCCAGTCGGCTGCGGGCCAGCCGCGCACGCCGCCCGGGAGGGGCGGCAGGCCTTCGGCGGCCAGCCGTTTAAGGGCAGTCGACGCTGTCGCCACGTCGCCCACCACGGTGAACATGACCCACACCAGCGGCAGCAACAGCGTGGCCGCCACGCCCAGCGTCATCAGCAGGGCAACCGCGTTTTCGTGCCCCGGCAGGCGGCGGTTGATGCGCAGATGCAGCGGCCAGGTGACGTAGGCGAGGATGCCGGCCCATGCCAGCGAGGCGAAAAACGGCGACAGCACCCAGAAGGTGCTGCCGAAAATGAAGATCAGAAACGCAAACGCCGCGATGCGGCGTGCGAGCGGCGAGTCGATGTTGGTTGGCATGGGCGCCTCGTCAGACCGGTCAGCGTGGTGCGGGCGGTTTGCGCGTCACCCACAGGCTGGCGAACATGAAAGTGGCGATGATGAGGCCGACGATGCCCAGCGACAATCCCACCGGGATCTTGTAGAAGTCGACGATCAACATCTTGGTTCCCACAAAAACCAGCACCATCGCCAGGCCATATTTGAGTAAGTGGAAGCGGTCGGCCATGCCGGCCAGCATGAAATACATCGCACGCAGGCCGAGAATGGCGAAGATATTCGAGGTGAAGACGATGAAGGGATCGGTGGTGATGGCGAAAATCGCCGGAATCGAGTCGACCGCGAAAATCAGATCCGACAGTTCGATCATGATCAGCACCAGGAACAAGGGCGTGAACACGCGCACGCCGTTTTCCATCACCCAGAATTTTTCACCGCGGTAGTCCGGCGTCAGGCGCATGTGGCGCTTGATCCAGTTGAGCAGAGGATTCCTGCTCAAGTCTGGCTCGGCCTCGGCGAACATCAGCATCTTGATGCCGGTGACGACGAGAAAGGCGCCGAACAGATACAGGATCCAGTGGAACTCCTGCACCAGCCAGGCACCCGCGAGGATCATCACGGCGCGCATCACGATCGCACCGATCACGCCATAGATCAGCACGCGCCGCTGGAACTCCGCCGGCACGGCGAAGAAGCTGAAAATCATCAGGAAGACGAAGATGTTGTCGACCGCGAGCGATTTCTCGATCAGGTAGCCGGTCAGGAACTCCATCGCCTTGACGTCGGCGACCTCGGCGCCGTAGGTCCCCTTGAGATACCACCACAACCCGAGGTTGAACAGCATGGCGAGCGCGAACCAGACGAAGGACCACGCCGCCGCCTCCTTGAAGCCGACCTTGTGCGCCTTGTTGCCGCCGACCAGGAACAGGTCGACGGCCAGCATCACCAGCACGAAGCCGACGAAGGCGGCCCACATCCAGGGTTCGCCGATATTCAGTGCGGTTTCCATGTTCATCCTCGAGTTGCTCGGGCCTTACTGCACCGCGCGGAGCGCGGCGATGCGCTCTTCCAGCGGCGGGTGCGTCATGAACAGACGCTTCAGGCCACTGGCGCCGCCGCCGGCGATGCCGAAGGCTGCCATCTTGTCCGGCAGCGGGTGCGGGTGCAGGCTCGCCAGGCGCTCCAGCGCAGCGATCATCGCGCCCTTGCCGGCCAGGCTGGCGCCGCCGCGGTCGGCGCGGAATTCACGCTGCCGCGAGAACCACATCACGATGATCGAGGCGAGGATGCCGAGCACCAGTTCGGCGACGATCATGGTGACGAAGAACGCCGGGCCGTGGCCCTCCTCGTTCTTGAACACCACGCGGTCGACGGTGTGGCCGATGACGCGCGACAGGAACATCACGAAGGTGTTGACCACGCCCTGGATCAGCGCCAGTGTCACCATGTCGCCGTTGGCGACGTGGGCGACCTCGTGGCCGATCACCGCCTCGGCCTCCTGCCGCGTCATCGTTTGCAAGAGGCCGGCCGACACCGCAACCAGCGCATTATTCTTGTTCATGCCGGTGGCGAACGCGTTGACCTCGGGCGAAGGGAAGATCCCGACTTCGGGCATGCCGATGCCTGCGTCGTCCGCATATTTCTTCACGGTCTCGACCAGCCAGAACTCGGTCGAATTCGACGGCGTCTCGATCACCTGCACGCCCATCGATTTCTTCGCCATCCACTTCGAGATCGCCAGGGAAATCAGCGAGCCGCCAAAGCCCATCACCGCGGCAAAAATCAGCAGCGAGGTGAGGTTCAGCCCATTTGCGGTGAGATAGGGCTCGACGCCCAGAATGCGCATGGTGACAGATAGAACCAGCACGATAGCCATATTGGTCGCGAGGAATAAAAAGATGCGTTTCATGGTGGGTTTCTCCTTGAGATTTCCTAAAGCTTATTGCAGGCTTGTTTCGATACGCGCGCTCACGCTATCTCGGGGTGTTTGCGTGATTTTAAAGACCAGGCGTTCGGCGCCCCTAATATATTCGTGCGTTTCGGCACCAGGTTGCGCAGACTGCACGGTTTGAGCGAAGCCCTGCGTGGCGAACCCCTTGGCATAGTGGTCCAGCACCGCAGCGTAGTCCGCCTCGCCTTCGTATTCGATCGTCACCTGCCTGCCTTCGCGGTGCCAGTAGGTGCGCGCGAGTCCGGGGTAGCGCGCCACCGGGCCCAAATCGGTGCCGGAGACGTCACGTCGCGGCTGCGGGGGCTTGATAGCGGGCACGAACTCGCCCAGTTTCTCGCGCACGCCGGGCACGGCCTGCTCCATGGCGCTGCGCACTGCCTCGGGCGCGGCACCCATCAAGCCCTGCGCCTGCCCAAAAAACCAGCCGATCGAGGCCACGGCGGCCCAGATCAAAAGCCCGACCAGCACCAGCAGCCCCACGCCGACGGCGACCCAGGTGCGGCGGCGCACCTGGAAGAGCCGGGGCGCAAACTGGGTAGCAAAGGCAAAAAGACCGAGTTTGTTCATAGCAATTTCTCAATGGCCAGGCGATTTCGTGAGCCGATCCATCACAGCGAACAGCACACCCGATACGACGAAGGCCATATGCAAGCCCACCTTCCACGCCAACTGATCGTTGGTGTAGGCCTCGACGTTGACGAACGCCTTCAGCAACTCGATGCCGGAAATCGCGACGATGGAACCGATGACCTTGAGCTTAAGATCGGAGAAGCTCACATGCCCCATCCAGTCCGGGCGATCAACGTTATCTCCGGTGTCGATCTTGGAAACAAAGTTCTCGTAACCGGCGAAGATGATGATGACGAGCAGGTTGGCCACCAGCGCCACATCCACCAGGGTGAGCACGCCTGCCATGACCTGGCCGCCCTCACCGTTCACCACCACCGGCAGCAGAATGATGAACTCCTTGACGAATTTGAACAGCAGCAGCGCGATGGCCGCCACCAGTCCAACATAGAACGGCGCCAGCAGCCAGCGACTGGCAAAGATGAAGCGTTCGAGTGAGTGTTCAATTTTTTGCATCGCGATTCCAGGGCCGAAAATAATGAGCCGTTAACGGTACCGCAGATAGACCGGACGGCTGCTGCGCCGCACGTGGCTGCGCCGCATGATCGCCACCGTCAGAGTCAAGAGCATCGTGGCTGCCAGCGCCGCACCGGCCCACGGAATCCATTCCCCGCTCATGGCCGCACCTCGACTCGGGTATCCATGCCCTCGTTGTCCGGCCCATTCAGCCAGCCGGACGCGAATTTCCGCTGCCGCTCCAGTCGGCGATCCATGGTGCGTCCGGCGCGCTCGGCGGCGCGGTCGATGGCAAGATAAAGATCAGCCTCGGTGTCCTCGATCGCCAGCGCCGGGGCGCGCTTCAAACGCACCTCGATGAAACAGCGTTTGTCGGCACCACCGCGCGGGCCGTTGATGTCGGACAGCCGCACATTCACCCGGGTAATGTGGTCATCACCGTGGCTCAGCCCACAAGCCAGACGCTTCATGAGGTGGTCGCGGATGCCGTCGGTGAGCGTGAATCCCTGGCTTTGAATATCGATTTGCATGACCTTCTCCTTTTCCATGGGTGAGTACAGGATGATCCTACGACCATTCATGCATATGATAAATTCGAATTATCATTATGCTTAGTTCGTATTTATCGATTAATAACCAAACACCATGCTTAACTACAAACATCTGAACTATTTTCGAACTGTCGCCAAAACCGGCGCCATCAACCGCGCGGCTGAGAAGCTGCACCTGACGCCGCAGACGCTGTCCGGCCAGATCAGTTCCTTCGAGGAACGCCTGGGGGTAGCATTGTTTCGCCGCAGCGGGCGACGACTCGAGCTGACCGACGCCGGACGCACCGCGCTGACCTACGCCGACGAAATATTTCACGTCGGCGCCGAACTCGAAGAAGCGCTGCAGAACCGCCTCACCGCACGCGTGCATCCGTTCCGCATCGGGATTGCCGACGTCGTGCCGAAAGCCATTGCCTACCAGTTGCTGGCGCCCGCACTGACCTTGGACGAGCCGGTCAAGCTGGTGTGCAAGGAAGACCGGCTGGAGCAGTTGGCCGCCGACCTCTCGATCCACCGGCTCGACATGGTGCTGGCCGACCGGCCGCTGCCGTCCAACATGGATATCAAGGGCTACAGCCACCCGCTGGGCGAATGCGGCATTGCCTTCCTGGCCGCGCGCCCCGTCGCCAAGACGCTGGGGCCGGACTTTCCTGCCAACCTGCATGGCGCGCCGCTGCTGATCCCGGGCGAGGACAGCGCCCTGCGGGTGCCGCTATTGCGCTGGCTGGAACGCCGCGGCATCCAGCCCACCATCGTCGGTGAATTCGACGACAGCGCGCTGATGAGCGCCTTCGGCCAGGCGGGCGCAGGGGTATTTCCTGTGCCGTTGACAACGGCGCAGGATGTGCAGCGGCAATACGCGGTGGTCGAGTTGGGACAGACGCTGGAGATCCGTGAGCGCTTTTTTGCCATTTCGGTGGAGCGGCGCTTGAGTCACCCGGCGGTGTTGGCGGTGAGCGAAGCGGCGCGGCGGCGGTTTCAGCCGCAGGGCGCGGACTGAGGCTGTCCGTTCAGACGGGCGCAGTGTCCAGCCAGCGCACGGCCTCGGCTGGCGTCATGATGCGAAAATGCGGCGCACAGCGGCGGCGCAGCTTGAGCACCGCGCGATCCTTGCTGATCAGTACTTGCGCCTGGGCGGCAGCGGCCAGTTCGATGAATTTCTGGTCGTCGGGGTCGCTGCAGCGCGGCATACGACTCCACACGGGCTTCCACCCTGACGGGTACAAGAGCCCGTAGTGGATAGGAGTCCCCTTGTGGGGCATGCGACTCCACACGGGCCTCCTCCCTGGCGCGGACAAGAGCCGGTCGTGGAGCGGCATCCCCTTGTCGGGCCGTGCCGCGGCCGCAGGGACGCAATCCGCCTTGACGACCAACGCCTGATAGCGCTCAAACAGCGATGCCTGCCGTGCCGGATCCAGCGCGAATTCGGGATACGCCAGGACGCGGCGCCATTCCTCCAGCGTGGCCTCCGTCACCACGCACTGCACGCGCCCGTCATCCAGCGCCTGTCGCAGGGGCCGTGCCGTCGCATCGTCAAAGTGCAGAAGGTCGAGCACGACGTTGGTGTCAAGCACCCACAAGGGCTTACTCAATATCGGTGTGCTCGGCGATGAACTCACGCACCCAGTGTTCCGGCTTGGCACTGGAAAAACGCCCGACGATTTCGCCCTTGACGAACAGCAGCACGGTGGGGAAGCCGCGCAGGCCGTAGCGCCCGGCGAGCTTCATGTTGGCGCCCTCGTCGACCTCCACCTTGGCCATGTGAAGCTTGCCCGCATGATGCGCAATGACGCGCTCCAGCACCGGGGTCAGCGCGCGGCACGGTGGGCACCAGTCGGCCCAGAAATCGACCAGGATCGGCAGCGTATGCGAGGCCTCGATCACGTCGCGATCGAAGTGTTCCAGATGCGTATCGAAAATCAGGCCCCGCGGGGGGGTAGCGTGCAGATGGGTCATGGCGTGGGATCGGTCGGGACAGTCAGGGTTCGAAGTCAAAGCGTGCCTATTTTGCCTCAAGGGCCGGCCTTTTCGGCCTGCGTCGGCTTCACGCGCCGCCCACCGCATCAAAAACCGCTTCACCCGGAGTGCGATGGGCTGCTATTTTTACGCCATGGAAGAACGCTTCTATCGCGAACAGGAAATCGCCCGGCTGCCGGCCTTTCTTGCCGCGGCCACCTACAATCTGGCGCATACCCTGCTGGCGCGCGCCGGCCAATGCCTGTTCGTGCCGATCCGCAGCATGCAGTACATGGCGGTGCTGGATGCCGAGGAGTTCATTTTCGTCGACAGCCAGAACAAGGCCTGGGTCGAGCTGGCCTGGCAGCATTTCCACCCGCAGGCGCGCAGCGCGCTCGACGAGCGCGTGCCGTTCGAGGTGGTGCATTACGCGCCCCAAGCCGCAGAAACCATGAAACGGCTGCCGGGCGAATTCCACAGGGCGCTGCAGGTGCTCGCCGAACGCGACCTGCCACAGCAGGATGCGAGCGTGCTGCCGCTGCTGCGTCCTCCCCGCATGGAATGAAGGACGGGGCTGCGCCGGGGCAAAGGGCATTCAACCGCGCCGACTGGACGTCTCGGTCGACGCAGTGTTAAAAGATCCGCATGCGCCCCTCTCCTCCCCACGGCCCGTCATGAGCGATCGCAGCATTTTTTCCGTCCTGGTGGTGGAAGACCACGCCGACCTGGCAGCGAACATCGCCGACTTTCTGGAAGGCCATGGCCATCAGGTGGACGTGGCGCAGGACGGCGTGACCGGCCTGCATCTCGCGGTCACCCAGCCGCATGACGTCATCGTGCTCGACCTCATGCTGCCCGGCATCGACGGCCTCACCCTGTGCCGCCGCCTGCGCCAGGACGCGCATTCGGCAACGCCCGTGCTGATGCTGACCGCGCGTGCCACGCTGGACGACAAGGTCGCCGGCTTCGGCGAGGGCGCCGACGATTACCTGGTGAAACCGTTCGAGCTGCGCGAACTGGAACTGCGCCTCGCTGCCCTGGTGCGGCGCGCGCAAAAAGGCGAGCAGTTGAACCGGCTGCAGGTGGGCGATCTGGTGTTCGACCTCGGCACCCGGGTGGTGCAGCGCGCAGGCCGCCCCCTCAACCTGCCCGTGCTCCCGCTTCGCATCCTCGAGCGGCTGATGAAGCGTTCGCCCAACGTGGTGTGGCGGCGCGACATCGAGCAGGCCGTCTGGGGCGACTCGCCGCCCGATTCCGATTCGCTGCGCGTGCACATGCACACCCTGCGTGCGGCCATCGACCCGCCCGACCTGCCGCCGCTGCTGCATACCGTGCGCGGCGTGGGCTACCAGTTGAAAGCGCCGGATGGCCCGCCTGCATAGCCTGCGCGCGCGAATCGCCCTCTACTTCGCGGTGTTTGGCGCGCTGCTCAGCCTGGTGATGGCGGTGATGGTGTACCAGTCCGCCCACGACCTCAGCGTGCGCCTGATCGACGAAACCCTGACCGCGGAGTTGGACGACTACATCGCCCGCCGCGAGCGCAACCCCCTCTCCCTGCCGCCGGCGACCGTCACGCTGCAGGGCTTCGTGCGGGAAGCGAGCGAGACGGATGGCGTGCCGGATTACCTGGTCAAACTGCCGCCCGGCCGCCATCAACTCCGCGTCGGCACCCTGTCCTACCGGGCCGCCGTGCTGGACCGGGACAACGCGCGCTACTACCTGCTCTACGACATTTCCCTGAAGCTCAAGCGCGAGCGGCGCTTTGCCCAGCAGCTCAGCATCGTTGCCGTCGCCATGACCCTGCTCTCCGCCCTGCTCGGCATTGTTCTTTCCGGCGTGGCGACGGCACCGGTGCGCGATCTTGCCGCGCGAGTGAGACACCGCCGGCCGGAAGACTGGGGCCAACCGCTGGTCGAACATTTTCACGACCGCGAAATCGAGGAACTGGCCGGCGTGTTCGACCGCCAGTTGAGCCGCATGCGTGCCTTCATGGAACGCGAGCGCGCCTTCGGTGCCGACATGAGCCACGAATTGCGCACCGCACTCGCAGTCATCCTCAGCGCCACCGAAGTGCTGCTAGACGACGCCACCCTGAACGAAAAGCAGAAAGCGCGCGTGCAGCGCATCGATCGCGCCGCCCACGACATGGCCGAACTCGGCACCGCCCTGCTGCTGATGGCGCGCGAGGATCACGCGCAGACCGGCGGGGGCTGCCAGGTCGCCGCGGTGGTCGCAGAAGCGGTGGAAAAGCAGCGCCACATCCTGGCCAGCAAACCGGTCGCGGTGGACGTGCAAACCGACCCCGCCCTCGTCGTTGCCGCCGATTGCGGGCTGGTCGATATCCTGGTCAGCAACCTGGTGCGCAACGCCTTTTCCTACACCGATGCCGGCAGCGTCACCGTCCACCAGGACAGCCGCAGCCTCGTCATCGCCGACACCGGCCGCGGCATTCCAGCGGATGCCATCGACCAGGCCTTCCTGCGCCACTTCCGCGACATCAGCAGCAGCGGCGCAGGCATCGGCCTGTCGCTGGTCAAGCGCATCTGCGACCGCTACGGCTGGCAGGTCCGGCTGGAAAGCGGGGAGCGGCAGGGCACCACGGTGACGGTAGTGTTTGCGCGCTAGCGCAGCGGGCGGCAAAGTCCGGACGCGCAGCGCGCCCGGGTGCCCTGCCCGCTATCGCGTCACGCACGGATGGCGGCCACCTCAAGATATTCGGCCTCGACTTCGGTCCCCCCCCTGCTTGCCTGATTGTGCTCCGACCACAACTGCTCCAGATCGCTTCGCAAGGCTTCCTGCTTGTCGGCATCGAGCGCCGCGAAGGCCCGATTGGACGGACCGTAGTAGGTTCGGAAGAACTCGACGACGTCAGGCGGCGGAAACGGATACTTCATCGGATACATCTTCCGCGTCAGTTGCAGGTCGGCGATTCCATCGTCGAGACGCTCGCGCACGGTCGCCTCGTCGCCCCAAAGCACGGGGGGCGGCATGCCGGCTGGCGGTGGGACATGCTTGCCGTGGGTCTTGAACATCTGCCCGACGAATCCGCCGGGCGTCCAGTTCCCCATGACGATGCGCCCCCCGGGGCGGCACACCCGGACGAGTTCGGCTGCCACCTGCCGTGGCCTGGGCGCGAACATGGCGCCGATCAGACTGAACACGACGTCGAAGGCCGCATCGTCATACGGCAGATCCTCGGCGTCGGCCTCTTCGAAGCGAATTGGCAATCCTGCTGCTTGCGCGCGGGACTGCGCCTGTTCGATGAGATTGCTGGCGATGTCGACGCCGGTCACGGCGGCGCCCACGCGCGCAGCTGGCAGCGCGAGCTGTCCCGCCCCGCACGCGACATCGAGGACGCGCTCGCCCGGAGCGATCTGAAGGCGGGCAAAGAATTCCAGAGCCCCCGGTTCAAGGTAGGTGGCGAAATGCCCGTAATCGCCCGCCATCCACATCGCCTTCAGGCGGATTTTGAGCGCCTGCATTTCGGGTGAGATGCTCATGGACCTTCTCCTCGGTTACGCCCGGATCACATCCCGATCAGTTGCGCGTGCAGGCCGCGTTCCCGGAAGTTGTGCAGGATGCTGGCGGCTCGGGCAACCGCCGAATCGTAGACCACCACCATCAGGTGGTCCTGGTTGTGGCGCCGCCCCACCGAGATGACGCCTTGATCACGGCGAATACCCCGTTCAAGATCGTTGAAGGTGACTTCGTCGACAGCCTCGTTGATGTGCACGACGACCTCGTTCAATGTTGTGTTCATGATTTTCTCTCCTAAGCTTCAGCCTTCTGTAAAAGAACCCTCTGCGGGCAGGCCCTGATGGCATTGCCCTGGTGTCAGGCTAGTCACAGTCTGGGAACCGATCCATGACCGAAACGCAAAGAGTCTTGCCCGAAACGCCGGGACCGGCCTCGGCAGACCTGCTGTCGGACCTGCTCGGCAGCATGCACCTCTCCGGCGCGGTGCTGTTCAGCACCGAGTTTCACGAACCGTGGGGCCTGGTCTCCCCTGCAGCCTGCGACCTGTCGCGCATGCTGCCGTTTCGCACCGAGCACATCATTCCTTTTCACATCGTCTCCGAGGGAGGCTGCTGGCTGGAACTGGGGGAACTGAACCCCGTCTGGCTGCAAGCAGGCGATGCGGTCCTGCTGCCCTACGGCGACATGCACCTGCTGCATGGCCGCGAGGAGGCGGTCGGTGTCCCTGCCGGGCAGCTGCTGCCGCCGCCTCCCTGGCCGGACATCCTCAGGGTCAGGCATGGCGGGGACGGGGGATGCACCCGCATCATCTGCGGCTTCCTGCAATGCGACGAGCTGCTGTTCCATCCGCTGCTGCGCCACCTCCCGGCGCTGATGCATGTCCGCCCCGCGCACTCGCCTGACGACGAGTGGCTGGCCAGCACCATCCGCCACACCGCCCTGGAGGCCTGCCGCGCCGATCCGGGACGTCGCTCCATGTTGCCGCGCCTGACCGAGCTGATGTTCGTTGAAATCCTGCGCAAGCACATGCAAGATCTGTCGACGGGTGAAGTCGGCTGGTTCCCCGCAGTCAACGATCCGGTGGTCGGCACGGCGCTAAAATGGCTGCACACGGCGCCGCTGGATGACTGGAACGTGGACCGGCTGGCGCGTCGGGTCGGGGTGTCGCGCACGGTTCTGGCCGCGCGTTTCAAGCATTTTCTCGCCATGCCGCCGATGCACTACCTGACCTACTGGCGCCTGCAGCTTGCGGCCCAGCGTCTGAAGACATCGGACACCCCGATGAAAGGCATCGCCGACCAGGCCGGCTACGAGTCCGAGGCCGCGTTCAGCCGCGCTTTCAAACGGCATTTCGGTCTTCCGCCCGGGGATTGGCGCCGCAGGCACACGCGCGTTTGACGGCCTGCTTCCCGCGCCGCCCTCGCTTAACCCCGGCTTGCCCCGTTTTTAACCCTGCGTTAACGCCACCCTCGCTACGATCAGGCCAACTCTTCCTGGTCCGGTTCACAGCGATGCCTACTCCACTTGCCCGCCTCGGCGTTCCCCCGCTCCGTCTCGACTGGCTGCGCCTGCTGCCGTTTCTGCGCTGGCGCGATCGCGTCAACAAGCAAAGCCTACGCGACGACCTGATCGCCGGCCTGACCGGCGCGCTGGTGGTGCTGCCGCAGGGTGTGGCGTTTGCCACCATCGCCGGCATGCCACCGGAATACGGCCTGTATGCCGGGATGATCCCGGCCATCATCGCGGCGCTGTTCGGCTCTTCGTGGCATCTGGTGTCGGGCCCGACCACGGCGGCCTCGATCGTGCTGTTCTCGGTGCTGTCGCCCCATGCCGAGCCGGGCACGGCGCAGTACGTGAGCCTGGCGCTGACGCTGACCTTCCTGGTGGGCCTGGTCCAGCTGGTGATGGGACTCGCGCGCATGGGCACCCTGGTCAACTTCATCTCGCATTCGGTGGTGACCGGGTTCACCGCCGGCGCGGCAATCCTCATCGCCACCAATCAGGTGAAGCATTTCTTCGGTCTGGCCATTCCGCGCGGGTCGTCGTTCAGCGATACCTGGGGCGCGCTGTTCAACCAGCTCGACCAGGTGCAGCCCGGCGTGACGGCGGTCGCCGTGCTGACGCTGGTGCTGGGCATCGCGGTCAAGCGCTTTTTCCCGAAGTGGCCCTACATGATCGTCGCCATGCTCGGCGGTTCGGTCGCGGCGGCGGTTCTCAGCGTCTGGCAGGGGGTGCAGATGTCCTCGGTGGGGGCGCTGCCGGCAACGCTGCCGCCGCTGTCGGCACCGGCGCTGGATGGCGAGAGCATCCGCGCGGTGGCGTCCGGCGTGGTGGCGGTGACGCTGCTGGCGCTGACCGAAGCGGTGTCGATCGCGCGCGCGCTGGCATCGCGGTCCGGCCAGCATGTCGACGGCAATCAGGAATTCATCGGCCAGGGGATGTCGAACATCGCCGGCGCGTTCTTCTCGGGCTATGTCGCCACCGGTTCCTTCAACCGCAGCGGGGTGAATTACGCCGCCGGTGCGAAAACCCCGCTGGCAGCCGTGATGGCGGGCGCGTTCCTGCTGCTGGTGGTGCTGCTGGTGGCGCCGTGGGCGCGTTTTCTGCCCAACGCCGCCATGGCCGGCATCCTGTTTCTGGTGGCGTGGAGCCTGATCGACTTCCAGGAAATCAGCCACACGATCAAGACCAGCCGTTCCGAGTTCGCCATCCTCGCCACCACCTTCGCGGCGACGCTGTTCCTGACGCTTGAAGAGGCCATCATCATCGGCGTGCTGATGTCGCTTTCGCTGTATCTTGCGCGCACCTCCAAGCCGCAGGTGCGGGAACGCGTACCCAACCCGCACAGCAGCAAGCGCAAGTTCACCGATGCCGACCGCGCGCCGCAGTGCCCGCAGCTGCGCTTCGTGCGCATCGATGGTTCGCTGTTCTTCGGCGCCACCGCGCACGTGCGCGAGAAACTGGCGGCGCAGGATCAGGCGCGGCCCGAGCAGAAGCACGTGGCCATCATCGCGCACGGCATCAACTTCCTCGACCTGGCCGGCGCCGAGGCCCTCGCTGACGAGGCACGGCGGCGGCGCCAGGCAGGGGGCGGACTTTACCTCGTCGGCGTCAAGGACACGGCGCAGGAGCAATTGGCTGAAAGCGGCGCCCTGAAGGTCATCGGCGGCGCCAATCTGTTCGATTCGAAGACCGAAGCCATCGCCGAAATCTACCGTCGCCTGGACCGCGAAATCTGCCGCACCTGCAAGGCGCGCGTGTTCCGCGAATGTGCGCCGGCGCCGGTCGAGCGGCCGCTCCAGCCTCACCCCTTCATCCCTGCAGGAGTCCAACCATGAAGACCCGTCAACGCATCCTGGTTCCCCTGACCCATGGCCACAGCGGCTCGGCGCTGCTTTGCCGCGCCGGCGAGATCGCCGCATCCGGTGAGGTGGAACTGCTGGTCGCAAGCGTGATGGACACCCGATCCGTGTTCGACCCGGATGGCCCTGCCGCGCGCCTGCCCGGAGATTGCGCTTCGCGGCTTGCGCCGGCCGAGCAAAAGCGGCTCGAGCACGACCTCAAGCGGCATGGCCTGAGTCGGGCCGAAGCCACCGTCATCTGGGGCGAACCGCGCACCGCGCTGTCCGCGCTGATCCAGCGTTGGCGCCCCGACATGATCGTGTGCGACGGGCGTACCCGGCGCATGCTGCCACCGCGGATGCCGCAGGACGGGCCGGAGTTGGTGAGGCTCGGCCGCAGCAGCCCTTTCGCGCGCCTGACCGGGTTCTTTCTCGCGCAGGCAGAGGGGCGCGCCTGAGCCCACTCATTCACGGTATTCCGCATCGCAGGGCACCTCTCCACGCATCGGGGCGGATCGCGGGCCCCGGCAGGCCATCGGTTTTTTCAGCAACGCAACAACAAGGAGTTCACCATGATTCGCCGTAACCCGCGAGGCGACCTGCCGGTCGTCCACGAGACCGCGTTTGTCGATCCCACCGCCATCCTGTGCGGCCACGTCATCATCGGCGAGAACGTCTTCATCGGGCCCTACGCCGTAATCCGCGCCGACGAGGTGGACGAGAACGGCCACATGGACCCGATCACCATCGGCGCGCATTCGAACATCCAGGACGGCGTGGTCATCCACTCCAAGGCGGGCGGACGGGTCGAGATCGGCGAGTACACCTCGATCGCCCATCGCTCCATCGTGCACGGCCCCTGCAAGGTGGGCAGCCGCGTGTTCATCGGCTTCAACTCGGTGCTGTTCAACTGCACGGTGGGCGAGGGCTCGGTGGTGCGCCACAACTCGGTGGTCGAGGGCTGCAGCGTGCCCGACGGCTTCTACATTCCTTCCACCTGCAACATCCACTCCGACGAGGATCTGGCCCGCATCGAGCCCGTCACCCCCGACGTGACCGGATTTTCCGAAAGCGTGGCGCAAGCCAACCACGAACTGGTGAAGGGCTACAAACGCATCCGCAACGCGTTCTGAGCACTATGCAATGCCGAAGGGCCGAAGACGCTCAGGCCTTTTCCCTCTCGTAGCGTTTCAGCTTGCGCCATAACGACACGCGGTCGATGCCGAGAAGCTGCGCGGCGTGCGTCTGGTTGCCGCCGGCTTCCTGCAGCACCCAGGTAATGTAGTCCTGCATCTGTTCTTCCAGGGTGGGAATGCGCCCCGCCTTCTTGCGGAAGGTGCGGATCGAGAGTTCGCGCAGATCGTCTGGCAGATGGACAGGCTCGATGCGGCTGCCGGTGGCGAGTGCGACCCCGCGCTCGATGATGTTTTCCAGCTCGCGCACGTTACCGGGAAAGTCGTAGGCGCGCAGCAAATCGAGCGCCTCGGGGGTCAAGTCGGTGACGTCCTTGCCCATCGGCTCGGCGTGCTTGAGCAGGAAGTGGTGGGCCAGCAGCGGCACGTCGTCCCTGCGCGCGGAGAGCGCGGGGATGTGCAGGTTGACGACGTTGAGGCGGAAGTAGAGGTCCTGGCGAAAGCCGCCGTGCTTCACCATCTCCTGCACATCGCGGTTGGTGGCGGCGATGAAGCGCACATCGATTTTCACCGGCGTGGTGGCGCCCAGCGGCAGCACTTCCCTTTCCTGGATCACGCGCAGCAGCTTGACCTGCATGACCGGCGACATCTCGGTGATCTCGTCGAGGAACAGCGTCCCGCCGCTTGCCGCTTCCAGCAGGCCTTTCTTGTCGGCGTGGGCGCCGGTGAACGCCCCCTTGAGGTGGCCGAACAGTTCGTTGGCCAGCAGTTCCTCGTTGAAGGCGCCGCAGTTCACCGCCACGAAGGGACCCGACTCGCGCCGGCTGTGGTGGTGCAGGTAACGCGCGAACAGTTCCTTGCCGGTACCTGATTCGCCGGTGATGAGGATGTTGCAGTCGGTGGGTGCGACCTGCCGCGCCATGTCAAGGAGGTGCAGCATGTGCGGGTCCTGGGTGAGGATGCGCAGCGTTCCCTGCTGGCTTTGCGCCTGGTCCCTGAAGCTGCGGTTTTCACGCCCGCGGCGGATTTTCTGCAGCGCCTCGGCAACCGCCTCGCGCGCCTCTTCCTGCCCGCAGGGCTTGACGAGGTAATGGAACGCCCCCTGCTTCATGGCTTCGACCGCCGACTCCGGCGTGGCGTCGGCCGCGACCAGGATGACTTCGGTGTCGGGGTGGCTTTCGCGGCAACGCCTGAGCAGCTGCATGCCATCCACCTTATCCATGCGCAGGTCGCTGAGCACCACGTCGAAAGGCTGCTTTTCCAGCAAGGCCTGGGCATTGCTGCCGCTTTGGGTGGCGACGACGGTGTGGCCTTCCCGTTTCATCGACTGTTCCAGGTTTTTCAGGGCGACCCTGTCTTCGTCAACGATCAAAATCCTTCCACTGCTCATGGCTTCCCCGGTCCCTTTCAGCGCCTCGCGCCAGATTGCCTGCAATTGTTGCAATTTGCAATTTTACAATCATTAGTGCAACACATAAGACGGAAGGGTTCTTAACCAAGATTTAACACAGGCTCGTGCCTCGTCTGCATGGGCATCGCGCCTGCAAGCAGACATCATGTTGCACATTGCAATACACATGCCTCGCAACGATTGTGCCCGTTTCCTCATCTTGAGCCTTTGAATCAACGACTTGTGTTCTCCTGCGGCTGCTGGCACGGTTGCTGCAATGAACGGGCGTCCTGATCTGACCGCCCTGGCATGACCCATCCCGGCAAACATCGAACCGTACTGCTCGCCGTTCGCGAAGGCCATGTCGACCCGCGTCTGCTGACTTCGGCGCGGGCGCTGTGCCGCCGTCTCGAGGCCGACCTGGAGATCCAGGTCATCGCCAGCGGCGCGAGCATTCCTCCGGAGATGGCCGGCTTCATCGACTCGCTGCGCGCGGAGGGTTTGCCTTTCACCCTGGAGTCGAAGCCCAGCCTGCGCCGCCGCGACCTGGTGAACTATGCCAACGCGCATGAGAACGTTGCGGCCGTGGTGATCGACTCGCGCGAAGGCTGGGAGACGCTGGCCCAGGACCGCAGCAGCGACCCGTGGAAACACCTGGAATGCCCGCTGGTGACGGCTGCGTCGCAGCAGGACAAGAAGCACCCTTGACCCCCAAGACATCGCATCAATCAACCTAGAGCTACGCCCATGCCCGCTTCCCTCAAAAAATTCCTGCCCTTCCTGCGCTGGTTTCCGTGGAAGGGCGATGCGCTCAAGGCCGACTTCATGGCCGGCATCACCGTCGCCCTGGTGCTGATCCCGCAGTCGATGGCCTACGCCCAACTCGCCGGGCTGCCGCCGTATTACGGACTGTATGCCGCTTTTCTGCCGGTGGCGGTGGCCGCGATGTGGGGCAGCTCGAACCAGCTCGGCACGGGGCCGGTGGCGGTGGTGTCGCTGCTGACCGCTTCGTCGCTCGCGGTTCTGGCGACGCCGGGGTCCGAGCAGTTCATCGCGCTCGCCATCATGCTGGCCCTGCTGGTCGGCATCATCCAGTTGCTGCTGGGGGTGTTCAAACTGGGCGTCATCGTCAACTTCCTGTCGCACCCGGTGATCGTCGGTTTCACCAATGCGGCAGCCATCATCATTGCGCTGTCGCAGGTGTCCAAGCTGTTCGGCGTGCCGATGGGCCGCAGCGAACATTTCATCAACGACATCGTCGGCGTGTTCAAGCTGATTGGCGACACGCATCTGCCGACCCTGGCGATGGGTGCCCTGGCCATCGCGATCATGTGGAGCGTCAAGAAATTCTCGCCCAAGCTGCCCGGGGTGCTGCTCGCGGTGCTGGTGACGACGGTGCTGTCGTGGGCGATTGGATTCGAAAGGAATGCCGATGGCAAGCTCGAGCAGATCGCCGATCCGGAACTGCTCGCGGTGGTGCAGAAAAGCATGGCCGCGGCGAAGCGGGTGGATGACCTGAATACCCAGATTGCGGAGAAATCGGCCGAGGTGAAGGCCGCCCAGAAAGCCGCAGGAAAGACAAGCAACGGCGTCGCGCAAACGGAAGTGGAAGCCGAGCTCAGGCTGGCCGAACTCAGGCTGGCGCGGATCGAAGTCCAGGCCGCGGAAGAAGCCTTCACCAAGGAGAAAGCCGCGCTGCGCCACCTGCAGGTGGTGCGCAGCATCGACGCAAATGGCGCGACCACGGCCATTTATCCGGTCGGCAAGGCGCCCGAGGGCGTGACGCTGGATGAAACCCGCTACCGCCTGCGCAAGCTCAGTGCAAAAGGCTTCAAGCTGGTGGGCGGCGGCGAGGTGGTGGGTGCCATTCCCGAAGGCCTGCCCAGCATCAAGATGCCGAGTTTCAATCTGGACGCGCTGGGATCGCTGCTGTCGGCGGCCCTGGTGATTTCGCTGGTCGGCTTCATGGAAGCCATCTCGATTGCCAAGGCCATCGCCGCCAAGACCAAGCAGCGCCTCGACCCGAATCAGGAGCTGATCGGCCAGGGCCTGTCCAACGTGGTCGGCAGCTTCACCCAGGCCTTCCCGGTTTCCGGCTCGTTCTCGCGCTCGGCGGTGAACCAGAACTCCGGTGCCAAGACCGGCATGGCGTCGGTCATCACCGCGCTGGCCGTGCTGCTGACCCTGCTGTTCCTGACCCCGCTGCTGTACCACCTGCCGCAGGCGGTGCTGGCCGCAATCATCATCATGGCGGTGATCGGCCTGGTCAACATCGAGGCGGTCAAGCACGCCTGGCAGGCCAGCCGCCACGACGGCATTGCCGCGCTCGTCACCTTTGCCGCCACCCTCGCCTTCGCCCCGCATCTCGACAGCGGCATCATGGTGGGCGCCGGCCTCGCGCTGGGCCTCTACCTGTACCGCACCATGTCGCCGCGCGTCGCCATCCTCGGCCGTTACAGCGACGGCACGCTGCGCGACGTCAAGGTCAACCCCGGCCTGTCCACCAGCGAGCATGTGGTGGCGATGCGATTCGACGGCCAGCTGTATTTCGCCAACGTGCCGTATTTCGAGGACACGGTTCTGGAAACCATCGCCGACCATCCGCAAGCGAAATACCTGCTGGTGGTGGGCGACGGCATCAACCAGCTCGACGCCTCGGGCGAAGAGGTGATCCACCACCTGGTCGAACGGCTCGAATCCAACGGCATCAAGCTGGTGTTTTCCGGCCTGAAAAAGCAGGTTCTCGACGTGATGCGCGCAACCGGCCTGTTCGACCGGATCGGCCAGGACAACATCTTCGCCAACGAGGACATGGCGCTGGCAGCCATCTACGAGCGCCTCGGCGACGAGGGCAGGGATGACCTGTTCTGCGCGGTCAAGCCGGCAACTTAAGAGCGGATCCGCAGAAACGGCTCGCCCCGCGCACAGGCTCAGGAATCGACACGATGAATTTTTTCCCGGCAAGCTGGAAGCGCTATTCCGGCACTCTCTTGAAAGCCGACCTGACGGCCGGTCTCATCGTGGCGGTGGTGTCGATTCCGCTGGGCCTGGCGTTCGCCATCGCCTCCGGCGCCACCCCCATCCAGGGCCTGCTGACCTCGGTGGTGGCGGGTTCGCTGGTCGCCGTGTTCGGCGGCTCGCGCTTCCAGATCGCGGGCGCGGCGGCAGCGCTGATCCCGGTGCTGGCGGCCATCTCGCTGACTTCCCTCAACGGCTTCCAGGACGTGATGATCGCCGGCATGATGGCAGGGGTGCTGCTGGTGCTGATGGGCTGGCTGCGCTTCGGCAAGCTGATCGAGTACATCCCCCATCCGGTGGTGTTGGGATTCACCTCGGGCATTGCCATCAGCATCATCGCCACCCAGCTCAACAACGTGTTCGGGCTGGTCGCGCGCACCGCAAACGGTGAAAGGATCCTCAGCGCGACCGGGCTGGTGGAACGCCTGCCCAAGCATGAGTTCTTCCACGAAAACATGCTGGAGACCTTCCGGCACCTGGCCGCG
>Ga0115028_10000028_pt1 | contig 19331 bp, 27 predicted proteins | sample Plant_0915_D1_FD_83894 | JGI IMG/M metagenome (GOLD analysis project Ga0115028, IMG submission 83894) | Wetland microbial communities from Old Woman Creek Reserve in Ohio, USA - Plant_0915_D1 | ecosystem: Environmental > Aquatic > Freshwater > Wetlands > Sediment ... | reverse complement strand
GAGCATGTACTCCATCATCATCTTGTCTTGGGCGGAAGGCATTCCGGACATGTTGCCGCCGGTGGCGCCGCCGACCTGCGAGATGGCAGGAACAGGCTTGCCGGTGATCGGATCGAGCCTGAAACCGGACATCGGATCAGCCGTGCTGAAGGTCGGCATTGCCGGTTGATAGAGTGACGATTGATCCATTTCAGAGGCCTCCGTAATTCACCATAAGGTACCCAGACGGGGATACCGATACCAGATCAGGCGCAACCGCCTGCAGTTCCTGTGCCATCACGCCAATGGCGCGTTCGCCGAAGATCTCGTACTCATAGACCCCGACACCGATCGCGTGGGTGCCGATCCGCTTGATATTCGACTTCAGGCGGCGGTCGGACATCATCATCGCGGCAGCGCCGGCGATCGACCCGATACCCGACATGATCCCGCTCGTCTGCGCCGCTTTGGCGTTGGCGGCATCCTGTGCGGCCCCGTACTGGCTTTGCGCCGCCCCCAGAAGGTTCGCGCCGCCGGCAGAGGTCGATTGCGAAAAGTTCTGGAAGCCTGGGGAATTGACCTGCTGGCCAGAGAGTAGGGCGTTCAGTTCATTCAGCGGCATGTTGCGTTGCTGGGCCTGCTCGGCGATCTGCTGCTGGCGCAGTTGGTTCTGGTAGCCGGCGGACTGCAGGTTCATGCCGAACTGGCGTTGCTGCTCCTGCCCGCCCTGCTCGAGCGCGTTGAAGCGTTCGCGGGCCTGCTGATCGCCCATGCGCTGCATTTCACGGTTCCACGCTTCAGAGCCACGGGTCAGGCCCATGTTCGCCAGTTTGCCCTCGAGGCCGGCCTGCTGCTGGGCATGCTGCGGGGCCATGCGATCGAACAGACCCTGCTCCACACGCTTGCGCGAGTCGTCGCCAGTCTCCGGTACGCCGGCCAGCGCCTGCAGGTTGTCCCAGTCAAACGGCTTTGCCGTGGCCTCGCCAAGGCGCCCCATCATTCCCTTGGCGAGATCCGAGCGGCCGCTCTGGATCGCCATCTGGTCATCAAGGGATTTCTGCTGATCACCAGAAAGGGTTACGTTGTTCGTCCATTCGGTAATCGGCTTGCCGGTGGCAGGATCAACGCCGGCCTTTGAAGACCATTGCGACTCGCCCCAGGGGGTGACCATGTTCGGGCGGTTCGTCCAGTCGGCACGGGTCTGCGCGTCCTGATTGGACTGCGCCTGCGCCATTGCTGCGCCGGTGTAGTCTGGTGCGGCCGGTTGTGATTTCTTGCCCATCTGTATCTCCTAGTGCAGCGCCTTCTCGGCGGCATTCCTGTGTTTCATTTTAAGCCAGCGGCACTCCTCGCGCCGCATCACCATCAGAATCAACGCACCGTCAGGATGCGCCCCTTCCAAAACGGTTTCAACCTTGAACCCGAGATGCCGGTTCATCTTCAGCGCCTGCGTATTGCCGCTCGGGACAAGACCCAGAACCATGTTGCAGTTCAGGTGATTGAACGGGTAGTCGAATGCGATCTTCAGCAGGTCACGCGAAATCCAGTTGCCTTCGCCATAGACGTGCATCATCACGCTGGCGCCGTTATACCCGTCGAACCCGACAACGCCCTTCAGGATCTTGCCGTCCTCGGAAATGCTGCCGATGCAGCGGATGTGCGGCGACGGCGCGAGGCCGATCTTTTCGCACAACGCACCGACCAAGGCTTCCTGCGGACTCATGACCACCATTACAGAATCCCTCCGTTTTCAACCAGAACCGACCACCCGATAAAGGTGGTTCCGGCGTATCCCTTGACCCGCATCGCCAGGGCGGCAAAACGCAGGGTTCCGGTGGCGCCGACCCATGCTTCGTAGGATTGCGCCTCGCCGTTCCAGACGCACTGATCCCACTTGTCTTTGTCCCACTCGGTCACGCCCTGGCCGGTGAATGGCGCCGAATAAACCGGCATCGAGAGGTTCCAGTTCGGGTTGATCTTCGCAACCACCGCCGGCGCGACAGGGGCGGTAAAACTCGGGCGAACCATCAAGGCCCGCTTGATCCTTGCGCCGTCATTCACCGGCTGGAACGTGGTCAGCACGGCACCTTCGAGGTCTTTGCCCCAGACGTCGTCAACCTTGCCGTCAGAGTCGCCATCAAAACCCAGCCACACGTTTCCAGACTCGTCGCCAAAGAAGGTGCGGGAATTGAATGTATCGACCGTCAGCATCGGCATGCCGAACAGGTTGCAGAAGGCCTTGGAGTTGATCTCGAAGAACCACTGCGAATCGCCGAACGATGTGCGCGGGGCGTTGATGATGATGCCCTGCTCATGGGGCAGGAACCGCACTTCCCAGTAGTACCTGTCGACGTTGGTGATCACCGCCCTGCCCAGTTCGCCATTGACGTTTCTGGCGACGATCGCGTTGTCGAAGAAGGCCTGACCGCGCAGCAACTCGGACAGGAAGACCAAACCGCGCTCGGACAGAATCGCGAGGTCGGTCGAGTAGTGGGTCGCGAACCGGCGCCCGACCGGCACCTTGCCGATAAACCACCGGCCGACCATCGAGAAGGTGGTCGCCTCGTCTGGGTCGGTTCCCTTGTAGAGCAAAACGTCGCCCTGGGTCGAGATGACGATCAGGTTGTCATCGAGGCCCTCGCCGCCGTCCACCGTCCAGTTCTGCAACATGGCCAGCGATCCGCCGTGCGGCAGCAGGGGGCCGAAGTCGAATGGGGTGACCTTCCCCGCAATCACATCGACCGGCAGGTACCATGCGATCGTGGAGTTCGCTTCGATAAACCACAGGCGCCGCTTCCACTGCATAACGAAGTCGAACTTCTTGGGGTCGACCCCCTCGATTTCGCCAGGGTCGGTGCCTTCGAGATGCTCCTCCCAGGCCGTGCCGTTCCAGGTGCGATACCCAGCACCCTTGCCGACCACGCACAGGAAATGGACGTCGCCGCCGGTGGTGAAGTTCGTGTAGTCGAACTGCCCAGGGCGCTCCATGTCGATAGGATCGACCGACCACACCGGCGTCGGCACGAAGTTCTTGTCCTGGTGCACCGTCACGTCATAGACGTGGCCATTCGCGGCAGCGGCAAACTGGGCGCCCTGCGCGTCGTGGGCCGGCTGATAGGACATCAGGGTGCGAACCTCGCCGCCCAGGTTCATGACCCAGTTCCGGTACCCGCCGCGCATCATGCAACCGAATACCCGCGGGATCAGGTTGTCCAGCCGGATGGCCTTGGTCGGATCGCCGCCAGGGAGTGGCTGAGATACATCGATCCCGTTGTTCGGGGCAGGGAAGGAATAGGCGTTGTGCGTGATCGTCGCCGAAGACCGTCTCGGCACGTTTTTGCGCGGATGTGAGAATGGAACGAGGCTCATGGTGGGGCCGTGACCTGTGTCTGGGATTGGAACATGGACAGGGCCTGCGCCTCGCAGTCAGGCTCAGAGCCAGACGCGCAAACGAACTGGTCATTCTCGTCCGTGCAGATGTACGTCCACCGGACGAAAGGCGCAGACGAATAGGCCGTGCCGGCATTGGTCGCCGGCACTTCTTCAAGCGTCTTGGTTATTGTCCAGTCGGCAGGGATGGGCATTTACCATTGCCTCATGCCGTAGAGCGAGGCATCCGGCAGGTTGCCGATGCCGATGTAGGGATACCCGCCGCGGGCGCCGGCGAGGTTCAGGATGTTGGCGCCCTTCTCGGCACCGACACGGGAGTCGAATGCGATAAGGAAGTCGCGCAGCGCGGCCGAAGAGTCGAACCCCTTCGCCTCGAGCCACTTGACGCGGGTCAGCAGGGCGACCAGCAGGCCGTCGAGTTGGAAGATGTCGCCATCCACCCGTGCGATGTTGGAGTACCGGTTCGGGTCGGTGGCGTCTCGCACCAAGGCCCGCGACAGGTACATGAACTTGAACTCTTGACCAGGGTCTGGAGGCGGGTTCAGGAACCAGATTTGGCCCTGGCGAATCTGCCATGTCAGGGTGAAGTTCGCCGAGACAGGGAAGACCATGTAGGTCATCCAGCCTTGCGGAGACACCGGCCCGACCGCGGGGAACCGCATGGCGCCATTCCACTGGGTCTGGTCAATGAACCGGAAGAAGTCACCAGGAAGGTCGTAGGCCTGCTCGATCGCCTGCCCAGTGGGCGGCGGTACAGCAGACGCCGCCTTGACCATGATCGAGGCCATCTTGGTCAGCGTGGGCCACTCGTAGGTGTTGAGCAGTTCCGCAGACGCCAAGTTCATGGCCGTCATCATCAAAACCATGTTCGGGTCGCTTGACCCTGCAGGACTTTGGACGATCGGCAGGGACAGCATCGAACAGACATTGTCAGCGACCTGCTTGACGGTCGCGTTGTCCACCATGTTGTAGGTTGCCATCCCTGCTTCTCCTTACGTTTCTTGCGTTACTTCCGCGACCTGCTCACGCAGGGAGCGGGTGCGGCCCTTGGTCGGATCCTGCTTTGTGTCAGGCTCCTTCTTGGACTCCATCGCCGCCAATTTTGCCTCGAGTTCGGCCAGACGCTCGAGCAGGACGTCGGTGCTGGCGGCCCTCTTCAGGAACTCCTGCGCCATACGCTTGTACTCGGCAGCGCCCATGAACGGCATGTTGCCATCGGACAGGTTCGCCAGTTGCTCGACCGTGCGGATGTTCAGGTAGGCCAGTTCTTCCACGGCGCCCTCGGTCATGAACGGCGCACGGGACAACGGGGTGCCGGTCTGGATCTGTTCCTTGCCGGCCTTGTACTGCGCCCACTTCTGTGGCCAGCGTTGCAAGTCCTGATCCCAGACGGGGCGGATGATGATGTTGTGTTTGTCCCCAGGCACCATGATCTGGATGCAGTCCTTGTCCTCGTAGATCGGACGGTTCGCTGCCAGTGATTTCTCGTCGTTGCGATAGGCCTTGGTGAAGAATTTCACATGCAGTTTATCGTCGCCAGCGAAGCGGTTGGCGTCCCAGTTGCTACGCTCACGCAGTTGCGCGTCGAGTGTTGCCCAGTCGGTCGGTGTTGAATTTTGTAGCGCCTCAACCTGCGCTGCGTCCAATGCTGCCATGTGAATTTTCCTTTTTAAGTTTCGCCGAGAGTAGAGCATGTCAGTGGGTTCGGCGTTGCCCACCGACAGAAAAAAATCATGGGACGATCGTTACTTCGTTTGACATGGCGCTCGTCGTTCCTGCGTTGTTCGTCGCTAAGGCAAAGCAACGGATCACGCCGCCAACCATGTCCTCGGTAACGTACAGGGTACTTTGATTTGCACCAGGAATATCGACGGTGTCTTGCTGCCACTGGAATGACATGCTGTTGATTTCGCCATCCCACGAACCGGTGGAGCAGGTCAGCGTATTGAACGGCGACGGGGTGCCGGTGACGGCCGGAGCAACAACATTCTCCGGAGGCAACGGGACGTCGACATTCATATACACGCCTCCAAGCGGGCCAACACGAACGCCGGCGACAAATGGGTCGCTCGGGGCCGGCGTCTGGTTGTACTGGCGGATCAACCTCCCGTCACGCTTGTCCGTAGGGAGTCCGGAGACATAGACATACGGCCGCGCCGCGGCAACGCCGTTCCCGCAGACAATGCGCCCCAACTGGTCGAGGCGCAGGCCGGCAAGGAAGACGTCATCTGCGTTCAGGTTATTGGTGACGCAGAGGCGGTTGTCGTCAGAGATCCCCCTGCCGGCAACCCACGCTACTGGGACTCCATTTTCCTCAACGTAAAGAGAGCCATCCGCCTCAAGAATCGGCCCAGACATGGCCGAGCCTTACGCCGGCGCCGCGGATGCCGCCACTGCCGAACCGAAAACCGACTGATTCGCCACCAGTGCCACACCGGAGCGATTGACCCAGCCAGTTTCGACCGCTGCGCCATTTGCCACCGCGCCGGTGGCCGTGACCATCTTCTTCTCGAAACCGGTGAAGGCAGGGCCAGCGCCAGCGTCACGCGAACCGCCCTGGCCGGCGCCAAGGATGCCAAAACCTGCAGTGTAGGGCGTGGTGACAGGCTCACCATTCGGCAGGCCTCCGGCAATCACCGTGCGGCCACCGCCGATCGCGACAAGCGTAGAGTCGGCGGCGGCGGTACCGGCCGGCGTGGTAACGCCGATGGTTTCGTCGTCGTCAAAGCCTGCCTGACGAATCGATTGCGCGTTGGTAAGGCCGGCCAGTTGTCCGACAACGGGCGGCGAACCGTAACCGATGCCGGTACTCAGGGCGCCAGTCGAGGCGTTGCCGGCGGCGTCCTTGTCGAGGGGCGAACCCTTCGGGCCAGAGAACGAAGAAAAAAGAACCATGTTACCGGCGGCTGGATTGCCGGTGTTGTTTGCTGCTGCGGTAGAGCCAGGAAGTGCTGCAGGCATGATATTGCTCCTCAGAATTGCAGAAGGGGGCCTTGTGGCCCCCCGCTTGCTGTTACAGGCTGGACAGACGGCCTTGGAACTGAGCGCCAGAGCAGGTCAGGTTACCCGCCCATGCCAAGATCTGGACTTCCGCATCCTGGTTGATCGCGTAACGCTTGCCAGGAGACAGAGGCACCATGTCACGCGCCGAGTGCGGGCGCAGGAACAGGTACTTCGTGTTGAGGAAGAACATGGTCTTGCTCGGGCAGAAGCCACCGATACCACCGTCCAGAACCACGTCGGCGTTCATGAACTTCAGCGTCGGGAAACCAAGGTTACCCACGGTCGGCTCGGTGAAGCGTTGTTGCGCCTGCAGGGAGGCGACGTACAGGCCCCACATGAAGTTGTCCATGACGATCAGGTCAGGGGCGTCGTTACCGCGCACCAGAGAGGCCCACATGGCGTTCATGGCGCCTTGGATGGTCGCAGAGGTCAGCGCGGTTCCAGGCTGGGAATACTTCGACTGCCAGAAGGCCCACGTCGCACGGTCGATGCCGCCATAGACACCCGTGGTCGGGGCGCTCGGGACGGCGGCGTCCAGGCCGGTGACTTCCTTGCCGCCGGTGCCGGTACCGTTGGAGTAGACACCACCGGACAGCAGGTTCGCCATCGTCGATTCGGCGACGTTGATGCGGGACTCGAGCAGGTCGATCATCTGTTCGCGGCCGGCGTTCTGCAGGCCTTCCAGACCGGACATCGTGACCGGACAGGCCAACTGCTTGATGGTGAACTCGGCAGCGGAGATCACGTCCGAAGCGGCAACCGGCAACAGGTCGTAACCCGAATACCATCCGCCGTTCGCGTTCTGCGCGTAGGAAAGTTCCTGATAAATGACGTTACCACCGGAGAACGGCTTGCGATTGCCGCGTTGTTCCAGGCGGGTCGTAAGGGCGTTGTTCTTGGTGACGTTGTCCGCAATCTTGCGGGTGCGGGATTGGATCGTGGTCGCGACGATGTCGCTTACATTTGGAAAAGACATTTGAGGCTCCTAAGAAAATGGGCAGTTCAGAAAAAAGGTTCTCTTTCCGACCTCAGACATGGGCATCCGGTGTTCCTTCAGGATGGCACTTGCCTTGTGACTGCGGTCTTTACTTCGGAGTCCTCAGATGGCCGTTTCCGGTTCGATCAGACCCTGCTACTACTTTCGATCGCCGCTTCAATGGCCTCACGAATTGACGATGGTTCTGCCTGATTCGGGTTGCCTACCGGCGCCGCGCCTCTCACGCTGACTGCTGCGTTCTTTGAACGCTGGGCCGCTTGCGTAAGCGTTTGTGCCGATTGTTGCGACTGCCTGCCTACGATAATCTTTTTGATCTCGGGATGCAACATGCAGCAGGCTTGATAGGCCTCCTCGAGGCTCATGTCCTGCCCGTGGCGCTCGGCGACTTCCATCATGTCCGCCATTTGCTTACGCACGTCGCCATAGAACTCATGCGACTGGGCGAACTGCTGCAACTCGTTGCCGACCTCCTGATAGACCTGCTGGCGTTGCTGTTCGCGTTGCTGCTCTGCCGCCTGCATGTAGGGCGCCAGTTGCTGCTGCACGGCCTGCTGGATCATCCGCGGATCGAACCCTTGGCCCTGTGGCTCCTGGGGCGCCACGCCGGCAATGGCCTGATCCAGGGCGTAGATGTCGACCCCGTAGGTCTGCACCATCTTGGCAATCATGCCGGCCTTCTCGGTGACCGTCCCCATGCGTAGCGTGGTGGCCACCTGCATCAGGTTGGTGACCGCGGTCAGGGGATCAACCCCTTCGGCCTGAATCACCGGCAGATAGGGCGTGACGGCAGCGGAAAACGCGTTGGCGATGTTCCGCGCAGAGGAGGACTCGCGCATCGCGGCCTGCATCTCGTTCTCGCGGCGGACAATTTCCTGACGCACAGGCTCAGGGAGTGCGCCCCAATGCTCACGGGCCGCTGGGCGCAGCGCCGCCTGAACGATCCCAGGCAGTTCCTGATTGGCAAGGGAAGGGTCTGGTGCCTGGGCGCCTTCGGGAAGTTTGCCCTTGCCGTCTTCCTGAAGTTTCGCAGTGAAGCGGCCCAACTTGTCGCGGTTCTCCCGTGACTCGGTGATGTCGGGCGTCTCTTCGACTACCGGCGGCTCCTCGGGCGTCTCTACGGGTGCCGTCTCGGCATCGATCGCCGCGTCCAGTGTGCTACGCAGGTCATCATCCTGAACCAGATCTTCTTCCATTCCATTCTCCTTTTTAGGTGATACAATAATGTTTCACAACACAAAGCCACAGGAACCCAAAATGTCCCGCGTTACCTTCCTTCTTGATCCGGCAGGGCATATACACCCGCCGCCGGCAGACCCGTATAACCCTTCTCTGCCACCCGCTCCAGAAGGCCCCGCAAACCCTGCTGGGCAATCGTGGAACGCAAACTCTGGATGTCCTCCCTCGCCTGAACTCCGTGCCGCGATGCTGCAGCGGAATCTGCGGCATTCAAGCCTCTCGATAACTGCTGCGGCTCTCCCGTCAGATCAAGTCGCCTTGTCAGATCAGGATCTCGCAGCAACTTCGGAATGATGTGTTCGCGGGTGATGTCGCCCTGACCTGGGCGGCTCCAGTCGAACTCGGTGTAGTCGGAGACGGGGTCGCCCTGGTACCCTTCGGCCTTCGGGATGCCGGCGCGTTTCGCAGCGCGGTGAGCGTCCCTGAAGACATCCCTGCCGCCGAAGTTGATCACGTTCAGGCCTTCGCCGGTGGGGATCGCCGTGCTGCCACGTTTGTCGAGTTCGGCGATCATCTGCTCGATCTGCTGCTGGTTCTGCCCGCCCATGTTCAGGCGCAGGCCGGCCCCGCTGGCGCCTTCCTTCACACCTGAGTACCCGCGGGCATTCTGGCCAAGCAGCACGTTGCGTAGCGTCCCGTAGGTATCGACGGCCTCTTCCGCCTCGGGCGAGTAGGGGATCGAGTAGGCGTTCAGCGGATTGCGCTCGGTGACCCCTCCTGGCGGTGTATATACACCAGTCGTCATCTTGCTTTCGCCCTGCAATCCCAGTTTGGGATAGGCCTTGTTGCTGTTCTCGAGCCACGCCATCAACTTGTTCTGGTACTCCTCGTTGTTCTCGAGGCCCTGCATGTGACCGGTGCGGCTTCCCGCCCTGACCTCGGTCGTGTCGGTCAGCATCGGTTTGGCCTCGCTCGGGGCCGGCGCCGCGGTTCCCTTCGTATGCTTGGCCACGGGAACGCGATCGAAATAGACCACGGCGTTCGATCCCTCGTATCCCTTGTATCCGGCCTTCTTCAGCAGGCGCTCGTAGTCGGTGGCATCGCCCTTGGCCTCTTTCATCAGGCCCAGCGGGTCGCCCTTCGGGTAGACGTTCTTCAGGTCGCCCTTGTATTGGTGCGCCCCCAGTCCGCCCTCCTTGGATACCTCGTCGGTGTAAAAGTACGTCCGCGGACGCACGTCGCCGGCACCCTCCAGGCGGGAAGCCTCGGCGCCCTTGATGCCCCTGCCGTACATCGCTGGGTTCGTCTCCATCAGGTTCGCCTCGGGACTCCAGTGAAAGCCTGGGATGTTCTGGGCGTGGGGCAGCGACCCCTCGGTTCTCGAGGCGCCCTTGCCACCACGCAGCAGGAGGGTCATGGCCCCCTTGCGGATTGCTTCTGCGGTACCCATGTCAGGCTCCTACATCAACGGCATTTCGCCGCGCAGCATCTTCCTCAATACCTGCTGCGGCGTCTCGTTTCTCTTCGCCGCGGTTTCGGCAATGCGATCCTCAACAGCCTGCATGAAGGTGCGCGGCTGGGTACGCAGGCCGGCCTCGGTGCCGCTGCCATACCATGCCGTGGCCTGCCCTTCGGCTGGGCGCATGCCATGCTTCTTCGCGAGTCCGGTGTATAGGTCTTCAAAGCCACCATATTCCGACCCCTGCGGCGCCGCCTCCCAGAATCCTGGGCGTTTCAGCGCCTCCTCAACGGTCAATTCGCCCCTGTCGTACATCTCACGCGGGCGCGTGATCGTTACCTCGCCGGTCTTCTCGTTCTTCTCGCGGATTTCGCGGGCCAGCCAGCGCGGGTCTTTGGTGGCCATCGTCGGGCCGCGCATCGCCATCACGTCGACGGTCACGGGATCAAGGTTGCCGCCAAGGTTCTCATTGAACCGGCCGAGTTTCTTGGTGGTGTCCATGCCCTCGCCGGCCGCGATCCTCTTGGCGTTCTCGATGATCTGCTTCTGGGCCAGCGAACCGTATCCTGGCGGCAACTTGTACTCCGGCGAGTCTGGCAGCAGCAGGCCATTCTTGTCCGCTACCCATGTAGCCGAGCCACGCTTGATCTGCCCAGGCACCGGACTGCGCTGGCTGGCGTTCGACAGGTGTTGCATCATCCGGCCGAACTCTTCCTTGCTCAGGCCTTCCTGCATCGCCGCCTCGTACAGGGGCGCAGTGCCGTACCACTCCTGCATTCCCATGTGCTGGCCGCGCAGCATGTTGCGCTCGATCGCCTTCTTCGCCGCCTTGTTGTCCAGCAGGTCGGCCATCCTGGCGTTGTACTTGCCGCCCCTTGGCTCCATCCGCGGCGGCAGGAATTGCTCGGTTTCGATGTAGGGCGAGTCGGTCTTGGGCAGGAACCGCAGCGGCTCCGTCTCCCTGATGATGATGCCGGCAGACTTATCCCCAGCCTTCCGCGCCGCCCGCATGTCGGCAATGGCCGCATCGGCGTCCTGGGTCACCCCGCGCAACGAGGTCAGGCTCGGCAGGCCCTTGATCTCCTTCTTATCGCCGGCCAGCGAAGCAACGTACTTGCCGATCCGCTTCGCGGCGTCGGTGCGGGGCGAGGCCTCGGCCTCTCCGGAGTAGCCAGCGCCAGCCAGGGCGGCGCCGCCAGTCTTCACCGCCTTGCCGAACGGGCCGGCCACGGCCATCAGGCCCAGGTCGACGGCGTCCTGGGGAACAACCGATTCGACCGCGGTCTTCAGGGTCGCTGGGTTGCCCTCGAGTTTCGTCGGCTTCCGGTACGGTGCGCCACCGGAGTACATCACGCTTTCGCGGTCTTCGTCCGGTACCGCGATCTGCTCGTTGCCGACGTCCTTCCAGAACTTCGGCGCCTCGTCCTGAATCACGCCCCAACCCTTGCGGAGGCCCTCCAGAACATTGAATTTATCCATCGCGCCCATTACCGCCTCCGGTTTTCCAGTTGATGAATGGCCCGCCCGACGTCCTCACGGGTAACCGCACCACCAATGCCGTGCAGGCGGTAGGCGTCCCGCGCCTTCTCGGCGTTGGCCCATTGATCCTTGAAGTCGTCAATCGTCGTCAGGCCCCGCGACTGCATGTAGGCGCGGTGTTTCGACCTGCTGCTGATGTCGGTACCATCCGGCGCCTTCAGGCCCTCGTATGAGCGATCCGACCACAGAATGCTGTCAGTCGCCTGCCTTTCGGGCGAATTGTCGCGAGTCTTTTCGACCAGACCAACCCCAGGGATTTGCACCCATGAACGCCGGCCGGCCATGTCAGGCCCCCTGCTGACCCATCGCCGCGCCAATCTGGCCGCGCAGGTCTTCTGGCATCGCCTGATGCTCGGCAGCAGACTCTGCCGCCAGTTCAATGATCAGTTCCGCCCCGCAGTTCGGGCAGGTCACCGTGTCATGCCCCGCTGGGCCTTCGTTGTCGCCGGCCATCATGCCGCCTTGACCGCCAGCCATTTCAGCCATCATTTCCTGTTCGCCTGCCATGATATTTACTCCCAAAGATGCTTCGTTGTGCCACCGCAGGGTTCCACGGCAGGGCATGTGACGCAGTCGGGCATGCCAATCGCCCCCTGCCGGTATTGCTTCGGCAGTCTGTCGCCAAGGTACTCCTCCACGTCCGCATCTGTCCATGACCAGAGCGGAAAAGTGTATAGAACGCCATCGACCACGTCGCCAGGGAATACCCCATGAACGTGCGGGTCGCAGGCCTTGGTGCCTCTTATGACCTGCCGAAACCCGCCGAACTTCACGAAGTCGGCCATCGGCAAGTACATGTTCTCCGAGCAGCACCCCAGCCATGTGACCGGCGTCGGGTTGCCGACCACCTTGCGGTGGCCCTTGCTGTCCGTCTGTATCCGGAAGAAGTTCTCCATGCCCCCGAAGGTGTCCATCAGCCACTCTTCGGCCCGCGGCGGCGCGTCTCCGGTATCCACCCAGACGATGGTCAGCATCGGCCAGAAAGCCTCGAGGAACAGGGCCAGCGCCATGCTGTCCTTGCCCCCAGAGACTTGTAGTACGGTCTTCATCCGAAGATCTTCCATAGGGCAAGGCCGATCAGCAGGCCGACCAACATGGCGGACAGAGCAACTGCCGCAATCAGGCGCAGCGTCTGCCGGCCAACCTCGTAGGCGACACCCTCAATCATTGCATCACCGGCGGCATGTCGGGTGCGCCACCAATATCAAGCGGCGACGGCACCAACGGCGCGGCGCCAATCATGTCCTTGGTGGCCTGATTCTCGAGATGCTTGCCCTCGGTCTTGGCTAGGTTCTCGACGGCCTGTGTCTTGTTGCGACCGGCCTCGGCCATGTTCCGCACCGCCTGGGACTCGTTCTTCTTCGTCTCGGAATTGACCTTGCCGATCTGCGCCTGCTCCATCGGGTTCGGCGGCGATTGCGGTTGCGGTTGCTGCGCGGCCTGAATCGCCTCGTCCAGCATCGTCTCGATCTCCTTGGAGACGCGGAAGCCACCCAGGCCCCACTTCATGATGTTCAGGACGATCGGCGCCGACGACGGTTGCGCCTGAATCAACGGAGTGACCGACTGCACGAACGAACCAACGGCCTGCATGAACTGGGTACGCGCATCGCGCTCCTGCGCCCAGTCGATCATCGCCATCGTTTCCGACTCGATCGTGATCCGGTACCGCTTGCCGTCGTCCTGCTGCTTCAGGAAGGCCACCGCCTGCTCTGCAAGTTTCGCGTCGGGCGACCGCATGATATTCGAGCGTTCGATGATGGTCTCAGGCTGGAAATGCTTGGCAATAATCTGGGCGCGGATACGCTGGCCCGCGGCCACCCACTGGCCGATCTCCATCTGCTTGTACTGCAGGCGCGACCCGCCGAACTGCGCCTTCAGTTGCTGGGCGCCCAGCGTCTCGTCTGGGTTGGTCATGCCGCGCATGATGTCGCCGATGCCCAGAACCTCGTACAGTGCCGCCTTCAGTGACTCGCGCTGCGCCGTCAGTTGCCCGATAACGGTGGAGATTTGATCCACAGGCACGAAGTCCATCTGGCCCTTCAGTCCGCCCTTTTCAGCGAACGCGGCCCAGTTATCCACAGGGATCATCTGGTTCTCGAGGCCCTCTTGGAAGACCCGCCCGATGCCGGTGGAGTTCTTGTCATAGACCCCGACCACCTTGCAGGCCTTGGTCAGGTAGGTGATCCGCGTGGTCAGTTCGTCGATCTGCTCGTACTGATCCTGCGCCATGACGTAGTCGGCCCGCGGCAGCAGGTTGCTGGTCGTCAGGTTCGACATCAGGGCCGGCGGGCAGGGGAAGAAGCCTTCCACCCCCAGCGGGTCTTCCTTGGTGTCCAGAATGACGTCGTATCCCTTGGCATGCCAATAGACCTTCTTCGTGATCTTGTCCCAAATCTCGAAGACCTGCGCCTTCTCCCACGGGTCGTTCTGCGGTTGGTTCGGGTCGCCGGCCTTCTTGTTGGCCTTGGCGATCGTCACGGCCCTGCCGATCTTGTCGCCGAACCGCTGAATCAGTTGGGCGCGGTTCATATACACCCGCTTCCCGACCCAGCGAACCTCTTCCCACGTCCTGGCCGGCGAGAAGAAGAAGTCCTCCCAGAAGACATACTCGCTCGGGGCGTCCTCTTTATCCACAACCTCGTAGGTCTGCTCGGGGATGATGATGTCGCCACCAAGGCCCAGCACCGGCGGCGTCTTGCCTTCCTTGACCGTGGCCTCGTAGGAGTACCACATCTGCCCCATGCCGACGATCAGGTAGTCGCCAATTGCCTGCTTGGCGGCAACGTCGAAGTCCGAGTTGTCCATCTCCATCGGGTGGTTAAGCATGCGCTCGAGGATGTTGCCGGCCACGCGGGAGATGTCGTCCTCGGCGTCCTTGAACGAATTGGAGACGTCGACCTTCGGGGGTTTGGCGTAGAGCGCCGCCTTCAGCACCTGAATGTTCGACCAGAACAGGTTGGTCTTGCTGACGTTGCCGACACCGGCGTCGTCGGTGCCACGCTTGTCCAGGTACTTGTTGATCACCTTGCGGGACTGGGTGTGCCACGGCTTCAACTCTTTCGCGGCGGCAGTGATCTCGCGCTCCCACTTTTGCGCCAACTCGGTCGGCGACTCTGCCTTCTCGGTACTTGGTTCGTCGGTGTTCGGGTTCATGCTGCTTTCCTCGCTTTTTGCTTGCACTTGACTGAGCAAAATTTGTTGCCCTGCCTTGCCTTTGTCTTGGTGGCCTTCTGTCCGCATTCGACGCACACGATCTCCACCTTGCTGCGCGAGGCGCCAGCGGCCTTCTTCATGGCTCGGTAGGCGTCTATGTCGGTAGTCTTGTCGTCTGCCTGATGATGCTTGCAATGGGCCTTGCGAGAAAGCAATTCAAGGTTGCTCAAATCATTATTGCGCCGGTTGCCATCCTTGTGATGGACGACGTGGCCAATGGGAATTGGCCCGTTTTCTAACTCCCAGACAAGGCGGTGTTTGTAAAAGGCCCTTCCGCCTATGCGAACAATGTCGTAGTCGGCATTTGCCATCAGATTCTCCCTTTATTTTGGCTCGGTGCGGTGTCCCAGAGACGGTCAAGCGTGAAGGTGTGGTGCATGGGCGGGACTATAACCCGCTTAGGTTCTGGTGGAGCAACATAGTCCTGCAACATGCTGGCCCCCTCGGCAAACGAGTCCGCGGCATGGGAACTCCAATCGTGTGCCGGCGTTGCCATGAACGTCCTTGTCTTCTCGTCGTACTCGTAATGATACTCCCGCAGCGCGGCCAGACCGTCTTGGCACCTGAACGCATCGAACCGGCAACTGGGCAGCACCTTGCGGACGGCGTTGATCGAATCGGCCTTCTTACGCTGGGGATTGACCCTGACCTCGTCGGCTACATCACCCTTCAGGAACTGCTCGATGACGCTATGGCGACTCTGGAACGTGCGGGCGCGGGCGTCGTGCGGTAGCAGGAAGACCTTCGGCCTCTGGTGGTTCTCCTTCAGCCGCTCGATCCACTCCTCGGCGTCCAGGCCGCTGGCCTCGTCGTAGTCGATCAGGGAGAAGCCGCCGCGCTCGATACGCCACCACCAGAACGCCGCCTTGTCCCTGTAGCCGATGTCGGAGGATACCCAGACCTCGCCCTCGGCCCACGGCTCGATCATGCCGATGCGGCCTTCCTTCTCTGCCTGCTCGATCCACCGGCCGAAGATGGCGCCGACGTTGGCCGCGGAGAAGTCGCAGAGGTACTCCTGGCGGTAGAGTTCGTCGGGCATCTCGCGGCGCTCTGCTTCCAGGGCCTCCTGGGAGATGTGGCCCGTCTCGTATGAAGTCAGGTGCGACCAGTCCCAGGACGGATCGCCCTTGGCCAGTTGCAGCATGTCCCAGAACCAGTTGTAGCCTCTGGGCGTCGAGATAAAAGAGGCCCACCCACCATTCGCTGCCAGGATGGGCCTGAAGAAAGACCACGCACGGGGATCGGTGAGCGCGGCCTCAGAGAAGACTAGGCCCACGGGGTTCGATCCCATGAGCGAGTCGTAGTAGTCGCCGCCAACGAGTTGCCACATCGATCCGCACTTCAGGCCGATCTTCATCTCTGTCTCGTTGGTGCTGGCGCGGATTTCCTTGGGGATCGCGGTATTCATGATCCGCCGGCCGTCGTTATCGATGGCGTCCCAGAGGACTTTGCGGGCCTGCTTGTGGTTCGGCAGGACGTGGTAGTAGGTGCCTACCCGTTCGTGGGCCATCTTCACCGTCTGGTGCAGCATGGACAGGTCTTTGCCGAAACGCCTGGGCCAGACATAGACGCCGCGCCGGCCCCCGTTGTCGAAGTAGCGCATCATGTCGCGCTGCCCGATCTCCCTCGGGGCGTACCCGTTCGGGAGAATGATCTGGGTCATGCCTGCTTCTGGATGACGATCTGGATCGGCGCCGCCTCGTCGCCAGATAGTTTCACGTCAGCGGGGATCAACTTGGCGTATATCTGGTAGAACTGGGTCTGGTTCTCTTGCGCCCACTTCTTCATGGCACTGGTGCCGCCCAGGCCGTTGAAGACCGCCATGATGTTCTCTTTGGCGGTTCCGGTCGCTTTGTTCAGCGTTCCCTTGGGTCTTCCCTTGGCGTTGTTGGGTGCTGCCATCTTTGAAGCCTATCCTTTTGATGTTCCTATGGTTGCCCAAAGTTTAGGCAGCGGGCGGTCTGGTGTCAATCCCGCGCCTACCGGTTCCACAGGGCAACGAGAAACATCACCAAGAACTGCACGGCGACGGCAAGGGTCAGATTGATCAGTTCCTCCACCTGTTTGTGGTCATCCGGCACGGGTTCTGGCTCACTGGGGCCTGTTGGGCGGTCGTCTCTGGCGATTGCCCACCAGACCATGATGATGCTTATCAGGACATAGACGACGGCCATCACAGCACCAACCTGTTCAGGATACACCACGCTCGGACGTACTCTGCGATGTCGGTGGTGGTTTTCAGGGTGGCCAGTGCGGCGGCGTCTCGCTCCTTCTCTTCTTTGCGCCATCCGGTGGTCGGGCATGAACTGTCGGCCCAGACCTTGGGCCTGTCCTGCCGGCCGTGGTATCTGGCGCGTCTCTTCAGGTTCTTGAGTTCCTGCTGCTCGTTGATGCCGCGGGCGGCGACTGCCTGGGCGAGGGTAGTCATAGGAACCTCTGCGGAAGTTGTGGTTGGCCGGCGATCTCTTCCCAGATGGCGCCGATGACGCAACGGGCAAGGCTAATCAGTTCGTAGGCGACCAGGAGACAGGCAGAGCCGATCAAGATCTCGATCATACCGTCACTCCGTTCTGCTCGAGGTCGTCGTTTGCGATGGCCTGATTGACGAGGTACTCGACCAAGGACAACTGGCCGGCCGGAATTTCCTCAATGGTTCTCAGGCAGACGCGGTCGATACGCCGGTCGAACTCCTCGGCGGTTTCGTCGCTGAAGGTGCGAAGGTTCAGCGCGAGGTCGGACACGGCCTGCGCCGACAGGAACTTCAGGTAGGCGGCGAGGATGTCGGCGTGGTACTTGGGACTCATGGTGATCTCCTGTGGTTTGGTTGCCCCCCGAAGGGGGCGGTGTGATTAGGCGGCGTTGGGCAGGGAGCGCCACTTCTGGGTGCCGATCCATCCGCGGCCACCGTTGTAATAAACCCGAGCGCCTTGGACATAGTCGGCGGTCAGGACGAGGCGACCGTCGAACAACTTCTTCTCGCCGCGGGCGATGCGCGGTGCGGCTTCTTTCTTGGCTTCTTCGATCAGGGCCTTGCCGTGGAACTGGTCGGCGATCGAGGTCAGGTAGGCGGCGAAGTCGCGGCCGGTCTTGGCGCGGTACTGGGCCTTGTACGCTTCGTTGCGGGCCAGATCGGACTGCTCCCAGGCGGTCAGGAACTCCCAGGCAACGAAGAACGACTCACGCTTCTGGGTTGCGGCGTTGTAGCGGGTCTTGTCCTTGCCCTTCGGGGTGACGCGGCCGGCGGCGAGGTCAGCGGCGCGTTGTTCGAGTTCGGCGCACTGCTTGTTGATGTCGATCACGATCTGGTCGGTGACGCTGCGGTCTTCCTCGATCGGTCTATGGCCTTCGCCGCCGCAGATGCCCTGGAACCAACCGTGCGAGACGGTGTAGCCATGCTTCGAGATGCCACGGGGAACGGCCTGGAGGTTGCCGCAGCAGGGGCAGTGGCCGCGGAGGGTGGTGGTCTTGGTCATGTCTGAATCTCCTGTGGTTGAACTACTGAAACCGTAGTGTGCCACAGAAAAGGCCCTTTGGTTCACTTCGGGAGAAAATATTTTTCACTTTGTTGTTTCTGGCGCGTGTTTGCTACAGGTTGTCCGGTACCCGTCCGCGGTCGGCGTTCCTTGCGTGTATGGCTCCCAGCAGTCTGGGTGATCACAAACGACGACGAGGCACTCGATATTGTTGCACCCAGGGCAACCGCGAATCGTCTCCTCCGGCATGAACGGGTGCGGCGCTCTCAGCGCATCATCCCACTGGCCTTTCCAGTCGCAGTTTCTGTTCTCGCAGCGTACTTTCATTCTCCGCGCTCCAGTTTTAGCGCCTTGACCTTGTCCCGATAGAACTGGCGCAGGTTGATCAGGTCTTCACGGGTGTAATGCTCTGCTGGGTGCGGGCCGTCCAGCCAGTCCAGGCGCTCCTGGCCGTAGCGTTCCTTGATCCCCTGGCGGTGTGCCTCGACGTTGCCGCTCATGTGGTCGTTGCACTGGGAGCATTGCTTGTTGACGTTCCATTCGTGAATGGCCAGTTCTGGGTGGGCGCCCCTGGTCTTCAGGTGGCCGGCATGCCACTGCCTGACCTTGGTGCGGCCGCATGAGATGCACGGCAGGTCGGCGTCTCTTGTCCGGATGAACAGATTGAAGACCGCCTGCAGGTCGTCAGCCAGAGACTTGTTCGTCTTCTGCTCGAGCCGTTTCTTGCGATCGGCGGCGCGTTGGGCCTTCTCCTTGATCTGTCGGCCCAGGGTGACGGCGCAGTCTGGGTCTTTGCAGCATTTCTGGCCCTGGCGCTCAGGAACGAACGGGGTGCGGCAGATAGGGCATTTGCGCGTCCTGGCCCTGGGCGGCGGCGACCCTTCGCAGTTCGGGCATCCGTACTTACCCAGGGCGTCTGGGTATTCGTATCCGCAGGCGCAGATCATTTCAGGCGCCACTTGACCTGCTTGTCGTGGTTGATGCGGCGCACGATGCCGGTCTTGTCCATTTTCTCGAGGGTGCCGCGGATGACTTCCTTGTTCTCGCCGATCAAGTTGCAGAGGTCGCGGACGCTGAACGGTTCGCCGCCGGCCATCAG